>JABAOD010001755.1_pt5 | contig 31217 bp, 31 predicted proteins | sample 7062151 | NCBI WGS metagenome assembly JABAOD01 (sample SAMN14538626, study PRJNA623070) | marine sediment metagenome | biome: marine biome [ENVO:00000428]; feature: marine pelagic biome [ENVO:01000023]; material: deep marine sediment [ENVO:00002113] | place: India: Gulf of Khambhat ... | reverse complement strand
TCCTGGCCCACGCATCCCTATTCTGGACGAGTTCCTGCTGACACGTTTAGCGTCGGTCGCATTCTGGCTGATTATCCGGGGAGCATCGGTGCTGACAATCAGGAGGCATGAGGGTGGTCATGCCCCACAGTTATGACGACATTTCCCTTTTTGTGTCCTTTCTCGACATACCTATGAGCCTCGGCAATCTGCTCCAACGGATAGCGTCTATCGATGACCGACTTTAGCTTCCCCGCTTCAATGAGCTCCTTGAGGAAGAGTAAATCATCAATCGTCTCCTTGACGATCCCACCGATTACTCTCTTGCCGGTCATTGAAGCCCACAGCTTTCGAAGAATCGGTGCCACTGCGACAGCGCTGGCATAGACTCCTCCCTTCTTCAGCGATTTCATGCTACTGAGGAACGAACTCTTGCCTACGGTGTCAAAGACGAGGTCATAAGTCGCGGGCCTGGTGAAATCCTCTCTGGTGTAGTCAATCACGTGATCAGCTCCCAGCGACTTCACCAAGTCTAGATTCGCGGTGCTGCACACCCCGGTGACTTCCGCCCCGAAGTACTTGGCAAGCTGCACCGCGGCCGTACCCAACGCTCCGGAGGCTCCATAGATGAGAACTCTCTGTCCGGCCTGGATATTTCCTCTTCTGAGAAAGTGCAGTGAGGAGAGTGCCCCAAAGGGAACGGCGGCTGCTTCCTCAAAGGTCATGTTGGCCGGCTTCAATGCGCGCAGACCTTCGTCAAGCACACAGGTGTACTCGGCGTAGGTGCCGACACCCCCCCCGAAAACCTGGTCCCCCACCTTGAATCGTGTTACATCCTTGCCTACTGCTTCAATTTCGCCAGCCAGATCGGACCCCATGATGGTTCTCTTGGGTCTGGTGAGACCCGCGAAAAACCTCACGATAAATGGGTCAGCCTTTCGCAGGCGAACGTCCCCCGACGTTACGGTTGTCGCGTATATTCTTATCAGTACCTGATCGTCCTTGGGAGTGGGTTTCTCCACCTCCTTCAGGTGAAGAACATCGGGTGGTCCATATCTTGTGTACACGGCTGCTCTCACACTTGCACCCTCCCCTTTCACCCGATCTTCCTTAGTGATGAGGGCTTGGGGCGCTTAAGGCTTTTTTGGGGCATCCGGTGCATCCCCCTCGGAGGCATCAGAACCCCTCCTGATGAGTTGCAAGTTACATCTAGAATTCAAAGCCTGACCCACGCATTCCCGTCACTCCTTAGACCCTCGCCAACAACCTAGCTCGCTGTTAGCCTGCACAATGCATCAAATGTCGGGGGGACACTCGCTCCGGGCTGTGTACCCATTTTCATAGGGGGAAGAAGAGGGCCAAGGCCAGGGGCGTCACGACGGAGAGAATGGCCGTCAAAGGACCGCCCACCCGAGTGAAGTCCGTGAACGGGTAGCCTCCGGGTCCCCAGACGAGGGTGTTGGTCTGATATCCCGTGGGGGTAAGGAAGCTCGTAGAGGCGGCGAACATGACCGCCAGGGCAAAGGTGAGGGGGTTGAGGCCGAGGGCTAGTGCCATGGTCACGCCGACGGGGAGCATGACGAGTACGGTAGCGTTGTTGGAGACCACAGAGGTGAGAAGGGATGTCAGAGCGAAGAGGACCATGAGGATCGCCACCGGCGGGAGGAAGGCCCCGAGGCTTGCGATAGAGGAAGCAATCAGTTCGGCGGCCCCCGTCTTGACCATCGCCAGGCCCAGAGGGATGAGGGCTCCGATGAGGATGATCACGTCCCATTGGACGGTTGTGTATAGCTCTGCTGCTCTGAGGCAGCCCGTGAGGACCATGAGGACTGCTCCCACGACCGCCGTCACGACTATCGGATAGAGGCCCACGGCCGCGACAGCCACCACGCCTACCATGATGGCGAGGGCAACGGGGGCCCGTTCTCGACGGAACGACTCCAAAGGCGTCGCCTGGGCCACGAGGAGGTCGGGGTCCCGCTCTAGCCTGGTAAACGCGCCACGCCTAACTTGGAGGAGTAGGAGGTCGCCGGACTCTAGAGGCCGCTTATGCATGCGGTTCGGGGGTTGAAAGAGCTTAAGCCGCTTCCTCGCCCGGGAGTGGGTCTTGCTCACGGCCACGACCTGGGCGCTGTACCGCTCGTGGAAGTTCACCCCCGCCAACGAGTGTCCGATGAGGCGGGAGGTGGGCGGGATTACTACCTCAACCAGGCTGACGTCCTCGGATGTGAGGGCCAACGCCTCTTCCTCCAACTCAGGGACCAAGTCGAGGCCACCGAGTTCGCTGACGCGCTGAAGCTCGTCCCGGCTCCCGCTGATGACCATGATATCTCCGGCTCGAAGGGTGACCATGTCGAGCGGGGGGCGCCGCACCTTGTGTTCCCGGATAACCTCCAGGACGTCGATCCCCAAGACGCGATGAAGGAAGGTCTCGGAGACCGCCTGCCCCACGAAGGGGGACTCCTCAGGGACCCGCACCTCGGCCAGGTACTCCTCCAAACGGAAGGGCCCCACATCTTCTGGCCCCACGCGGGTCGGGAGCAGGAAGTAGCCCACGGTAAGCAGGTAGGCCATTCCGATGAAGAACACGATGAGGCCGACCTGGGTGAAGGTGAAGAGGGACAGCCCTGGAAGGCCGAGCTCCTCCAGAAGCCCGTTCGCCAGGAGGTTCGTGGAGGTGCCGATGAGCGTGAGGGTGCCGCCTAACATGGAAGCGAAGGAGAGGGGCATGAGAAGCTTGGACGGACTTCCCCCTGTATCCCGGGCCATGGCCACGGCCATGGGCAGCATGATGGCGACGGCGGCGGTATTGTTGACGAACGCGGAGACACCTCCGATGACGGCGGTTATTAGGAGGACCTGGAGAAAGGGATCTCGCCCTGCGAAACCCAGGATCTTTTGAGCGGCTAAGTTGATGAGCCCGGTCTTCTGGATGCCACCGCTCAGGATGAACATGGCCAGGATCGTGATCGTCGCGGTGTTGGCAAACCCCGAGATTCCTTCCAGGGGAGTGAGGATCTGGAGGACCATCAGTAAGGCCATGATAATGAGGGCGACAATATCGTAGCGGACGACCTCTGTGACGAAAAGCACGAGGGCCAGGACTACCAGTGCCAGGACAAGAATCGTGTCGAGAGTGACCACCGTCAAGGTAACTCACCGGCCCGAACCGCCGACTTCGACCGGGGCATGTTCCACCGGAAGGGGGCACCTGCATAAAGCTTTCAGGGGCTGATCCGGCCGCCCGCGGAGGACGGTCATCGCTCGCATCAAGGAGAAACCCCGCAACACTCACATCAACGCGCTCAGTGGCTAGGGCAGGACAAGCCCCGGCCTCAGAAGCCGGTTGCTGCAAGCCGCTGCGGAGTTTCTGATGACCGACTTGCCGGTAGTGGAACCCTCTCCGGCAGCGCACGTATCGGAACGACATCTGGATGGGCTAGAAGGGCTAGGCTTCACCTCCAATTTTCGGGAGGGCGCGTGGGTAGCCGAGACTGGTCAACGGCACAGCATTGAGGTCGCTGTTCTCAGTGGTTCCCAGGTTCAAATACATGCCCAAGCATCAGCTTCAGACTAGACTCAAAGGTCACGATAATTCGTACGCAGTGGGCAAAGGATGAGCGTGACCCCGCAGTTACGCCGTTGCACTGCACTAATTGTGATGGCCTCCCATGCAACATGCCTTCACAAGGCGCAGACCAGGTAAACCTCTAGACCATAAACCATTCATAAAGCTGGAAAAATCGTGAGGGTGTCCAACAAGAATGGACTCCCTCACCTTCCGAGCCTTCGTCATCTGCGGTTCCTGGTTGAGGAGAGCAGGGGACGGTCCCCTACTACCCGCGCGGTTTGGGAGGGGCCGTCTGCCCTCCGCAGTGGTCGAGTTTGGTGTCAGGTTTCGTGCTGTCTTCACTTGCGTCGCAAGAGAGCGACGATGGCAATAACCAGGGCGACCGCACCGAGTCCGAGGCCTGCATAGCTCGATGTCGTGGCTACCAGATCCGCTGATCCAGGTGGCCCTTCAGGCCCCGGGGCTCCATCTTCTCCATCAGCGCCATCCGCTCCCGCAGGCCCCTGGGGTCCCGTTGCTCCATCAGCGCCATCCGCTCCCGCAGGCCCCGCAGGCCCAGGCGGCCCCGGAGGCAGCACCAATGGCTCAAGCGTCACGTTGATCCAGGAGAAGTCCAACGTGCTGGGATCCCTGCAGCTGGCGTAGTGTCCCGCAGCGGTCCATCCCGTGGGGGTCTGGTCGGCGTCCCAGTAAGCAAAGGCCATGCCCGCGGTTCCGCCCACGGTGAACTGGTAGTCCTCATTCAATGTGTCACTGGTCGTCAGCGGGCGTCGCATCTCGAAGATCCAGAACCCTGGGGCCCCCTGAGCCGACATGTTCGTGTGGGACCAGACGCCGTAGAGTTCGTTGCCAAGGGCGTCGTCGCCTCTATTTGCGGAACCGGGGGCGATAGCCCATTCGTCGTCGAAGTTACCGATTGGATCGTTGCCCCCCGTGTAATTGGGCCCGCCAGCCGGAACTCCTGGGCCGGTGTCCAACTCCCAGTGCCACATGTCTACCAGGCCATTCCCGCCGCCCATGTCAGGGGTAGCTGCCGGTTCCGTCTGCCAGAGGACGGTGATGGAGCCGGACAGGTGGTGATCCGTCGCGTTGTAGTCGAAGTCGTCATTGACCATAGCCAAGACATAGATGTTGGCATCGTCGTAGGCCACTTTCAACGTCAGTCCGTCCACGATTCGCTGCGAGGTTGCAAACGGCCTTATGAGAGTTACGGTGGTCCCGTTTATGCCTGCCCAATCGCCTACAAGGCCATCTATCACGATCCCATGGTACTTCACGGCCGTGACGTCTACGTCTGCCGCCACTGGAGGGGCAAACGAGAGCATGAGGGCAAGGACGGCCCCGATGGCTAGGAAGCCGACAAAAAGACCCCTGCGGTGATAGCCGTGTCTCTCTACATCTCTATTCTTCTTTCTAGTGGGCACAATACAACCCTCACGGGCGGGTAGAGAAATGAGGGGGAAAAGCGTGCTGTATATATAGTTTATACAATAGATATGATAATTATCTAATCTATCATAGATTTCATACCTTTCATCCAAACTCCAGGTCGGGTTGCGAGGACCAGAAGGGAAAGCTGCCCGAACTCATGAACACATCAGAAGCGGACAGTATGCCAGCAAAAGAGGTCATACGGGTGGATGCGGAGGAACAGGAAGCGAGACGATCCACAGCCAAGGAGTCCTTTCAAGCACTCGGAAGCGAGGCTCGGCTGGGAATCCTACAGGAACTCCAGCATGGAGAACGAGGTGTCTCAGACCTGGCGGAGGCCGTTGGCCTGCACCCCGTCACGGTTCGCTATCATCTCAGTGTCCTCCTCAGGGACCGTCTCATCGAGCAGGGACCCTCTCGCCGCGAGGGCGGAATAGGAAGGCCCCCAGCCCTGTTCAGAGTTCGTACTCGCGCGTCGGTAGAAGGCTACCCCCCGCGCCGCTATGAGATGCTCGCCGAAATCCTCCTTGAACTCATCTCTCAAGTCGTCGATCGCAAGGTCGCGGAGGAAGTGTTGCGGGGAGCAGGTCAGAGGACGGGCCACCAATTGATTGAAGCGATCGATGACGAGGCCCACGTCCCCGTCTGGGATCCCGAGAATTTCGTGGAGTTCTACCTGAAGGGTGCCATGAGAAGTATGGGGATAGAAGTCGAAATACTGGCCGCCGAGGAAGACTTGGTACACTACCGCACCTACGGCTGCCCCTTCAAGGAGCTTGCGGAAAGGCATCCCGATGAGATTTGCGATAACTTTGACATTGGTCTCTACGAAGGCATCACGCGAAGCATGGGAAATGGAGTGGGCTTCGAGAGACTGGCGTGCATCGGCCACGGAGATTCCCATTGTGAGTATTGTTTTCGATGGAGATAGCTTTCGGAGGAAGCTGAATGAGGGATAGTACGGAACTGAAACCAAAGCACAGAGATGCCGAAAATGCCGATGGCCTCACACGACGTCGTTTCCTCAGGATTGTATCTGGGGGAGTGGCAGCGGGAGCTCTCGGCGTACTGTTCTCTGACAAGGTCCTCGAAGTCATGGACGTCACCACGGAGGACATACGAGCCGTCGTCTCCGAAGGTCAGCAGTGGGTCATGCTCATCGACCTGGCCAAGTGCGACGGATGTGGTGAATGCACCGTGGGTTGCACGTCCATGCATTTTGTGCCGGAGGGTCAGGAGTGGATCAAGGTCTACAGAGTCGAGGACGAGTACGGCCACAAGTATTTCCTTCCCCGACCATGCATGCACTGTCAAAACCCTCCGTGCCTCAATGTGTGCCCGGTTGGAGCGACGTTCAAGACCAATGAAGGCGTCATCCTCATTGACCACGAGAGATGCATCGGCTGTCGCTACTGCATGGCCGCCTGTCCCTACGACGCTCGTTATTTCAACTGGGCGGAACCAGCCCACACACCCGAAGAACTCGCGCACACCTACAGCCCCGCTGAGCCATGGCCTCACCGCGTGGGTACAGTGGAGAAATGCGACTTCTGCGCGCACGACGCCCGGAAGGGAGTGCTACCGGCCTGCGTTCGGGCCTGTACCGCAGAGATGGGGGACGGGGCCATCTACTATGGGGATCTGCGGGAGGATGCGATCTCCAATGGGGTCGAGACCTTGTCCCTGTCGAAAACCCTTCGTGAAAGGGGGGCCTTCCGCTTCAAGGAAGAGCTGGGCACACTTCCGAGAGTCTGGTACCTCCCTGCTCGAGACAGAATCCCGCCAACTCAGGAGCCATGATCATGGGGGTGTCCAGTCCTGGTATGACGGTCCACGAGGGGAAGAGCTTGGAATCCGTCCAAGCTGACCTCGTTCGACCGATACAACAAACCAGTTGGCGTTACAAGGCCTTCATCCTGATCCTCGGGGGTATCGTCGGCTGGGGGCTCTTTGCCTATGCCATGCAGCTGAGCCAAGGCCTTGTTGAGACAAACATGAGGGACCAAGTCCTTTGGGGAATCTACATCTCGAACTTTGTCTTCTTCATCGGGATCAGCCATGTCGGCGCTCTCATGTCCGCGATCCTTCGGCTCTCCAATGCAGCCTGGCGGAAGCCAGTCACTCGAATGGCCGAGGCAATAACCGTGTGTTCACTGGCCGTCGGAGCCGCCATGCCCATCGTCGACCTCGGGCGTCCCGATCGTCTCCTTGAGGTGATCATTCATGGGAGGATCGAATCAGCCATTCTCTGGGATTTCGTATCCATTGCGACCTATCTTACAGGCAGTGTCCTGTTTCTCTACCTCTTCCTAATCCCCGATCTGGGACTCTTGAGAGATCAATCGAAGCGTTTCGGCTTCGGGCGCATCCGCCGATGGTTATACCGGAAGCTCGCCGCGGGTTGGACCGGCACTCAAAGCCAGAAAGTCGCTCTCAACAAGGCGATCTCCATAATGACGGTCCTGATCCTGCCGATCGCCATCTCTGTACACACTGTGGTTTCATGGATCTTCGCGATGACCCTTCGCGTCGGCTGGGACAGTACCATCTTCGGCCCCTACTTCGTTGCGGGGGCCTTGTTTTCGGGGGTCGCCTCCGTCCTCATGGCCATGGCCTTGTTCACTCATTTCTTCCACCTCCAGGACTACATCAAGCCCGTGCACTTCCGCAACCTGGCCTGGATTCTCCTGGCGCTGGATGTCGTGTACATATACTTCACCCTGAACGAGTTCATCGTAGGGGCCTACAAGATGGAGGGTGGTGAGGCGATTCTTCTCCCCATCCTCGGGTCTGGCCAATTTGCCGCCGCGTTTTGGGCCGTCCAATTCCTGGGCCTCATCATTCCGGCCATCCTTATTGCCCACCCGAAGACCCGTACGACGCTAGGCATCGCAATCGCAGCCACACTGGTGAACGTCACCATGTGGCTCAAGCGCTACATCATAGTCGTAGCGACCCTGGTGACCCCCCAGATGCCTGACACTCCCCTGGGAGCCTACTTCCCCTCCTGGGTCGAGTGGTCAATCACGGCGGCGGCCTTTTCAGGGTTCGTGCTCCTCTATGCCGTGTTCTCCAAGGTCTTCCCAATCGTGTCAATATGGGAAGTGACTGAGGAGGAGCCACCCGAAGGCGAACCCCAGGTTGCAGAGAGGGAGGCCCCCGCATGAGGCGGACTGTGGCGATCCCGGTCCTGGCTTCCTTCCTGCTGACGGCTGTCCTGTTAGCTCTAGTCCCAAATGGTCCAGTCCACTTGGCGGATGCCACACACGAGGGTGACATTCTGTGTCCCAGCCGCCCTGATCCGGTGCATGATGGCACTATCACGCCGGACGAGTATGCGGAGAACTTCTTTGATCCCCATACGAAGACGCTGGTCTACTTCAACTGCAAGCAAGACGCCAACCGGACCATGCACCTGGCACTGTTCACACCGCGTTATGAGTGGACGGAGTTCAGGTTTCAGGCCACAAACGAGTGGAACGGGGATTTCAATGTCGTCCGAGTTAGCATGGCGGGGCCCACGGCTGAAGGGCTGGATGGGTTCATCGATGGGAACGCACCTGATTTCGTGGAAGACTTGGCCGTAGGCGGCACGCACGATGTCGCGGGACTCGTGGGAGCTGCAAGCAGTGACCACTACATCTACGAGTTCGAGCTTCCCCTTCTTTCATCGGACTCCTACGACAGCCAGCTCACGGTCAATGGGTCCTTCGCATTCCAACTCGTACTCGGGAGCGGAGAAACCTCTGCGGAATCTGAGCTCCGATTCCTCCAGATTGGGCAACCGCCTGCCAGCGGCCTCTGGACTTCTGTGGAACTCTCACTTCCTGAGGGTAACATCCCTGAAAGCGACGCGGAGATGCTTGTGAGTCTGCGGGACAACAGGTCGCGACCAATGCCCTTCAGACCGGTGTCTGTCTTCGTTGAGACGACATTTGGGTTCCTGGACATAGAGACGGTCCTTACCAACGAACAGGGGGTCGCCTCCGTCCTGTACGCCCCCCGCGAGGCGGGTTCGTATTTGGTCGGGGCAGCCTTCGAGGGGGAATCAGGCTTCCTCGCCAGCGTGTCGTGGCTCAAGCTCGAGCTATCCTCCCATCCTGCAGAACTGACCATCATCCCAAGCGGCGACCTCATGGTTCGGGCAGTCGTCGTGCTCGTAGTCGGAGGTGTCTGGGGCGCGTATGCCTACTCGATTCTAGTGGTTAGACAAGCGCTCCGCTCAAAGGAGGGCAGGTCTGTCGGAACCCAAGGCGACCAGCAGTAGGTTTCAAGATGACGCGAAGATCAGCAACTAGTCGGTCCCGCATTTTCAAAAGGTGGATACCCGCCGCAGCGCTGGGGGCGATTCTGATAATCGGGGTGTGGACGAGCCTTCTATCTGCTGCGGCGCCGGTATCCATCACCATCCCCCTCTCACCGACCTCCGTCACCGATACGGACCTGGAGGGTAATCCGACGACAGGGGCGTGGGCCGACGCTCTCTCGGTAATCATCCCCCTCGAGACCGGGGGACCAGCGCCCTACGGCACCGCTGTCTTATATGCGAAGCACGACGGGTCAAACCTCTATTTCCGAATCGATGGATCGATCGATGTTGCGTGGGTGAGCGCAGTTCAGGAGCACTTTTGGCTTGGCGTGCAGATCTCGCGTGATCGTACTTCCCATCACTTCGGTGATGAGTGGGACGGCACGTTCTTCGGCTTCTGGAACGGCGCGGAATATGCGCCGACTCCAGTGTATCCTCCCAGGGCAGTAGATACCCATGGCTTCGACCGACCGCCTGCACTCGACACCCTGCAAGATGTCTTTGGAACCCTCCGGTACTCCGGCTCCGTCGCCCCCTACAACTTCACCGCTGAGTGGCGTCGCTCCCTTAATAGTCAGGATGGCGACGACATCGTTTACGAGGCTGATGGCGTCACAACATACAACTTCTTCGTCACCACGGATTCTGATGGCGGGGGGAGCCAGGGAGGTAGCATCTCCCATCGGCAGATGACCAACCTGAACTCCTTCCGGCTGGAGGCGACAGGGTCGACCGACCTTCCACCCACCATCGTGCACACACCTCCCTCGGAGATTATTGCGGGTGAGGCAGTCACTCTGAGTTCACGCGTTGTGGACCTCGAAGGCGTGGCTGAAGTCCGGGTGAACTACACTGACGTTCATGGAGTTGGTGCTAACGTAAGCATGACGCTGGAGGGCTCACTGTACGTTTACACCTTGCCAGTGCAGAACGCATCTGGAACGCTTTCCTACTTCCTTTGGGCGACGGACACAGCTGCCAACGACGCGGTGACCGGCTTATTCGAGATTTCGGTCGTGCAGTTGCTGCTGACTCCGTCTATCAGCGAAGTGGTCTCGCAGGGAAGTGGATGCTTGCTCATCAAATGGGATGAATTCCCTGACCCTAGCCTGACCGGGTATCGTCTGTATCGCTGGAACACATCGTTGAGGACAATGGTTCAGATCGCCACGCTGTCGGCGGATGATCGTGACTACCTGGACTGCAATCTGGCGCCGGACACCACGCATACGTACTGGCTCGTAGCCTTTGACGATGAGGGGAATGAGTCTCCGCCTTCAGCTCTTGGAAACGGTCGGACCCTCGGACCATCGGATTCCGACCCCTGGTCACTTGTTGTTGAGGGCTCAATTACTGCCGCCGTCGTCGTGCTAGCCATTTTCGCGGCCGTGGTGGTCATTCGACGCCGGTCAACGTAGAAGCGGGGTCGTTTAGAGCTCTCAGGCCCCACCTGCTTCTATTGCCAGGAGCCAATGTAGCTGCAGCGCTGCAAGACTTCCGAGGACGCATCCGGCCGAGGTGTAACACGCCGCCGGCGACAACTTCCTCGCGCCAGGCATCCTCGTTGCCTCTATTTGTCTGCGGACCGTTGATGAAGTCGAGAGCTTTGGCCCTCCACTCGCTTGACGGGGACAATCACGCTCTTTGGGCAAGATGTGGCGATGGTAGGGTCGTGACATCCACCACCGCACGATGCATGGCAGGCAACCGCCGCTCAGGAACTCCTACACCTCTGAGGCCTCAAAGAGCTCGATGGCCTTCTGTTTCATGAGCTTCAGCCGTTGGTCGATGTCGGACTGCTCCTTTTCGATCTCTTCTTTTAGGGCCAGGAGCTTTGCCTTGCTCTTCGCCTCCTCATCCTTCAGATTCTGGAACGCTTCAGCGACCTCCCGCTCCCGCTCGGAGATTACCTCTTCGCGCGGCTTCAGCTCGGAATCACGTCGTCTCAAATCCTCCTCTGCAGCCTGCAATGCCTTCCAACGCTCCTCAACTTGCTCCCGCATGTCCGTAAGCCTCCGTTCCTCGTCCCCGAGTTCCAGCTCCGTCGCCCTGAGCCTTTCCTGGAGGTCCTCAAGCTCCTCTCCGACTGCCTTCAGTCTCTTCTCCCTGTCTGCCACGCGAGAAGTCTCCATCTGCAGAACTTGAGCTCTCTGGTCGAGGTTCTCCTTGACCACGTTGACTTGCTCCTGGAGACGGTCAACCTCCTCCCGATCCCTTGCCAATGAATCCTCCAGGGACTTCAAGGAGACCTCCCTCTCGTCCAATCTTGCCTGCCTTTCTCTACTTTCCTCCTCGAATGCTTCTTTCGCCTCCTTCAACCTCGTCTGGCCATCTCGGATTCCCCTCTCGTTCTCGACAATCGCCCCTTCTCGACGCTCCAAGGATTCGGACAATTGGAGGACCTCGCCGCCACGCAGCTCGATGGCCGAGGCGATTTGGCGCAGGGCTCTGCCCTTTGCCTGAATATCCTTGACTCTTTGACCGAAGTCCCCCTCAAGCCGCTCAAGGTCTTCTTGAAGGATGGTGATCCCTCCTATCTGGTCCTCAAGAGAACCGTCTAACTGTGGCGTGCTCTCGCTCTCAGCTTCGGAGTCTTGACGCTGGCTCCAGCGTCTCTTCTTCTGGACCATGACAGCTCCCTTCGGGAGGGTCTGCGAATTATGAAGAGCGGCTCACGGCGTCTTAAGGGGTGTGATGCGATTATCGAGGCACATAACGACGCGGCGTACGAGCCCAACGTCCGGACGCTGCCTCGACGACAGCAATGGAGAACAAGATGTTCGATGAGCCTTGGCGCGAGTCTGGTGGCGAAGCAGGATGTGCGCGTAGATGATGCATCCCTGACGTCATGACACTGGGGCCGGCCACTTTCGAGCCACCCCAGCCAAATCAGGATCGGCGACGCTGGGATGCGAGCGTGGATGACATCGCTTTTGGAGGAAGTACAGGACTTGGTTTCCGCCTACCGTTTAAGCAGCCAAGTAGTAACGTACCCGATTCCGCCAATCAGGACGCCCAACGAGGCGACGCCCAGGGCGTAGCCGATGGGCTCAGGGAACGATACGGCAATCTCGTGAACTTGACCTGGATTGAGACCTCCACCGCCCTGCGCTACAGGGACTGCGCCGATGCCTCCGGTATATCCCACGTAGATTAGCATTATGCTCGCCGCCAGGGCTCCGGCGACCATCAAAGTCAGGTGGAGCCATGCGAAGACAGTCCTATAGCCGGTCATAGGTCTCCCTAGTGTCACTTCAATGTGCTGATAGAATAGTGCTGACGTCGCCGTTGCCAGGCAAGCGATGAGCAGTCCCACCATGCCTATCAGGAGCCACACGGAGATGCCCCCCGCAGCGAGGGCTCGAGCAACGGGCGCCCCGGTGAGCTGCAAGACGAGCAGCGCTCCGAAGATCACGAATGCGATCGCTCCCATGACGATCGCACCGAAAATAAAGCGGCTCGCCCATACACTTCCATTGACACTTCCAGTAGCCATGAGACCACTTGAGGCTGTACTGAGTCAGAACATATATACACTTTGTGTATATACGGATATTGTATTCTTGTGTGTGTGTTTTCGCGGCTTGATCGGTGCTACAGCATGGCGAACCCACCATCCACGACAAGGGCAGTTCCCGTCTGAAAGTCGGAGTCATCCGAAGCCAGGTACACAGATTTCAGGGCAACCTCCTCCGCGGAGCCCATGCGCCGCAAGGAGCTCTCCTCCTCTAGCTCCCTGCGCTCCTCTTCGGTGAGGCTGGCCATAGCTGAAGTTTCGATGCTGCCGAGGACTAGGCAGTTTACGTGAACGTTTTTGGGACCTAGGACGCGGGCTAGAGATTTGGTGAGGGAGAGGAGGGCCCCTTTGGCGAGGAGATAGGAGATACCCACCGTGTCCCCCGTCAGTGCAGGTGTGGAGCTGACGAAGATCAGGCGACCCCTCCCCGAGGATTCCAACCACGGCAGGGCTGCCTGGGCGCAATAGACCGATCCCAAGAGGTCGACTTGAAGGGGTCTCATGAGGACTTCGGGAGTCAGCTCATGAAAGGGCGCAAACCACTCATCCCGGACGAAGGGATGACCCGCATAACAGACGAGGATGTCGAGGCCTCCTAGCTTGTCGGCGACTCTTTCAACGAGCTTGAACGCTTGCTCGCGATCCGTGACGTCCGCCCTGACGGTCACGCATTCGCATCTCTTGGACTGAATCCGGGATGCGAGCGACGTAGCCCGTTTCTTCGCGGTACTGTAGTGGATGCCTACTCCTCTTGCTCCCTCTTCCGCGAAAGCAAGAGCCGTAGCCGCGCCAATTCCTCCACTAGCCCCTGTAATCAGAGCAGCCTTCCCTGCTAGCTTCCCGCCCATATGAAGAGGACCGCGCTACCTCGATAAAAGTGGTTCGCCCGAATTCGGATCCCCCAGCGCACTAATGTTAACCTTGGAGGCCATCGAGAACGGCCATAATCTCATCCAATTCTGGGAAGCCGCGGGCAGCATGGCGTATCACACACTCGCGGTCGATGACATAGGTCGTGGGCTCGATATCACCATCCTCCGACACGGCATGGAAGTCCAACGCGCACTCCTTTGCCTCGTCAATCAAGAAAGGAAAGGGTAGGTTGTTCCGATAGGCGTAGATGCTCTGAAACCTCTGGTTGGCAGGGCTAACACCGATGATTTCCGTGTTCAGCTGCTTGATATCCTGGGCGCTGTTGCGGATGGTTCGCAGGTACTCTGTGTTTTCGGGGGAGCTGTCGGCGGGCGGACAGAAGAGGAGCACTAGGTTCTTCTTGCCCAGGTAGTCCTTGGTATCGAGGATCCGGGCGTTGGTAGCGGGAAGGTGGAACTTCGGGGCCTCCTCGCCGACGCGTAGTGGTCTCAGGCTCTTATCCTCCCTTCTGGCTAGGGTGGAGGGTCTCGGGAATCAAAAACCTGTCGGGGTGAGGACTCCTGTTGGGCCCGCGCTCCCCCTTCTTGTTGCTCAAGCTTTTTACCACTCTCCCGCCGTAGGCGATGGGGGCAAGTGTTGTATCTGGGAGCTCACGTGTCCATCGCGGGGGGCGTGTACCTCGCCCCGAAGAGGGGTCAGACCATCGGCTGCGAGACGATTCAGATATTCTCCAGGAACCAGAGGCAGTGGAAGGCTAAGCCCCTCACTGATGAGGACGCGGAGGCCTTCAAGACCGCCGTGAGGGAGGCAGACCTTCACGAGTTGCTCATTCACGACTCCTATCTGATCAACCTCGCCGACCCAGTGGAGGAGAATCTGAAGAAGTCAAGGGACGCCTTCTGCGAGGAGATGGATCGGGCTCAGAGGTTGGGGGTCCCCTACTTGGTCTTCCACCCGGGTGCCCACAAGGGTGAGGGGGAGGGGGCCGGAATAGCGAGAATCGCCGAGAGTCTGGACTACTGCCTTGATACCATAGACGTGCCGGACGTGACTCTGCTCCTGGAGTGCACGGCGGGACAGGGATCGGTCGTAGGATATCGATTCGATCACCTTCGTGACATCCGGGAATCTGTCGCCGACCCTTCGCGGGTGGGGTACTGTTTCGACACGTGTCACCTCTTCGCAGCCGGGTACGACATCAGCACTGAGGAGGGCTACGAGATAGTCATCGCCGGAGCCTCTCAGATCCTGGGCTTGGAGAACGTCAAAGCCTTTCACCTCAACGACTCCAAGAGGGAGCTAGGGAGCCGCGTGGACCGACATGAGGAAATTGGCCAAGGCGAGATTGGTCTGGGAGCCTTCCAGAGGCTGGTGAAGGACTCCCGTCTGGACGGCATCCCAATGGTCCTGGAGATCCCGGGGGATGACGACGACTTCGCCAAGAACCTCAAGCTTCTCAAGAGCCTCAGGAAGTCGTAGTAGCCCTAGGCTGGCGCGGAGCACTGGGTGGCAATCCTGAGGGCCACGCCCATATTGTAGAGGGTCATCACGATCCGTCTTGCCGCTACCCTGGCCGAGAGGTGCCTGAAAATGGGGCCAACGACCGGGAGAAGCTCCAAGGTCCCGTGGAGCGCCTCCCCCGCACTGAAGGTTCGACCGTCAGGAAGGACGAGGTGAACCGATCTTTCGATCTCCTTCCGAGGCCAACCAAGGAGGATGGTTCGGACGCTTCTGGCCTGGGAGGGGACCAATATCATCCCTTGTCTGAAGTCCACCCATCCGAGAACGCGAGGGAAGAGCCCGCAAACTCGACACTCCCCATCGAAGACTGTGGTTGGATTGCTGGTTTCTTTCTACTCGTGACTCTTCCATAAACCCTGGGCGAGTTCCGTCATTTCGGGATCCTCAGTCAGATTCGTATCTCTCGGGCATGGATGAACTTCACCCCCGCTTCCCTGGCAGTCGTCCTATCCCTCTCCCGATCGCCGACGAATACAGCCTCGGACGCCTCCACCTCGAGGAGGGCTATGCATTTCAGGAGGGGCTCTGGATCGGGCTTCATCCTTTCCGAGTCCTCCCGTGCAACGAGGACGTCCACATATTCTGAAAGCTGCGTCCTCTCCAACGCGGCCATACAGCTGGCACGGGAGTTCAGGCTGACCACGCCCACGCCACGGTCCTGGAGGGATGGAAGTACCTCGGCGAGGGGGAGTCGCTCGGCCTTGCGGGCGCCGGCCATCTCTCTCCGGCTCAACACACTCTCTAGGGCCTCCCTCTGCCGATTCTCCGAGGAGCGTAACATCTGCCAGACAGTGAGATTGGAGAGGTCTACGCTAAATCGATCCTTGGCAACTCTGATCATCTCCCTCTCAGTCGCGGTCCAGTCCACCCCAAGGACTAAGAGCGTGCCGTCCAAGTCGAAAACCACCGCGCTGAAGGACCTCAGCCTAGATACTTCCAGCATCCTTCTTCCATCCCATGGTGACCCGCAGGGAGGTGATCTGCAGATCCGGAGTCACTCCTCCGAGGAGATAGGTTTCCGACCCTTGAAGCCCGCATCTATCTCGTGATAGAACCCAATCTTCTCTTCGCCCCGTTGCCAGCAGAGGAAGACCGTTCGACCCTCTCTTATGGCGTAGAAGTCCACCAATCCGAGTTCGTGACTCTTCAGGTGACCGCCCAGGGTGTGGATGCGGACCACAGCGTCGTTGAGAGAGGAGGTGAGTTCCTCGAGCTCGGACCGCAACACGATGTACTTGTCGCGCTCCGGATTCTTCAGATCATTCACCGATTCACCCCAGTAGGTCTCGAAGTCCTCGACGAGGTCGGCCACCTCTCGCCGCCGGGCCTCAAGGCCATCCATCTCCTCGAGAATGATCACGATCTCAGGGAGAACGGCATTGGCGTCCTTAGGTGAGAAGAACTTCACCGGTCCAGGTGTCTCCACGGTTGTACCCCTTACTTGAGGGCTGTCAGGCTGTTGGCAAAGCTCCTGAACTTTTCCTGGAGTATCTCGAGGCTTTTCGTCAGGACCTGGCGCGCCGTGAGGGAGCGATCGGTCTCGAAGTGGAATATGAACTTTGTAGGATCCCCCTTGACCCTAATGCGCCCCTCCGACGCCTCCTCGCAGAGCTTGCAGAGGGTGCACTCCTCGATGCGGGTGACCTTGAAGCCATCCTCGCCAGCCCGGAGGATGTTAACGGGGCAGACGCCAGCTACGTGCTCATCCAGGGCGGGATCCTTCGCATCGAACTCCAGAATCGGGTAGTACTTGTATGACGCGGCCTGAGCGGCCTGCCACTTGGCGTGATCTCGCCCCGTACCCAGGACGGCCGTCGCGTAAGTGAGCATCGCTTGCCCCTCTCCCAGTTTAACGATGGGTATGTTAGGGTCGACGGGGGCATACATGGAGTCCCCTATGGGCTCCAAGTCACCGGAGAAGACCGTTCCAGGTCCCTTCTTGTTGAGGGAGTACATGGTCGTGCAGGTCGTGCAACCCTCCCCGCCGCAGTTTTCACACTCCTCCCTTCTGACGAAGAGTTCCAGGTCCGTCGGAATCGGTATTAGCCCCAGCCTGTGGGCGATGATCTCGTCGAAGAGGGGCGCTACACTCTCATACTCCTTCCCATCCTCTCCTCGAATGGGACCCAAGTGAAACTCGATGTCCTCGATTGCCATCTTCGGCACGTCAGCCATCATCGTCCGGCGCAGGGCATTCACGAAAGTCGGGTCCACATCTGAGATCAGGAGAGAGGCCCTGTCCAATTCCAGTTCACGGATCTCGACTTTCATTACACCCTCCTGCCCCTTCTGCCTCCCTGGGCCTTCGTCCCGTCATGGGGTATGGGGGTCACATCTTCGATGCGACCAATCCGGAGGCCAGCCCGGGCCAGAGCTCTGATGGCAGCTTGCGCGCCGGGTCCTGGTGACGACGACTTGTTGCCGCCTGGCGCCCTAATCCTGACGTGGATGCCTTCGATCCCCTTCTCCTTGGCCGCGTCGGCCACCCTCTCTGCGGCTCTCATGGCAGCGTATGGAGACGCCTCGTCCTTGTCGGCCTTCACCACCATCCCCCCGCTGCACTTGGCGACGGTCTCCGCCCCCGTGACATCGGTCAGCGTGATGATGATGTTGTTGTAGGAGGCGAAGATGTGCGCCACTCCCCACTTCGCCATCTACTCCACTCCCTCAGAGGTCAGCCTTCGAGCCTCCAGTGCTTCGAGGCTCGGCCTCGCCGGATGCGCCTCGTTGGCCAGCCCTGACTTCGGGTGATACTTGATTCCGTCCTCCTCCTCCTTCTTCACGAGGTATCCGGGTATCGTGACCTTCCTGTCCCCGATGGCTACGTGGCCGTGTACGATTAGCTGTCTGGCTTCCTTGACGGTATTTGATAGGCCCCGGAGGTAGCTCACGGTCTGTAGCCTCCTGCCAAGGATGTCCTCGATCTGCAGGGCCAGCAAGTCGTCGAGGGTCGCTCCTTCTCTGGGCAGGAGTCCCAACCGGGCGAGTCGCCCAATCGCCTCGTTGACCTCCTTCTCCGCCTGGACATCGCCGTAGCGGATTCGCGCCTGCAGGCTCCTTGCTCTCTGACGCCACTCTCGGAGGAGGCTCTGAGTCCTCCAGACCTCCCGCTTGTTCTTGAGCCCGAACTTGCGAATGAGCTGGTTCTCCGCCTTGATGCGGTCGGCCTGCCAGGGATGAGAGGGACGAGACCACTTGGCACGTGGGAACTTCGGGTCGCCCATGGAATCACCGCTGTTGGAGCGCCCTGGCCGCCTTCCGGGTGACCCCCACCGAGAGGCCTGTCCTCCCGTTGTTCCGGGTCCTCTGCCCGCGCACCCTCTGCCCGGTCTCGTGGCGGATTCCCTTGTAGGAGCGGATCATCCTCATGCGGTTGACGTCCTCGCGTCTCCTCATATCGACCGCCGCTCCCACGAGCTGGTAGTCCTCCCCCGTCCAGTAGTCCTGCCGGCGATTTAAGGCCCAGGGGGGGACGTGTGAAGGAAGGTCTTCAATGATCGATGCCAGCTCCTCCACCTGCTCATCCGTGAGGTCCCCGATCTTCTGCTCTCTCGGTATCCCGAGAGTGTCGGATAACATCTGGGCCACCCTCAGACCCACGCCCTTTATGCCTGTGAGGGCGTAGACCATGGGCCTATTGCCATCTACATCGGTGTCCGCGAGACGGACTATGTACTTGAAGTCGGTCGAGGCTTGTTCATCTGCCATGGAAATGCCTGGCGAACTGTTCCAAACGGTCCGGCGTATTTAAGTTTGCGGCGGCGCTGGCCGGAAACGAAGCCTTATACCCTCGCTGATTCTAATGCGCCTGAATGCGAGGTTACCTCCAGCTCATCAGGCCTCTCAACTGCATCATGTCCGCCGTCGGTTGCCTCCTGGGCAGCTTTGTGGCTATCGGGCCACCCACGACTGACCAGGCCCTGGTGGCGCTCCAGGCGGCTATCGTCGCCTTCCTTTTCACCGGGGCGGGCAACTCTCTCAACGACTACTACGACAGAGAGGTGGACCGGATCAACCATCCTGAGAGGCCCATACCGGCCGGCCAAGTCCAGGCCAAGGGTGCCCTGGTCACGGCCCTCCTCCTCTTCGCTCCAACAATCCCCTGGAGCTTCCTGCTTAGACCGGAACTCCTGGTGGTGGTCATCGTCAACCTCGCCTTGATGGCATCCTATGAACTTGTCTTCAAGAGGGGGGGCTTCAGGGGAAACCTCCTGATTAGCTGGCTGGTGGCATCCCTCTTCATATTCGGAGGCCTGGCCGTCTACGACTCTATCGCATCCCTCCAGAGGGTAGTGTGGCTCTCCGCTCTCGCCTTCCTGTCCACCCTCGGGAGGGAGGTGGTGAAGGACCTGGAGGATGTGAGGGGCGACGTGGACCGCCGAACTCTGCCGCGGACCATCGGAGAGAGGGGGGCTGCCATGGTGTCGGGGAGCGCGTTTCTCGTGGCCGTGGCCCTCAGTATCGTGCCCTGGGTTCTCGGAGTGCTGGGTAGCTACTACCTGTACGTGGTCCTAGTGGCCGACGCAATGTTTATCTACGCCGCCCTGAATGCTTTCAGAAACCCAGCCACTTCTCAGAGGACGGCGAAGTACGCTATGCTCGTCGCCCTGGTGGCCTTTCTGGTAGGGGGCTTCCCTTGAAAGTCCTGACCAAGATCAGGAGGAAGTTGAAGGAGGGCAAGCTCCACATGACTCTCCTCGATCCCGACAAGGGCGGTTCCGAGGAGCTAGCGGACCTCGCAGCGGCGGCCGCATCCCTGGGCACCGACGCTATCATGGTCGGTGGTTCGACGGGGGTCGGCCAGGACCTTCTTGACGGTTGTGTCCAGGGTATCAAGGCGAGGATCGACCTCCCCGTCATCCTCTTCCCGGCCAACGCCGCCGGCATTAGCCGATACGCGGACGCTATCTACTTCATGAGCCTCCTCAACTCAGCGGATGTCCGACACGTCGTCAGGGAGCAGCAGAGAGCCTCCCGAGCCATCAAGGAGATAGGACTCGAGACCATCTCCATGGGCTACGTGGTCGTCGACCCGGGCATGAAAGTAGGTAGGGTGGGAAGGGCGGACCTGATACCGCGAGACGAGCCGGAAGAGGCTGTCAGGTACGCCCTCACGGCCCAGTTCTTCGGGATGGACCTCTTCTACCTCGAAGCGGGATCTGGCGCCCCCAGCCCAGTCCCCGGGGATACCATCCGGGCAGTCAAGAAGGAGTGTAGCCTTCCCCTCTTGGTAGGAGGAGGTATCCGAAGGCCGGAGGCGGCCCGGGAGGTGGCGGAGGCGGGGGCCGACATTGTCGTCACCGGGACTGTGATTGAGCGAGAGAACGGCAGGGAAGCCCTTAAGGCGGTCATCGACGCCGTCAAGGGCTGGTAGGTTTCACGAATGGCTCCGAGGACCGCTCAGGAAGCTCAGCAAGAGGCCACTTCCGCCATGATGAGCCAGCTCTTCAGGGCCCCGCGCCCAGGTTACATCCTCGTCTTCATCGCTGCAGGGTCCCTCCTCGTCGGCCTCCTTGCCAACAGGCTCGTGCCGGACCTGCGAGCGGTGGTGCTGGGCCTCGCCTGTTTTGCCCTCCCGGTCGCATCTTCTGCCCTCATCACCAGGCCCCTGGCCGAGGTCCTGGGTGGGAAGATGTACCTGCGCCGGTCAGTCTTGCTTGGTCTGCTGGGTCTGGCCATGGTCTTTCTGGCAGCCCTGGCTTCGGCCTTCTTCAACGAGTCCCTGGTAGTGCGCTTCTTGATGGTGGGGTGGGCCTCCACTCTCTGGCTCCGGCAAGCGGCCATACTGGCGACCTCCCACAGCAGCCCTCTCCGCTCGTTCCCTGCCGTGATAAACCAGCCCGTCCTAGGCATGGTGGCCCTGATTCCCTTCTTCCCCACATCCTTGCTGGACTGGCTCGTGGCGCTGGTATCCTCGGCCGCCTTCTACGGGGCCGGACTCCTCTTCACAGTGGTGGCCATTCGTCCGCTGGAGCGGGCTTCCGGCGTTGACGGCCTGAGCATGCTTCGATACTCCCTCGACCATATGACCGAGAGAGGGAGGGAAGGCAGGGAGGAAATGGAGGCCTTCTTCGAGTCCTTCGCAGATGCAGTTACGGTCCCCGTCGGCGTCCTGTCGCTCAGGCTTGAGGGAGGGGCCAGTGCCTTGGTGGTCGTGCCCAGCCTGCACCCCGGTCCCTATGGTCAGCTGGGGGGCAGCGATCTTCCCTCCAAGGTGGCCGCCGACCTAGAGGACCTGGGCACCCGGGTCATCGTCCCGAAGGGGCCGTCGACCCATGATCAGAACCCTGCCACTTCGGCGGAGTGTATGCGCGTCTCTTCATGGGTTAGAGAGGTCCTTGACAATCTGGAGTACACGGGATCGGCCTCGGAGTTCGTAAGGGTATCTGAGGGGAACGCCACAGTCTGCTGCCAGATCTTCGACGGAAAGGCTCTCCTGCTGGCCACCCTGGCGCCGAATCCATCGGACGACATCGATTTCGCCACAGGGTTTGCTGCCACGAGGACTGCGATGGAGTCAGGCGCGGATGATGCCATCTTTGTTGACGCCCACAACAGCCTGCAGCAGGGCAGCGGAGCGGTCTACTTCGGCTCCAAGGAGTGCTTCTCCATCCTGGGGGCCACTCGGAGGGCGGTGAGTGAGGCCTTGGGGAGCGTAAGGGAGGGCTTCAAGGCCGGAATTGGATCCAACACGGAGCTGGTCGACCCCGAGAGGGGACTGGGGCCCAGAGGGATTCAGGCTGTTGTAGTGGAGGTCGGCGGGCAGAGGTCGGCCTATCTCCTCTTCGACGGCAACAACATGGTTCCTGGATTGCGGGAGAAGCTCCTGGAAGGGATAGAGGATCTAGTGAGCGAGGCCGAGGTCTTGACGTCGGACAACCATGTGGTCAACAACACTCTTCCTGGCTACAATCCTGTGGGGTGGCGGATGGGCCAGGACGCCCTGATACACGCTTGTCGCGCGGCGGTGGAGGAGGCCACCAAGAATCTTAAAGGGGGTACCGCCGGGATCACCACAGGCGTCCTTGAAGGAGTTAAGGTCTGGGGCCATCAGACGGCCGTACGCCTCACCACGGCCATCTCCTCAAGCATCTCCACCATGAGGCTCAATGCAGCTGTCAGCTTCCTCTTGGCGTCAGCAATATCTATCCTCACCCTGGCCCTCGTCCCCTAGATTTGGTTGAGGAAGCTCTCGTGGATTTCAGTCCCACCGGAGAGCTCCGGGTGGAAGGCGAGGGCCAACAGATGCCCCTGCTGAGCCATGACAACGGTGCCTTCCAGGCGAGCGAGGGGACGACATCTTCCCCAGACCTTTCGGATGGCTGGGGCCCTGATGAAGACGCCCTTGACCGAGCCAATGCCGTCGACGGTCAATTCGGCTTCGAAGGACTCCCGCTGCCTCCCGAAGGCGTTTCTGTCTACGGCCATGTCCATCAGCCCGAGGAGTCGAGTCTCTGTGCCCGCGACTTGCGCATCCCCTTCCTTTGCCAGCAGGATGCAACCGGCACATGTTCCCATGATGGGCATACCCGCTTCAGCGCGCTCCAATATACGGTCGAAGAGGCCGAACTTCACGAGGAGCTTGGAGATGGTGGTGCTCTCTCCCCCAGGGACGATGAGGGACGAGACGGCTTCTAGGTCCTTGACGGTGCGAACGGGCAGGGCGCGGCCGGAGATGGCCATGCTCCTCATCGCCCTGTCGATGATATCCAGGTGTTCGCTCACGTCCCCCTGGACAGCGGTCACGCCGACCTTCACGGTCTCTCATCTCAAAGGGGCTGTATAAGTTTGTGGCGCCTAGGGTGAATGCTTGCGCCGCAGCGCCTGAACAAGTATGGTCTCCATCAGTTCCGAGGGATCCTTCCCGAAGACCTTCCACGCGACGCTATTCAAGAGAAGGGGCTGTCCGTGGGTGGGCTGGAGGTGCGGACGTCGGACAATGTCCCAGACCTCCTCAACGGGAAGGACAGCTTCGCCGTGGGGGGACTTCTCCAAACCGTCGGGCCTGCTGGGGTCCAGGGCCACGACCGAGAAGGCACTGCGGGTGTAGAGGGGCCTTACGCTGCTGTTGCTCAGTATGGAGATGAGCACTCTGTCCTGGTCGGGGACGAGGTTGGTGTTCTGGTCCAGTGCTTCGGAGTTGATCCCCACCTCCCCCTTGCGGAGGTCGAGGGACCGCCCGCCGAAGGGTGTGACGTACCAGTGTCGTAACGTCTCGACGGGGAACGGCTTCTCCTGAGGGGGGTACGCTCGGTCGCCCAGCAATCCAGCCCACCTGTGGCATTTGCGTCGACTCAGGTCCTATTTCAAGGTTGGGAGGCCATTCTCCGCCGTGAGAAGACTTCTCACGGTTTTGTGGGTCGCTGGTGGGTCACCCCTCTTCGTCGTACACGAGCTTGGGACCCGCCAGTTGGCTCCCGCCTCCCCCCTCCATGACCACAGGGACACTCGAAGACCCGCGTTGAATAGGTCGATGCCAGCGGCAATCGCTTGACTGGGCCGAGGGTGTTTGCCCTCTTGGTCAGACAACCATCCCCGATGGCCGCCGTCCCTTTTCTGGGTACACCCCAAGGATTCAGCCCTCGACCTATGAGAGTTCGGCCCTCGCCAGGTTGGCACCCTCTACCATGTTGGTGAGCTTCTCGAAGGCGACCGCCCAGGTCCTCGTTCTCAGTCCGCAGTCGGGGTTCACGAATATCCTCGATGGCTCCCCCAGGATCTCTGAAGCCCTGACAATTCGGTCCTTCACTAGCTCTGGAGCCTCGATATCGTCCACGTGGACATCTACGACACCAAGCCCCACCTCGCGATCATCATTGTACTCCCGGAACAGGGCTAGGTGATCATAGCCGTCGCCCACCTCCGTGTCCCTGTTGGCGAATTCCCACAGGAACTGTCTACACCGCTTCATCTCGAGGACTTGGGGATAGAGCAGGCGATAGTCACTGAAGCAGATGTGGACAGTGAACTTGCAGTCGACGCCCTCCGTGGCGGCGTTGAATCCCTCGACGAAAATCTCCACCTCTTCGGGGTGGGTCGTAACTGCTGGCTCATCCAGCTGCACGACCCTAGCACCCGCCTCCACCAAGGCCCTGATATTGGGGCGAACGACCTCCTCGGCGAGATCCAACACCAGATCGCGCTTCGCCGCCAGCTTCCGTTCCCTGAGGTTTGAGATACCGGCTCGCCGCTGCTGATAGTACTCGTTGAAGGACCAGTCCGCCAGGGTGTAGGGTCCCGTGAGCGGTACCTTCACTTTCGCTGTGGCTCGCTCCTTCACGAAGGCGAACTCTTCTAGGTGGTAGGGCTCCTTGAACCTGACCCTGTCGACGCAGGCGGCCTTACGGTAGTACTTGTTGTCGAAGGAGCGCACATGGCCGAGGAAGTCAAAGCCTCCCATGCGCCTGATGGGGTACTCATACATCTCCACCCTCCGCTGCTCCCCGTCGTAGACGTAGTCGAGCCCGACACCTTCGAGGAGTCGCAACACGTAGAGGCAGGCCCAATCCCTCAGCTCGGCCTTCCTGCTCTTAAGGTTGCCCTCCCGCAGCAGGCCTATGAGGTCCTCCCTTCCATCGATCCCCAGACGCTCGCCCCACGAGGCCGCGTGCTCCAACTGTTTCTCCGTTGCGGTCCCGCGCTTCGGTGCGGCCACGAGCCAGGCAGGCTTAGAGAAGCTTCCTATCTCCTGACTCGGGAACAGCTTCTCCATCAGGCAGCCTCCTCCAGCTTCTGGCGTGCCATCCCCAAGGCCCTGATCTTCTGCTCGGCCACAACGCTCGGAAGAAAGGCGAGGTCGGCGTTGGGACAGAGAATCAGATCCTTGGGCTCCATGCTATCGCGATACCTAGAAGCCATGTCGATGATCTCCTCAGGAGTTTCCATAAGGGAATTGCGTGAGTCCAAACACCCGCACGCGAGGGACTTGTCGAAGTCCACGTCCGCAAGGACCTTCAAATCCTCCTCGTACATGTCGATCCCGATGACGTCTACGGGGAGCTCGAGCACCTGCGATCCCAGGGGGCCGACAGGAGCGAAGTAGAGGTGCACCGACAGTTCACCATCTACGGACGATCTGATGGCTGCGTACGCATCCCTGAGGGCCTCCCAGAGGTCCGCCGTCGGCGGCTCAACGACCAGGGAGGGTTCACTGAACTGGAAGTGGTCGCAGCCTTGGGCGGCCAGCTGAGCGCAGAGATCCGACAACCCAGATGAAATGTCCAGGATCGCCTCCGCAGGAGCGTGGTAGTGCTGGTTGTCCGAAAGACTGGCAAAGGTGTAGGGCCCCGGAAGGACCGCCTTCAACCGTGTTCCCTTGGGGGAGGGGCCCAACCTGAAGTACCGTCCGTCCAAGGGATGAGGGACGATTTCGGAGTCGATTACCGGCTGCCTGTAGAAGGTGTTGTTGTCGAACCATCTCGTCAGGGCCCCGGGAGAGAGACCCTCCCAGGCCTCTACGAAGGGACGCAACAGGTCCTGCCAGTTTAGGAGGCCGTCGCTCAGATAGTGAAAGCCTGCCTCTAGTTGGAGTCTGACGAGCGCATCAAGATCCTCGCTAAGCGCCTCTTCGACCTGTGCCTCGGACACTCGGCCTCTATCGAAGCCCCGTGTGGCCGCAATCAACTTCTCGGACCTTGGGGAGATGCCGGTTATGTAGGCTTCTACCATGCGGGAAACCTCGTGCGGTGAGGGAGTCCCATCTCTCTCTTATTTCCTTCGTCCCTGTTCTCGGGGAGGGTTAATAGGTGGGGCGGGAGTGAAGGGAGCATGGAGATTGAGAACGAGCTTCTGTATGCCTATGCGGAGGATCTCCTCCAGCCCCGTGACAAGGTCCTGTCGGACATGGAGGCCTTCGCTGCGCGAGAGGGCGTGCCTATCGTCGGCCCCCGTGTGGGGACCCTGCTCACCATTCTCGCCTCTTCCCGCAAGAAGGCGCTGGAGCTTGGAACGGCCATCGGCTACTCAGCAACTTGGATAGCCCGTGGGATGGCAGCGGACGGGAAGCTCATCACTGTTGAGGCCCGAGAGGGCATGGCGAACATCGCCAGAGAGAACTTGGAGAGGTCGGGCCTCCGCGGAAGGGTCGAGGTCGTAGTGGGAGAGGCGTTGGATGTGCTGCCGGACCTGGGCAGGGACTTTGACTTCATTTTCAACGACATTGACAAAGGGGGCTATCCAGCGAGCCTTCCCCTCTGCAAGGCCGCCCTCAAGGCGGGAGGGATGCTGGTTACTGACAATGTGCTCTGGAAGGGGCGGGTGGCCCTTTACGACGATGAGGCCCCCTCGACGAAGGCCATTCGAGAGTACAACAATGGCTTGGCGGCGGACCCGGACATGATCACCGTAATCCTGCCAATCCGGGATGGCGTCTCGATAAGCGTTAAGAGGTCGTAGTCGATAGGCCGCTCCGCTACCGGGAGGGAGATTGCACGTGGCAGAGGAGTACGGAATCTACATAGACGGGGAGTGGGTGGACTCGTCTAGCGACGAGAGATTCGACGTCACCAATCCCGCCAACGGCGAGGTCCTAGCCCGCTTTCCTCAGGGAACTCGGGAGGACGTGCAGCGCGCCATCGAGGTCGCCAAGAAGACCTTCGACAAGTGGAGGCGGACCCCCCCCGCGAGGCGGGGTGAGGTCATACTGAGAGCTGGTCAGATCCTCAGGGAGAGAAAGGAGGACCTGGGCAAGCTCCTCGCGCGGGAGAACGGGAAAGTGCTCTCTGAGGCGCGAGGAGAGGTCCAGGAGGCCATAGACTTCTTCGAGTACATCGCAGGTGAGGGACGCCGGCTCCTGGGCGAGACGGTGGCGACGGAACTCCCAGACAAGTTCGCCATGACTGTCCGTGTACCCATCGGCGTCGCGGGCCTGATAACCCCATGGAACTTCCCCATCGCCATCCCGTCCTGGAAGATTGGTGCCGCCCTGGTGAGCGGATGCACCGCCGTATTCAAGCCGGCCACAGGGACACCGATTCTCGGTGCCCAGCTCGTCTCCGTTCTCGCGGAGGCCGGCCTTCCGCCAGGTGTGCTCAACATGGTAACGGGCGCGGGATCGGTCGTCGGTGACGAGATCATCAACAGCCCCGTGGTCAGGGTCATCTCCTTCACGGGCGGCGTGGATACGGGCAAGACGGTCTACAGATGTGGTGCCCAGAGGCTCGCCAATGTGGGCCTGGAGCTGGGGGGAAAGAATCCCACCATCCTTATGGACGATGCGGATCAGGACCTGGCCATGGAGGGGGTCCTATTCGCTGCCTTCGGCACGGCGGGCCAGAGGTGTACCGCCTGCAGCCGCCTTATCATCCACAAGAAGATCTATGACGAGTTTCTTGACGACCTCATCGAGGAGACGGAGGCCCTCAAGGTCGGAGACCCCCTGGACCCCTCGGTCGACGTCGGACCAGTCAAGGGGAAGGATCAGGAGGAGAAGATCCTCCAGTACATCCACATTGGCAAGGAGGAGGGAGCGAGGCTACGTTGCGGCGGGGAGAAGCTCACCGGTGGAGGATACGACCTTGGCACATTCATCAAGCCGACGATCTTCGAGGGGAAACCCGAGATGAGGATTGCGAAAGAGGAGATCTTCGGGCCGGTGCTTACGGTCTTGGAGGCGAGAAACTACAACGAGGCTGTGGAGATCGCCAACGATGTGGAGTATGGCCTCTCCTCTTCGATCTACACACAGGACGTCAACCTGGCCTTCCGGGCCGTCCAGGACATCGAGGCGGGGATCACGTACATCAACGCTCCCACAATAGGCGCAGAGGTCCAGCTGCCCTTCGGCGGCGTGAAGAGCACTGGGACCGGGGCGAGGGAGGCTGGCACCACCGCCATTGAGGAGTTTACGGAGATCAAGTCGGTCTATGTGGACTACAGCGGCCGACTCCAGAAGGCTCAGATCGATCAATAGAGCAGGCCCAGGAGTGTAACTCATCTCAGTGACAAGAATCATTATATAACAGCGTTATGCATTATTACTATTGGAGCGATCACCCTAGCGCGGATTAATGGGGGTGTGGGGCTAATGGCCACACAAGAGTTGAAGCAAGAGCTCATCGAGAAGGCAGAGAAGAGATGCCCAGAGTGCGATAGCCGCGACCTCGTCAAGGACGACTATCGCGCGGAACTCGTCTGCAATACCTGCGGGCTGGTCATAGAGGAGGACCTGATAGACCAGGGCCCCGACTGGCGTGACTTCAACGTCTACGAGCGTTACGGTAGCAGCCGGGTGGGGAGTCCAGCCAACCCGATGATCCCCGATAAGGGTCTATCTACAGAGATTCCGATGGCCACCAGGGATGCCCACGGGAAGAGCCTCCCCACAGAGGCCAGGGTGAAGTTCTACAGGATGAGGATGCTCCACAACCAGGTCAGGCAGTCGAAGAAGGGCGAGAGGAGCCTCGGTGAAGGGCTTCGACAGGTGGACCGTTTCGCCTCCCTGATGAGGTTGCCTCCTTCCATTCGTGAGGAGGCTGCCGTGGTCTACAGGAAGGCGGCCCAGCAGGGCGTAGTACGCGGTAGGAGCATTGCGATTATCGCCGCAGCCTCCCTCTATGTGGCCTGTCGGCTTCACGGATACCCCAGAACCCTCCGGGAGATTGTGGAGATTCTCAAACTGGACAGGAAGAAGCTGTCAAGGACCTACACCATCCTCAACCGAGAGCTGAAGCTCCGGATCCCAACAACCAGCCCCATGGACTACCTTCCGAGGATATCGGAGGCCCTTGAGCTGAGACCCAAGACCAGGTCCATGGCTTCGAAGATCATTAGGGATCTCAGCGAGGACCCGGCTTTTGCGTCGATGCTTCCCACCGGAACAGTTGCTGGCGCCGTCTACATCGCCTCAATCCTGTGCGACGACCGCAGGTCCCAGGACGAGATCTCCAAGGCCTCTGGGGTGTCTGAGGTGACCCTTCGGAACAGGGCACGCCAGATCGCGGATGCCCAGGGCATCGACCCCTTCCCGCCCGAGGGCAAGTCCCTGGTGGGCTGGAAGAGCGAGCGGCCCCGCGGCAATGCCCAGCCCTCATGACTTGACACTTAGGACGAGCCTGCACCGGTTGCTGCTCTCACCATAGCACTCCCTCTCTAGGATCTCTACTGGACCAAGCCTCTCCCTCAGGATGGAGGAGAGCACCTCGGTTACGAAGCTGCAGATTGTCTGCCCCATGCTGAGCATGTTGCCACAGCCGACGTAGTTCTCAACCTCGAGGGTCAAGGGCTTCTCCAAGACAACGTTCAGCCTGCCGAGTCCGTTTGCCTTCCAGAAGTCGACGACCTCCTGAAGCAGGGCGGGGAGGGAGCGAGACTTGAAGCCCCGGGCGAGCTCCATGCCAATCTGCCGCCCCATAGCCTCGAATGCGGGACGGCCCCGGTGCTCGACGAGCTGCAGATACTGCCGAGCGATCTCCAGAGCCGGCTCCGTCACGTCGATGGTTCCGGGCTCTGTACCCGTGGTCCAGATCTTCTCTGCCATGGTCCCCATGGCCCGGGCGATACCTCGGTCGTTGGTCCAGATAGCGATGTCGTCGCCCTGGTGGAAGTTATCGTCGTCCGGGATGGGGTGGTTGAACAGGATCTGCTCCTGGTCGAAGACGTAGAAGTAGATGGGGAGGTGGACGTCGATGGCCCTTATCTTGGCGAACTTGGCTATGAGGTCGACGTGCTCCTTGTTGGAGGCGGTCACGGGGAAGGCGTAGCGGACCGTGAGCCCCTGCTTCACCTTCTCCTCCAAGGTGTAGATGGCGGACTTCACGATCCTCGATGGGCTGCTGACCGTCCCGATACCGATGATGTCCCGCTGCGAAGCCTCGTACATCCTCATGAGGCGCTCGCGCACGTTACGACGACCGTAGATGGCCTCGAAGCGGCCCCCTTCTTCTACGGCCATCTCGCCGCGGATGTTGAACTCCTTGGAGAGGTCTTCGATGCCCTCTTCCACGCGTTGGGCGCTCTCCCGCAGCTCTTTGGCTTGATGCTCCAAGTAGTTCTTGAGGGGGACGGGTCGATACCGCAGGGGCGTCTCCGGGATGATCTCCACGAGGCCCTTCTCGTGGAGTTGCTTCATGGTTCCGTAGACCCTCGTCCTGGGGACGCGGGAGACCGAGGGGATCTGACTCGCTGTGGAGGCCCCCAGCTCCAGGAGGGCGAGGTACGCCCTGGCTTGGTACTCGGTCAACCCCAGGTCCATGATCTTCTTCAGGCGCTCCGCGTTGACCGTCATCCGCGAAGGAAGAAGAGGGCTCGCTCCGATATATTGGTTCGCCGTCCCCGCGACTGGAGGCGCTGCTCAGTCCTTCTATATGACCCTTGCCTAGAGACTATTAGGACGCAATCAGCTGAGAAGGTTTAAGAAGCAAAAGAAAGGTGGGCCACCGATGCAGGACATGAAGGGTTCCCAGGTCAACGTTGCGGGAATCCGGTCCGATGACTTCTTGAACTGGATGTCGGAGAACGTAGACGAGCGGATCCATAGGGCCAAGGAGAGGACCGGTCTTGCGACGCTTCTGGACCGCTTCCTCAACTGGGCCAAGAGGAACTCGCCGTGGCCCCTCCACTGGGGCATCATGTGCTGCGCCATCGAGATGGCGGCCACCTCGGACCCGCGCTACGATGCTGAGCGTTTCGGCATCATCTACCGCTCGACGCCGCGCCAGTGCGACATCCTCCTCCTCAATGGGCCCATCAGCCTGAAGCTGCGGCCCAGCGTCCTGCGGCTCTACGAGCAGATGCCGGACCCCAAGTGGGTCATCGCCATGGGCGAGTGCACCATCTGCGGCGGGCCCTACTATGACTCCTACAGCGTCATCAAGGGGTCCTACACCATCGTTCCCACGGACGTATTCATCCCGGGATGCCCGGTGCGCCCTGAGGCCCTCCTAGACGGATTTCTGAAGCTCCGGAAGAAGGTCGAGGCGGAGAAGCGGGGCTGGGTCGAGACCCGGACGGGCAGGCGCGTCAGTTCCCGGGAGGGCCAGATGAGGCGCTGGGAAGAGGGAGAGATGACCTACGAAGTC
>JABAOD010013954.1_pt1 | contig 31303 bp, 30 predicted proteins | sample 7062151 | NCBI WGS metagenome assembly JABAOD01 (sample SAMN14538626, study PRJNA623070) | marine sediment metagenome | biome: marine biome [ENVO:00000428]; feature: marine pelagic biome [ENVO:01000023]; material: deep marine sediment [ENVO:00002113] | place: India: Gulf of Khambhat ... | reverse complement strand
GCGTAGATGTCGCTGCGGTGGTCGAGCTTGGGTTTTCCCGATGCCTGCTCCGGGCTCATGTACGAGGGCGTCCCCACGACGAGCCCACTGCTCGAGATTCGGTCACCGGTGGCACGCACCAGGGCCCGAGCCACGCCGAAATCGCAAAGCAGCGCCCGGTCCCCGTCGAAGACCACGTTGCCCGGCTTGATGTCGCGGTGGAGCACGTTCCGGCTGTGCGCGTAGTCGAGCGCGGCGGCGAGATCACGCATGATGCCGAGTGCCTCATCAAGATCGAGGCGGCGCTCGCGACCGAGGCGATCGGCGAGTGACCCGCCGCGCGCGTAGGGACAGACATAGTAGATGAGTGTACTGGTTTCCCCTGATGCGAGCAGCGGCAGGATGTTGGGATGGTCGAGTGCCGAGAGGAACTCGATCTCCTGGTGGAAGCGATCGGCAAGGATGGTCACGGCGAACTCGGGGCGGAACACCTTGATGGCCACCGTCCGGCCATCCGTGCGTCGCCGGCCGGTAAACACGTACGACATGCCGCCCTTGGCGAGCAGTGCTTCGACCTCGTAGCGCTCGGCGAGTGCCTTTTGGACAGTTTCGAGACGGAGAGGCATGGGAGGGACACTCCGTGCCGGATTCTGCCCCAGCATACGGCTTCGGTGTCGGTTTGGCCAGCAGCTCAGATCTCGGCGGCCTCCTCCAATTCCTTACCGCCGGTCTCGGGGATGAGCCAGAGAATGAGCCACAGGGCCGCCAGCACCGAAATCGCCGTAAGCGGGACCGCGAAACTCCAGCTGGTCTGCGCGGCGATGGCTCCCACCACTCCCGGTGCGATGACGTAGCCCACACGCCCGAGCAGGTTGTTGGACCACGCGAACGCATCGGCCCGCATCTCGGTGGGGAACAGCTCGGTGGTCAGGGCGTTGAGCAACGTGAGGAGGCCGATGGCCGCGACGATTGCGATCGTGAGGCATGCGGTCAACGCCCAGAAGCTCCGCAGCTGATAGGCAAGCACGACGAAGACGGCCGATACCGAGTAGATGAGCACCGCTCCCCGCTTGCGGCCGATCACGTCCAACACCTTTCCGACACCGAACACGAAAGGAAGCGCCACGACGGAGGCGATCACAACCGCCTTCGCCACCTCCCCGTCGCTGAACCCGCGTTCGCCGACGGCGAACTCCTTCCAGAACAGGAGCGCCGTGTTGGTGCTGAGGTAGGTGAGCCCCCAGATGAGCGCCATCTGGAACACGCGCGTGCGATATGGCGACCGCATGATCTCCAGTAGGCTGTGGCTCTCGGGAAGGCCCGTCCGGCGGAGTTCCGCGAAGCGCTGGGTCTCGTGCAGACCGCGCCTCGCGTACAGCAGCAAAGCGAGCGGAACGACCCCCACGAAGTAGACCGCACGCCAGCCGTAGGCCGTATCGAGCAGGTAGGGCACCACCGCCGCGCACGTCACGACACCCAGCGAGTTGCTGGCCTGGATGACGCCGATGACGAACCCACGCCGGTTCGCCGGGAACTCTTCGGCGGCGTAGATCATGCCCACGGCCCACTGAGCGATCAGAAAGACGCGGGCCGTGAACTGATAGGCCATGAAATCGTACGCGCCCTGCGAGACGCCGGAGAGGAACGTGAAGACCGCGTAGCCCCCGATGGTGAACATGAGCGTACTTCGGCGCCCCCACCGGTCCGCCTTCCGCACGAGGATGTACGACACCATCGTCCCGAGGCTGATCACCGACCCGAGCATGCCGCCTTCCGACTCCGAGAGGCCGAAATCCGCGCGGAGATTCGGCAGGATCTGACTCAGTGCGATGAAGTCGTAGCCCTCGAAGAACGTCGCGATGCTGAGGAACACGAAGAGCCGTCGATGATACGGCGAGAAGCGGCTCAACAGCGCTCTCCCCGGCGCGCCTGCCGCGGAAAGACGACGACGCTCTCGTCCCCGTTACGGCTCACGGAGGCGACGCCGAAGAAGTAGTTGTCGATGACGAGACCGTCGAACGTGTGGGCGGTCTCGTTCCCCACCCAGCGGGACCGGTCCCACGTCGGGGAGTCGGTGAGGCGCCAATACACCCGATACCCGGCCAGATCGACGGTGGACGCCGGCGCGTCCCAGGCGAGGCGTGCCGCCGCCCGTACCGCTCCGCAAATGCGGACCGCCTGGGGTGGCGGGGGGGCCCATGCGAGCGCGGCGAGGGTCGCCGCATTGAGCGCTGTCAGCGTGGCGGCGTACTCGAAGTCCACCCCCTCGAGCACGTCTCCGTAATGGACGCCGTCCTCGACCCGGATGTCCTGGTGCTGGCGGTGGTAGTGCTCGTTGGTCTCCATGATCCGTACCGCGGGATATCCCAGATCGGCGAATGGTCGATGGTGACCACCCCGCCCGAACCGGTCCAACCGGTAGACCATCAGGACATCGAGCCCCGGGAGGTAGGGGTCGGCGATACGATCGATGTATCGCGCGAGTTGCCGGGATACCCCGTCGACCTCCCCGCCGGTGAAACGCCGTGCGGCGCGCTCCTGTTCGGTCTCCGTCGGCGGCGTCCCGTCGGAGAACACCCGCGCCGTGGCATTGTCGATCACGCCGTTGATCCCGCTGATGTTGCCGATCATGTCGTTGTTGAGCACGGCCTGGAGATTCCAACTGCTGTCCCGGGCCATCCGGGCCACAGTCCCGCCTCCGTACAAGCCCTGCTCCTCGCCCGACAGCGCCAGATACACGATCGATCCGCCAAACCGGTATCGGCTGAGCACGCGTGCGGCCTCCAACGTGCCGGCGATACCGCTCGCGTTGTCGTTCGCGCCCGGCGCGGAATCGGTGTAGTTCATCGGGTCACTGATGCGGCTGTCGATGTCGCCGCTCATCACCACCATGCGACTCGGGTCGGTACTCCCTCGTTGGATCGCGACGACGTTTACCACCTTCGTCTCACGCGAGGGATGGAGCCGGCGGGCGCCGGCCGGGAAGGTCTCAGCGACGTAGAGCACGTCGAGGCACTCGCCGCACGCGGCCGAGATCCGCTCGAACTCCGCCTTGATCCAGCGGCGGGCTGCGCCGATACCCCGCGTGGTCGAAACCGTGTCGGACAGCGTATGACGGGTGCCGAACCCGACCAGGGTCCGGATGTCGTCGGCGATGCGCTCCCACGTCACCTCCGCGACGATCTGGTGGATCCGGGGATCCTCTGAAGGCGGTACCTGCTGGGCCGCGACCGGAGCGGCCAGCAGCAGGAGCAACGGGATGAGTCGCATACGCATCTCGGCTAGGCAGTCTCACCAGGAAGAAAACGGGGCGGCCAAGGGTCTGCCGGTCGACTGGACCGGTGCCCGCCGCCCTCGTGGTCATACGCGCGCTGACGCCCTCGACAGTGGTATCGGCTGGGTAGGCTATCGTGGCTCCCATGTTGACGCAAGTATGCAGGGCGGTAGCTTGTTGGGGGGGGAATCGAGGCGCCGAAACTCGCGACACAGGGGGCGGGCTCATGCCGCTGTCGAAGCTGCTGCTGGTGGTCACGTGCACGATGCTGCTCGCGTGCGCCCAATCGGAGTTGACCAGGCGAGAGGCGATGCTCGACCAGCAGGTCGTGATCGAGCGGGTCAACGCCTGGCAGCGTCTGATGAACAATGCAAGAGTTGACAGTGTGCTCACGTTCTACCATCAGCAGCCCGAGATGAAGGTGCTGTGGTCGGACGGTCGACGCAGCGAAGGGTGGGAAGAGACGGAACAGGCGATCCGGGAACTCTACGGCAGCATCCAATACCTGAACTTCGTCATCAGCGAGCTCGAAGTGCAGGTGCTGGCGAAAGGCATCGCGCAGGCCACCTTCCGCCACTCGACCGACGTTGTCGGGCGCGACAATCGTCGGCGGCCGGTGGACGCCGGTCATGGCCTCCTGGTCTGGATGAGGGACCCCGACGACCGCGTGTGGAAGATCCACACCGCCAACCTGTCGGTCACGCAGCCGTCCGCGAACTAGACGACTGTTGGCCGTTGAAATGTCCCCGGGGGACGCGTCGGCTCGAGCCGTCGTGCCCCCCGGGGACATCGCGTTTGTGATCCCTGTGACGGGGCGTTCCGGACCCGGTCGCCGCAAGTGACGGTGTCCAAACCACTTGTGCGATCGGGCCGCATCGTGTATTGTGTCGCAACTTTCCACCGGAGGCCCGGCCGATGATGTCGGACCCCTTCCTCAGCTCAGACGATTTCGCCGAACGCGCTCACCGGCTCTACAACGAGGGCCGGTACGACGACGCTATCGTGGAGTTGCAGGAGGCAATCCAGCGGTTTCCGCACGCCGTCGAGCTGCACGTGGGCCTCGCGTACGCCTATCTGGCGTCGGAGGAGTACGCGTGGGCACGGGCCCGGTTCGAGAAGGCGGTCGCGCTCGATCCGACGGGGGAGGAAGCGCTCGCCGGTCTCGGCGAAGCGCTGCTCAAGCTCGGGGAGCGGACCAAGGCCCTCCAGTGCTTCGACCGGGTGCTGGGTCTGGGATTCCGCGAGGATCACGACCTCATGCTCCAGATCGGGCGCGCGCTGTTCCGCGAAGGTATGCTGCGGCACGCCCGGGGATTCTTCGAGATTGCCGCGGAGGAGCACCCGGATTCCTCGGAAGCAGCCGCGTCGCTGGGGTACGCCGCGCACCGATTGGGGGACGAGGACGGAGCACTGTATTGGCTGCGACGGGCCCTGGACCTCGACGAGCATCATGCCGAGTCCCGCATCTACCTGGGCAACCTGTTGTACGATCGCGGCGAGTATGAAGCGAGTCTGTTTCACTTCGAGCATACCGACCCCGCCGAGCACTACGACGAGCTGGCGCTCTGGCGCACCATCGAGTTGAAGAAATCGATCTATCGGTTGACCGCCGAGGACCCGGAACTCGTGCCGTGGAGGCGACGGCTGGCCGAGCTTGCCGCCGACCTGGACCCCGTGGAGCAGTTCCTGACCGAGATTGCCACCACCCAAGCCGACGGCTCGATTCGCGATCCCAACCAGATCGAGTTGTTCGGCACGCTCTTGACCGAACTGCAAGGCATGCAGCGGCGGGGTGTGGTGGAAACGCACCGGGTGAAGACCCGCTCGGGCATCACGTACGCCGGTACGTGGGAGGAGATCGTCCTGCAGATGAAGATGGATGACCGCCATGGTGCGGGCGCGTCCCTCCAGGAGTACATGCAGTACATCGCACGGCGGAATCGCACCCGGCACGGCGTCGTCATCCCCGTGTCGGACCCGCAGAGCTTCGTCGAGGGCGTGGCGGCAGCCGGGCTGCTGGAGATTCTCCGCTAGGCCCACGGACGCCCCGAGGACGTGCGCCGCGCCCGGCCACACGGCCGAGCGCGGCGCGGGCTTTTCCGGTGTTAGCTTTGGCCCATGTCCGTCACCGAAGGCGTCGTCAAGCGGGTCCTTCCCAACGGTCTCACCGTGCTCGTGCAGCGTCACACGGCGGTGCCGGTCGTGGCCGTGGTCACCCACGTGCGGGCGGGGTACTTCGACGAGCCCGACGACTGGGTCGGGATCTCCCACGTCTTGGAGCACATGTACTTCAAGGGGACGGCACGCCGCGGCCCGGGCGTGATCGCTCGCGAGACGCAGGTGCTGGGCGGGTACATCAACGCCGGGACGATCTACGACAAGACCGTCTACTACACGGTGCTGCCGTCGCTCGACGGTGGCCTCGCCAAGGCGTTGGATGTGCAGGCCGATGCGTTGCGAGAGGCAGCCCTGGATGCCGACGAGCTCCGCCGCGAGCTGGAGGTGATCGTCCAGGAAGCCAACCGCAAACTCGATGCCCCCGGTCCGGTCACGACGGAGACGCTGCATCAACTGCTGTTCGACGTGCACCGCATGCGCCGGTGGCGTATCGGGACCGAAGACGGGTTACGGCGGCTCACGTTGGACGACGTTCGTGGCTACTACGCTTCGCGCTACCTCCCCGAGCGGGTGATCGTTGCCATGGTCGGGGACCTTGCCGTCGAGCAGGCGGTGCGCCTCGCGGAACGGGCCTTTGGCGACTGGTCGCGTCCGTCGCCTGCGGTGGAGGCGTCCCCGGCCGAGCCCGGAGTCCGGCATGCCCGGATCCGGGTGCTCCGAGGTGACGTCAAACGCCCGTTGGTGAGCCTCGGGTGGCGCACCCAGGGGACCCTGCACCCCGACACACCGGCGCTCGACATGGCCGCGACCATTCTTGGGAGTGGTCGCGGCTCACACCTCTACCGGGCCCTTCGTGTTCCCGGCATCGCGGCCGCCGCGCGGGCCGATCACTACACGCCGACCGAGGTCGGGGTATTTGAGATCGGGCTCGAGGCCGATCCGGGTCGCGTAGACGAAGCGGTCACGCGCGCGCTCGCCCTCGTGCAAAACCTGGCCGAGCGGGGACCGACGGCGTCCGACCTCGAGCGGGCCCGCGCGCTCACCGTGACCTCGTGGGCACAGCGGACGGAGTCGATGGACGGTCGGGCCACGGCGCTGTGCGAGGGGGAAGCTCTCGGTACCTACGAACTGCTCGATGAACTGCTCGACCGCACGCTGGCGGTCGGATCGGCGGACATCCGACGGGTGGTGAACGAGTACCTTGCACCGGACGTCGTTTCCGGGGTGTTCTACCTCGCCCGTTCGGACGGCCCCGACCCGTTTGCAGCCGGGTGGCCGCCGTCACCAGTGCGCATCGCGCTACCCGCGCCTGCGGCGACCTCCATACCCTCGCGCCCCGTGGTGCCGACGAGCGCGACGACACGGGAGATCGCGGGGGGAATCGCGCTGCACTCGCTGCCGGAGATCGACGTGCTCACCCGGGCGCGACCCGGGTCCGGGCTCGCCACGGTCTTGATCCATTTCCCGGGTGCGCCGCTGGGTGAGACCGACGCCTCAGCCGGTATTTCGTGGCTCGTGGCGCGGTCGGCCCTTCGCGGTGCCGGGGTGATGAGCGGGGAGGAACTGGCGCAGGCCGCCGAGTTGCTCGGCGGATCGGTCGGTGCGAGTGCAACGTCCGAAACGCTCGGGTGGAGCATGACGGTGCGCGCGGACGCGCTCGGCGGCGCCGCACGGCTGCTCGCTGCGGTGGCGCGGGAGCCGCATCTGGAAGGCGACGAGGTCGTCGTCGAACGGCGGCTCCAGGCGAGTGATGCGCGTCGCGCCCGCGACGACATGTTCCGCCATCCGCTGCAGCGGGTGTTGGCGGAGGCGTTCCCCGGACACGTATACGGGCTTCCGGCGCTCGGTGAACCCGAGACCGTCGCCGGGTTTACGGCCGCCGCCGTTCGCGAATGGTGGCGGCAGGCGGTGAGCCGGCGACCGATCGTCGTCGTGGTCGGGGACTTCGACGATCACACCGTGCTGGATGCCGTCGCGCCGCTCGCGGCGTGGACACCCATTGGGCAGTCGGGTCCTGACACGGCGACGCCTCCCGCGTGGGCGTCGGGCCGAGGCATCGAAGAGCGGGACAAGAAGCAGTCGGCGCTCGCGATGGCGTTCCGGGCCGTGCCCCACGCCTCCGCGGACCGTTTCCCGCTCAGGGTGGCGGGTGGGCTGTTGAGCGGTCTCGCCGGGCGGCTCTTCGAGGAGCTGCGCGAGAAGCGCTCGCTGGCCTACACGGTGGCGGCGCTCCCCTGGCTCGGTCAGCATGCGGGTGCCGTGCTGTGCTACATCGCCACGGCACCGGAACGGGAGAACGAGGCGCGCGAGGCGATGCTGACCGAGCTACGGCGATTGGCGACCGAGCCGCCGTCCAATGACGAGGTCGAGCGGGCGCGGAACTACGTGGCCGGCGTCACGGAGATCTCCCGCCAGACCGGACGGGCGGTGGCCGCGGAGTTGCTCGACGCATGGATCTACGGAACGGTGGACCAGGTGGCCGAAACACCCGCCCGCCTGCGCGCGGTGTCGGCGGACGACATCCACCGGGTGGCGGCACAGGTGTTCGTCGGTGAAGCGCGGGCGGAGTACGTCGTACGGGGAGCCGGGCGAAGGGCAGATGCGCCCACGCCCTGACTGGTAACCGGCTAGAACATCGACATGGCGAGGAAGGAGCGGAGATTCTCGTTGGTGGTGCGCAACCGCTGGGACAGCAGACGCACGACGCTCCACAGCACCTTGAACGCGAGATCCCGGTCGAAATCCAGCAGCATCTCGAAATCGGGGCGCTCAATGGTGATGAGTGTGGAGTCGGTGTTGGCGATGGCGTCGGTGGAGCGCTCCGAGCGGTCGAAGACGGCCATCTCGCCGAAGCAGGCGCCCGCCTTCAGCACGGCGAGCGCCTCTTCGCCCGAGCCCGGCACTTGGCGGGACACGCGCACCTCACCCGCCGCGATGATGAACAACCGGTTGCCCGGCTCGCCCTCCTTGAAAATGGTCTGGCCCGACTTGAAGCGTCGCTCCTTGCAGATCTCGCCGATGCGCGCCAGTTCGGCGTCGTCCAGATCGGCGAAGATCGCGGCCTGTTTGAGCAGGGCGGTGTCCACGGTTCCTCCGGCCCCGGGCGCGTGAAGAATATGGAAAGTACGGGCGTCCGCATCAGTCGGCAACAGAGACCGCTGATCACGCCTCCCGATTTGCTCACGGCCCTGCGCATGCCGTTGGCGGTCGTGTTCCTGGTCGTGCCGAACACGACCGTTCGCTTCGTGGTGCTGGTTCTGGCGGCGGCGAGCGACTTCATCGACGGCATCTGGGCGCGGCGCATCGGGGGGTCGCGACTCGGGGTCGTGCTCGATCCGGTGTGCGACAAGACATTTGTCGTGTTGGCATTCGTGGTGGTGTTGCGGAGCGGTGTGCTCGTCCCGCTCGAGCTCATCGGCGTGTTGTTGCGCGATCTGGTCGCGATGCTGGCGTTCGGCGCAACGTGGGCGCTCCGGAAGCCGACCACGCTGCCGGCACGAGCCGGCGGGAAGGCCGTCACGGTGGGACAACTGCTCACACTGCTCGCGTTTCTGGCGGGCTCGGACCTGCTGCGGCCTCTAGCGTGGGCAACGGCCGCGATCTCGGTCTACGCCATTGCCGATTACACCCGGGCGGCCCGGACTCTGCGCGCCGCGCGCCGGGGGTGACGATGCAAACGTGGATGGCGCGGTTGTGGCTGGTGGCGCTTGCCGTGGTGTGGACGCCGCTGGACGCCCAAGAGCCGCGCACCGACATCGGGCTCTATGGATTCAGCGTTCGAGGTGGCGTGGATTTCGACGGGCCGGGCCAGGCCGTCGCGTCCGTGGCCCTGGATATCGGTCACGTGTTCACCCCGCGACTCCGGCTGCGGCCTTCCGGCGATTTGGGATTCCTGGGGGACGACAACACGTATGTGGCGAGCGTCGAGCTGGTGTATCGGTTTCTGGATGACGCGCACGTCGNNTACGTCGGGGCAGGGCTCGCCGTTTTTGGACGCGAGCTGTGCGGGCAGGACCCGGGCTGTCCCGGGGTGTGGGTCCAGTTTGCGGCGGGGTTCGAGGTGCGGGCGCGTGCCCCGGTCAGCTGGCTTCTGGAGTACCACGCGATGGATGCGTTCGATCGACACCGATTCATGATCGGGCTCACGACTCGACGGTGGAGGTGAAATGCCGCAGCAGCGGGAGGTGCGACTCGAGTGGACCGGGGAGCGGCTACAGTTTGTGGGGGGTGGTGTCGAGCCGTCGATGCCGAGTGTGACGATCGACGGTGATGGCCATGCTGGGCCGAGCCCGATGCTCACCCTGTTGCTCGCATGCGCGAGTTGTTCGGCCGCCGATGTCGTCGTGATGCTGAAGAAGATGCGCGTTGGGCTCCGCCATCTGTCGGTTAAGGTGCAGGGGACGCGACGCGACGAAGAGCCCCGGCGCTACATCGCCATCCGGTTTCGCTACCGCCTCGCGGGCGAAGGTCTGGATTCCGGCAAGGCGGAGCGGGCCGTCACCCTCTCCTTGGAGAAGTACTGTTCGGTGGTGCACTCGCTCGCGCCGGACATTCGGATCGACCATGAGATCGAGTTGGCGTAACACACTGCTCACCGTGAGCCTGATCGCCTACACGGCGACCGGGCTCGAGGCACAAGCACGGGAATGGCAGGTTCAGGGCCTCGCAGCCTTCGCCGATTCGACGTTCGTCGGCGGAGGCATGGGGTTCGCGCTCCGGAGTCGTGGCCGCTCGCGCTTGGGGATCAGTGCGAGCGTCGGCGCCCGGGAAGGGGCGCTGGCCGGCCGGGCCGAGCTGGTGGTGTCCTATCATCTCAACCCGTTCCTTCGTCGCGGCGTGACCCCGTATGCCGGCGGCGGCGTGACCGTCGGGTGGACTGGAGAGGAGTTCGTGGAGTACGTCGTCGCGCTGGTCGGGCTCGAGACGGCGCCTGGAGCGCGCAGTGGATGGTTCCTCGAGGGGGGGATTGCCGGTGGGGTCCGGGCGTCCGCTGGGTTTCGGGTTCGTTGGAGACCGTCACGCCGGTAAACCATCGACATGAGCAAAAAAAGAACCCCGCAGCACGAGCGGGGTATTCTGACCACCGAACGACGTTGGCGCTGTCAGCTGTTGGCCGTCACCGCCGGTCCATGGCTGATCACGGGCTGGCAATAGCGCTCACCCAGCGCCCGCAGGGTCTCGAGGTCGGCTTCCGTCAGAGGATACCGCTCGGCCATGTATTCGATCGTGTCGTCGAACCACTCCTTCTGGTGCTCGGGCGTCGCCTGCAGAACGCCGCAGCGCAGGATGTGGCTGTACAGCTCGTCGCGCGCTTTCTCGAGCGCGGTGGATCCATCGTGCTTCGGGTTGCTCTTTCTTCCCATGCATGTGCTCCGTTGAGGATGAAGACAGGGCGACGATTCAGCCGGGAAAGCTAAACACCCGACGGGAACCGCGCAAACCGACCTCGAAGGTGACTACATTATGCAACGTCCCGCGATCACGCATGAATGAGGAGCAGTGCCATGTCGGAACCCACATACGACGAGGAGTCACGCGCGGCCAGGCTGCGGGACCTACTACGGGCCCTCGCGGCCAGGATCCGGGAGCTGGACGCCAACGGGGACCTCTTGTCGGGAGGACCGGAGCTCCTGAAGCTGATGGGTGACGCACGCAGTGAGTTGTTCCACTACGAGGTCCGCTGTACCTATGAGTCCCCGGACGTGGCCCGCAACCGGCGTCTGGTGGACCAGGCCCGCCGGCAGATGGAGCACCTGCATTTCGAGGACGAGGGCGCAGAGCTGGACCCAGACGAGGAGGACGAGGAGCCATGGCGCAGTCGATGAATCTGAAGCCGTTCTATGTCGCGCTCGGCGTCATCGCCGTCGGAGGTGCCGCTGCGATCTGGATGGCGCGCAGCAGCGGCTCGGCGAGCGAGGTCGACGTCGAACCGCTCCCGGTGGGTGCGACCTCGTTCCAGGGTCACGTGCTCGGCAGCGATACCGCCAAGGTCGAGATCGTCGAGTACGCCGACTTCGAGTGCGGCGCGTGCGCGCACTTTGCGATCCTCACGTTACCTGACATCAAGCAACGCCTGGTTGCGACCGGGCGTGTGCGCCTTCGGTTCCGTGATTTCCCCCTGCCGAACCATTCCAAGTCGCCGGCGGCCCACATGGCAGCAGCGTGTGCCGGCGAACAGGGCCGGTTCTGGGAGATGAAGGATCAGCTGTTCTTCGGGCAGCAGTCCTGGGCGCGTGACCGCCGGCCCGGGCGCCGCTTCGAGAAATATGCCGAGACGATCGGGCTCGACATGGACCAGTACGAAGCCTGTGTCGATGCGGATCGCTATGCCGCTCAGATCGCCGCCGGTCGGGAAGAAGGTGTCGCGGTCGGCGTGAACTCCACACCCAGCTTCTTGATTGGCGGGCTGCTCGTGGTGGGGTCGATCTCCTACGACAGTGTCGTTGCCCTAGTGCGTCGTGCCGAAGGAGCCGCCTCACGGTGAAGCACCGGATGGTCATCGCGGTCCTGGCGCTCGTCGGGTTTCTGATCTCCCTGTATCTCTGGCTGTGGAAGGTGGGTCTGCTCGGCGTCCTGGCCTGCGGTGATGGCGGATGCGAAACCGTGCAACTCTCCGAGTACGCGGACGTGTTCGGGGTTCCCGTCGCCTTCTTGGGGATGGTGGCGTACCTCGCGCTCCTGGCCTTGAGCCTGCTCGGCCTCCAACCTCGGTGGCAGGAGCGCCGTGAGCCCACGGTTGGCCTCGTGCTCGTGTCGGGGGTCGGCGTGGCCTACAGCGGCTATCTCACCTATCTCGAGGCCGCCGTGATCCACGCCTGGTGCCGTTGGTGCGTGGTGTCGGCCGTCATCGTGAGCGCCATCCTGGTGGCGGCGGTCGTCGGCCTGCGCTCGATGCCGCACCCCGCCGCCGCGGCCGCCGCCGACTAACTCTCGTTCGACTCGTACTTCTCCTTGAGCGCGGCCACCACCGTGGGGTCGGCGAGTGTCGTCACATCACCGAGGGCGTCGCCTTTGGCGATGTCGCGGAGCAGCCGTCGCATGATCTTGCCGCTCCGCGTCTTGGGAAGCTCCGCGGTGAAGATGATGTCTTCGGGCTTCGCAATCGGCCCGATCTCGGTGGCCACGTGGTCCTCGAGATCGTCCACGAGCGCCGAGCTCGCCTGGTGTCCCGAGCGGAGAATGACGAAGGCGACCAGGACCTGTCCCTTCACCTCGTGCGGCCTCCCGACCACGGCAGCCTCGGCGACGGCCGGGTGCGAGACCAAGGCGCTCTCGACCTCCATGGTGCCGATGCGGTGCCCGGCCACGTTCATGACGTCGTCCACTCGGCCGAGAATCCAGAAGTAGCCGTCCTGATCCCGCTTGGCGCCGTCCCCCGTGAAGTACTTCCCTGGGAACCGGCTCCAGTACTGCTCCCGATAGCGCTTGTCGTCGCCATAGATCGTCCGCAGCATGCCGGGCCATGGGCTGGTCATCACCAGGTAACCGCCACCCACCTTGACCGGCTTGCCGTTGGCATCCACCAGTTCCGGCTCGATTCCTGGAAAGGGAATCGTGGCCGAGCCGGGTTTGGTGGTGGTGACTCCCGGAAGCGGGGTGATCATGATGCCCCCGGTCTCCGTTTGCCACCACGTGTCCACGATCGGACAGCGCTCGCCGCCGATGTGCCGGTGGTACCACATCCAGGCTTCGGGATTGATGGGCTCGCCCACGGTGCCGAGCAGTCTGAGTGAGGACAGGTCACTCCCCTTGGGGTGCTCGGGGCCCCACTTCATGAAGGCGCGGATGGCCGTCGGCGCGGTGTAGAAGACCGTCACCCCGTACCGCTCCACGATCTCCCACACGCGGCTGCGATCCGGCCAATCCGGCGCCCCTTCGTAGATCACGGCAGTGGCGCCGAGGGCCAGCGGACCGTACACCACGTAGGTGTGACCGGTGATCCACCCGATGTCGGCCATGCACCAGTACACATCCTCGGGCTTCAGGTCGAACACGAGCCGTGTGGTGGCGACCGCCTGCGTCATGTAGCCACCTGTGGTGTGCACGATGCCTTTGGGTTTGCCGGTCGTTCCGGACGTATAGAGGACGAACAGCATGTGCTCGGCATCGAGCACCGCGGGCTTGCAGTACGGATCCGCGTCGTCCACCAGTCTGTGATACCAGAGATCTCGGTCCGGCTCCATGTGGATCTGCGTGCTCGCCGCCACCTCGCGGCGAACGACGATCACGTGCTCGATGGACGGCGTCTCGGCGACGGCCTCGTCGGCGTTGCGCTTGAGCAGCACCTGCTGTCCCCGCCGGTAACCGACGTCGGCCGTAATGAGAACCTTCGCCCTCGCATCGTTGATTCGGTCGCGGAGGGCGTGGGCGGCAAACCCGCCGAACACCACCGAGTGCGCCGCGCCGATCCGTGCGCACGCGAGCATGGCCACCGCGGCTTCGGGGATCATCGGCAGGTAGATGGCCACGCGATCGCCGCGCTTGACGCCGAGGGACTTGAGTGCGTTGGCGAACTTGTTGACCTCGCGATACAGCTCCCAGTACGTGATGGCCCGGCGGTCACCCGGCTCGCCTTCCCACAGGAGCGCCACCTTGTTGCGGGTGGCAGTCCCGATGTGCCGGTCCAGGCAGTTTACCGATGCGTTCAGCTTGCCACCCACGAACCATTTGGCGTGGGGCGGCTTCCACTCCAGGACCTTCTTCCACTTGGTGAACCAGTCCAGTTGGCGGGCCTGGTCGGCCCAGAAACGCAGTCGCTTCGAGGAGACGTCCTTGTAGATCGCCTTGCTCCCCGCATGGGCCGCGCGGATGAATTCCCGCGGCGGGCGAAACGTCCGCTTTTCGGTGAGCAGGGTGTGCAGCTTCTCGTCCATGGAACTGTCCTCGCTCGGGGAGGTGGCCAATCGAGGCCCGACCGGCGGTCGGGCGGGTCCAGATATAAGAACGCCTGCGACGGAGTCCCTCAACCCCGTAGCCGCCGGAGCGCCTTCCCTGCACGGCTCGTGCCGTGGCTCGGGAGGGCGTGGTATATTGCGGCGCCGTTTGGCCGGTGCCGCGGCGCGGCGCCGGCGCCTCACCCATCGATGGAGTGGGCCAGGAGCTCGATGGCCAGCCTTGAACCCGCCGTCCGTGTGCAGGACGTCTCACGCCGCTTCGGGTATCGGTGGGTCGTCCGCAACGTCTCGATGGACGTCGGGTCCGGCGAGGCCGTGATGCTGGTCGGTGGCAACGGGGCCGGGAAGACCACGCTGCTCCGGGTGATGGCCGGCCTCCTCAAGGCCCATCGGGGACGAATCGACTATCGCGGGGCAGTGGGCATGGTGGCCCACCACACGATGCTGTACGACGCGCTCACGGCTCGGGAGAACCTTGCCTTCTTCGGCCGGCTGCACGGTCTTCGCGACGACGGCCGCGCCGATCGACTGTTGGAGCGGCTCGGGTTGGCTCACGTCTCGGGGGAGCGAATCGCCACCTTCAGTCGGGGGATGCTGCAGCGGCTGGCGATCGCTCGTGCCCTGCTGCACGAGCCGGACGTGCTCCTCCTCGACGAGCCGACGGCAGGTCTCGACCCGGAGGAGAGGCTCCGCTTCTACCGTCTGCTGGCGGAGCTGGCGGAGGAGCGGATCGTGCNNGTGCTCCTCCTCGACGAGCCGCTCACGGGCCTCGACGATGCCGCGTCGCACATCGTGCTCGACGTGATCACCGAGCTGAAGGCTCGCGGTGCCGCCCTGCTGATCGCGACCCACCAGCTGGTGGAGTTGACCAGTGTGACCGCACGGGTCGGTTACATGGTGACGGGGCGGCTCGCGGCACTGGAGCCACTGCCCGGGCCCGATGCGGGCGCGATCGTCTCGCGCTACCGGGAGCTCATGGCCAGTGCCGTCTAGCTCGGTCATGGGCGTCGCCCTCGCCGTCGCGCGCAAGGACCTCAAGGTCGAATGGCGCACCAAGACGGCGTTCATCTCGTCGCTGGTGTTCGCGGTGCTCGTGCTGGCGGTCCTCTATTTCGCCCGCGATAAGACGTCGGTCGGCGACTACGATCTGGCTCCCGGCGCGCTTTGGGTGACCTTTACGTTCGCCGGCATGCTGGGCTTGAATCGCGCGTTTCTCTTGGAGCGTGAGAACCGCGCGCTGGACGGCCTCCGACTCACGCCGACGTCGCCCACCGCACTGTTCCTCGGCAAGGTGGCCGGCAATCTGGTGTTCCTCGGCGTGGTGGAGGTGGTGTCGCTCCCGCTGTTCATCCTGTTCTACGACGTTCCGATCTGGCGCCAACTCCCACTGCTCATGGCGGTGGTCGCCCTGGCCACCGTCGGCTATGTGGCCGTGGGCACCCTCTTGAGCGCCATGGTGGTGCGGACCCGGTTCTCCGAGGTCATGCTGCCGGTGCTGTTGTTGCCGTTCCTGGTGCCGCCGATCGTGAGCGCCGTGCAGCTCACGTGGCGCATCCTGGCACTGCGACCCTTGAGCGAGATGAGCGGCTGGCTTAGCTTGCTCGCCGCCTTCGATATCATCTTCTTTACCTTGTCACTCCTACTCTTTGAGGCGATTCTGGTCGAATGACTCGCCGTGACCGTGCGCTGCGCACCGCCCGACGGGGGGCCGTCGTGATGGGCATCGCGCTCGTAGGCCTCGCCGGCATCTACGTGCGCGCCCTCATGTTCACCCCCATCGAGCGCACCCAAGGGCCAGCGCAGAAGATCTTCTACGTCCATGCCCCCGTGGCGTGGGCCGCCTTGCTCGCCTTCCTGGTATGTGGGCTGCTGAGTCTGCTCTACCTGGTCATGCGGGAGCGGAAGTTCGACCTCATCGCCGCGTCCTCGGCCGAGGTGGGAACCGCCCTGGCGGTGGTGATGCTGACGACCGGTCCGCTGTGGGGCAAGCCGGTGTGGGGCACGTGGTGGACGTGGGATGCGCGGCTCACCTCCACGCTGTTCACGTTTCTCTTGTTCGTGGGGTACTTGGTGTTGCGCAACGCGCTCACCGACTTCGAGGTCCGCGCGCGATTCTCTGCCGTGCTCGGGGTGATGGCGTTGGTCCTCGTGCCGTTCATTCATGTGACGGTGTACTGGTTCCGGACCCTGCATCCGGATCCGGTCGTGCTGAAGCCCGACGCCCCGTCCCTGCCCGGCGTCATGCTGGTGACGCTGCTCAGCTCGTTCGCGGTATGCACGGTGCTCTACGTCGGCTTGGTGATGCAGCGCTATGCCCTGGCGGTGCTGCAGGACGTCCGTGAAGAGGAGGCCGCCGGTGGAATATCCTGACAATGGCGCCTACATGGTGGCAGCCTACATCGTGGCGGCTGTGGTCATTCTGGTCTATTCGATCACGTTGTACCTGCGGGTGAAGAAGCACCACGATCGGTGACGCCGATCAGCTCCGACGCGACGAGATCTCCGGCGTCCCGGTCCCAGCGGCCGGTCTCGCGAGGAGGACCCATCCCCAGAGCGCGGCGGCCACGGCCGCGCCCAGTAGCGGCCCGACCCAGAAGATCAGATGCCCCTGCCACTCGCCCGCGATGAGCGCCGGCCCGAACGCCCGGGCGGGGTTCATGGCCGCGCCGGTGAGCGTGCTGCCCACCAGCACGTTGCACACGACGGCCAGACCGACGCCGAACCCGCCGACCTTCGGCGCGTCGACCGCGATCATCGTGCCAAACACCGCGCTCACCAGGATCAAGGTGAGGACAGCCTCGATGGCCACCGCCTGGACATCGGTGAGGATACCGGACACTCGGGGAACGCCCCAGCTGGCGACGTCGCCGGCCACCGCCGGGAGGAGGAGCCGCACGCAGAGCCCGGCCACCGCCGCCGCCACGAGCTGAGCCACCACATACAGCGCGCCGCGCTTTCCATCGATCTCCTTCGCCAGCCACAGCCCGAACGTCACGGCGGGGTTGATGTGCCCACCCGAGATTCCGCGCGCGCTGGTGACGGCGATTGCAAAGGCCAGGCCCTGGGCGAGCGCGATGCCGACGATGCCGATCTGTCCGTCCCGTGAAGCGTCGACCACGATGATCCCCAACGCGATGAACACGAACAGGAACGTTCCCAGGAACTCTGCTGTGAGCGAGCGCACAATCTTTTGCATGTTGCCTTCCCGTCACGGGTGAACTCGAACGGCCTAATCTCACACGGCGGCGCTGGCAAAGGGAGAGCCTGGGTCGGGTGTGGTGCCCTCAATGTGCCGCGAGAGCCCAACCGCCGAGCGCGACACCGGCCGCCACACCGGTCGCGACCGCGTTCACCACGTCGTTGCTGATCCACCTGTGGCCGGCGACCAGAGCGGTCGTCGTGCCACAGCGATGGAGGCGGCGCTCGGTGACGGCATCACAGCGCTCGCAGTGATATGTCGCTTGCACCGCGGCCCCCAACAGCGAATCGGTAAACGTTCCCGCTACGCCGCCGGCCGCACCCCACCAGGCTGCCGCCGTGGGGGCGCCCACCGCGAAACCCAGCCACGCCATCAGCACGGCGCCGACGATGCCCGCCGCTGTCCCCAGGGGAGTGATCCCGCCCGAAGTGCCGATCGGGACGGGGCGCCAACTCGTAATGAGCCGTGGTGCCGTGCGCGACACACGTCCGACCTCCGTGCCCCACGTGTCGGCTTGTGCGGCGGCGAGTGCGCCGATGAGGATGGTCCAGCCGGCGCTCGGCGCGACGACCGCCACCGCCGAGCCGAATGCCGCCCATCCTCCGTTGGCCAGGACCTGCTGCCAGGTCCGCGGTCCGGCGTTCACATCCACGACGGGGGTCCGCGACGGGAACGTGTACGTGAGGAGGCTTGCGGACACGAAGAAGAGCGCGAGGAGTGTGCCACCCGCGAGACCGGTGGTGGCCAGGATGGTGGCACCGATGAGGGTGGCGCCCGCGGCACCGTGCCAGGTCAACCAGCGCAGCACGGCGCCCGCCGCAGCCAGCCCGGCCGCCAGGGTCAGCGCGACGGCGATGCTCACAGCAACTCGGGGCTCGTTCCCTCCAGCAGGAGTTGCTCGAGAATCCGCTTGCGCAGGGATGCCGGCGCGCGTTGCGCACGCGTCCGCGCTTCGAGAAACCGGACATACGCGCTCTCGAATCCGGCGAGGCGGAAACACGGCGCACAGACATCCAGGTGACGCTGCACCTCGGCGGCTCGCTCGGGCGTCAGCTCCCCGTCGAGGTACTCGTACAGGCGGTCCAACGCCTCCATGCAATCGATGTCTCTCGTCTCGTGCATCATGGTTCCTGTCGCTGGATATACCCCATCTCGACCGCGTAGTCGTAAAGCTGGCGTTGCAGCGCCTGTCGTGCCCGGAACAACCGCGACTTCACGGTGCCGACCGGCACCTCGGTGATCTTGGCGATCTCGGCGTACGCCAGCCCCTCCACGTCACTGAGGATCAGGGTCTCCCGGAACTCGTCCGGGAGCCTGTCGATGGCCCGCAGGACCTCGTCATCGACGATCTGACTGAAAAACGCCCCTTCCGGATCGGTCTCCTGGATCTCGTGGAAGACGGTATACGGCTCGATTCGATGGACATCGATCTCTGCCGCCGCGCGCTTTGCCTTGCGGTACTGATTGATGAACGTATGCCGCAATATGGTGAGCAGCCACGCGCGGGCATTGGTTCCCCGGGTGTACTGGTGCCAGGACTTGAACGCCCTGAACATGGTCTCCTGCACGAGATCCTCGGCACGCGACTCGTCCCCGGCCAGCCGCAGCGCCACCCGATACACCGTGTCGAGGTGCGGGAGTGCTTCGGCTTCAAACGTCGCTCGCCTGGTATCGGATTCCGCCACGGAGCCCCACGAGATGTGTAGCTGGCGTGTAGAATCGCCCCTCCCACGGGATCCCGCAACAGGCTGCCCCGCTGGATCAGGCGCAGGCGTTCCGCTAACTTGCGCCGTCTTTTTCCACGGGACGCTTTGACCGCTACGACCCAGCCCACGGTGGATGCGCTCGTCCCCCTCGCCGTGCTCGAAGCGATGCGAGGCCAGGACGTGCCGGAGCCGGATGGCCTCGACGAGTATCATGTCGAGTTGGCGACCAAACGGCTTGGCATGAGCCACACTATCGAGAAGCAAATCGCTCGCTACACGGATCTGGTCGAGCGCCAACAGCGCGTGGCGCGCGACGAGGTGATCGCGCTGTTGCGGTTGGCCGCCCGCCGGCGCGATGCGTCCCTCCTGTTCGCGGACGCCGGGCGTTGGGCGGGTACCCGCGCGTCGCGACGCGTGGGCACGGCCGCCCGCGGGTTGTGGTGGAGCGCACCGTTGGCCGCCCGTCGGCTCGTCGGCCGTCGCTTGGCGCGCAGCGTAGTACGCGAGATCTTCGGGTTGGACTTACAACACGATGGGCAGCGAGTTTCCGCGGCAGCGGCGCGACCCCTCTCCGTCGACGTGACGCCGGACGGGGCGGCCTGCAACTTCTACGGCTCGGCGGTGGCGGCCGTGCTCCGGTCCTTCTCGGAGTTCGACGGGGCCGTGGTCCACGTTACCTGCGTGGCCCGCGGTGACGAGCAGTGCCGCTGGGAAACGGCCGCAGCGAGCGGAGGCGAGGTATGACGGCGCTCGACCACCTCGATCTCGATGCGATGGGGGCGGCGCTCAGGCAGCGCAACCTCGATGGCTGGCTGATCTACGACTTCCACGGCATGAACCCCGTGGCCCGGCGCATGCTCGGCCCGACGGGGATGCTCACGCGGCGGCTGTTCCTCTGGCTCGCCGCCGTCGGCGTGCCGCGGCTCATCGTCCACGGGATCGATCGCCCCGGGGTGGGGGAGTTTCCTGGCGAGGTCACGGTCTACACGACGTGGCAGGAACTGCATCAAGCGCTGACGGAGCTGGTGCGTGGGCGCCGAATCGCAATGGAGACGTTCGCCGACAACGCCGTGCCCTACCTCGACCTGGTCCCGAGTGGGGTGGTCGAGCTGCTCACCCGGTTGGGTGCCACCCTCGTGACGTCGGCACCGCTTGTCACCGCGTTCACGGCTCGCTGGTCGGTTGCCGAACTGGACGACCATTGTGCTACCGCGGAGGTCATTGCCACCATTGCGCGAACCACGGTTTCGCGCGTTGTCAGGGAGCCGGGCCGCACTCACGAACACGAGGTGCAGCAGCATGTCATCGCGCGGATCCGTGAGCAAGGACTGATCTTTGACGATCCGCCGATCGTGGCGTTCGGCCCCAATGCCGCCGACCCGCACTACAGTCCGGAGACGGGGTCGAGCCGCCCGTTGGCTGCCGGCGATGTCGTCCTGCTCGACCTCTGGGCCCGGCGCAACACCGACACGGTCTGGGCCGATCAGACCTGGATGGGGTTCGCGGGCGCGTCGCCACCGGACGACGTGCGGCAGGTGTTCGACGCGGTTCTCGCGGCGCGGGAAGCGGCCGTCGATCGGTTGCGCCGCGCCGTGGCCGGTGGCGAACGGGTGACCGGAGCCATGCTCGATGCGGCGGCGCGCGAAGTGCTCACGACCCGGGGGTACGGTGCCTACTTCGGCCATCGCACCGGACACTCGATCGACCTGGAGCTGCACGGGTCCGGGCCGCACCTCGACGACTTCGAGACGCACGACGTACGCGAGCTGCTATCGGGAGTCGGCTTCTCCGTGGAGCCCGGGGTGTATCTCCCCGGACGCTTCGGCGTGCGGAGCGAGATCAATGTGGCACTCGGGCCCGCCGGGCCCGTCGTGACACCGCGCGAGCCTCAGCAGGAGCTGATGACGAGCGGCTGACCTACGGGCCCGAGCCCTCTGTGGCGGGCCGCCGACCCCGCGCCACCCAGGTCGCGTACACCAGCGCCACCCACACCGCCGTTCCCAGTGCGGCGTGGAGCCCCCGCCAGAAGGGCGGCAGATACGCCAGGACCATCATGGCTCCCGCCGCTACTTGTGCGGCGGCGAGTCCGAACGCCGTCCAGGCGGCCGTCCCCAATCGCCGGGGTGCCTTGTTCCGACGCAGGCCCAAGCCGAGCCCGAGGAGGTGGAGCACGAGACCGTAGGCGAGCAACCGGTGAGTCCAGTGGATGTGCTGCAGCCCCTCGGTACCGGCGGCAGGCCAGACCTGGCCGTTACAGAGCGGAAATCCGATACAGGCGGATGAGGCACCCGTGGTGGCGGTCATGCCGCCCATGAGCACGACCAGGGCTCCCAGGACCCCGGCGGCGAGTATCCCGCCGCTGGGGAGGCCGGCTCCCGGGGGCACCGTCGTCCCCAGCAGGACCCCCGCCCGGAGTCCCAGCACGACCAACGTCGCCAGCAGCGCGAGCCCCGTTCCGAGATGCAGGACCACCGTGTGGGGGGGGAGCTCGAGTTTGACGGCGAGCGCGCCCAACAGCGACTGGACGACCAGGAGTCCCACCGCGATGAGCGCCGGCGCGAGCGTCCCGCCACGGCCAGCGGCACCCGGTTCCCTCCGGGTTCGCCAGGCGACGATTGCGAGCGCCGCCGCCAGAGCGCCGAGCCCGAGCACGGCAAGGCGGTGCCCGAACTCGATCACGGTTTCAGCCGAGTCGAGCGCGGGAAGCACCTGACCGTTGCAGAGCGGCCAGTCGTCACCGCATCCCATGCCCGATTCGGTGATNNATCACGGCGTAGGCGAACCCCGCCGTGACGAACGCGAGCGTGCGGAGTGTTTTCATGGAAGGGAAACTACTGACGGGAAGCGGGAAACGGGTAGCGGGAAGCGGCTCGGATGGTGACCGTACTCGCTTGCCCCTCCCCTTTCCCGCTTCCCGCTTCCCGCTTCCCTTTTCCCTGTCCCCTAAAGAACCACCGCCGCCACCACGAACAGCACGATCGCTCCTCCCCCAGCGATGAGTGCGTAGGGCATCTGGGTGCGGACGTGGTCGATGTGATCGGTGGCCGAGGCCATGGAGGCCACGATCGTCGTGTCGGAGATCGGAGAGCAGTGGTCGCCGAACACCCCGCCGCCGAGGGCCGCTGCGAGCGCGAGCGAGGGATGGAGCCCGAGCAGGTCCGCCATCGGGATCACGATGGGGATCATGATGGCGAACGTGCCCCACGACGTGCCGGTGGCGAAGGCGATGAAGCAGCCGATTACGAAGATGACGGCGGGCACGAGAAACGTGGGTAGCGCCGCCTCGGCCGCCTGGGCCGCGAACACGCCGGTGCCGAGCGCGCGGGTGGTCGATCCGATGGCGAAGGCCAGGGACAGCACGATCACCAGGGGCACCAATCCCTGAATGCCTTTGATGACCATCTCGGTGGCCTCGGCGACGGACATGATTCCCTGGACACGGTACATGATCACCGCTACGAGGACCCCGAGGATTACCCCCCAGAGCACCGCGGTCGACCCGCTCCCGCTCATCAGGTTGCCGTCGCCGGTCTGCCACAGGACGATGGGCACCGTGGCCACCATGACCGCGATCGGCGCGATCATGTTGATCGCACGCCGCGGCACCTCGTCGCGGGGCGTGAGAGCAGTGATCTCGGATGACACGAGCGGCTTGGCGCCGTCGCGCAACAGCTTCCCTTCCTCGCGCACGCGCCGCTCCGCGGCACCCATGGGACCAACGTTCCAGTTCGTGACGATGACGATCACGGCCAGGACGATGGCGAGAATGCCGTAGAAGTTGAGGGGGAGTGCGGCCACCAACAGTCCGGTCGGGTTCACCACCTCCTGGGCCACCAGGAGGGAGATGACGTAGGCCCCCCACGCGTTGATCGGGATCAACATGCACTTGGGCGATGCGGTCGCGTCGATGATGTAGCTCAGCTTCTCGCGCGAGATCCGGAACTTGTCGAACAGCGGTCGGGCGACCGAACCGGACACCAGCAACCCGAAGTTGGACTCCAGGAACAAGAACATGCTGACGATCGCCGCGAGGAATCCGACGGACCGGCGTGACGTGGCGAGCTGCCGTTGCTCGAACCACTCGACGAATCCCTGCATGCCGCCCGAGGCCTGGGTGAGAGTGATCATCGAGCCGATGAGCACGCTGAACAGGAGCACCCGCGCGTTGTCGGCGTCGGTAGCGGACGCCAGGTACGTATCGACGGACCGCACGAGCCCCTCCACCGGGTCCCAGCCGCTCATGATGATCCAGCCGAGGAGCACGTACAGGGCCAGCGACAGGTACACCTGCTTGGTCTTGATCGCCAGGCCGATGGCGATCACGGGAGGAAGGATCGAAAGCCAGCCGTAGGCGGTCATGGAGCCCTAAGGGGTCGGGGGACGAGGGAGAAGGGATAAGGACTCTACCGGCACTGGACAAGGGACGTGCGGGTGGGCCTCGCTGCCGTCATCGTCAGCATCGGCGCCCCCACGTGATGCGCCACGCCCGGCCCGAGTCCGCGGGTTCGACGGGCGTGCTCGGCCTACTCCGATGATTTCTATCCCTATTGCCGAAGCCTAATGAAAGCTTCACATCCTGGTTCATTGACGCTCCCAGTTCGGCCGGGCAAGTTTCGCTCGTTCTCGCAAAACACGGCTGCTTCATCCCTCGTGGAGGGTCACTTCTGAATTGCGGCACGGGCGCCTACGTTTGCGCATTCTACCCCGGGGTCGGGCCCCTGGGGCTCGGTTTGCCACGGTAGGCTTCACCAATTTCAGGGAGGAGTGTTAGATGCGATTCATGTTCGGCTTGAGGGTCGTGATCGCTGCTGTGCTGGTCGCGACCACGGCAGCGGGCCATCTCTCCGCCCAGGTAGCCACCGCCTCTCTCCAGGGGCGCATCACGTCAGCGGACGGCCTGGCCCTCTCCGGGGCGCAGGTCGTGGTGACGGATCAGGAGACGGGCAGTGAGTTCGGCACCAGGAGTGGCGAAGATGGGACGTATACGGTCACCGGATTGCGACCGGGGGCCTATCGCATCGTCGCCCGTTTGATCGGCTACGATGTCGCGCGTGCCGAGAACGTTCGGCTCGCTGCGGGACAGTCGAGGGTATTCGACCTCGTGCTGGGGGCGCAGCCCATCATGCTCGACGCCATGGAGATCTTCGCGACGCGGGCGATCGAGCGAAAGACGCCCGTGGCGTACACGGACGTGGACAAGACGCAGCTCGAGACCCAACTGGGCTCGCAGGATCTGCCGATCGTCTTGAACGTGACGCCGAGCGTCTACGCCACTGAGGGCGGAGGCGCGTCGGGTGATTCCCGGATCAACGTGCGCGGGTTCGATCAACGGAACACCAACGTCATGATCAACGGTGTGCCGGTGAACGACATGGAGAACGGCTGGGTCTACTGGTCGAACTGGGACGGCCTCGGTGATGCGGCATCGACGATCCAGCTCCAGCGCGGGCTGTCGGCGGTCAACCTGGCGACACCGTCGATCGGTGGGACGCTCAACATCATCACCGATGCCACCAGGATGGACGCGGGAGGAATGCTCAAGCAGGAGTTCGGCAACGACGGGTTCCTCAAGACCACCGGGATGGTGGCAACCGGCCTGCTGGGCAACCGATTTGCGTTCATGGCCCAGGGAGTGCGAAAGACGGGGGACGGCATCGCGCAGGGGCTCTGGACCGATGCGTGGGCCTACTACGTGGGCGCGAGCTTCCTGGCCAGCAGCAGGCACCGTTTCGACCTGTTCGCTGTCGGGGCTCCGCAGCGCCACGGGCAGCGCCTCTACATGCAGAACATCGGCGCGTTCAGCGCGGACTTTGCCCGAACGCTCGAGGACTACGACCCCGCCGCGTTGCAGGCCTATCCGGAGTCGCAGTTTGGCTTCGACTACAACGAGAACTACAACACGGTGTCGCCCTCGTACACCGGACTTCAGGCGGCCGGCAGCAAGACCTTCGAGCGGTACGATCCGAACTTCCTGAACGAGCGGGAGAACTTCTTCCACAAGCCCCAGGTCAACCTCAACTGGTATTCGTCGCTGTCGGACCGGTTGTCGCTCACCACCGTGGCCTACTACTCCGGCGGTCGCGGGGGCGGCACGGGCACGGCCGGCGGCGCCTTCGCCTGGGATTACAATGGGCCGTCGCGTATTGCGGACTGGGATGCCAATATCGCCTTCAACCGCGACACCCTCGATCGACGGGGCAATGTCAAGCCGGCCGGCGAATCGGTCGGCATTCTCCGGAACAGCCGGAACAACCAGTGGACCATCGGGGCGATCTCCAAGCTCCAGTGGGAAGTGTCCTGGCCGCTGACGGTGGAGGTCGGGCTGGACTGGCGCACCGCGGAGATCGATCACTACCGCGAGGTCCGGGATTTGCTCGGCGGCGACTACTTCGTCGACACCAGCAATGACTTCTGGACGGCCGCCGAGCAGCGGCGTGGTCTCGGCGACAAGATCATCTACGACTTCACCAATACCGTCGACTGGCTCGGTGGCTACCTGCAGGGCGAGTACTCCACGACCGACTTCACGGTGTACGGGACGGGTGGTCTGTCGACCATCAAGTACACCTACACGAACCACTTCCGCGACGACGGCACGGGGAATCCGCTGTACAGCGAGACCGACTACATCTACGGATTCCAGCTCAAGGGCGGTGGTCTGCTCAACCTGACCGACGTGTTGGGAGTGTACGCCAACGCCGGATACGTGTCGAAGGTGCCGATCTTCGACGGCGTCATCGACGACATCGGCGGCGCCACGAACCCCAATCCGCAGAACGAGAAGTTCATGGCGTTCGAGGGCGGGCTGGACTACCGTTCGCTCGACCGGTCCATTGGGGGGCGGCTCAACCTGTACTACACCCAGTGGAACGACCGTACCATCACGCGTGGCGTGATTACGGCCGCTGGAGAGGACGCGCTGGTCAGCTTGCTCGGTCTGGACGCCTTGCACATGGGTGTCGAGGCCGAGGTGGCGTTCCGCCTCTCCAATCTCCTACGCCTCGACCTGAGCGCCGCCGTGGGGAACTGGGAGTACACCGATGACGTGACCGGCACGTATCGGCCGGACGACCGCACCACCGATGTGGAGACCTTCACGTTCTACGTGAGGGACCTCAAGGTGGGCGACGCTCCGCAGCTCCAGGCTTCGGCTGCGGTATCGGTCTTCCCGTACGAGGGCGTCACTGCGCAGCTAGTGGGGAAGACGTTCGGCCGGCACTGGGCCGCGTTCTCGCCGACCGACCGAACCGATCCGACCGATCGGGCCCAGAGCTGGCGGGTGCCGGGCTACACGGTGTTCGACGCGCACTTCTCGTACTCGTTCCCGCGGGTCGTGCGTTTCCTGCAACGCGCCACCGTCTTCGCGCACGTGTACAACCTGCTGGACGAGGAGTACATCCTTGATGCAACCGACAATTCGCCGTTCAACGGCTTCGACGACGACCATGACGCCGACGACGCCGAGGTGTACTTCGGGTTGCCACGTCGCTTCAACGTGGGACTGCAGGTGAACTTCTAGCTCCGGCCACGTGCCGGACGAGTCGTGGGGGGCCCCGGAGGCGTGGGGCCCCTCGTTTTTACGTGGGAGCCTTCACGAACCGCCACGCGCCGACGCTGCCGAACGCGAGGTTGGGGAGCCAGGCGGCCAGGGTGGGGGGGACCAGGCCCCCGGAGCCGATGGTGCGCGAGAGCTGTACCAGCACCAGGAAGACCACGGCGGTGCTGAGGGCCAACCCCACGCCGAACGCTCCCCCCGTGCGCGGGCCGCTCACTGCGAAGGAAACCGCGAAGATCGTGATGACGATGCACGTGACCGGCACCGCGAGCTTGAGCGCCAGGTCCACCCGAAGCAGTCTGCCATCCCCGCCGGAGCGCTCCAGCGCCTCCACGTAGCGCTGGAGTTCCGCGTAGCGCATCTCTTCCGGCTTCTTCTCTTCCACCAGCAGGTCGGCCGGGGTCTCGACCAGGCTGGCGAGCCGCATCGAATCGAACCTGAACGTGAGCTCGGTCTGCGCGGTCGGGACGATGCGGAAGCGACCCTCTTCGAGGAGCCAGCGGCCGGTCGAGTCGGAGAAGAGTCCCTGCTTGGCCTGCACGGCCAGCGTGGGATACTCGGCGCCCGAGCCCTCGCGCTCGAAGATCACGTCGTGGAGGCTTCGGCTGGGGATGTGGAGCTCGCGGACAGCATAGGTCCACCCCTCCTCGGCCCGATACGCGAAGTTGTACCGCGCGTTCTGCGTGCGCCGCTCCAGTTCGCCGTGGTGCTCGAGCTGCTTTCGGGTGGCGGGAGGCGCGAGCTCGCCAAGCGCAAAGCCCACGCCCGCGGCGAGCACGCTGCCAAGCAGCACCGGCAGCACCAGGCGGTACACGCTCGCGCCCGACGCCTTGGCGGCGGCCAACTCGGAGTGTCGGTTCATCGTGCCCACACTGAACACGGTGGCGAAGAGCACGGCCGCCGGGAGCACCACCACGAGTCGTTCGGGCAGCGAGAACACATACCCCAGGGCGATCGCGCCCGCGGTGAGATCACGCACCAGGTACACGTCGAGCTTCTCGGTGAGCTCGATCAGCATGACCGTGAGTGGCAGCCCGAGCCACGCCGCAAGGAGGATCTTCAGCCACTCCCTGAGGAGGTAGCGGTCGAGGATCGTCGGCATCATCCGCCTCGCCTCCGAAGGAGCCGTCGCACAATGGCGCGGCCCGAGGCGTGCCGCGGGGCGCTCCCCGCCAGTCGCGCCCGGCGCAGCTCCCACACGCCGAGCACCGCCATGACGATGTTGGAGGCCCACATGGCCAGAGCCGGGTGGACGAACCCCCGGTCGGCCAGGGTTTCGCCGCCGATCAGCCCGACGTAGTACAGTCCGAACACCAACAGCCCGGCGCCGATCACCAGCCCGACGCCGCCGCGTGGAAAACGGACGGCGAGCGGCACGCCGATCAAGACGAAGACCACACAAGCCGCGGGGATCGCGTATTTCTTGTGGAGCTCCACCTGGTAGACGGCCTCCCGGGAGCGCGAGCTCTCCGCCCGGTCGCGCAGCACGCGGACTTCGGACGACCAGAGGCGCGGGACCGCCCCCGCCTCGAAGGCCCGCCGGGCCGGGGCGTTGAACCGGGACACGAGGGTGCGCGTCGCGGAGTCCTGCGGCGTCTCCTGCGCGTCCAACTCCCCGGGCCCGAACCAGCCGGCCAGAGTGGCCAGGGCCCGGCAGTACAGGCCGCGGCCGGTCGGCGCGCCGGTGGTATCGGGGGCGAGCTCGGGCAGGGCGACCAGACTCCGCAACGCGTTGCGCTGGGCGGCGTCCGCCTGGCGTTCCGCGATCCAGGCGTCCCGCCGAGCCGCCCGCACCGTTCTTTCCAGCTGGCAGATGCTCAACTCGCGTTGCCCGCGGAAATCGTCAGTCTCCCGCCGGACGAATTCGCTGCCCACACCACGGACCAAGACCAGTTGCTGTTGGAAGGCGGTTTGCTGGAACATCCGCAAATCGTTGCGGTCAAACTCATGGATCGCGCCGTCGAACAGCGTCAGCTGGAGATCGGTCTGGTTGGGCGCGAAGGCCAGCCGGCCGCTGTCGGCATAGATGATGCGAGTGGTGCTGGCGTGCTCCAGGCTGTACAGCGTGACGTCGCGCATGCGGTACGTGGCCTGATCGATCTGCGCGGCGCGCAGCAGCGTCCGCCCCTTTTGCACCTCGTTGATCACGTGTTCTTTGAGGGAGAAGGTGGGCTTGGTGCGGTAGATGTCGGTCATCAGGCTGCGCAGCCGATGGTTGGTGCGAGGCAGGAGCTGGTCGCCGAACAGGAAGGAGACGAGCGCCACGACCGTGGCGGCGCCCAGGAGCGGGCGCACGATCTGTCCGAGTGAGACGCCGCCCGCCCGCATGGCGGTGAGCTCTCGGTCGCCCGCCATCCGACTCATGGTGTAGAGCACGGCGACCAAGACCGACATCGAAAAGGTGATGGCGACGAGGAACGGAACGGTGAGGGCGAAGAATTCCACCATGACGTGCCACGGCAGCCCCTTGCCCAGCAGGTCGCCCAACCGGCGAGCGATCTGGCGCACCAGCTCGAAGCCCGTGATGGCCGTCATCGCAAAGAAGAACGGCATGGCATGCTGCCGGAGCAGATAGCGGCGCAGGACTTTCATCGTCAGTCGTAAGTTACATTGCTCTAACGACTTGTGGCGGCCATTATATTGGCGAACCTCACCGCATACAAGGCGTACCCCGCTGCCAGGCCGAATGTGTCCCGTCGGATAGCACTGGCGCTGGCGCTGAGCCTGGGCGCCGCGGGACCGGTTGCCGCCCAGCAGGTCGGCGCCGCTCCACCGCGGGTGCGCGTAACATTGACGCCGGTCGACTCGCTCGCCCTGCGTCCGGTCTCGGTGCTGCAACCCGGGAGCTGGCTTGGTGTGCGGACCACGTCCGCACTGGTGGGGGCGCGTTGGGAGGCGGCCACGCTGAGGCGCATCGAGCGGGCGCGCCTGCGGCGCGCGCGGGCGCGGATCCTGGCGGCGCTGGGCATCGCGCCGGAGGCCGAGCCCGAGGCCGCCGAACCGCCGATCGTGATCCCCGACCCGAGCGAGCTGGCCGAACCCGAGCAGCCACGCACCTTCGAGGCGCTCGCCCGGTACGCCGACCTGGGAGTCGAGCTGGCGTCGCACCTCGAGATGAAGGTCGATCGGCTGCGCAACGCGCGCTGCACCGCCGTCGACGTCAGCAACCCGGCCTCGGGTTGCCAGGGCGGCTTTCCCACCCCGTCCTTCGACCAGCAGTTCCGTCTCCGGGCGGGCGGCATCGTGAGCCAGCGCCTGCACGTCAACGTGGATTTCGACAGCGAGCGGGAGTTCAGCGCCAACAACAACATCAACGTGTGGTATCAGGGGCTCGAAGACGAGATTCTCCGTCGCGTCGAGGTGGGCAACGTCACCTTTCGTGCCCCGGCCTCACAGTTCATCACCGCAGCGATTCCGGCCAACTCGTTCGGTGTGCAGGCCGATGCGCAGCTGGGGCCCGTGGAGATCAGCGCGATCGTCGCGCAGCAGAAGGGCTCCGCCCTGAGGACGCGCACCTTCCTCGTGGGTGAGTCGACCACGCAACCGCTCGACGCGGAGCTGCGGGACCTCGATTTCGAGCAGGGGCGCTTCTTCTTCGTGGTTGACCCCGAACAACTGCCTGGCTATCCCAACGTCGACGTGCTGGGCCTCGACGCCACCGGGCTGCCGGCGCAGGTCCAGCCCACGGCGGTCCGGGTCTACCGGCTGCGAGCGCAGGGCGGTCGTGTGGAGGTCAACCCGAACCTGGGCGGCGTCGACGCGGTGGCGATCCGACCGGACAGCCCGCAGCGGGTAGGGCCGTTCCCCTGGGAACTCCTGGTCGAGGGACGGGATTACTACCTGGATCCGTCGGGAGCGTGGTTCGTGATGGTGCGGCAACTGGGGAGTGAGGACTTGCCGTCTCCTACATCACCGCCCTGGGCGACACGATCGGCACATTCCCCGCCCTCAACGGGACCGGTGATACGCTGCAGTTGATTCACGAGCCGCGACGTGGTCCGAACGTGCCCACCTTCCGCCACGAGATGCGCAATGCCTACCGCGTGGGCGGCGGCGACGTGACGCGGAGCTCAATCGGCCTGACGATCGTGGTCAACGAATCCGAGCAGCCACTGAACGGCCAGGGTACCTACCTGTCACGACTCGGCCTGGCGGTTCCGACCGACCCCTCCACGATCGACCAGGCGAACCGCGTGTTCCCGCGCCCCCGCGACCCGAATGGGGGCGAGCCGATCCGCGACCTCTTCGTGATCTTCCCCCATCTCACCCCGTTCGCTGACGGCACCCGGCTGCAACCCGGCGAGCGCAACGATTCGCTCTATCGCACCCCCGCCTACCTGCTGGCCACGGAAGGGCCGCCGCCCACGTTTCAGCTGCGGCTGCACTATGAAGCCACCGGCGCCGGCGATCGCTCGGCGCTCAGCCTCGGTGCACTGCAGCTGCGCGAGGGGAGTGAGAAGCTCTTCCTCGGTGATCAGGAACTCCGCCGCGGTATCGACTATCAAATCGACTACCAGTTGGGACAGGTGCTGTTCCTCAACCCCGACTCGCTGTTCTTCGGGCCCACGGAGATCCGGG
>JABAOD010024187.1_pt4 | contig 31319 bp, 28 predicted proteins | sample 7062151 | NCBI WGS metagenome assembly JABAOD01 (sample SAMN14538626, study PRJNA623070) | marine sediment metagenome | biome: marine biome [ENVO:00000428]; feature: marine pelagic biome [ENVO:01000023]; material: deep marine sediment [ENVO:00002113] | place: India: Gulf of Khambhat ... | reverse complement strand
GTGCGCACGTCGAGGTCCGGGATCATCTGCACCGGCACGCTGATGGTCGCGACGATGCCCAGCACAACGACGACGCCGACGATGACCGTCATCAGGGTGCCGCGATGGATGATTTTTTCAAACATGCCGGACTCGCCGATTACGACTCTCCGCTGACGTGGACCTGCTGGCCCTGTTGCAAGGCTTCGTTGCCGCGGATCACGATCCGTTCGCCCTCGACCAGACCCTCGAGAACCTCGATGCTACCGTCGAAGGTCAGGCCGGTCCTGACCAGTCTCTCCCGGACCACGTGGCTATCTCCCTCGATCGTCGCAACCCAGACGNNCCAGACGATGGTGCGCCCGTCCGGATAGCGAATCAGGGCATCCCGCGGTACTACCGCGGCACGGCGATTTTTGCCGATACGCACCACCGCGCGAGCCGACATGCCCGGCGTGAGGCGTCCCGCCGTGTTGTCGATGCGCGTGCGCGCGAGGAACGTGCGCGCCTGCGGATCGCTGACCGGCACCACCAGCGCAACCTCGGCCTCCAGGCGCTGGCCGGGCAGCGCCTCGAATTCGAGGCTGACCGGCGTGCCCGTCGCGACCTGGCTGAAGTATCGCTGCGGAATACGCAGGTCGAGCTGCAAGCGGTCGGTCGCGACCAGCAGTAATACATTCGAATCCGTATCGACGCGTTCGCCGGGATCCGCCTCGCGCGCCGCGATCACGCCGGCAAACGGTGCCTCCAGGCTATGGCGTCTCAGCGTGGCCTCGGTATAGGCAAGCTCGGCGCGACGGCGTTCGAGAATTGCCGCGTTGCGTTCGACCTGGCTTTCGAGACTGCGGGCCTCGCTTTGCGGAAAGCTCTGCTCGGCAACCAGCCTCTGTACCTCGACGACACGGCGCCTGGCGTCGGCGAGATTCGCCTCGGCTTCGTGCACCGCGGCCTTCGCCTGCTGCAGATCGATACGAGCCAGCTCATCGTCGAGACGGAACAGGGTTTCGCCCTGCCTGACCCGCGCACCGACATCGACCTCGAGGCTCACCAGACGCCCCTCCACGTCCGGCGAGAGACGCGCCGAGTATGGCGCGGTCAGTGTCCCGGTGAGGCGCAGGGTTTCAACCACGTCGCGGCGTTCGACCGTTGCGAGTTCGACCGGCGCGACCTGCGCCGGCGCGAGCACGGGCAAGCTCAGCAGGGCGAGCAGCAGCGTACTGCGAAGTATCGAACTGGTGCGCGCGGAATCTCGATCCCGCATGCCGGGGTTACGCATAAATCTCATACCGATACTGGCGGTGGGCCGCTTAAATTACCATATTTCCGCCCCCGGCAAGGGTAAATTTCGCGTCTCCCGACAAGCGGTCAACACCCTGTCCCCCGGCCGACTGCGCTGATCCCTCACCCTGTGCCGCCATCGTGTAAAAAGTTGGCCTTCGCGATGCGATCCGGTTATAAACAGGACTCGGACCACGACTGCCGGGGGCATCATGGCTTATTCGCCGGAAAATCTAGCCGAACTCGACCTGCTGATGCTATTCGATACGCCGAGCGGCCTCGATGGCATCAAGATTCACAAAAATGCCGAACCGCGAACCATCGAGGCCGCGCGCAAGCTGCACGCCGGCGGGTTCATTACCCAGGCCGACGGCGGCTATCTGACCCAGCTCGGCATCGAGGCCGCCGGGCACGCGCATTCGCTATACTACCTGCTCAACTCGGGTGACCGCGCCTAGCCCGCCGCGATGCAAGTCGTTTTCTCACACGGCAAGGAAAGTGGCCCCCGGGGTTTCAAGATCAACCGCCTTACGAAAATCGCGCAGCGCCACGGCTGCCGCGTGGAGAGCATCGACTATACCGATCAGGCGGACCCCGACCAGCGCGTCGAGCGTCTGCTCGCGGCGCTCGAAAACGAGACCGACGAGGTCGTCCTGGTCGGCTCGAGCATGGGTGGCTACGTGGCGCTGGTCGCGTCCGCGCGCATCCGGGTGCACGCGATCTTTCTAATGGCGCCGGCCCTGTACATCGACGGATTCGCCCAGCAATCCTACCCGTCGCGATGCGGGCAGATCGAGATCGTGCACGGCTGGTCCGACAATATCATCCCCGTCGAGGCATCGATTCGTTTCGCCCGCGAGGCCGACTGCACGCTGCACCTGGTCAGCGGCGACCATCCGCTGAATACGTCGATTGAACAGGTCGAGCAGCTGTTCGAACGATTCCTCCTGAGCGCGCTGCGCCCGGGGCAGGATCTTGCCTGAGATAACCCCGCTCGGGGATGCGCCTTTTGGTGCAGAGGTCACGGCATTCGATTGCGCAACTTTCGACAAGGCTGCAATCGAGGACATTCGCGAAGCGCTGCATCGTCACCAACTGCTCGTTTTCCGCAATCAACGAGGACTGACACCGCACCGGGAAGTCGCGTTTTGCCGGGCCATCGATCATCGCGGTGCCGGCATCTGGCGCGACCAGACACGCAACCCGTGGGAGGTTTACAAGGTCGCGCAGGGTAATCAGGCCGGCACTTACCAGCTGCCCGCGGAACCGGCCGTGCTGGTTATCGGCAAGGGCGACATCGATCATTACGGTTTGCGCGTTACCCTCGGCGGCGATCGCGGCGCCTACGGTAAGGACGAGGGTTCGCAGGTGCTTGGCGGCGGCGCGCTGCAATGGCACATCGACGGCGCTTTTTACGCGCATCCGCCCTGCAACGTCACGCAGATGCGCTGCATCGAGGCGCCCTCCGGCAGCGGTCACTGGGTTGCTTTAAACGACGGCAGCGAGGAACGGCTCTGGTGCGAGGCCGGGTCGACCGCGTTCGCCAGCGGGCGCATCGCGTTCGACCTGTTACCTGCCGAGACGCAGGAATCGAGCCTGCAAAGCCGCGTACACTACGCCATCAATCCGTTCCAGGCCGCATTCTCGCTGGGCAACAGCGCTAACGGATTACGCGCTGTCGATACCGAGGCCGAGGCACGCTATCGCCGCGGTGAAGACGCGCCGGGCGGCGCGGTCGATGACCCGCTGGCGCAAGTCTACCCGCTGGTCTGGACCTGCCCCGTCACGGCCCGACAGGCGCTGATGCCGCATCCGCGTTGCCTGCATTCGCTGGAAATTGCCGATGGAGCCCGAAGCCGCTTTCTCGGCGTCATCGAATCGAGACTGCAGGTCGAGCAATGGATGCGTCCGGCGATCGCGCCGGAACAGGTATACGTGCACGCGTGGCGGCCCGGGGACCTTGCGCTCTGGCACAACCGTTCGCTGTGGCACTCGGCGACCGGCAAGCTGTCGCGCGACGATCGCAGGGTGATGCATTTGACCGCGTTCAATGGCAGCGAGGCGCCGATCTGCGAGGTCGGTTGACGATTGCCGGTCCGACTCGGGCAATTCGGCCGCGCGTCGAAACGGCAAAGGAGTAGCGAACCCGCGGCCAGCCTGTTCGACCGGATCCCGCGGCTCGACCGCCGGAGAACATGCGGCGCGTTATTCAGCGGCCTGGCCCGAGCCGCCGAACCCGCGATGGCGGCTAATCGGATCCTGGCGATAATAAAGGCGCATTTGCGCGTAAACGGACGGGTAATTGCGCTGCAAGACTTCGGGCTGTTCGAAAAATACCTCGCTTAACACCGCAAAGTACTCCGCCGGCGAGCTCGCCGCGTAGCAATCGATGCCGGTCTCCACGCCCGTATCGCACTTGCGCACGAAATCTTCAAAGCCGGCGCTGAAAATCTTGGTCCAGCTGGCCGGATCCATCTCGGCATGCAGGGGCGGAAATCCGTTGGCTTCGCCGTTTTGCATGTCGAGCTTGTGCGCGAACTCGTGAATCACGAGGTTGTAGCCGTCGATCTCGCCGGCCTGCCCGGCCTCGTCCCAGGCGAGCAAAACCGGCCCCTGCTCCCAGGCTTCCCCGGACAGGTCGTCGCGCACGTAGTGCTCGACGCCGTACTCGTCACGGTATACCCGCTGCGGTGAGAATCCCGAGGGATAAACGATGACCGCGCTCCAGCCGTCGTAGACATCGAGCCCGAGCTCGAGCACCGGCAGGCAGGCCTGCAACGCGATAATCAACGCCATTTCCTGCGTCACCGCGAGATCGTGTGCACCCTCGAACGACTTGCGATGACAAAACAGCAGCGCCAGCTCGCGCAAGCGTTGTCGTTCGTCCCGGCTTAAGCCGTGCAGCACCGGCAACGCGGCAAACGCCGCGTCCCAGTCGGCCTGTGACACCGTCGAGCGGCGAACGATACGCCGCTCCAGCCAGTCACGTACGAACGCGAACATTCGAATAATGTAACGACCGGTTACTGCTTTCGACTCGATTCATCACGCTATTATTGATCGCTCCGCGGGGAATAATCCATTCCCGTTGGCGAATCCGGGCATCGGTAAAATGCGGGAACTGCGACGTGCCGCCCAATCTCGCGTTTCCGGCAGGATAAACCATTGGTTGTCATTTATACTCCGTCGATAACAAGCAGCCATTTTTACCCGATAAATCATCCCGTGTCAGGCGCCATGGACCCGTACCACATACTCGGCATTCAAACCAACGCGACCCAGGACGAAATTAAACAGGCTTATCGTCGACTGGCGATGAAGTGGCATCCCGATCGCAACCAGAATTCGAGCGAGGCAAAGGAACAGTTTCACCTCGCCGCCGAAGCTTACAAGATCCTGTTCGACAGGGCGCCGGGGAAATCTCGACGGCATTCCGATGACGGATGGTCCGCAGGCGGCCGGACCGGGTCCCAGCGCAGCGATTTTCGTACCGGCGATAACGCCTCGCAGGACGATTTTGCCGAATCGGTGTTCTGGAACGTCATGCTCGACTATGCAATCAAGCTTGCGCAGACCGGCAGGAACGAGCATGAGATTACCATCGACATCTGCCGCAACGGCTGCAGCGAGCCGCTCGCGCGCATGATCGCGGAAAAAGCCTTCAATATCCACGCGCATTACGCATCGAACGCCGATGCGGGCAAGCGGCGTAAAACCAGGCCCGACCGCACCAGCTTTAAACAGGAGCGACTCGAGCGAGACCTGTACGACGCGTTTCTCGGCCAGCGCAGCTACGTCTGGAGCCCGCGCGACGCGGCAAACTATTACCAGGTCGTGTTTCGCGGTTTTGCCCAGTCCGACAGCAAAAACCCGTTGACCTGGATCAGCGTTAACAGGCGCTTGATGCGGATCCTGAACTTTTCGATCGTGCTGTTTGCGGTAATACTGCTCGCGGTTTACTACTACCCGGGTCCGGCAGAATACAAGCTGCTCTCGGACAGGCAAATGCTGCAGCTGCCGTTCCTGGTTCTGCCACTGATGTTCGTCTGGATGCTGTACCGCAAGCTATGGCTGGTTACCCTGCTGCTGGTTCTCGCCTGGGCCGCGACAATCAATTACTACAATTCGTCCATGCCGGAAGTACTGCCCGCCAGTCTTTATTCGCTGATACCGATCGCCCTGGTTTGCTTCGCACCGTTCGTATTCGCCGCGCTATTTGCCAATTTCCTCTACTACCTGAAGGCACAACGCATGGTGCGGCGTGCGAGGACGCTGTTCGCCGACGACATCGATCAACTCGTCTGGGTCAAGAATCGTTCGGGCACTTCCGCCACCGCCGCGTTCCTGTTCGCGATCGCGTTCATCGTGTCGACGATCCACCTGTTTCCGCGCAACTGGAACTACAACGGCCCGATCGAATTTTCCGAAGCCGCGCTGAATCGCGAGTACAGCGAGGCTCGATTGAAAAAGATCCGCCTGAAAACGCACCAGGCACGGGAGTTCTTCGAGATCGGGGAAACCCATTTCAACGCGCTGCCGCCGGCCTACGCCAGCGCCGGTGAGGCATACAATACCGCCGCGGCAAAGGGTTCCCTGCTGGCCGCCTACAAGCTCGGCTACATGCATTACACCGGTGAAGGCGCCGAGCAAGACGATGTCCTCGCCTTCGACTACTTTTTGCAGGCAACGCCGCTCGCGTTCCAGCCGCACAACCTCGAACTGACGACCAGTTTCCTCGCCGAGTCGTACAACAACCTCGGCATCATGTACCAGCACGGGCTCGGCACGCACAAGAATCCGACGCGCGCGGCCGAGATGTTTCAGCGCGCGATCGAATTCGGCTCGCCAAGCGCGAGACAAAACCTGGAACGGGTTTACCGGGGCGAAACCGGCAGCGCCCGGCGCAGCCTGGTTTATCCCGAGTACCGCTGAATCATGCCTGGCCCGAAACCTTTCAACCCTGGATCGAAACTGCCGATCGGCGCGACCCGCCGCGACGCGCGACGCCCTGGTCTGTGCCTGGCAGCCGCGCTTTTGTGCTTTTCCCCGGGAAGTCACGCGGGTCAGAGCGATCTCGATGAAGCCGTCCAACGCTACTATGCGGGGCATCCCGCTGACGCGATCGAGATGCTGAAACCGATCGCGCTCGGCGGCGACGTTGCCGCGCAAAACCTGCTCGGTAACATCCTCTACGGGCTTGGGCAGAGCGGCCAATACGCTTCGGTGGAAGACCCGGTCAGGTGGTACCAGATGGCGGCCGTACAGGGTTCCGCCGAGGCGAGCTACGCGCTCGGAGCGATCTTTAACAACAGCTGGGTAAAAACCCGGCGAGCGGAAGACGCCCGGCTTGCCGAATACTACTTTCAACAGGCGGCCGACCGTGGCCACGCCCGGGCCCACGGACCGCTGATGAAACTGGCCGCGCAAAACCATGCCCTGCGGCAAGCTGACTCGCTGACCTACACCAATTCGTCGTTCAGCAGCAAGCAGCCCTCCGCGGAAAAACCGGCAGCGCAGTCCGCCAAGCCCAACGCATCTGGCGCGCTCGCGCGTTTCGAGACCTCGGGCGACCCGATAGCAGACGCGATTCATCTCGAGGCACTGTTGCGACAACTGGGCAGCGCCGACACCACGCCCGGAAGCGAGGGAGGCGAAGGCCAGACCGACGAGGCGTCCCTGATCCGACTGCTGCGCGGCCTTGGCGCGAATGACGGGATGGCATCCGACCTGGTGAAACTGCTCGGGCATTTAAGAACCTCGCGCGAGCTGAACCTGGTCCCGGGGACGAACTAGCCGACGCTAAAAGGGATGCGACGCGTTGAGCAGGTCGTATTCCCCTTGCAAACGCGCCGCCTCGAGCTCGTTTTCGCGGATGCTGATCTGCAGCGCGGCGATATCGGTCTGCATTTTCTTGAACTCATCCAGCAGCGATTGCTTCACGCTCGCCGACAGCGTTCCCGAAACCAGCAGGTTTTCGACGTTCTGCTGGCGCTGCGAGATTTGCGAGAGCTCGGCCTTCATGCCACGCACGTCGCTTTGCATGCGATTGATATCGGTACTCAGACCGTGCAGTTCGAGCCCGGTCTGGTAGCCCGCTAAAAACTGGCCGCTTAACGTGGCCGGACAGACGTTGTCGTAGGAGCGGCCGGCGCGGCCGATACGGTAGCCATTTTCAGGGGTGCAGAACTGTTTCAAGCCGTCGCCATGGCCCCTCTTGTAGCGCGCGAGATCGGGCGTGACGCCATACTCCGCGCAGGACTTGCGATGTCTCGATATATATGCCAGGGGCCGGCCCTTGGCGCCATCTTCGAGACCGATGATCGTCCAGTCCGCCTCGCGGCATTCGGATTTGTCCATCGTCGCGCAACCCGCCAGCAACAGCGTGAGCAGAAGGGCGGTACCGAGTTGAATTCTGACCATTGCTCAGTTTCCGTGGAATGTTGATACGCCGCGTGCCGATCGCATCGAGCGCGCCCGAATGCGGACTTATGGTCCGCTCCACAGAAGTATAGACCGGGTCTGTTTTTTCGCAGGGTCTCCGGCTCGAACCGGCATTACCGGGCAAGGCAAGACATCGTCGACCCGGCGGCTATCTGCCAGGGAGCCGACCCTGTTCGATTTACCTCGGATGCAGCCAGGCCGGCAGGAAGCTGTACGGGTCGCGCTTGATGTTGTGGTTGTACGGGATCCCCTGCCGATCGAGCTTGCCCTCGAGTTCACCGGCCTTGCCGATATCGAACAGGTCGGTCGCGCCGCCGACGAACTCGTCGCCGACATAGATTTGCGGGATGGTGGGCCAGTCGTTGCGCGCATTCAGCACACCGAGAATCTTACCGCCTCGGTCGTTATCCTGGTAGGCAACCGAGTCGAGGTCGACGGTGATATACGGAATCTCGCAGGCATCCATCATCTTGCGTACGGACCAGCAAAACTCGCACCATTCGAGCGCGAACATGATCACCTTTCCCGGGTTGTCGGCAAGCGTCGAGTCGACCTCGGCCACGGCCGCCGGGTCGAGGGAGACCGATGCGACCTCCGCGGGGACGTCCTCCCCGGCCTCTTCCGCGTCGTCCGCGACCTGGTCGAAGCGGCAACTCGGAGTCGAACGCGAAAGCGCCAGTTCTTCGTCGTTCATGTCTTCGACGATGTCGTCGAACAGCGGCGTCGACAGGTAACGCTCGCCGGTATCCGGCAGCATACACAGGATATTGCTGCCTTCCGGCGCCTTGCTCGCAACCTCGAGCGCACCGGCAAAGGTCGCGCCCGAACTGGTGCCGACGAAGATGCCCTCCTTTTGCGCAAGGTCCATCGCGCACTGGATTGCGTGGTTACCGTTGATCGCGATAAAGCCGTCGATGTGCCCGGCCTCGGTGACTGGTTCGATCAATCCCGGGATGAAGTTCGGCGACCAGCCCTGCATCAGGTGCGGACGGAAATTGGGATGAGTCCCCTTGCTGCCGTCCGCGTTGCGCGGCTGCGCGATACCGCTGCTCAGGATCTGCGAGTTATCCGGTTCACAGACCATGATCCGGGTCGCGGGGCTTTTTTCCTTCAATATTCGCGATACCCCGTTCAAGGTGCCGCCGGTGCCGAAACCGGTGACCCAGTAATCGAGCCCGATATCGGCGAAATCGGCGATGATTTCCTGCGCCGTGGTGCGCGCATGGATCTCGGCGTTGGCCGGGTTGTCGAACTGGCGTGACTGCCACCAGCCGTGCGCCTCGGCGAGCTCGCGCGCCTTGGTGACCATACCGGAGCCCATCTCGGAGGCCGGCGTCAGCACGACCCTGGCACCGAGAAAACGCATCAGGCGGCGGCGTTCGACGCTGAAGTTTTCCGCCATCACGACCACCAGCGGATAGCCCTTTTGCGCGCAGACCATCGCCAGCCCGATGCCGGTGTTGCCGCTGGTCGCCTCGACCACGGTCTGGCCCGGCTTCAGCTCGCCGCGTCTTTCCGCGTCCTCGATGACGCCGAGCGCGAGCCGGTCCTTGACCGATCCCATCGGATTGAAAGATTCGATCTTGACGTAAAGATTGACCTGCGCGGGGGCAAGATTGTTGATGCGAACCGTCGGCGTGTTGCCTATGGTGTCGAGAATGCTTTGGTAGCGCTTATTCATGATGAGCCTCCAGTGGTCTGATGCCGGACGACAGGCTGGCCTGCCGCATGTCTAGTGCATGACGCGCGAGCGCTCTGAACTCGACACTATATACCTGCTGACGGCACAAGCAAAATCCGTCTCCCGCTCGATCTGGCCGGTTCGGTTGCCGCGGTCGGCCGCGAGAACCGGTCGCGGGCGACTTGCTTGCGGCGATATCAGCTGCGATGAAATCCTTGCCCCTGCAAAAATCCGCGCGGCGACCACTGGAAAAACGCAACTACTACCGGACCGACACCGCGGTTAGCCCGGGCAATTCGGGCGGACCGGTATTCAACAGTTCGGGCAATGTAATCGGCATTACCGTGGCGGGCCTGTTCACCAAAGACGGCGGCTCGAGAAACATTAATTACGTGATACCGATTGTCGATGCGCTCGACGCGCTGAAGATTGCCGCAAGATAGGGCCAGTGAAACCGAAGCAACCGGCCCTGCGCGGCGAATCGGCTGTCCGCGGAGAATTAGCGGAAAACGGTGTCTCGCCTGGCCGGGGTCTAACGACCCCGGGGTCTATCCGAGCATTAATGCAACCGCGATGAAGAATAGCGTCGCCCATAAGCTTGGGCGCAGCAGGTAGTGGAGCAAATTGTGCTCGGCGCCGTCTTGCACGGAGCGCAGAGGCATGCGCAGGATACCCATATTGATTCCCGTTTTCCTGATCGGTGACACCTTAATAGTCAGAAATCACATTAAGTCAAGCTCGCAAACCAATGTAATGCATGTATTTTTCTTGAAGGGCAGACAAACACACGGTCTCGCATCTTGCCCGGGAGTTGGTCGTTGACCGCCGAACTGGGTTACCATCGCCGAACTATGGACATAAGTATCAATTTTGTTGTCGGGGTGCTGGCGATCGTTTACGGAATCTATAGCTTTATCCGCCGCAAGACCGCCCCCGAAAAAATCGAGAAGCTGCAAACCATGATCGAACGCAACGGCGAGAAGATGGGCCATTCGATCCATCTGTTCGGTTACACGATCTTGCCGATTATTGCCGGCCTGCTACTGCTGTACGCGCACTACCGGGCCTGAAGCCCGCGCCTCCCGAAGCGGGGTAAGGAGTTCCACCTGGTCGACCCTTCCCTGCAACGAACTTCATTGACGCCAAGTAAAAAGCCGTGCTAACGCGAGCCCGTTATTCGGCGGCCGGACGGCTCCCGTTTCTCGCTAAGCGCTGGCGGCTCATCGGTTCGGCCCCGGCCCCTCGGGCGACGACCTTTCGGATCAACCGTTGGCCGACCAGACCATAGAGGCCGCCTGGTCGACTTTTCGCCCGAATTTCAGTCGGCGCAGGCCCGCGGGAATGTGAATGAACACCGGGAAAATTGCCCAGAAGAAAAACAGGCCGACCAGAATGTAGCGCAGACCATCGAGCAAGCCCGGGTCGCCTTTGCCGCATATTTCCTTGGTGTCGTTGCGGTACGCGTAACCGTTGAATTTGCCCGAACGGCCATCGTCTTCGCCGGCAACGACAACGTAATCGCCGCTTTTCAAAATCCACGGCTGGTCGAGGTGGAGATCGATCACGCGATTGTCCCCCTGGATTTCGAATTCGACGCTACGAACGTCGATCGCCCGGTAAGATTGAACCCTGCCTTCTATTTTGCGCAACATGCCAGTCATTCCAAAAAAATTCAACTACCCCCGATCGTTTCCCGTTACTGCCCGGCTTCCCAGGCTGTTCAGACACTCGTCTCCGGTCATCGAAGCTCCCTGCATCGGCTTCCGGAGGGCCGCGTTACCGCGGCTTTCGCAGCTGCTCTGTATACGATGAATTGCCTCGTTGCAGATCAGTTTGCGGCGCGAAATTATGGACTTTCTCGTGCAATTTTCAATGGGTAATTTGCGAAAAATCGAGGCGCTGAGAAATGGTTCTCATTCGGCTGATAGCGGTCGTTTCCGGCCGTTGCACCGGCTCCCCGGGAGAGGCTTTCAAAAGCGGTCGGGCAGGCCTATTTTTTCGATCCGGACAAGCCGATGCACCAAAAACAGGCGCCCGGTCATTGCCGCCACTGGCTCAGGCTTCAGCGGCGCGGTCTCGCCACGCCCGTCGATGCCGGTCTCGCCGTTACGGCTTTGAAAGTATCTTTTTTCTGCCAACCTTGTACCATTACGCGGTTTGCCGCTCGATGAACGATTCCGCCGGCACGCGCTCAAGCCGCGACCCTGTGCAATCGATTTCGAACTCACCCACCCGGGAATGAACTTGCGTTAAAATTCGTACAATTACAAACTGTGTTTGAACACAGGCTCGACACCGGAGCAGAACCCGTTGAACGACCTCGTTCGGAATAATCGATAATGACTCGACGCGAGTTTGCGGTCGACCCAACCAGGCCCATGTGAAGATGCCATGAACGCTCAAAATGATACCCGTTTTGTCAGCCGTCTGACGCGACAAACCCTCGCCCTGGTGCTTGCCGGGGGCCGCGGCNNCGGCAAGTTCCGCATCATCGACTTCCCGCTGTCGAACTGCATCAACTCCGGCATTCGCCGCATCGGCGTGCTGACCCAGTACAAGGCGCATTCATTAATTCGCCACATGGTTCGCGGCTGGACCCGTTTCAACAGCGAACTCGATGAGTTCGTCGAGATTCTGCCCGCCTCGCAGCGTGCCGGCGGAGAATGGTACCAGGGCACCGCCGATGCCGTTTATCAAAACCTCGATATCATGCGGACGCATAAACCGGAGTACGTGCTGATCCTGTCGGGCGACCACATTTATAAAATGGATTACGGTCACATGATCGCGGCGCACCACCAGAACCAGGCCGATATGACGATCGCCTGTCTCGAGGTCCCGCTCGAGGAGGCCGCCGGAGCGTTTGGCGTCATGACGGTCGATGAAACCGGGCGCATCGTCGAGTTCAATGAAAAGCCCGCGAAGCCCGCGCCGATACCGGGACAACCGGGAATGTGCCTGGCGTCGATGGGTAACTACCTGTTCAATACCGATTTTCTCTATGAACAGCTGATCAAGGATGCCGATGACCCGGGGTCCAGTCACGACTTCGGTAAGGACATCATCCCGTCCATCATCGACAAGTACCAGGTCTACGCGTTTCCTCTGCGGGATCCCGAGACCGGCGAGCAGGCCTACTGGCGCGACGTCGGCACGCTGGACGCGTTCTGGGAAGCCAACATGGAACTCGTTACGGTCACGCCGGAACTGAACCTTTACGACGACGAATGGCCCATTCTGACCGACCAGGCGCAAATGCCGCCCGCCAAGTTCGTGTTCGACCGCGACGACCGCCGCGGGGTGGCGATCGACTCGATGGTCTCGGGCGGCTGCGTGATTTCCGGCTCGCGGGTACTGCGCTCGTTGCTGTTCTCCAAGGTGCGTGTTCACTCCTACGCTAAAGTGGTTGACAGCGTCATCCTGCCCGACGTCGAAATCCGTCGCAATGCGCGTATCAATAAAGCCATTATCGATCGCGGCTGCACCATCGAAGAAGGCATGGTCATCGGCGAAGATCACGCGCAGGATCGGCAGCGCGGCTTTCGCGTTACCGAGAAGGGCGTGGTACTGGTAACGCCAGACATGTTGAAGCAACCCACCCACGTGAGGCGATAGCCATCTTGACGACTGGCAAAACGATCACCACGCAGCCTTTCAGCGATCAGAAACCGGGTACCTCGGGACTGCGCAAGCGAGTGCGCGTGTTCCAGCAGCCGAATTACCTGGAGAACTTCGTACAATCGATCTTCGACGCCACCGCGAGCAGCCCGGGGCGCCAGGCCGAGCCCACCCTCGTCGTCGGCGGCGACGGCCGCTATTACAATCCCGAGGCCCTGCAGACGATCGTCAAAATGGCCGCCGCGAACGGTTTCACGCGCGTCATCGCGGGCCAGCACGGGCTGCTATCCACGCCGGCCGCATCCTGCGTCATCCGCAAGTACCGGGCCTTTGGCGGCATCATCCTGTCTGCCAGCCACAACCCAGGCGGCCCCGATGCGGATTTCGGCATCAAGTTCAACGCCGCCAACGGCGGGCCGGCAACCGAGGAACTGACCAATGCGATCTTTCGCCGCAGTTGCGAAATTAACCAATATCGTATCGTCGAATCGGCCGACGCCGATCTCGGGCAAATCGGTACGCAGCGGATCGGCGACATCTCGCTCGAGGTGATCGACCCGGTGGCCGATTACGCTGAGCTGATGGAGCAACTGTTCGACTTCGACCAAATTCGCAAACTGTTGAGCGGCGGCGCGTTCCGCGTTTGCTTCGACGCGATGAACGCGATCACCGGCCCCTACGCCCGGCGTATCCTGCAACAAACCCTGGGCGCGCCGGACGACAGCGTTATGCGCGGCGAGCCGCTGCCGGATTTCGGCGGCGAACACCCGGACCCGAATCTCGCCCACGCATCCGACCTGTTGCAAAGACTGAGCGGGAGCGAGGCCGCCGATTTCGGTGCGGCGTCCGATGGAGACGGCGATCGCAACATGATTCTCGGCGCCAATTTTTACGTAACCCCGAGTGACAGTCTCGCGTTGCTGGCGGCCAATGCCACGCTGGTGCCGGGTTACCGTGGGGGGCTCGCCGGCGTTGCACGCTCGATGCCGACCAGCCAGGCGGTCGATCGCGTGGCGGAGAGACTCGGCATTCCCTGTTTTGAAACACCGACCGGGTGGAAGTTTTTCGGCAACCTGTTGGACGCGGGCAGAATCACGCTATGCGGTGAGGAATCCTTCGGTACCGGCTCCGACCACGTGCGCGAGAAAGACGGGCTCTGGGCAGTGCTTTTCTGGCTCAATATCCTCGCCGCGCGGGACAAACCGGTTGCCGACATCGTGCAACAGCACTGGCGCGAGCATGGGCGCGACTACTACACGCGGCACGATTACGAGGCCGTCGCCGTCGACGCGGCGCAATCCCTGGTAGAAGCCCTGCGCGGGCAAACCTCAGCGCTGATCGGTAAACGCTTCGGCCAGCATGAGGTCGAGTCAGCCGACGATTTCAGCTATACCGATCCGGTCGACGGCAACACCAGCGACCGCCAGGGCATTCGCATAATGCTGCGCGGCGGCGCGCGCATCGTGTATCGCCTGTCAGGGACCGGCACCCAGGGCGCCACGCTGCGGGTTTATATCGAGGGGCACGAAGCCGATCCCGCGCGCCAGAATCGGGATCCGCAAGTTGCCCTCGCGGATCTGATCAGCCTCGCCTCCGAAATCGCCCGGATCGAGCATTACACGGGCCGCGGCCAAGCGGACGTGGTGACCTGATGGCGCGCGTCCTGATGGTCGCGGCGGAGAACGGCGCCCTGCCCGGTGGCAAGGTCGGCGGTATCGGCGACGTGGTGCGCGAAGTCCCCGTAGCCCTGGCACATCGAAAATGCGAGGTGGCCGTCGTCACGCCGGCTTATGCCATGTTCGACAAGCTCGACGGAGCGGAACGCTTGCAAACCATCAAGGTCAGGTACGGCGGCGGCTTCGAATTGCTCGAGTTGTTTCGCGTCAACGGGATCGGTAATCCCGGGGTAGAGCAATACGTCGTCGAGCATCCACTGTTCAGCAGCTGTGGCGTAGGCCGCATTTATTGCGACGATCCGCCGGGGCAACCATTCAAGTCCGACGCCAGCAAGTTCGCACTTTTTTGCAGCGCTGTCGCCGAGGCCGTAACCCGGGGTTATTTCGGCAAACTCGACGCGCTTCACCTGCATGACTGGCATGCCGCATTTCTGCTGATTCTGCGGCGCTACGACCCGGCGTACCGCGGGCTGCAAACGCTGCGCTGCGCTTACAGCATTCATAATCTCGCGATCCAGGGTATACGTCCCTTCGCCAGGGACTACTCCTCGCTCGAGGGCTGGTACCCGGATCTGGTCTATGAGCGCGCGCAACTGGCCGATCCGAAATGGTCGGATTGCGTCAACCCGATGGCCAGCGCTATCCGTCTCGCCGATGCGGTGCACACGGTATCGCCGAGCTACGCCGAGGAAATACTGCGCCCCAGCAGTCCCGACGACAGCTTTCACGGCGGTGAAGGCCTCGACCCGGACCTGCGCAGGGCGCGCGAGCAAGGACGCCTGTTCGGAATCCTCAACGGTTGCGAATACCCGCGAAAGAGATCCGTCACGATCTCCAACTGGCCATCGTTGCGCCAGCGAATAAAAGAGCTGATCCTGTTGTGGGCAAGCCGCGAGCCAGTGTTGCGCAGCATGCATTTCATCGCCCATGGCTCGCTCGATCGACTGACGACCAAGCGCCCGTCGATGCTGATGACCAGCGTCGGTCGCGTTACCGAGCAAAAAGTCGGTTTACTGCGCCAGTCGACCAGTGCCGGAAAACCGGCCCTGCATGGCGTGCTCGATGCGCTGGGCCGCGGAGGCTTGTTCATCATGGTGGGCACCGGCGACCCGGAGTACGAACAATTCCTGGTCGAGACCAGCGTCCGCTACCGAAATTTCATCTTCCTCGGCGGTTATTCCGACGAACTGGCAGACGCGCTCTACCAGCAGGGCGACCTGTTCCTGATGCCGAGTTCGTTCGAGCCGTGCGGGATCAGCCAAATGCTGGCGCTGCGCGCGGGCCAGCCCTGCCTGGTGCACCACGTCGGCGGACTTCGCGATACGGTCGAAGCGGATCGCACCGGTTTTGCCTTCACCGGCGATACCCGCACCGAGCAGGCCGATGCGTTGTTGGCCGCGGCACAAAGGGCGATCGGCCTGTACCAGAAAAAATCGAACCAATGGCAATCCATGCGTAAGGCGGCAAGGGCGAGTCGATTCGAATGGACCGACAGTATCGATGCCTACCTGAAACAGCTTTACCAGATCTCCTGAGTCGCTGGCAACATGGCAAACCTGGAAGCAGAATTCGAAGCCATCGGCCGGGGCCGGCACGGCGACCCGTTTCGGATACTGGGCGCGCACGCTGCGAAAAAGAACTGGACCGTGCGCAGCTTGCAACCGCAGGCGCGGCGAGTGGAACTGCTCGATGCCAACGATGAACCGCTGGCGGAAATGAAGCCGGTGCGCGGCGGTGGCCTGTTCGAGGCCCGCCTGCCGCTGCCTGTCGTGTCCTACCGACTGCGTATCCACGAAAACGGGCACAATTATATCATCGACGATCCCTATCGCTTTTCCTCGCCCATCGGCGACCTCGATCGCCACCTGATGCGCGAAGGCAAGCTGCGCGACCTCGCGGACAGGCTGGGCGCCCACGTCATCGAGATCGACGGTGTCGGTGGCGTGCATTTCGCGGTATGGGCGCCCAACGCGAGCCGGGTCAGCGTCGTCGGCCTGTTCAACGGCTGGGATGGCCGACGCCATCCGATGCGTTTTCACCCGACGAGCGGTGTCTGGGATATCTTTATCCCGGGCCTTTGCGCGGGCGACTTTTACAAGTACGAACTGCTCGACGCCGGCGGTAAATTACTGCCCCTGAAGGCCGATCCGTTCGCGCGGCACATGGAACTCGCACCGGGTAACGCGTCGATCGTGCATCACGATGATTACGAGTGGCATGATCCGGACTGGATCGATGCCCGGCGCGACGGTAACACGCTGGATCGGCCGATGTCGATTTACGAGGTACATCTCGGTTCGTGGCGCAGACACGCGAAGGACAACCGGTCACTGGGTTACCGCGAGCTCGCCGAGGAACTGGTCGACTACGTCAAGGAAATGGGTTACACCCATATCGAGCTGCTGCCGGTCAGCGAACATCCGTTCGACGGATCCTGGGGCTACCAGCCGGTGGGGCTGTTCGCCCCGACCAGCCGCCATGNNTCAAATTCCTGGTCGACAGCTGCCATCAACAGGGAATCGGCGTCATCATGGACTGGGTCCCGGCGCATTTCCCGCGCGACGAGTTCGGCCTGGGTAACTTCGACGGTACGCACCTCTACGAGCACGCCGATCCGCGCCAGGGCGCGCACCCCGACTGGGGCACGCTGATTTTCAATTACGGCCGTCCCGAAGTGGTCAACTACTTGATCGCCAACGCGCTGTTCTGGGTCGAGGAGTATCATATCGACGCGTTGCGCGTGGACGCGGTCGCATCGATGCTGTACCTGGACTATTCGCGACCTGCCGGCGCCTGGGTCCCGAATCGATACGGCGGCAATGAAAACCTCGAGGCGGTGGCATTTCTGCGCCTGATGAACGAAAAGGTGCACGCGAGCGGCGCGGTCACCATGGCCGAGGAATCGACCGCCTGGCCAGGCGTGTCGCACCCGGTCTACACCGGGGGGCTCGGCTTCAGCTACAAGTGGAACATGGGCTGGATGCACGATAGCCTGGCCTACTTCGGCGAAAACCCGGTGCACCGTCGCTATCACCACGACAAGATCACCTTCGGCCTGCTTTACGCATTCAGCGAAAATTTCATCCTGCCGCTGTCTCACGACGAAGTGGTACACGGCAAGGGTTCGATGATCCGGCGCATGCCGGGCGATGACTGGCAAGCCTTCGCCAACCTGCGGCTCTACTACGCATTCATGTACGCGCATCCGGGCAAGAAATTGCTTTTCATGGGTGGCGAATTCGCCCAGCGACGCGAATGGAATCACGATAACTCGCTCGACTGGCACTTGCTCGACGAGGCGGCGCATGCCGGCGTGCAGCAGCTCGTTCGCGACTTGAATCATTTATACCGCGAAACCGCCGCGCTGCACGAGGTCGACTTCAACAGCGCCGGTTTCGAGTGGATCGACTGCAGCGACAACGAGCAGGGCGTGATCGCATTCATCCGCCGTGGCTCTGACCCGCAAGACATGCTGGTCGCGGTGTGTAACATGACCCCGGTGATTCGCAGCGATTATCGCATCGGGGTGCCGGCCGCCGGCCGCTACCGCGAGCGTCTCAACAGCGACGCGAGCTTCTACGGCGGCAGCGGTGTCGGCAATCTCGGCGAGGTCACCGCCGACGCGATCGCAAAACACGGGCGCGAATACTCGCTGAAGCTGGTCCTGCCGCCGCTGGCAACCCTTCTCCTGACACACGAATAAACCAAAAAGCTATACTGATTACCCGTATGAAAACCCAAGATAGAAACGAAATCGCCGCTCTCGCTCCACCCGGTCACGACAGTGTTAGCCTGGTGCACGACTTTCGGCGCTATTTCAATCACACCCTCGGCCGGGCGCATTACCAGAGTTCTCCGCATTACGAGTTCATCGCGCTCGCAATGACGCTGCGGGATCGTCTCATGGAAGGCAGTAACAACACTCGTCATGGATACGAACACCAAGACAGCCGACGCGTTTGTTACCTGTCGATGGAGTACCTGCTCGGTCGCAGCCTGCGCAATGCCGCATTGAACATGGATCTCGACCAGGAACTGGCCGAAGCGCTGCAGCAGCTGGGTCTCGAAGAGGAGGAACTGGTCGAACAGGAGCACGATGCCGGGCTGGGCAACGGCGGCCTGGGCCGGCTTGCGGCCTGTTTTCTCGACAGCTGTGCGACGCTCGGCCTGCCGGTAATCGGTTACGGCATTCGTTACCAGTACGGCATGTTCAGGCAGAATATCGTGGCGGGACACCAGGTCGAGGAGCCGGACCCGTGGCTGCGCGGCGGTCACCCCTGGGAAATCGAGCGCTCGGAATACGCGCAGGCGGTACATTTCGGCGGCCACGTCGAACACTACTACGATGACGTCGGGCGTCGCCATGCAAGCTGGGTCGATACCCACGACGTGCTGGCGATACCGTTCGATATTCCGGTGCCCGGATACCGGAACGGCACGGTCAATACGCTGCGACTCTGGTCGGCGGTCGCCACCGATGAATTCGACCTCGATGAATTCAACGCCGGCAGCTACACCGAGGCGGTCGCGGCCAGGACCGCGGCGGAAAACATCACCATGGTGCTCTACCCGAACGACGCCAGCGAAAACGGCAAGGAACTGCGCCTGCGGCAGCAATACTTTCTCGCCTCGGCCAGCCTCAAGGACGTGATGCGGCAATGGTTGCACCGACACGGCGACCATTTCGAGCAGTTTTCCGCAAAGCACTGTTTCCAGTTGAACGACACCCACCCGAGCATCGCGGTCGCCGAACTGATGCGGCTGTTGATCGATGAGCACGGACTCGAATGGGACGCGGCCTGGGAGATTACCAGCAATTGCATGGCCTATACCAATCATACGCTTTTACCCGAAGCGCTCGAGCGCTGGCCGGTACGACTGCTCGAACGGCTGATGCCGCGGGTGCTGGATATCGTGCGCGAAATCAACAGCCGCTTCGTCGCCGAGGTGGCCGCGCGCTGGCCCAAAGATCCGAAACGCAGAGAACGCATGGCCATCATCGAGGACGGTCCCGAACCGATGGTGCGCATGGCGCATCTCGCCATCGTCGGCAGTTACTCGGTCAACGGCGTGGCCGAGCTGCATTCGAACCTGCTGAAACGGGGTCTTTTCAGCGATTTTCACAGCCTTTGGCCAAACCGCCTGAACAACAAGACCAACGGGGTAACGCAACGGCGCTGGCTCAAAGCCTGCAACCCGGGGCTTTCCGAGCTGATCGGCGATACCATCGGCGACGGCTGGGTTACCGACCTCGACCAACTCGCCAAACTGGCGCCGCTGGCCGGGGACGCCGGATTCCGCAAGTCCTGGCGGGCGGTCAAACACGCCAACAAGCTAAAGGTCGCCGCACTGGTCAAGGAGGCCTGTGATATCGATCTCGACGCCGAGGCCATTTTCGACGTACAGGTAAAACGCATCCACGAGTACAAGCGGCAGTTGCTCAATGTTTTGCATGTTATCCACCTGTTGCAGAGAATTCATCGCGGCGATACCGACGACTGGACCCCCCGCTGCGTGCTGATCGGCGGCAAGGCCGCGCCGGGCTACTTCATGGCGAAAACGATCGTCAAGTTGATCAACAACGTTGCCGACGTGGTCAACGGCGACCCCAGGACCCGCGGCCTGCTGCGGCTCGTATTCCTGCCCAACTACAATGTCAGCACCATGGAAACCATTTGCCCGGGTTGCGATCTGTCCGAACAGATCTCGACCGCGGGTAAAGAAGCCTCCGGTACCGGCAACATGAAGTTCATGATCAACGGTGCGGTGACCATCGGCACCCTCGACGGCGCCAATATCGAGATCCGCGAGGCGGTCGGCGAGGATAATTTCTTTCTCTGTGGATTGAGTGCAGACCAGGTCGCCGAGGCGCGCTCCGACTACGATCCCGGCGCCATCGTTGCTGCCGACGACGACCTGCGCGAGGTCATGGAAGTGCTGCAAAACGGCCAGTTCAACCTGTCGGAACCAGGCATCTTCGATCCGATCATCCATAGCATTTTAAACCCCCACGACCCGTGGATGACCGCCGCCGATTTCGCCAGTTTCGTCGCCGCCCAGCGTCGCGTGGCCGAGGCCTTCCGCGACCGTGACCACTGGACGCGGATGAGTATTCTAAATACCGCGGCGAGCGGTCGATTTTCTTCCGATCGAACCATTCGCGAATACAACGAAGAGATCTGGCGGCTCGAACCGGTGTCGCCCGTCACGCAGCCCTCCCAGTCACCATGAGCCTGACCAAGCTGCGCGGTACACCGCAACCGCCCGGCGCCCACTGGGACGGCCACGGGGTCAATTTCGCGCTGTTCTCGGCCCACGCCGAAAAGGTCGAACTTTGTCTTTTCGACAGCGATGGCGGCGACGAAATCCAGCGTATCGAGCTCGAGCTTACCGAGCAGACCTGGCACGCCTACCTGCCCGGCTGCGCTCCGGGCACGGTTTACGGTTATCGCGTTTACGGGCCTTATCGCCCGAAAGAAGGCCATCGCTTCAACCCGAACAAGCTTCTGCTCGACCCCTACGCCCGACAAATCAGCGGCCGCCTGCAATGGGACGATTCGGTTTACGGCTTCGATCTCTCCGACCCGGAACAGGACCTGAGTTACGATACCCGGGACAGCGCCGCATGCGTACCGCGCAGCGTTGTCGTCGATGAGCGTTTCGACTGGCGCGACGACCAGCCGCCGCAAACACCCTGGTCGCAAACCGTAATCTACGAAGCCCACGTACGGGGATTGACGCGACTGCATCAGGCGATCGAACCCGGCTCTCGTGGCAGCTTTGCCGCGCTGGCATCGGATCCGGTCGTCGCCTACCTGCAGTCACTCGGGGTCACCGCGATCGAGCTGCTGCCGATTCACGCCTTCATCGACGACCACTTCCTGGTGAAGAGAGGCTTCACCAACTACTGGGGATACAACAGCATCGGCTACTTCGCCGCCGAACCGCGTTACCTGTCGAGCGGCGATCGCAACGAGTTCAAGGCCATGGTGCGGCGCCTGCACGAAGCAGGCCTCGAAGTCATTCTCGACGTGGTCTACAACCATACCGCGGAGGGTGGCCAGCTGGGTCCGACGCTCAGCTTTCGCGGTATCGACAATCTCACTTACTACCGGCTGCGGGCCGAGGACAAGCGCGCCTACATCAACGATAGCGGCTGTGGCAATACGCTAAACCTGAACCATCCGCGGGTGTTGCAACTGGTGATCGACAGTCTGCGCCACTGGGTGGACGACATGCATGTCGACGGCTTCCGTTTCGACCTCGCCGTGAGTCTGGGGCGCGAGGCGCATGGTTTCGATAGCCATGGGGCTTTTTTTCGCGCGATCCAGGAAGACCCGGTGCTGTCGCGGGTGAAGCTCATCGCCGAACCCTGGGACATCGGTCCGGGCGGCTACCAGCTGGGTGCTTTCCCCAGCGGCTGGGCCGAGTGGAACGATCGCTTTCGCGACTGCGTTCGCCGATACTGGCGCGGCGATCCCGGGACGCTGCCGGAACTCGCGCGCAGCCTGCACGGTTCCAGCGATTTGTTCGAACATAACGGCAGGCGTCCGTCGGCGAGTATCAACCTGGTCACCAGCCACGACGGCTTCACGCTAGCCGACCTGGTGAGCTATAACCAACGACACAACGAAGCCAACGGCGAGCACAACAAGGATGGTCACAGCGCCAACTTCAGCAGCAACCATGGGGTCGAGGGCCCGGCCGACGATCCCGCGATTATCAACCTGCGCAAGCGACAGCGACGCAATTTGCTGGCGACGATGTTTCTCGCCCAGGGCACCCCGATGCTGCTTGCCGGCGACGAACTCGGGCGCAGCCAGCAGGGCAACAATAATGCCTATTGCCAGGATAACGAGATAAGCTGGCTGGACTGGTCCACGCTCGGCAACGAGGCTGAAATGCTCGAATTCGTGCGCTCGCTGACCAGGCTGCGGCGGGATTACCCGCTGCTGCACCGCGATCGCTTCGTCCACGGCGGCAAGCGCTTCGACCCGGGCGGATTCACCGATATTCAGTGGCTGCGGACCGATGGTGAGGTCATGCGGGAAGCAGACTGGCACGACACCGGTAAAAATTTTCTCGCCATGTTACTTGCGGCGGAGGCGATGGCGGCCAGAGACGCCCGCTTCGTCGGCGAAAAAGAAGCCGCACTGGTGATCGTTTACAACGCCGATCCGGCGGCGGTGAAATTCGTGCTGCCGCGCACCAAGTTTCACTGGCGCTGCATATTTACCACCGCTGAGGACCTGCCGCAGGTCGCGCGCAAGGGCTCAGTGGTCATCGAGCCTCGGTCGGTCGAGGTATTCGAGCTGCAGATATGAACGACCTTGCGCTCCACATCGCGCCGGCGCGAAACGCGATTACGATTGGCGCGCGGCCAACCGGCAGAAAAAATTCGGCGCCTCGTTCATGGCGATAACCGACTTCCAGAGCCTCGACGCGCTGTGCGCGAAATGCGGCATCGCGCTGGATTACCACGATATCCGCGGCCTGCGCCACGCGCCCACGGTCGAGGTCAAACAAGCTTTGCTTGCCGCGATCAATCTTGCAGTCGAGGACGACGCCGATATTTCACGCCAGCTCGAGAATTTGCAGACGCGCGACTGGCAATCCGCCGTCGCGCCCGTCCTGGTGATGCGCCTTGGCGAGTCACCCGTGCGCATGGCGCTCCGGCTGGAGGCGGCACGCTTCGAGGCCACGGTGGAATGGACGCTGGAGTTGGAATCGGGACAGACTCAAGCTGGCCACTGGGACCTGGATCCGCGAGATGCGGTTGGCGAAGCCGCTGTCGATGGCCGCCGGCTGCTCTGTTTCGCAGTCACCCTGGCCGATATCGGGGAAACCGGTTACCACCGCCTGAAACTGACTACCGCAGACGGCGGCGAGGCGACTTCGATCGTTATCGTCGCCCCCGCTACCTGCTATCAGCCCGCGGAACTCGAGGCGGGTAACAGGCTCTGGGGAATCAGCCTGCAACTCTACAGCCTGCGTTCACGACGCAACTGGGGCATCGGTGACTTTACCGACCTGCACGGGCTCATCGACAAACTCGCCCCGCTCGGAATCGACGCGATCGGCCTGAATCCGCTGCATGCGCTGTTCCCGCATTTACCGCAAAACGCGAGCCCCTACAGCCCGTCGAGCCGTGATTTCCTCAACCCGATTTATCTCGATATCGAGGCGATCGACGAGTTCAGCCACGACGGCGACCTGCGGCGGCAGATCGAAGAGAAAAATTTTCAGGCGCAATTAAAAGCCGTACGCGACCTCGATTTGATCGATTACCGCAGGGTATGGTCACTGAAACTGGCGGTGCTGGAAAAACTTTACCGCTCGTTCCGGACTTTATTCCGGGATAGTGACTCGGCGCGGATCAGGGCGTTTCGCGAGTTCCAACAGGCCGGCGGGAGAGACTTGTACCGATTCGCGCTGTTCGAGGCCCTGCAGGCGTTCTTTTACCGGCAAGATGCCGGCATGGACCGCTGGCAAGCGTGGCCGTCGGAATTCAGGACGCCGGATTCCGCCGCCGTCGGCCAGTGGGCCGAGGATCATCGCGACGCAATCGAGTTTCACCAGTACCTGCAGTGGAACGCAGCGCTGCAGCTCGCCGCGGCACAGGAACAATGCGGGCGCCAGGGCATGCGCATTGGTCTGTATCGCGATCTCGCGGTCGGCAACGAAAAGTCTTCCGCCGAGTGCTGGAGCGAACCGTCGGACTATGCGGGCACCATCGGCATCGGCGCGCCCCCCGACGATTTCAGCCCCCGGGGGCAAAACTGGGCGCTGCCGCCGATCCGGCCCCGGGCCCTGATAGACAAGGCCTACCGCCCGTTCATTCGCACCCTGCGCGCCAATATGCAACATGCCGGAGCGCTGCGCATTGACCATATCATGGGCCTGATGCGGCAATTCTGGGTGCCGCCGGATCGCTCGCCCGACCAGGGTACCTACCTGGCTTATCCGCTTGCCGACCTGCTGGGCATTGTCGCGCTGGAAAGCTGTCGCAATCGCTGCCTGGTGATCGGCGAGGATCTCGGCACCGTGCCGAACGAGGTGCGTCATGCGCTTTACGTCAACCGGATACTCTCTTACCGCGTACTGTATTTCGAAAAGGACTGGCATCACGGGGTCTTCAAACCGCCCGGAGACTACCCGCGTTACGCGCTGTGCACCTCGGCTTCGCACGACCTGCCGACGCTTCAAGGTTTCTGGCAGGAAACCGACCTGGCGTTGCGCGAAAATCTCGGCCTGTCTCCGTCACGCAAATTCGACCGCGAGCAACGCGCGGCGAGGCGGCGGGACAAGCAGGAAATCCTGAACGCACTGGTGCGGCAAGGCCTGCTGGCGAGCCCGGGGAAAGACCCACCCAATCCGGTCGACATTCCCCGCGATGACCTGCTGATTGCGGTCCAGCGTTACCTCGCGCGTTCGCCCGCCATGCTGATGATGGTGCAAATCGAGGACTTGTTGTTCGAAACGAACCAGGTCAACGTGCCGGGCACCATCGACGAGCATCCCAACTGGCGCCAAAAACTATCGCTCGATGTGGAAGACTGGGGGGAGCGGGTCGATCTCGCGACCGTTGCGCAGGCCGTGAACGGCGAGCGCGGTAACGACGGGGGCTAATCCGTTTAACCCCGGGTTCGCACCCTGGCGTGCGGGGATGTCATGCGCAAACCGCCAAACGCAAAATAATCAGTCTACCGAGACAGTCCGCTTGCTCGCCCAGTCGCGCAGCGCGTCGACCTTTTCCGCCATGACGATCGACAGCGGGCGGGTCCTCTCGATTTCCCGCACCAGGTCGGCGGTTTCAATCGCCGCATCACGATGCTGTATGGCGTACACCGCCGACACCACGAGCTGCTCGATCTCGGCCCCGGAAAAGCCCTCGGTCATGTCGGCCAGGGCCGCGATATCGAGGCCGGATTTATCCAGCTTGCGCTTGTCGAGATGGATCTGGAATATTTCCGCGCGAATCTCCGCGGTCGGCAGGTCGACGAAAAAGATCTCGTCGAGACGGCCCTTGCGGATCAACTCCGGCGGCAGCTGGTCGATATTGTTTGACGTCGCGACGATAAACACCGGCCGCCTGTTTTCGGCCATCCAGGTGAGCAATGTACCGAGCAATCTCTGCGACGTGCCGTCGTCGTTGTCGCTGACCGCGACCCCCTTCTCGAGCTCGTCGATCCACAGTATGCACGGTGACATGACTTCCGCCGTTTGCAGGGCCTTGCGAATATTGCGTTCGGTCTCACCGTAATACTTGTTATACAGGCGACCGAAATCGAGCCGCAACAGCGGCACTTTCCAGACCCCGGCTACCGCCTTCGCGGCGACGCTCTTGCCGCAGCCCTGCACGCCGAGCAACAGGATACCCTTCGGTGCGTCGATGCCGGGTACCTCATGGGTCCGATGGAAAAACTGTTCCCGTTGCATCAGCCAGTGCTTGAGTTTTTTCATCCCGGCGAGTTCACCGAAATGACTGGTTTCGAGTTCGAANNTGGCGGAGTGTACCAGGCGGCGGGCATCGTTCACCGGCAACCCCCTGATGTTGCGTAGCAGTTGCTCGAGTGTCGCATCGTCGCAATGCACGGGCTTGCCCCGGTTGCGGTTGGTATAGAGCACGACTTCTTCGCGAATGATTTCGCTCAGCTCCGCGTCACCCGGTAATTCGAGGCCGAAACGGGTCGACAGCTTGTGCAGTTCGGGTGGCGTCTCGAGCTCGTGACTGACCAGCACCAGTTTGCCGGGGCCCTTGTCGAACGACATCGCCAGCTCTTTTAGCATGCGTACGTGCGTCGGGTCCTTCAAATAGGGGTGGAAATCCAGCAGCATGTAGATGCCCTCTAGACTGGAAGTCTGGATATGTGCCAGCACTTCCCCCGGTTCCTTCAGATGGGGCTGGGGATCGAGCGCGAGGTCTCCGCGCTGCATCCCGGCAGCCACCGACCAGGTGAACAGGGGCACCCCGAGCTCGATTGCAATGCTGCTGAGCAGGCTCACCGCGCGCCGTTCCTCGTGGGTCTCGAGAACCAGCAGTGGAGGGCCCGCGCGCAATAATAACGTGATCTCGTTTTTCTCCATGCCTCTTGTTATAGAGTCCGCCAGATATTTTGCAGCATAAAAGTTGCGCAACTGATCGACAGCGCGAACAAGCCGGGCCGATTTTCAGTTGCCTCCTATACTCCACTCTGAGATTGCTCAGGATGACAACTACCCGGCCGGATACCCACGGCTAATCAGAGCAATTCAGGAGAACAAGCAATGGCTTTCAAAGAGTACAAGGTAATTCACGTGATCGAAGGCGGCCTCGGAACGATCTTCCTTGGTGCGTCGGGCATCCCGATAAAGGAAATGCAGCAGACTCTTAACGTCGAGGCTGCACAGGGATGGAGCGTGGTCTTTCAATTGGTCGAGCAAAAACGCTTTATGCTTTTCTGGACGCGCGAAGCGGTGATAATCACCCTGGGTCGGTAAACGCGGATGCCGATTTTATCGATACCACGAGCGTCGAGGCCGTTCACTCGGATCTTGCAATGAATCTGACCTGGCGACGGTTTCGTCATTTTCTCCGGTCCTGACAGCGTAAGTATCGTTAACCGAGATGGCCGGTATCAGTATCCGCTACCAACTTATTATTAGTTGCCAGTCAAAACTAAACGCATAAGCTCCTCCCCGAGGCTAAATAAAAAATTTCGGGGATAAAAAATGAATAAATTCGTTACCGTCATGATTGCCGGCGCATCACTTTTAATCTGCTTACCCGCAGTTGCCGACGTGCTGGGCGAAACGGATGACAGCTATGTAGGGTTACAGATGAGGATTTCGCTAGAGAAAAAACGTGCAACCCTGTTCTCGGGCGACAACGAATTCAGTGTGCTGTTGATCGAAAAAACCGATGGCGTGACGGATGGCATCGCGTTTACGCAAGATGTGAACGGTAACCGGACCCTCGCTTACATTAAACCCTCTTTATCGTTCAATCTCGGTCAGACCAAGGTCTCGGATTACACGATGCCGATCATGACCTTCTCCGGACAAAATCGTCCGGCGAGCAATCACTTGAGCCAGTTGGATGGAGTGGGATTCGTTATTTACGTTGTCGGGGGTGCGATTTTTCTTGCCGACAAACTGGTTGAAATTATCGAGGATACAACGGGTATCGAAGATCCGGAAGAAACGGAGGAAGGCAGCTAAGCCGCGTCGCACGCGAGCCCAACAGCCCGCATTTCCTCCTGTCACAAAGGCCCGAGTGGAGCCTGGCTTCGGTATTGGAATAACGCCTGCATCGGCAGCAAATCCTGCAATTATCTCGGAGTCGCGGCCTAAGGTTATCTGCAGAATGGCCGACACTAGTAACTATTCCTTGCTACATTCTGACGCGTAGGTACCGGGATATGCCAAATGAAATGGGGCCGCTAGACCATGGGGTTCTGCGGAAAATCAAGAGCCTGGAACTGTTCGACGACAAGCAGCTCGACAACCTGGCCGCCAGACTGGAAAGAAAATTCGCCAAACCGAAGCAACGAATTATCGGTCTCGGCGACGTGGGCGACTACAGTCTTTACCTGTTAAGCGGAGAAGCAATCAGCCGTGATCGCGACGGCACGCGGCGCGAGGTGCGGGCCGAAACCGATGGCGTGCTGCAACCGATAGCGCAGATACGTCCGAGCCTCTATGAAATCGAGACGCTCACGCCGGTCGAGTACGTCGAGATTCCCAACCCGTTGTTAACCGAATTGTCCACCGTCGAGGAAACCGACGACGCGGAAATGGAAGTCGAGATCATCGAGCAGTCGGAAGCAGCCAACCAGCTCACTATCAGTCTTTGCCTCGAAATCAGCAACGGCAGCATCTCGCTTCCGAAAATGCCGGATGTCGTGCAAAAAATTCAACAGGAATTCGCCAGCGATGATTACGAAGTGGCCAGGATCACCGGGCTGATCCAGTCCGACCCGTCGATATCGGCCCAGTTACTGAAAACAGCCAACAGCCCCCTCTATCGCGGCAACGCGCCTATCGAAACCATTCAGCAGGCCGTGACGCGACTGGGTATGGATGTTATCCGTAAACAGATCATGATTTATGCGGCCTCGGAACTATTCCAGTCCAAGACGGCGGGCATGAAAAATCGCATGCAGTCACTGTGGAAAAATAGCCGCAAGGTCTCCGCTTTTAGCCGGGTTCTCGCAACCCGCTGCGAGGGCTTCGAACCCGAAATGGCACAGATGGCCGGACTGCTGAGCGACCTCGGTATCGTCGCAATCCTGAACTACGCGCAGGAGCACAGCGATCTCTACGGCGACGAGGAAGCGCTCGATCAAACTATCCGCCTGCTGCATTCACAGATCAATGGAATGCTGCTGTACCAATGGGGCCTCGGCGACGAAATCGTGACCGTGGGCGAGGAGTCTCGAAACTGGTTTCGCAATCATCGCAACGAAGCCGATCTGTGCGACCTGGTGCTGATTGCACGTTATCACAGCATGACGACCTGCCCGCTCAGGGAGAGCCTGCCTGCGCTGGCCAAGGTGCCGGCTTTTGCCAAGCTGCAGCCAGGATTCAGTCCCGAGGACAGCAACACCTTTATCAAGGAGTCCGAGGCCGAAGTCGCCGCGATAGAAAGCATGCTCGGATCCGTTTGACCGAAAACCGCGAGAAGTTCCCCCGTTCTAAAGCCGGTTGCCCCGGGAAATTGCGCCCTCATCCGGATAATGCGACCATGATATCCGATGACACGCATACTGGTACCGAGGCACGCGGCCTGTTGAAGAAAATACGAGACGAGCAAAACAGCGGCGCAAACGCACGGCATGGGATTGCCGGGCTACCGGGTCGCCCTGGCATCCGCTTCAGGCAACCTGCGCGGATTTCGCCTCGGGATTTGGCTACCGGGATGATGCTGAATCCTCCGGCCCCGGGTATTCGGCGGCCGATAAGCCGGGCATAATCCCAACCCGTGGCGTCGATGCATTACTTTCAACTCAGCGCTATTAGCGATTTGCCCGCGATCGGGCACTACGCGCCGTTCAAGGTCGTGCTCGCCATCGAGGATGCCGTCAGCCGGGAGCGGCGGGAAGAAATTTCCAGATGGCTGGTCGAGAACGGCGGCAAGTACGTCATGGTCTGCGGCGAGGATTGCGAGACCTGGAACGAGTNNCTCGAACAGGTGGACCTCGAGGCAATGGAACCGGAGGAATTCGTCATGATTACGACCCACCGGCAGGAGAAATTGCGCAGCGTGTTCTGGCACGCGAAAAAACACGCCCGCCATACCCACGTTAAAATTCAGAATACCCTGACGGTACACATCGGCACGCAGAATCGTTCGGTCGAATACCTCGCCATTTTCGATAAGGCCTAGACTCGCCCTGCCGGGCCAGGGTGACAGCGATCCGCAAGGCCTGCGACGGATTCCCTATTTGCCGATCGGCAATCTCCTCGACTTTTCCAGTTGTGCATCGACAACCTTGATCCGGGTTTGCAGTTTATGCCGCTTGTCGGGATCCTCGATGGAGGCGAGTTTCTCTTCGTAGCGCTTTTTCTTGTCGATCAGCAAGCCCTGGATTTTATCGAATTTTCCCGGCTTGATCTTCTCTCCCTCTTCGTGTTTTTCGACCAGTGTCTCGAACTTGTCGATCAGCTTTTTGTATTTCATTCCTGTCCCCGTTATTTGCTATAGACGCCCCAAAATACGGCCGCACGGATGTCGCAGTCTGCCCTCAGGCTGCCGACGACGCCTTGTCAATTTCGTCCTCGTCGAGAATGACTTCCTGCGCCGCCTCGGCAACCAGATCGGCATGCGAGGACATGAGCGCCTGGGCGGTATCGAGCAGGTGCCGCGAGGTTTCATCTACGTAGTTGAAGTCGTTCAACAGCGAGGTCGCCATCATCGGCGTAATATGGTCGTCTCGAAGTACCGAGGTCACGCGCTTGTCCAGTTCCGCGTGCTCGAGCTGAATTTCCGCCTTTAGTTCGTCAAGCTCGAGCATCGCCATGGCATGGTCGTAATCTTCCTCGCCGCGCAGGCGGTAAATTTCACGCAGTATCATCGAGATCTGGTAGCGCAGGCGATTATACTCGTCACGAATATGCTCGTTGTCTGAGAGCATGTACTTGGTCGCGTTCTTGCGCAGGTGCTTGATGTGTTTGACGCACTCGACTATTTCGGTTGCGGCCTTGCGTAAACGATACATTTCCTCGGCGAATACGCTCGGCATATGCAGTCTGCGCGTTGGAAATAAAATCGATGATTGCGCTGTAAAGCACCTTGACCTTGCTTTCGTATAATTCGTCGAGATCGAATTCGTGCACTTCTCGATCTTCGTCGATCGTCTTCTCCAGGTCAGTGGATTCGAGGATTTGCCGACGGTGCAGGTTGATGCCATGGGCCATGATCTCGAAGGCTGAGTCGAACAGGTGCCAGGTTTCTTTTTTCAGCGATTTGAGAACGGTTTCGGGAAACTCGAATGCGGCATCGCTAAGGTACAGCGGCTCGGCCAGGTCGCGCTCTTTTTCCGGCAAATAATTGATCAGGTAGGCCGACAATCGATGAATCAACGGCACCATGACCAAAACACCGACCACGTTGAACAGCGTATGGAACACGGCCAGTTTCATCGTGTAGTCGTCGGCGGCAATAC
>JABAOD010007479.1_pt2 | contig 31367 bp, 32 predicted proteins | sample 7062151 | NCBI WGS metagenome assembly JABAOD01 (sample SAMN14538626, study PRJNA623070) | marine sediment metagenome | biome: marine biome [ENVO:00000428]; feature: marine pelagic biome [ENVO:01000023]; material: deep marine sediment [ENVO:00002113] | place: India: Gulf of Khambhat ... | reverse complement strand
GGCAGCATGCCGAGCGAGCCGGTCAGCATCGCGGCGCAGTCGGACAGGATGTCGCCGAACAGGTTGTCGGTGACGATGACGTCGAACTGCTTGGGCCCGCGCACCAGCTGCATGGCGCAGTTGTCGGCATACATGTGATGCAACTCGACGTCATGGAACCGCTCGGCGTGCAGGGCGGTCACGACCTCGCGCCAGAACACGCCGCTCTCCATGACGTTCGCCTTCTCAACGGAATGCAGCCGGTTGCCGCGCTTTCGCGCCAGCTCGAAGCCGACTTCGGCGACCCGGCGGATCTCTTCTTCGCTGTAGCTCTGGGTGTCGATCGCGCGGCGGGTGCCGTCCGCCAGGGTCTCGATGCCGCGCGGCTCGCCGAAATAGACCCCGGCCGTCAGCTCGCGCAGGATCAGGATATCGAGCCCCTCGACGACCTCGCGTTTCAGGGTCGAGGCGTCGACCAGCGCGTCGAACACGAGCGCCGGGCGCAGGTTGGCGAACAGGTCCATTTCCTTGCGCAGGCGCAGCAGTCCGGCCTCCGGGCGCTTGTCGCGCGGCACCGTGTCGTATTGCGGCCCGCCGACGGCGCCGAGCAGCACGGCATCCGCCTCCATCGCCTCGGACAGCGCCTCGTCGGTCAGCGGCGTGCCGTGTCGATCGTAGGCCGCGCCTCCCACCGGATACTCGAGGATGTCGAAGCCCACGGTGCGGCGCTTATCGAACCAGTCGACGATGCGCCGCACCTGCACCATGACCTCGGGGCCGATGCCGTCGCCCGGCAGAATCAGGAGTTTCTTGTTGGCGGCCATACCCTGTCCTTTCCGGCCCGTTGTTCTCGATGCGTCTACAGCCAGGGCTGCGTCGTCTTGCGGCCGGCCTCGAAACCGTCGATCTTCCCCGCTTTCTTGAGTGTCAGGCCGATATCGTCCAACCCGTTCAACAAGCAGTGCTTGCGATGCGGGTCGATCTCGAAGGCGACCTTCCCGCCGTCCGGGCGGGTGATTTCCTGCGCCGCAAGGTCGACGGTCATGGTCGCATTGGCGCCCTTGGCCGCGTCCTCCATCAGCCGGTCGACCTGCTCCTGCGGCAGTTTGATCGGCAGGATGCCGTTCTTGAAACAGTTGTTGTAGAAGATGTCGGCGAAGCTCGGCGCGATGACGCAGCGGATGCCGAAATCGAGCAGCGCCCACGGCGCGTGCTCGCGCGACGAGCCGCAGCCGAAATTGTCGCCCGCCACCAGGATCTTCGCCTCCCGGTACGGCGCCTGGTCGAGGACAAAATCCTTGGATGTGCCGTCCGGCTCCCAGCGCAGCTCCGAGAACAGCCCTTCCTTGAGGCCGGTGCGCTTGATCGTCTTCAGGAACTGCTTGGGGATGATCATGTCGGTGTCGACATTGACCATGTTGAGCGGCGCGGCAACGCCGGTCAGGGTGGTGAACTTGTCCATTGTCTTACCCCTCGTCCAGGTTGCGCACGTCGGTCAGATGTCCGGCGATCGCGGCGGCGGCAGCCATGGCAGGGCTCATCAGATGGGTGCGCCCGCCGCGGCCCTGGCGCCCCTCGAAGTTGCGGTTCGAGGTGGACGCGCAGCGCTCGCCCGGCTCGAGCCGGTCGGCGTTCATGGCCAGGCACATCGAGCAGCCCGGCTCGCGCCACTCGAAGCCGGCCTCGAGGAAGATCTTGTCGAGGCCCTCCTCCTCCGCCTGCTGTTTGACGAGGCCGGAGCCGGGAACGACGAGTGCGGTCACGCCGTCGGCCACCCGACGCCCCTTTGCGACCGCGGCGGCGGCCCGCAAATCCTCGATCCGGCCGTTGGTGCAGGAGCCGAGGAACGCCTTGTCGATGCGGATGTCGGTCACCCTCATGCCCGGCGTCAACCCCATATAGGCAAGCTTGCGCTCGATCGCGACGCGCTTGTCCGGGTCCGTGACGTGCGCCGGGTCCGGCACCGAGCCGTCGATGCGCACCACGTCCTCCGGGCTGGTGCCCCAGGTTACCTTTGGAATCAGTTCGGCGGCGTCGATCGTCACCTCGGTATCGTAGGTCGCGCCATCATCGGACGGCAGGGTGCTCCACCAGGCAACGGCCTGCTCCCACTGCGCGCCCTTGGGCACCATCGGCCGCCCCTTCAGGTACTCGAAGGTCGTCGCGTCGGGCGCCACAAGGCCGGCGCGGGCACCGGCTTCGATGGTCATGTTGCAGATCGTCATCCGCTGTTCCATCGACATCGCCCGGATCGCCTCGCCGGCGTATTCGATGACATGGCCGGTGCCGCCGGCGGTGCCGATCTTGCCGATGATCGCCAGGATCAGGTCCTTGGCGGTCACCCCGGCCGGCAGCGTGCCCTCCACCGTGATGCGCATGTTCTTCGCCGGCGCCTGGATCAGCGTCTGGGTCGCCAGCACGTGCTCGACCTCGGAGGTGCCGATGCCGAAGGCGAGCGCGCCGAAGGCGCCGTGGGTCGCCGTGTGGCTGTCGCCGCAGACGATGGTCATGCCCGGCTGGGTGAACCCTTCCTCCGGCCCGACGACGTGGACGATGCCGTTGCGCATGTCCGGCACGTCGAACAGGGGAACGTCGAAGTCGCGACAATTCTTCTGCAGGGCCTCGATCTGGATGCGCGAATCCTCCGACACGTCGCCGCCGGTCGGATCGGTCGAGATGTTGTGGTCGATCACCGCCAGCGTCGCGTCCGGCCGCCGCACCGTGCGTCCGGCCATGCGCAGCCCTTCGAAGGCCTGCGGGCTGGTGACCTCGTGGACCAGGTGCCGGTCGATGTAGATCAGGCAGGTGCCGTCGTCCTGCCGGTCGACGACGTGGCTGTCCCAGATCTTGTCGAATAGCGTACGTGGCTTCGCCATCGGATTCCCGTCTCCTGTCCCTTGCCCTGCGGCCAGGCCCGCGATCAGCTCTCGCCATTTTCCTCTGGCGACGCGGTTGCCTCGACCGCGGCGTCGGAATCGCGGCGCATCGCCCGCTCGGCGATCCGGGCGGCCTTGCCGCGGCGGCCGCGCAGGTAGTACAGCTTGGCACGGCGCACGTCGCCGCGCCGCACCACCTCGATGCCGTCGATACGCGGGCTGTACAGCGGGAACACACGCTCCACGCCCTCGCCATACGAGATCTTGCGCACGGTAAAGGAGCTGTTGATGCCGGCGTTCTTGCGCCCGATGCACACCCCCTCGAAGGCCTGGATGCGCTCGCGCGTTCCCTCGATCACCTTCACGCGGACGCGAAGCGTATCGCCCGGCTGGAAGTCGGGAACGGGCCGTTCGGCTGTCAGCTTCTCGATCTGCTCGGCTTCCAACTGTTCGATCGTGTTCATGGTCTTATCCTCGATACTGGTCGTTAGTCGTTGAAACTAATCGGCTTCTTTCCGGTTCGTCGCCTCGCGGGCAGCCGCGTAGCGCGCCCATAGGTCGGGTCGGCGCTCACGGGTGATCCGTTCCGCCTCGGCGCGCCGCCAGGCGCGAATTCTCTCGTGGTGGCCGGACAGCAGGACCTCCGGGACCACACGGCCGCACCATTCGGCTGGTCGCGTGTAATGCGGGTACTCCAGCAACCCGGCCTCGAAACTCTCCTCGTGCAGCGACGATTCGGCCCCCATAACGCCCGGGAGCAGCCGCACGCATGCGTCGATCAGCGCGACCGCCGCGGGCTCGCCGCCGGACAGCACGAAATCGCCCAGGCTGATCTCCTCGACATCGCGCGCCTCCAGCACGCGCTGGTCGACGCCCTCGTACCGCCCGCACAGCAGGATGACGCCCGGCCCACCGGCGAGGTCGCGGATCCGTGCCTGGTCCAGCACGCGGCCGCGCGGCGAAAGATAGATCAACGGAGACATCGTACCGTCGGCGCGGGCCGCCGCGACGGCATGGTCCAGCGCGCGATCGACCACGTCGGCCCGCATCACCATGCCGGCGCCGCCGCCGAAGGGCGCGTCGTCGACGGTGCCGTGCCGGTCCTCCGCGGAGTCGCGGATGTCGACGGTGTGCAGCGACCAGAGGCCGCGTTCCAGCGCCTTGCCGGCGATCGACAGGCCGAGCATTCCCGGAAACATCTCCGGGAAGATGGTCAGCACCCGCACCGTCCAGCTCCGTGTCGCGCCACTCATGATCCGTCTCCGTCCTGGGTGCCGCGCGCGACAAGCTCTTCCGGCGGTTCGACCACGACTCGCCCGGCCTCGACCTCGACCACCGGCACCGTCGCCCGGGTGAACGGCAGGACGACCGTCCCGCCCGCGGCCAGCGCGATCTCGATCATGTCGCCGGCGCCGAAGTCGTGCAGCGCCTGCACCGTGCCGTACAGCGACCCGTCCGCCCGTTCCGCACGCAGGCCGATCAGGTCGGTATGGTAGAACTCGTCCCGCGCCGGCGCGGGAAGCCGGCTCCGCGCGACATAGAGCTCGACTCCGGCCAGCGCCTCGGCGGCATCGCGGTCCTCGATGCCGTCCATGTGGACACGCAGCACGCCGCGCCCGCTGCCGAGGAGCCGCAGCGCGAACTCCCGCGTCCCGCTTGCGTCGGTCAACGGCCCGTAGGACACGAGATCCGCCGGCCTGTCGGTGAAGCTCTTGACGCGCAGGTCGCCGCGAACGCCGTGGGCGCCCACGATGACACCGACGCAGAGCCGCGCTTCCGACATGATGTCCGCCGCCGCCGACACGCCGTCCTCCCTACTTCTTCTCTTCCGCAGGTTCGGCCGGCTCTTCCTCGGCGGGGACGTCTTCGGCAGCCGCCTCGTCCGCCGGGGCTTCGTCCGCAGCCGCTTTCTTTGCCGCCGCTTCCTCGGCCGGTGTCGCCTCTTCCGGTGCCGCCTCTTCCGCCGGCGCCTCCTCGGCAGGAGCCTCCTTTGCCGCAGCTTCCTCGGCCGGTGCCGCCTCTGCAGCAGCCTCGTCAGCCGCCGCCAGTTCCTCGGGAGCCGCCTCAGCCGGCGCTTCCTCGGCTGACGCTTCGGCCGGGGTCTCCTCCGCCGGTGCCGCTTCGGCCGGCGCTTCCTCCGTCACCTCAGCCGCAACCTCGGCCGGCGACTCTTCAGCCGCCGCCTCCTCGGCCGGCGCTTCCGCAGCGGCGTCCACGGCAGCGGCGGCCGCCGCCTCCTCCGCCGGGGCCGGTGGCGCTTCCTTGGCCGCCTTGGCCTTTTCCTCGGCCTCGCGCATGCGCTCCAGCGCCTTCGCCTTCGGCAGGCTCTTCTTGGTCTGCTCCCGGATCGCCGGCACCGGCGCAAGCGCCGCCGCGCCGAGGAACCGGGCGACCCGGTCCGACGGCCGGGCACCGACCGACAGCCAATGCTTGATCCGGTCCTCCTGCAGGACCACACGGTCCGTGTGGTCCTTTGGCAGCATCGGGTTGTACGACCCGACCCGCTCGATGAAGCGGCCGTCGCGGGGCATCCGCGAATCGGCGATGACGATTCGATAATAGGGGCGTTTCTTGGCACCCCCCCGGGCGAGACGAATTCTGAGCGACATGTCCGATCTGTCCTTCAGTCCTTAGGTTAGATTGGTTCCGTAACTATCTGACGCAAGTAATTAAACGTATAAACTCAACAGCCGGCTAGCGACCGCCCGGCAGGCCGGGCATGCCCGGCATCCCGTGGCGCATCAGGCCTTTCTTGCCCATCTTGCCGACCTTCTTCATCACCTTGGCCATCATCAGATGTTGTTTGAGCAGCTTGTTGACCTCGGACACCGTTGTGCCCGATCCGGCAGCAATACGCCGCTTGCGCGACGCCTGAATGATCTTCGGNNCCCCGACCCGGCGGCGATGCGGCGCTTGCGCGACGCCTGGATAATCTTCGGGCTCTTGCGCTCCTTCGGCGTCATCGACGAGATGATCGCCTCCTGGCGGCGGATCTCCCTATCGTCGATGCGCGCCTCGGCCATCTGCTTCTGCACCTTGCCGACGCCGGGCAGCATGGCCATGACGCCGGACAACCCGCCCATCTTGCGCATCTGGCGCAGCTGCAGCGCCAGGTCGTCGAGGTCCATCGTGCCCTTCTGCATCTTGCGGGCGAGCTTTTCGGCCTCTTCCTGCTCGATCGTCTCGGCCGCCTTCTCGACCAGCCCGACGACGTCGCCCATGCCGAGGATGCGGCCGGCGATCCGCTCCGGGTGGAAGTCCTCGAGCGCGTCCAGCCCCTCGCCGACGCCGATCAGCTTGATCGGCTGGCCGGTGACCGCGCGCATCGACAACGCCGCACCGCCCCGCGCGTCGCCGTCGACACGGGTGAGCACGATGCCGGTCAGCCCGACCCCGGCGTGGAATCCCTCGGCCACGTTGACCGCATCCTGTCCGGTCATCGCGTCGGCGACGAGCAGCGTTTCCACCGGTTCGGTTGCCGCGCGGACGCCGGCAACCTCGTCCATCAACTGGGCGTCGATGTGCAGGCGACCGGCGGTGTCGAGCAGCACGATGTCGCAACCACTGAGGCGCGCGGCCTGCATGGCGCGGCGGGCGATATCCGCCGGCTGCTGGCCGGCGACGATCGGCAGGGTGGCAACGCCGGCCTGCTCGCCGAGCGTCCGCAGCTGCTCCTGCGCGGCCGGACGGGCGACGTCCAGCGACGCCATCAGCACCTTCTTCTTCTCGCGCTCCTGCAGCCGCTTGCCGATCTTGGCCGTGGTCGTCGTCTTGCCCGAGCCCTGCAGGCCGACCAGCATGATGGCGGCCGGCGGCGGCGCCGCGAGGTCGAGGCCGACGGCCTCGCCGCCCAGCATCTCGACGAGCTGGTCGTGCACCAGCTTGACGACCATCTGGCCGGGCGTGACCGAGCGCAGGATCTCGGTGCCCACCGCCTGCCGCATCACCGCGTCGACCAGCGTCTTGACCACCGGCAGCGCGACGTCGGCCTCGAGCAGCGCGATCCGCACTTCGCGCAGCGCGGCGGTGACGTCGGATTCGCTCAGCGCGCCGCGGCGGCGCAGCCGGTCGAAAATGTCACCCAGTCGTTCGCTCAGCGCATCGAACATGATTACGCGCACACTCCAACGTCAAACGCGCCAGTGCGCGAAACTCGCGGACCGGCGGGGCCCCTCGGGACCGGAGAACTGGTACTCCCTGTGGAACAGGCTGCGGGCTTGTACCCCGAGCACCGCCGCAAGTCAAGCGACAGGGCGCGCGACCCGCACGCCTGCGCCCGCGACCAAAAATACTTCCAAAGGAGTAACTTTTTTTCGGGCCTTGTGTACTCTTGTAGCAAAAACGCTTGGATTGGATTTCTCATGAAGGGTATTAGTAGGGCAATATTCCCAGGTTTGGTTAATTGCAGGACGACGAAGTGCCGGATCCCGTAGACAGACATGTCGGTATGCGCATCGGCCAGCGCCGCCGCGAAGTCGGATTGAGCCGACGCGCCCTTGGCGAACTTGTCGGCATCGGCCTCAAACAGGTCAACAAGTACGAAACCGCAGTGAACCGGGTCAGCGCCGGCCGGTTGTTCGACATCGCAGCCGCGCTCGGCGTGCCGCCGACCTACTTCTTCGAAGGTCTGGAGGAGCACGGCACGGTGGCTTCGAATCCGCGCCCCCACGGTGCGGCCCCGGAATTCCCGGGCGGCCGGCGCGAGATCCGGGTCCTGGTGGATTCCTACCACCGGCTGACGCCACAGATCCGCAGCCGCTTCCTGCGCCTCGTACGGGTCATCGCCGACACCAGCTGACCGACCGCCCGAAACGGTTGGACTTGTCGGCCCCGCTCGCCATATAACGCGAAAACGCCGAAGGAACAGCCGGATGACGCCGTTCACGAAAATGCACGGGCTCGGCAACGATTTCGTTGTCCTCGATCTGCGCGGCGGCGCTGCGGCGCCGGACGCGGAGGCGGCGCGCGCGATCGCCGACCGGCGCCGCGGCATCGGCTGCGACCAGCTGGTGCTCATCGAGCCGGCCGCGACGGATGGGGCCGACGCGCGCCTGCGCTTCCTCAACCCCGACGGCAGCGAGTCCGCTGCCTGCGGCAACGGCACGCGCTGCGTCGCGGCGTGGCTGATGCGGGAGTGCGGACGCGACCGGCTCGTGCTCGAGACGCGCGGCGGCCGGCTCGAGGCGACGGCGGCTGCCGCCGGGCTGTTCACCGTCGACATGGGGCCGGCGCGGCTCGACTGGCGCGACATCCCGCTGGCCCGGCAGGTCGATACCCTGCATCTCGACGTTGCGCTCGGGCCGCTCGCCGATCCGGTGGCCGTGGGCATGGGCAATCCGCACTGCGTCTTCTTCGTCGACGATGCCGAGGACATCGAACTGGCGACCTTCGGCCCGCAGCTCGAGCATCACCCGCTGTTTCCCGAGCGCACGAATGTGGAGGTCGCCACCGTCGTCGACGAAGACCGGATCCGGCTCCGCGTGTGGGAGCGCGGAACCGGGATCACCCTGGCTTGCGGCTCCGGCGCCTGCGCGACCCTGGTCGCCGCGCACCGGCGCGGCCTGGCGGCCCGAACGGCCGAGCTGATAATGGATGGCGGCGCGCTTGTCGTCGAGTGGCGCGAAGACGGCCATGTCCTGCTGACCGGCCCGGTGGCCGTCAGCTTCACCGGCGCCCTGGATGACCATCTCGCAGCATGAGCGACGACGCCCGGATCATCACCTTCGGTTGCCGCCTCAACGCCTTCGAGTCCGAGGTGATGCGCGGCCATGCCCGGGCCGCCGGATTGACCGATGCGGTCATCGTCAACACCTGCGCCGTTACCGCCGAGGCCGAGCGCCAGGCGCGCCAGGCCATCCGCCGTGCGCGCCGTGAGCATCCGGCGGCACGCATCATCGTCACCGGCTGCGCGGCCCAGATCGATCCGGCGCGCTATGCCGCCATGCCGGAGGTCGACCGCGTGCTCGGCAACGCGGAAAAGCTGCGGGCCGAGAGCTATCTGGCCGGCCGGAATGCGGCGATCGCCGTCGACGACATCATGACGGTGCGCGAGACCGCGGCTCACCTGGTCGCGGGGTTCGAGGGTCGTGCCCGGGCCTTCCTCCAGGTCCAGCAGGGCTGCGACCACCGCTGCACCTTCTGCATCATCCCCTTCGGGCGCGGCAACAACCGCTCGGCCCCGCTCGGCACGATCGTCGACCAGGCGCGGCGCCTGGTCGAGGCCGGTTATCATGAGATCGTGCTGACCGGCGTCGACATCACCGGCTACGGCGCTGACCTGCCGGGCCGGCCGTCGCTCGGTCAGATGGCGCGCCGCCTCCTGGCCCAGGTGCCCGAGCTCAAGCGGCTGCGGCTCACATCCGTCGACTGCGTGGAGGTCGCCGCCGACGAGGCGCTGCTGCGGCTGATCGCCGAGGAGGAGCGGCTGATGCCGCACCTGCACCTGTCGCTGCAGTCCGGCGACGATCTCGTGCTCAAGCGGATGAAGCGGCGGCATTCGCGGCGCGACGCGGTCGATTTCTGCCGGCGGGCGCGCGAGCTGCGGCCGGGGATCGCCTTCGGCGCGGACCTGATCGCCGGCTTCCCCACCGAAACGGAAGAGAGGTTCGAGAACACCCTGTCGCTGGTCGACGATTGCGACCTTGCCTGGCTGCATGTGTTCCCCTATTCGGCGCGCACCGGCACTCCGGCTTCGCGCATGCCGCAGGTTCCCGGCGCCGTGCGCAAGGCGCGCGCGGCCCGGCTCCGCGCCGCAGGCGATGCCGCCGCGGCGCGCTTCATGGACAGCCGGGTCGGTGCGGTCGCAACGGTGCTGGTGGAGCGCGACGCCAGCGGCTACAGCGAGCACTACGCGCCGGTGCGCCTGACCGAGCCGGTGCCGGACGGCACCCTGGTCCGGGCCCGCCTCAGCGGCCGCGACGGCACGACGCTGATCGGCGCGCCGGAAAGGTGGGCGGCGTGAGCGAGGCCGCTGCGCGAAAGACGGGTTGGTTCGGCCGGCTCAAGGCCGGCCTTGCGAAGTCCTCCGGCAAGATCGCCGCCGGCCTGTCGGCGCTGACCGGGCGCAAGCTGGACGACGCGCTGATCGAGGAGATCGAGGAGCTGCTGATCACCGCCGACCTCGGGCCCGGCCCGGCGGCGAAGCTGGCCGCGGGCCTGGCCAGGGGACGGTTCGACAAGACCGTCACTGCCGAGGAGCTGCGTGTCGCCCTGGCCGGCGACGTGGCGGCGCTGCTGGCGCCGGTCGCCCGGCCGCTGACGATAGACCCCGCGCACAAGCCGCATGTCGTACTCGTGGTCGGCGTCAACGGCAGCGGCAAGACGACGACCATCGGCAAGCTCGCCAAGCAGTTCCGCGACGAGGGCCGCTCGGTGATGCTGGCGGCCGGCGACACCTTCCGCGCCGCGGCGGTCGAGCAGCTGCAGATCTGGGGCGAGCGCACCGGCTGTCCGGTCGTGTCCGGAAAACCGCGGGCCGACGCCGCGGGACTTGCCTTCGCGGCGCTGGAACAGGCCCGCGCCCAGCATATGGACGTGCTGCTGGTCGACACCGCCGGGCGGCTGCACAACAAGGCGGAGCTGATGGCCGAGCTGGAGAAGATCCACCGCGTCCTCAAGAAACAGGACGAGACCGCGCCGCACGACGTGGTGCTGGTGCTCGATGCGACGACCGGCCAGAACGCGCTGAGCCAGGTCCAGACCTTCAAGGACATGGTCAGCGTCACCGGGCTGATCGTCACCAAGCTCGACGGCACCGCGCGCGGCGGCGTGCTGGTGGCGCTCGCCGACCGCTTCGGCCTGCCGGTCCACGCCGTCGGCGTCGGCGAGAAGGTCGGCGACATGCGGCCGTTCACCGCGGACGAGTTCGCGCGCGGCCTGATGGGGCTGGACGCCGGTTGAGCGGTGGCGATTGACACGCGCGGAGGTTCCGGCATTGTGGCGCGGCATGAGTCGCGGGAGGCCCGAATGGCGAAGGTGACGCCGTCCGGCGTGCACAGTCTGAAACGGTTCAAGGACGCGGAAGCGGCGCTCGCGCGCGTGGTCGAGATCTACGAGACCGGCGCGCAGCGCGTGCGCGAACGCTTCGAGAGGTTCGTCGCCGGTGACCGCACGACCCCCTCGGAACCCGCGTTCTATCCGTTCGTCCTGGTCGAGGCCGGACTCGCAGAGATGGAATTCGACGCGCGGCCGTCCTACGGCACGCTGTCCTATCCCGGTGCCTACGGCACCACGCTGACCCGGCCCGACCTGTTCGGCGACTATTACCGCGAGCAGTTCGACCTCCTGCTGCGGCACCATCGCGTGCCCATGCAGGTCGGGGTCAGCGACCGGCCGATCCCGCTGCCCTTCGTCATCGAGCATTCCTCCGCCGATTTCTCCGCCGCCCAGCTGCAGAAGGTGGAGGGCATCTTCACGCTGCCGGATCTTGCGCGCATCGACGATTCGATCGCCAACGGCACCCATCGCACGACGCCGGGCGAGCCCTGGCCGCTGGCGCTGTTCGGGGCCGAACGCGTGGATCTCGCGCTGCACCGGCTGCGCCATTATACCGCCAGCGAGCCGGAGCATTTCCAGCAGTTCGTGCTGTTCACCAACTACCAGCGCTACGTCGACGGCTTCGTCGCCTACGGCCGCGAGGCGGTGGCGCAGGACGGCGACTACACGGCGTTCATCGAGCCCGGCGGGGTCAGGACAGTCGGCCCGGCGCACGGCGGCGACGGCAGGCCGTCGGGCACGCCGCCCGCCCATTTGCCGCAGATGCCGGCCTACCACCTGGTGCGGCCGGACCGCCAGGGCGTCACCCTCGTGAATATCGGCATCGGGCCGTCGAACGCGCGCACGATCACCGACCACCTCGCCGTCCTGCGGCCCCATTGCTGGCTGATGATCGGCCATTGCGGCGGCTTGCGGCGCTCCCAGAAGCTCGGCGACTACGTGCTCGCGCACGCCTATATCCGCGAGGACCACGTGCTCGACCGGGACCTGCCGCTGTGGGCGCCGGTGCCGCCGATCGCCGAGATCCAGGTGGCGCTGCAGGAGGCGGTGGCGCGCGTCACCGGCCTGCGCGGGCCGGAGATGAAGACGCGCATGCGCACCGGCACCGTGGCGACCACGGACAACCGCAACTGGGAGCTGCGCTTCGATGAGCTGTACGAGCGGTTCAGCCAGTCGCGCGCCATCGCCGTCGACATGGAATCGGCGACCATCGCCGCCAACGGTTTCCGCTTCCGGGTGCCCTACGGCACCCTGCTGTGCGTCTCCGACAAGCCGATGCACGGCGAGATCAAGCTGCCCGGCATGGCCAACGCCTTCTACAGCGAGCGCATCGGCCAGCACCTGAAGATCGGCCTCGAGACCGTGCGGATCCTGCGCGAGGGTGGCGTCGAACAGCTCCATTCGCGCAAGCTGCGCAGCTTCGACGAGCCGGCGTTCCGGTAGGCGAGGCGGGGCCACGCGAGTTGGCGCTGCAGCCCGAGCTCGTCTTCCTGGTCCTGCTGGCGGCGCTGGCGCATGCGGGGTGGAACACCGTCGTCAAGTCGAGCGGCGCGCGCAACCGGACCTTCGCGGTGATGCTGCTGGCCGGCGGCGCGGTCGGGCTGGTCGGCGCAGTCCTGCTGCCGCTGCCGGCCCCGGCGGCGTGGACGTATCTCCTTGCCTCGGCGGTCGTGCATTACGGCTACTACGGATTCCTGCTGCTCGCCTACCGGCACGGCGACCTCAGCCACGTCTACCCGCTGGCCCGCGGCTCGGCCCCGCTGGCGGTCGCCGCCGGGGCCTGGATGATGGCCGGCGAGGCGCTGTCGCCGGCAGCCGTCGCGGGCCTCGCGCTCGCCTCGGCGGGGCTGATGAGCCTTGCCTTCGAGAACGGCTTCCCGCGGGGCCATGCCGGCAAGCCCGTGTTCTACGCGCTCGGCACCGGGCTGCTGATTTCCGCCTATACCGTGATCGACGGGCTCGGGGTGCGGGCGTCGCAGGCACCGCTCAGCTACATCGTCTGGCTCAACCTGCTGGAGGCGCTGCCGATCGTGGCATGGCTCGTGGGTCGCCGGCCCGAGGGCTTCATCCGGCGGGCCGGGCCGTGGTGGCGCCATGGCCTGGTCGGCGGCCTGCTGGCGACCGCGGCCTACGGCTTCGTGATCTATGCCATGTCGGCCGGCGGCCTGGCCCACGTCTCGGCGCTGCGCGAAACCTCGACCCTGTTCGCGGCGCTGATCGGCACCCTCGTTCTCGGCGAGAAAGGCGCCGGCCCGGCGCGCCGCATTGCTGCCGCCGCCATGGTCTCGGCGGGCATCATCGTCCTGCAGCTGGCGTAGCGGCGCCGCCTGCGGGCTTCACGCGGCGGTCCGAACCTGCTACCACGCTGCCGCGAAACCGAGAGAGGAGAGGCGACCGTCATGAACGCGCGAGTCAACGCCGCGATCGAATACGGCCCGCTGGGCGTGTTCCTCGTGACCTACTGGGTCGCCGGGATCTTCCCCGCCACCGCGGCGATCATGGTGGCGACGGCGGTCGCGCTGTCGGTCGCCTGGGTCACGCAGCGGCGCGTGCCCAAGGTGCCGCTGGTCTCCGGCGTGCTGCTGATGGTGTTCGGCGGCCTGACCCTGTGGCTGCAGGACGAGACCTTCATCAAGATGAAGCCGACCATCATCTACGTGATGTTCGCGGCGGTGCTGCTGGTCGGCCTCGCCCTGGGCCGCCCGCTCCTCAAGCCCCTGCTCGGCCATGCCTGGCGGCTGACCGACAGGGGCTGGAACGCGTTGACCAGCCGCTTCGGCCTGTTCTTCCTTGCACTGGCCGGCCTCAACGAGCTGGTCTGGCGCACCCAGTCCACGGATTTCTGGGTCAACTACAAGGTGTTCGGGACGATGGGGCTGATCTTCGTGTTCACCGCCCTGCAGATCGGCCTGGTGCAGCGCCACCAGCTGCCCGAAGAGGCCTCGATGGAGGACGGGTCGCGGCCCGATTCAGCCCCGGAAATGCTCGAGGATCGACCAGCCGCCGAGGGCGATGAATCCGAGTCCGGCAATCAGCTTCAGCGGTAGCGTCTCGAGATAGCGCGCACCCAGGTTTCCGACCAGCACGGCGAGCGCGGTGGCGACGACGAGGGCGCCGGCCGCCGCGAGGAACACCAGCACCGGGTGCTGGGTGCGGTCGCTGGCGAACAGCAGAGTCGCCAGCTGCGTCTTGTCGCCGAGCTCGGCGAGAAAGACGATGGCGAAGATCGAGGCAAGTTTCATCATCGGAACGGGCCCCCTCGCCCGCGTGCCGCACCGGCACCCCGGATCAGTAGTCGCCGGTCTCGCCCGGCGGGTTGAAGCGCGCCGCGAAGTGGGTCTCGCCGCGCACCTCTTGGTCATGGCGCAGCGCCCAGCGCACGGACGGGAAGGCGAGGTCGTCCCACGGGATCTCGTCCCAGCCGAACAGCCCGACCTCCTCGCTCTCCGGTCCTGCGGCGATGTCGGGCGAGAGCAGGCGCGCCCGGTAGATCACCTGCACCTGGCTGATCCGCGGGATGCTGTAGACGGCCAGCACCGTCTCCACCTCGATCTCGGCACAGGCCTCCTCGCGCGCCTCGCGCGCAGCGCCCTCTTCGGTGGTCTCGTTGACCTCGAGGTAGCCCGCCGGCAGCGTCCAGAAGCCGCGGCGCGGCGGGATCGCGCGGCGGCACAGCAGCACCCGGTCCTGCCACCGCACCACCGATCCCACCACCACCTTGGGGTTCTCGTAGTCGACGAAACCGCAATCGGGGCAGACCATGCGCTCGCGGTCGTCGCCCTCGGGGATCGCCCGTACCACCGGGCCGCGCGCCGTATACTCGGAATCGCTCATGGCGTCGAATGTGCCGCGACTGCGGCGCCGCATCAAGCGCGGCCTGCGACGGCGCGCCGAAATCGTTGTCGCCTCGTGGCGTAACTCGCCGCGCTCAGCCCTTCTCCAGCGCCTTAACGCCGGGCAGCGTCTTGCCCTCGAGCCATTCGAGGAAGGCGCCGCCCGCGGTCGAGACATAGGAGAAATCGCCGGCCGCGCCGGCGTGGTTGAGCGCCGCCACGGTATCGCCGCCGCCGGCCACCGAGATCAGGCCGCCGTCGCGCGTCAGCCGCGCCGCCTCTCGCGCGACGGCCACGGTGCCGGTGTCGAACGGCGCCACCTCGAAGGCGCCGAGCGGCCCGTTCCACAACAGCGTGCGCAGGTCGCCGAGCCGCCGTCTGAGGTCGGCGATGCTGTCCGGGCCGATGTCGAGGATCATCTGGTCGGCCGGCACCGCATCGATCGCCACCGTCTGCGCCGGCGCGCCCGCCTCGAAGCGCGGCGCGACCACGGCGTCGACGGGCAGCACGATGTCGCAGCGCGCTGTCGCCGCCCTGGCCTCGATCTCGCGTACCGTGTCGGCGAGGTCGTGCTCGCACAGGCTGGCGCCGACATCGATGCCGCGCGCGTGCAGGAAGGTGTTGGCCATGCCGCCGCCGATGATGAGCGCGTCGACCCGGGGCACGAGGTTGCCGAGCACGTCGAGCTTGCTGGACACCTTGGCGCCGCCGATCAGCGCCGCCACCGGGTGGGCCGGGTTCTCCAGCGCCGTCGCCAGCGCCTCCAGCTCCGCCTGCATGGCGCGGCCGGCGGCGGCCGGCAGCAGCCGTGCGATCGCCTCGGTCGAGGCGTGGGCCCGGTGGGCGGCGGAGAACGCGTCGTTCACGTAGGCATCGCCCAGCTTGGCAAGCGCGGCGGCGAAACCGGCGTCGTTGGCCTCCTCGCCGGCATGGAAGCGCAGGTTCTCCAGCAGCGCGGCGCCGCCCGGCTGCAACGCGTCGACCACGTCCTCAGCCGCGGCGCCGATGCAGTCCGGCGCGAAGGCGACGGGCGCATCGCCGAGCGCCGCCGACAGGGCCGCGACCACGGGCTTCAGCGACATCTCCGGCACCACCTTGCCCTTGGGCCGGCCGAAATGCGACATGACGACCACCCTTGCCCCCTTGTCGCAGAGTTCACGAATGGTCGGCGCCAGCCGCTCGATTCGCGTGGCGTCGGTGACCTTGCCGTCGGCGACCGGCACGTTGAGGTCGCCGCGCACCAGCACGCGCCGGCCGGCCAGGTCGAGATCGTCGATCGTGTTGAACATCGCTGAAACCCCCAATGAGACAGAGAAATGGCCCGGGACCGAAGTCCACTACACCGGGAAGCGGCTCCGCGGCAACGCTCGCGAGTGTGGGATTGTTCCCACCCGGCGCTGTGCCACAGGTCCTGGACCGGCAACCAAGCGGCGCACACTCGATCTCTTGTGCGGACTCCTAAGATCGGGCAATGTCCCGCGCAACACCCGACCGACCGATCCCTCCGACCAGAAGAGAACATCCCCCATGAGCGAGTCCCAATACGACCTCATCGTCATCGGCGCGGGTCCCGGCGGCTATGTCGCGGCGATCCGCGCGGCCCAGCTCGGTCTCAAGGTCGCCTGCGTCGAGAAGCGCGCGACGTTGGGCGGCACCTGCCTCAATATCGGCTGCATCCCGTCCAAGGCGCTGCTCAACAGCTCGGAGAAATACGAGGAGGCGCGGCACGCCCTCGCCGCGCACGGCGTCGAGACCGGATCCGTCAAGTTGAATCTCAAAGCCATGATGGCGCGCAAGGACAAGGTTGTCGGCGATCTCACCAAGGGTATCGAGTTCCTGTTCAAGAAAAACAAGGTCGATCATGTCAGGGGCGCCGCCAGCCTGGCCGGCTCCGGCAAGGTCGCGGTCACGCCGGCCGACGGCGGCAAGGCCACGCAGCTCGGGGGCAAGCACATTCTCATCGCCACCGGCTCCGACGTGATGCCGTTGCCCGGCGTCGACATCGACGAAAAGCGCATCGTCTCGTCGACCGGCGCGCTGGAACTGGCGAAGGTGCCGAAGCATCTGGTGGTGGTCGGCGGCGGCGTCATCGGGCTCGAGCTCGGCTCGGTCTGGCGCCGCCTCGGCGCGCAAGTCACCGTGGTCGAGTTTCTCGACCGGGTGCTGCCCGAGATGGATGGCGAGGTGTCGAAGAACTTCGCCCGGATCATGAAGAAACAGGGCATGGCGCTAAAGCTTTCAAGCAAGGTCACTGCGGCCAAGGCGGGCAAGGGCGGCATCAAGCTGGAGGTCGAGCCGGCGGCGGGCGGCAAGGCGGAAAACATCGACTGCGATGTGGTGCTGGTCTCGATCGGCCGCCGCCCCTACACCGACGGGCTGGGGCTGGAGGCGGCCGGCGTCGAAACCGACAAGCGCGGCTTCATCGTCGTCGACAGGCAATACCGGACGACGGCCGACGGCATCTACGCCATCGGCGACTGCGTGCCCGGCCCGATGCTGGCGCACAAGGCCGAGGACGAGGGCATCGTCTGCGTCGAGATGCTCGCCGGCCAGACGGCCCACGTGGACTACGACGCGGTCCCCGCCGTCGTCTACACCTGGCCCGAGGTCGCCGCGGTCGGCGCGACGGCGCAGCAGCTCGAGGAGGCCGGCACCGAATATCGCGCCGGCTCGTTCCCGTTCACCGCCAACAGCCGCGCCCGCACCACCATGGAAACCGACGGTTTCGTCAAGATCCTCGCCGATGCGAAGACCGACCGGGTGCTCGGCGCCCATGTTATCGGTGCGGACGCCGGTACCATGATCCACGAGATCGTCGCTGTCATGGAGTTCGGCGGCTCGGCGGAGGACATCGCGCGCAGCAGCCATGGCCACCCGACCCTGTCCGAGGCGGTCAAGGAGGCGGCGCTGGCGGTGGCCGGACGTCCGCTCCACATCTGACGATGGCGGTCGCGGCGGTCCGGCGGCGAGGGCGGCCGGGATGATGCGCCGGGCCTCGCCGGCGGCGGTGATCCTCGCCATGTGCGTGGCCGAGGTCCTGGGCATGACGGCGTTCTCGACCTTCCCGGCGCTGCTGCCGGTGTTCACCGCCGAATGGGGGCTCAGCAACACCGCCGCCGGCTGGATCGGCGGCGTCTATTTCGTCGGCTACCTCTTGTCCGTGCCGGTGCTGGTGACGCTGACCGACCGGGTCGACCCGCGCCGTATCTACCTCGCCGCGATGGCGCTCAGCGTGGTCTCGGCGCTGGGCTTCGCGCTGGCTGCCGACGGCGTCGCCAGCGCCAGCCTGTGGCGCGGGCTGCAGGGCATCGGCCTCGCCGGCACCTACATGCCGGGGCTGAAGGCACTGACCGACATGCTGCCGGAGCGCTCGCAGAGCCGCGCCGTTGCGTTCTACACCGCAAGCTTCGGGGTCGGCTCCAGCCTGTCCTTCCTCATCGCCGGCGAGTTCGAGGCCGCCCTGGACTGGCGCTGGGCCTTCGGCCTGTCGGCGATCGGCCCGGTCGTGGCGCTCGCCATGGCCATGGCCATCCTGCGGCCCTCGCCGCCAGCCGAGGACGCGATGCCGACGACCCGGCTGCTCGACTTCCGGCCCGTGCTCGCCAATCGCCGGGCGCTCGCCTTCACCCTCGGCTACTGCGTTCATAACTGGGAGCTGTTCGGCTACCGCACCTGGATCGTCGCCTTCCTCGTGTTCGCCCAGGCGCAGCAGCCGGTGGGCGCGCTCGGCGCGGCGTGGAGCGCCACGATCCTCGCAGCCCTGGTCAACCTCGTCGGGCTGCCGGCCAGCGTCCTCGGCAACGAGCTCGCGCACCGGTTCGGCCGCCGCCGCGTGCTGGTCGCCGTGATGACGGCATCGGCCGTCGCCGGCGCGCTGTTCGGTTTTTCCGGCGCGACGATGCCGTTCGTCGTCGTGGTGGCGCTCGCCTTCGTCTACGGCTGGACGGTGATCGGCGATTCCGCGACCCTGACCGCCGGCATGGTCGCCGCCGCCGATCCGCGCTACCGGGGCGCGACCATGGCCATGCACTCGATGATCGGCTTCGTCGGCTCGGCCGTCGGCCCGCTCGCCTTCGGCATGGTGCTCGACGGCGGCGGCGGGGCCGGGAGCGGCCTTGCCTGGGGCCTCGCCTTCACCTCGCTGAGCGGCGTCATCCTGATTGGCCCGCTGCTCATGCTGACGATGGCGCGCCGCGCGGAACAGCACACCCCCTAGTTTCTTGCCAGCTTGCCGCGGATCGGTGAATCCGTTCGTCACGCACGGTGCATTAGTCCGGACGGCCCTGCATCGCCAGTAGCCCGGCGAAGGCCGGATCTGGACGGGTAACGACATGGGTGGGAACCATCGACAGCCAGTCCCGGAATCGGCCCTTGGCCTCGAATCGGTTGCGAAACTCGGATCGCGCAAGGAACTCGGGAAAGCGGGGCACGATGCCGCCGGCAAGGTACACACCGCCGCGTGCACCGATCGTCAATGCGACATTTCCGGCAAAGGATCCCAGCATGGCGCAAAAGGTCCTCAGGGTCACCCCGCATAGCGCACAGTCGCCGGCGAGGGCCATCTCGGTAATCTCGTCGGCACTGCGATGAAGCGGACCACCCGCGCTATCAATGGTCCGCAGCACCTCGTACAGACGCTCCAGCCCGCCGCCCGAGAGTACAAGCTCGGCCGAGACGTGACGATTGCGATCGCGCAAGCGGGACAGGATCTCGGCTTCTTTTCTGTCCTCCGCCGCCAGCGTCACGTGACCTCCCTCGGTCGCCAGCGCCACCCCGTCCGCCACCGGCACGAAGATCCCCATGCCGAGTCCGGTCCCTGGTCCGATCACCACACTGGGGGCATCTTGCTTGGCGACGCCACCCCCCACGCGGAGGAGATCTTTCGGAGTAAATTGCGGCAAGCCGCGGGCCAGTGCCGCGAAATCATTGACCAGATCAACTCTGGACAGTCCCAGTTCTGCCGCGAGCTCGCCCGCATCGAACTGCCAGGCGCCGTTGGTCAGCCGTGCGCGACCGCTCTCGACAGGGCCCGCCACCGCAAGAATTGCCTTTTCCGGTATGGTCTTTAGTCCGACTTCCTGGAAGAAGGCGCGGATTACGTCGGCCGGGCGGGCGTAATTCTCAACCGCATAGCTCTTTGCCAGTCGAATCCGGTCATCCTCCGCCACCGCAAAGCGCGCATTGGTACCGCCGATATCGGCAAGTAGAACGTTCTTTCCCGCGACGCTCATCAAGCCCCTGGCCGCGGCCCTGCCAACGTTCCCACAAAAGACAGCCGCCAAGCCGTAATGTCATGCTCGCGCAAATTCCCCATCATTGACTTCCAGCGATCCTTACGCTCCTTCAAAGACATGGTCAGGGCCATTTCCATCAAATCCGCGGTCGCTTCCGAATCGTAGGGGTTGCAGATGAGGGCCCCGTCAAGTTCTTGCGCGGCACCCGCGAAGCGTGAGAGGACCAGGACCCCCGGATCCCGGGACGACTGGGCAGCGACATATTCTTTGGCGACCAAGTTCATACCATCCCTGAGCGGCGTCACTAAGCCGACCCGGGCCAGCCGGAAGAATCCGGCCAGGGTTTTCTGCGTGAACCCCTTGTTCAGATAGCGAACGGGCACCCAGTCATAATCCGCGTAGCGGCCATTCACCCAGCCCGACAACTCTTCGAGACGCCGTCTGATTTCGTCGTAACCCTGCACACCCTCGCGGGTTGGCGGCGCGATCTGCAGAAAGACGACGCCACCGCGGTTGCCGGGATACCGGTCCAGCAAGTAGGAAAACGCGTGCATTCGTTTGATCAGCCCCTTGGAGTAATCGAGGCGATCGACGCCGATGATGAGCTCCCGATTGCCTACGCTGCGTCGCAGGCGTTCGGTTGGCGGTGAGCCGGCCGCCTGCTGTGCGAAGCGTGCCACCGCTTCGGTGTCGATCGATATCGGAAAGGCCGCGGCGCGCGTAGTTCGGCCGTGCATCTCGATTGTGCCGCCGTCGCCCAGCCGGCCCTTCCCCTCCATCGTCACATAATCGACAAAGGCCTGAAGGTCCCTGTGGGTCTGGAACCCGATAAGGTCGTATGCGAACAGCGAACGCACGAGATCGGCGTGGTTGGGCAGCGCCAGCAACACCTCGACCGCCGGCCACGGGATATGCAGGAAGAACCCCATGCGCTGTTGGTTGTTGGCTTGGCGCAGCTGATCCGCCAAGGGGATGAGATGATAGTCGTGGACCCAGACCAGATCGTCGGGCTGCAGCAGTGGTCCCAGGAGCCGTGCAAAATTCGAATTGACGCGCTGGTATCCCTTGAGACTTTCGCGATCGAATTTCACGAGATCCAGCCGGTAATGAAACAACGGCCACAACACGCTGTTCGCGAAGCCGTTGTAGTATTCGCCGTGGTCAACTTCGGTCAGGTCGACCGTGGCATAGACGACCTTACCGGTCGCCGCAATCTCCGCCTTCTGCGAGGGGGCGTCGGAGGTTTTGCCGCTCCATCCGAACCAGAGTCCGCCCCTTTCCTTGAGGGCGGCCTGCAACGCCACGGCAAGGCCTCCCCCGCCGCCACTGCGTCCGTGATTGGGTCGGGCAACCCTGTTCGATACCACGACGAGACGGCTCATAAAGCCTCCTCCCAAGGGCGTGACAGCCGCATCGCGGCATGAATCAGCCCGACCATGGAGTAGGTTTGGGGAAAGTTGCCCCACAGCTCCCCGTTCTTGACATCGAGATCCTCGGACAGCAGACCAAGCGGATTACGCCGCGCCAGCATGTTCTCGAACAACTCGCGTGCCTCGCCGTGACGGCCCACCGCGGCCAACGCCTCGATATACCAGAAGGTGCAAACATTGAAGCTGGTTTCCGGCATGCCGAGGTCGTCGGGGGTTTCGTAGCGGTGCATGTGCATGCCATTGCGGAGCTTCCGTTCCGCCAGCTCGAGCGTTCCCACGAAACGACGGTCGTCGGCCCGGATGAATCCGAGCGTCGGCAGAAGAAGGAGACTGGCGTCGGTATAGGTGCCGCCGAAACTGCCGGTGAAACTGTTGAGTTCTTGGTTCCAGGCGCGCGCCAGGATGCCGTCGCGAATGCGGTCCGCATGGCCAAGCCAGTAGGTCTCGCGGCCCGCCAGCTCGAGATGCGTTGCGATCTTGGCCAGCCGGTCGCAGGCGGCCCAGCACAGGACGCTCGAATAGGTGTGCACAGCCTCGCGGCTTCGGTATTCCCAGATGCCCGCATCCGGCTGGTCCCATCGCGCCGCCGCCTGCTCGCCCAATTTCTCCAGCATCTCGAATAGGGACCGGTCACCCAAGGACGACAGACGCTGGTCGTAGAACGCTTGCGAGAGCGCCAGTAGGACGCTGCCGTAGCCATCATTCTGGACCTGCCGAAAGGCCTCGTTGCCGATCCGCACGGGACCCATGCCACGGTATCCTGACAGTGAGTCGACCTGCGATTCGTCGAGGCGCGCATCGAGCGTAATGCCGAAGACGGGCTGCAGATAGCCGTCCTCAGCCATCGCCACGATATTGGTGATGTAATGCAGGTATTCTTCCATCGTCCACGTCACACCCAGGGCGTTGAGCGCGTTGACAACGAAATAGGAATCCCGCAGCCAGCAATAGCGATAGTCCCAGTTGCGCAGGGAGTGCGGCGCTTCCGGTATCGAAGTCGTCATGGCCGCAACGATCCCTCCGGACTCCTCGAAACTGCATAACTTCAAAGTAATTGCCGCGCGGATAACGGCTTCCTGCCATTCAAAGGGCAGTGACAGGTACCGGCACCATTCCCGCCAATACTCGTCCGTCTTTTCGTGGAATGCGCGGCCGGTGCCGGCGACGGGATACGTGAGGCTCTCGTCGGGGCCGAGGATCATCGTCAGCGGCCTGTCCAGTACGAACGGCACCTCCTCCAGGACGTAGGTAACGGGCGCATCCGTCGTCAGCCGCAACGCGAAATCCGGCATCACGAAGCGAATATGGTTCGAGCCGCGGGTTGTCTCCGGGCGATGGCTGCCGTAGGCGTAGGTCGGCCGGGTGCGAATCCGGATTCGCGGGCTCCCGGCACGCGGCCTGACGTGCCGAACCACCGTCATCGGCCGAAAAAACCGCCCATATTGTTTGAAGCGCGGGGCGAAATCGGTGATCTCGACGGCCCCGCCGTGTCGGTCGTAAAGGGTGGTCAGAACGATGGCGGAGTTGCGCCGGTAGCGTTGTTCGCTCCGGTCAAAATCGTCGAGTTCGATGTCCCAGAAGCCCTTGTCCCCGGCGCCGCTGTCGTTCAGCAGCGAGCAGAACACCGGGTCGCCGTCGAATCGCGGCATGCAACACCAGACCATGCGCGCCGCGCCGTCGATGAGGGCGCCGATGCTACAGTTGCCGATGACCGCCAAGTTCAGATCGCTCATCTGGAGTTGTCCCCGGATCCAAGCCCGTCCACTGCCGCGGGCAAGTATTCCAGCCACGCGATCACGGCGTCGACGTCGGCCAGCCGAAACCGCGCCTGCGTTTCGGGGAAATCACCGACCCGAATGGAATAGCCGCCCAGTTCATTGACCGCAAGGAAAGCATCTTCATCGGTCGTGTCGTCGCCGATGAAAACGGGACGCCGGCCACGAAACGGGGCTTCAGCCAGAAAACTGCGGACCGCCCGGCCCTTGTCGGCCAGCGCGGGCTTGATTTCGAGGACCATCTTCCCGTCGATGACGCGCAGTCCCTCGCCATGACGCGTCAGCAGTTGGCTGACAAGATGGCGTGCCGCGGTGGCCAGCTTCGGGGCCCGCCGAAAGTGCAGCGCGAGCGCACGGCCTTTATCCTCCAGCTGCACGCCCGCATGCTTGCGGGCGAATCCGGACAGCGGCTCACGCAACGGATCGAGTATATCCGGCCGTCCGAGGACGTCCACTGTTCCTTCGGCATTGCGGTGTTCGAGCCCGTGCAGACCTGCCGCAGGCAGCACCAAAGGGGCGAACAGCCTGTCGAGATCCTTCAGACGGCGCCCGCTGATCAGCGCGATCGCCCCGTTCAGCCTTGGCCGCAGTGCCACCAGCACCGACCGCAGATGGTCGCTGACCTCGACGCTGTCCGGCCGATCCGCAAGATGCACCAGTGTTCCGTCGACATCAAGAAACAGTGCCCAGCCAGTCTCCGGACAGAGCACATCGCCACGGCCGTTGGTGCCGTCGACTCGTTGGGGCTGGGGCGGCGGAGCTTGGTGCATGATGACTCGAAGCGCTGCGAAGAGAGATGTCGGTCCAGATCACCCGAACTTCCAGCTTGGCGACACGCATCGCTCCCCCGACGGTCCGGATCGCCTAATTCATAACATCGATAAGGATGTCGTGGATGACCTGGGTCGCGATATGCACGAGAAGGATGTCGTTGTCGACGATAACACGCTCGTAGCCCCTGGGCGGCGGCGGCAACTGGGCGATCAGCGCCGACGGCAGCTGCCGCTTGGCGATGCCGGGCGGTAGCTTGCCCTTCTTGGCGAGGCCCGGCGGCATGCCCGTGTTGCCGACGCCCTTGCCCTTGTTCTTCTTGCCCTTGCCCTTGCCCGCATCGCCGCCGCCGTAGAACTCGACGATGATCTGCTTTTCCTTGAGGCTGAATTCGAACCGCTGGGCGCCAACCGGGTCGGCTGCACCGGCCCAGACGACGGCCGCGAGCGCGGCGAACGTGAGGGCGAGAAGTGGCGGTCTGCGCATCCTGTGTGTCCTCCTGGCGTGATCCCAATGTCCCGGAGGGTAGGCCCTAAGCCTGAACAACCGGTGAATAGCTGCGCATCGATCCCGGGTCTTCAGTCGGCGCGCGGATGGGCGGCGCGATACGCGGCCATAAGGCCCTCGGCATCGACCTCGGTATAGCGCTGCGTGGTCGACAGCGACGCGTGCCCGAGCAGCTCCTGGATGGCCCGCAGATCGCCGCCGGCGCCCAAGAGGTGCGTGGCGAAGCTGTGGCGCAGCGCATGCGGCGTGGCCGTCTGCGGCAGGCCGAGCAGGACCCGCAGCGCCCGCAGCCGGCGTTGCACGACCCCGGGATTGAGCCGCTTGCCACGCCGCCCTATGAACAACGGCCCGCTCTCGCCGGCTCGGTACGGGCACGCCGCAAGATAGGCCCTGACCGCATCGCGCACGATGGGCAGCACCGGCAGTATGCGCTCCTTCCCGCCCTTCCCGGTGACCCGCAGCGACTCGCCGGTCGGCGCATCCCGCACGTCGAGGTCCAGGGCCTCGGAAATGCGCAACCCGCACCCGTAAAGAAGGGAGAAGACGGCGACGTCGCGCAGCGTCTCCCAGGGCTCGCCCGGCAGCAGGTCGACTGAATCCAGCAGAAGATCGGTGTCCGCGACAGTGAGCGGCCGGGGCACGCCGTGCGGCCGCTTCGGGCTCCGCATGGCGGCGATCGCCGGGTTGCCGCCGTGGCCGTTGCGTTCCAGCCAGCGGAAGAAATTGCGCAGCACCGACATGGCGCGGGCGGTCGAGCTGCGGTTCAGTCCCGCCGTAGCCCGGCGCGCCATCCAGGCGCGGAAGTCCGCCGCCGTTAGGCCCTGCAGGTCGGCCAGACGCGGCGGCCCGCCGAGATGCTCGGTCAGGAAGGCGAGAAATCCTCCGAGATCGCGCGAATAGGCGGCAATGGTATGGGCGGAGGCGCGGCGTTCGTGGGTGAGCCAGAGCCGCCAGTCATCGATGGCACGGGCCAGCGCCGTATCGGCCGCAGTGTGCCCTACGGCAGCTTCAGCCATAGCCGGATGGCCCGCTCCAGGCTGCGCGTGAGGAACGCCAGCAGCTCGACGGCCTGTCCCGCTTCGAACTTGCCGGGCCGGCGCGATCCGAAGGCGATCAGGCCGGGCGGCGTGTTCGGCGAGATCGACAGCCGCGCCAGGGCGTCCGACGCGACCAGCGGCGCGCCGCCGCCATAGATCTCGGGTTCGCCCTCGACGTGGCTGCGCAGCAGCACCGGCCGGCCGTCGCCGAGCAGCCGCTGCACCGTGCCGGCGGGCACGATGTGCAGGCCGCGCAGATGCGGCGTTGCCAGCTCGGATCCGTCCGCCTCGACGCATAGGGTTACCACGTCGAGATCCAGCAACACCGCGAAATCCGTGGTCACCGCCTGGATCAGCTGCTCGAACGAGGTCGCCGCGAGCATCGTGAGGATGCATTCGTGAATGCGGGTCTGGCTCGCGAGATTTGCCCGGCTGGTCACGATCAGCTCGCGCTGGCGTTGCCGCGCCAGCTCCAGATCTGCCCGCAGCTTTTCGATCAGCGCCTGCTGCAAATCCGAGACGCCGCCGCCGAGCTCGCGCGCCGGCGCCGGCACGCCGTTCAGCAGGTCTGGGTTCTGGCTCAGGAATTCGGGGTTGTCGCGCAGCCAGCTGGCGACGTCCTTGGCCGACAGTCCCTTCTCGCTTTCGGTTTTGCGGGTCTGGGTCATGGCGTTGCGTGCGCTCCTACCGGTCGAGGATCGACTGGCCGGTCTTCTTCCAGTCGGCGAGGAAGGAGGCAAGGCCCTTATCGGTCAGCGGATGATTGAACATGGCGCGCAGCACGGCCGGCGGCACGGTGGCGACATCGGCTCCCATCTTGGCGGCATCGACGACATGCATCGGGTGGCGGACCGAAGCGACCAGGATCTGTGTGTTGAAGTCCGGGTAGCTCGCGAAGACCTCGACGATATCGGCGATCAGCGCCATGCCGTCGGCGCCGACGTCGTCGAGACGCCCGACGAATGGCGACACGAAGGTGGCGCCGGCCTTGGCGGCAAGGATCGCCTGCGCGGCCGAAAAGCACAGCGTCACGTTGACCATGATGCCCTCGCCGGTGAGCGCCCGGCACGCCTTCAGACCGTCCGGTGTCAGCGGCACCTTGACCGCGATGTGATTGGCGAGCCTGGATAGTGCCCGTCCCTCCGCCAGCATCGTATCGAAATCCGTCGCCGCGACCTCGGCGCTGACCGGGCCGGCGACGATCTCGCAGATCTCGCGCAGCACCTCGAAGAAGTCGCGGCCCGACTTGGCGACCAGCGACGGGTTGGTGGTGACGCCATCGACCAGACCGGTCGCCGCGAGCTCACTGATTTCAGCGACGTCTGCGGTGTCGACGAAGAACTTCATGACGATCCGTGCTCTCCCCTCATGTCCGGCCCGCCCATTCCCCGTGGCGCGGGCGACCCGCTGAGTGTTACATGGAGTCGCGAGTCTAACCGATGCCGATGCGCCACGCCAGCAAGACCGAATGCGAACCCCGGGCCGCCGCCGCGAGGCGGGTTTCCGTGCTGCTGCCGTTGCCCCTCGGCACCGCCTATGATTACCGGTTACCTGCTGACATGACGTTAACGCCGGGCGATTTCGTCTCGGTTCCGCTGGGCCGACGCACCGTTTCCGGCGTGGTGTGGGGCGACGGCGATGCGAACGGCGTGGCCGAGGAACGCCTCAAGGATGTCGCGGCGCGGCTCGACTGCCCGCCGATGCCGGGCGCGCTGCGCGACCTCGTCGACTGGGTCGCACGTTACACCCTGTCGCCGCGCGGCGCTGTGCTGCGCATGGCGATGAGCATTCCCGAGGCGCTCGAGCCGGCGCCGCCGCGGACGGGTTACGTTCCGGCGGATCCGCTGCCGGACGTCCGCATGACCGCGGCCCGCCGGCGGGTGCTCGAGGTGGCCGCGGACGGCCTTTGTCGCGGTGCAACGGAGCTCGCCCGTGAAGCGGGGGTCAGCACCGGGGTGGTCGCCGGTCTCGCCGCGGCCGGCGCGCTCCGGCGCGTCGCCGTGCCGGGCGACGGCGACGATCGCGCCGCGCCCGATCCGGCGCGGCCCGGCCCGGCGCTGTCGCCGGAGCAGACGCACGCCGCGGCGGTGCTGCGGGACTCGGTCGCGGCCGGGTTTTCGGTCACCCTGCTGGACGGCGTCACCGGCGCCGGCAAGACCGAGGTCTACTTCGAGGTGGTCGCCGCGGCCCTCGCCGCATCCCGCCAGGTTCTGGTGCTGGTGCCCGAGATCGCGCTGACCAGTCAGTGGCTGGCGCGCTTCGCGGAGCGCTTCGGGGCGGCGCCCGACGTCTGGCACTCGGATCTGTCCCGCGGTACGCGGCGGCGCTGCTGGCGGCGCGTCGCCGAGGGCACGGCGCGGGTCGTCGTCGGGGCACGGTCGGCCCTGTTCCTGCCGTTCCCGAAGCTCGGCCTGATCGTCGTCGACGAGGAGCACGACGCCTCCTACAAGCAGGAGGACGGGGTCATCTACCACGCCCGCGACATGGCCGTGGTGCGGGGACGGATCGAGGCGATCCCGGTCGTGCTGGCCTCGGCGACGCCGGCGCTGGAGACCGTCAACAACTACGAGCTGGGCCGTTACCGCCGGCTCCAGCTGCCGGCCCGGCACGGCGCCGCCGAACTACCCCGTGTCGAGCTCCTCGACATGCGCCGCGATCCGCCGTCGCGGCAGCGCTGGCTGTCCGCCCCGCTGGCGGCCGCGCTCGGCGAGACGCTGGCGGCCGGCGAGCAGGCGCTCCTGTTCCTGAACCGCCGCGGCTACGCGCCGCTCACCCTGTGCCGCGCCTGCGGCCACCGCCTGCAGTGCCCGAACTGCACCGCCTGGCTGGTCGAGCACCGGCTCACCGGGCAGCTGCAATGCCACCACTGCGGCTATGCGGCGGCGCTGCCGTCGCTGTGTCCGGACTGCGGGGCCGAAGACCGCCTTGCGGCCTGCGGGCCCGGCGTCGAGCGCCTCGCCGAGGAGGTCATGGCCCTGTTCCCGGACCGCCGGCTTGCGGTGATGACCAGCGATACGGTGCGCGGGCCGGCGGCCGCCGCGGCCTTCGTCGAGGCGATCGGCAGGCGCGACGTCGACATCATCGTCGGCACGCAGATCGTCGCCAAGGGACACCATTTCCCGATGCTCACCCTGGTCGGCGTCATCGATGCCGACCTCGGCCTCGTCGGCGGCGATCTGCGCGCGGCCGAGCGCACCTTCCAGCTGCTGCACCAGGTCGCCGGACGGGCCGGCCGCGCCGACCGGCCGGGCCGGGTGCTGCTGCAGACGTATCATCCGGACCATGCGGTGATGCAGGCGCTGGCCGACGGCGCCCGCGACCGTTTCCTTGCCGCCGAGGCGGAGATGCGGCGGCAGGGCGGCTGGCCCCCGTTCGGCCGCCTCGCGGCGCTGATCGTCTCGGGCCGCAACGAGGGCGAGGTGGACAAGGTTGCAGGTGCCCTCGGACGAGCCGCCCCGCACGCGGCGAACATTCGAGTCCTTGGCCCGGCGCCGGCGCCGCTCGCCATGCTGCGCGGCCGCCACCGCCGCCGGCTGCTGCTGAAGGCCGCTCGCTCCGTCGACGTCCAGGCGGCGCTGCGCCGCTGGCTTGCATCGGTGCGCTGGCCTGGCGGCGTGCGCGTGCAGGTCGACGTGGACCCATACAGCTTTCTTTAAGGCTGCCGCGCAATACTGGGCCATGGGGGGTGGCCAATGACCTACGACCTGCGCGGCGCCAGTTTCGAGGCGTTCCTGGATTTCCTGTTCGATCACCCGGTCGCGGCCCAGCACCGCGAAGAGAACTGGTGGAAAGAACCGGGCAAGGAGGTGCCAATCGAGTCGGCATGGTACGACGACCTGGGCAGAAATCCGTGGACGCAGAGCTCCCACGATCCTGAACTGACCGCCGAGTTCTACATTCGCCTTTTCGAGGAGCCGCGAGTCCTGTTGGATCGGTATTCGCGCAGCCAGATCGCGCAGGGCTTCGCACTGATCCCAGGCTTTCCGAATCTTGAATTTCCGATGGGCCTGGGGCGTCTCTTCGTCGAAGAACAGGTCCCACTGGGAAAACGACTGTCTGTGGCGCGCGCACTGGGTCCCTTGTACAACGATCTTTTTGCGCCGGAAGATTTCGACTCGGCGGCCTGGAGTTTGTGGGGAGGACTGGTAATGGGATTCAATTCGGCGATCGAATTGCATGCCGCAAATCTCGGCGCCAGTGAGGAAATCCGGCCGTTGCGGCAGGCGATGTTTGAAGTCCTGGCCGGTTTGCTGGATCATTCCGACCCCAACATGGCCGGTTTCGCCATCTGTCAGCTCGGTTATCTCGATCACCCCGATACGGCTCCAGCCATCCGGCATTGCCTGGCCAAACGTGACGATTTGAGCAAAGAAGATGTCGAGCTCGCGCAGCGCGTCATCGAGTTCTTCGAAAACGAGTTGTTCAAATCCTGATTGCTGGCTGAATGGCAGCCGCGTGCAGGTCGACGTGGACCCATACAGTTTCCTGTGATTCAATCGCGGTCGCCAAAATCGCAGACGAAGGGCGGAAATTATGGTCGAGGACACGCTGGTTATCAGGAGTCTGAAGGCCCGTCCCGTGAACGTGCCGATGGCGCGGCCGCTGGCCACGGCGGGCGGATCGGTGACGACGGCGCCGCTGGTCCTGGTCGATCTGGAGACCGACCGCGGGGTGACCGGCTCGGCCTATGTGTTCTGCTACACGCCGCTGGCGCTGCGACCGGTCGCCGGGCTGGTCGAAAACCTCGGTGACGCGCTGGAGGGCGAACCGCTGGCCCCTTCCCTGCTGATGGAGGGGATGCAGGCGCGCTTCCGCCTGCTCGGCCTGCAGGGCCTCGCCATGTTGGCGGCCTCGGCGCTCGATATGGCGGCCTGGGACGCGCTGGCGAAATCGCATGACCTCTCGCTTTGCCGTCTGCTGGGCGGTGCGCCCGCGCCCGTCCCCGCCTACAACAGCAAGGGGCTCGGCCTGATCGGCCTCGATCGCGTGCCCGACGAGGCGCGCGCACTGGTCGATGAGGGCTTTTCCGCGATCAAGCTGCGCCTCGGCTATCCGCGCCTCGCCGACGACGTCGCGGTGGCGGAGGCAGTGCGCGCGGCGGTCGGCGACAGGATCCGCATCATGACCGACTACAACCAGGCGCTCGATCCGGCCGAGGCCGAACGGCGCGCCCGGGCGCTCGGCCATCTCGGCCTCGACTGGATCGAGGAGCCGGTCCGGTTCGACGATTACGCCGGCTGCGCGCGGGTCCGCGAGGGCTCGCCCGTGCCGATCCAGATCGGCGAGAACGCATGGGGCGTGCACGACATGCAGAAGGCGCTGGAGGCCGGCGCGTGCGACCTGTTCATGCCGGACGCGGGCAAGATCGGCGGCGTTTCCGGCTGGCTGCGCGCCGCCGGGCTGGCGGAGCCGCGCGGCCTCAACCTATCGTCGCACCTGTACCCCGAAATCAGCGCCCATTTGCTGGCGGTGACGCCGACCCGCCACTGGCTGGAATTCGTCGACTGGGCACAGCCGGTCCTCAAGCACAAGCTGCCGGTGGTCGACGGCCACGTCACCGCGCCGGACATTCCGGGTGTCGGGATCGAGTGGGACGAGGAGGCGGTGGCGCGCTACGCGGCCTGAGCGCGGGGAATGGCGGCCGTTTGAACGGCCCCGGTGGCCAATCGCCGCGCCACCCGGATGGCCTGCCAGAGTCGGCTTGCCACCCATTGAGGCTTGTGTTAAAGACGGCGCGCCGCGGACGGGCGGGCCCGGTGGCGCAGCATCGAACGGTTCGGCATCGCCCGCCGACATGGCGGGATCGACAGGGATTTCAGGGAGTTTGGGTTGGCAGGCAAGGCAAGTGAGTCCGGACTGGCCGGCCGCTATGCTGCGGCGCTGTACGAACTGGCCGACGAAGGCAAGGCGCTCGATACGGTGGCCGAGGA
>JABAOD010011304.1_pt3 | contig 31399 bp, 28 predicted proteins | sample 7062151 | NCBI WGS metagenome assembly JABAOD01 (sample SAMN14538626, study PRJNA623070) | marine sediment metagenome | biome: marine biome [ENVO:00000428]; feature: marine pelagic biome [ENVO:01000023]; material: deep marine sediment [ENVO:00002113] | place: India: Gulf of Khambhat ... | reverse complement strand
ACCTGGAGGCGGGTGTTCATCTCGAGGAAGAAGTAGTCGCCAGTGATGTCGTCGACGACGAACTCGACGGTGCCGGCCGAGTCGTACCCGATCGCCGAGGCCAGCCGGCGGGCCGATTCCCGAAGCCCCTTGCGGGTGGCGTCGGGAAGGTTCGGCGCGGGGGCCTCTTCGAGCAGCTTCTGGTAGCGGCGTTGCACCGAGCACTCGCGTGTGCCGAGGTCGACGACCGATCCGTGCCTGTCGGCGACGACCTGCACCTCGATGTGGCGGGGGCGCTCGATGTAGCGCTCGACGATCACGTCTCCGTTGCCGAAGAACCGCTCCCCCTCGGCCACAGCGTCCCTGAGCCCGGTTGCGAAACCGGCGGGATCTCGCACGATCCGAATTCCCTTGCCGCCACCGCCATGCGCAGCCTTGATGAGCACCGGGTAGCCGATGCGCTCGGCCGCTGCGCCGAGCGCGGCGGGTTCCTGCGAGCCATCGAAGCCGGGAATGACCGGCACCTCTGCGTCGGCAGCGAGCCTGCGGGCCTCGATCTTCGAGCCCATGGCTCGTATCGAGGCAGGGTCGGGGCCGATCCAGACCAGCCCGGCATCGATGACGGCCCGGGCGAAGTCGGCGTTCTCGCTGAGGAACCCGTAGCCGGGATGGATGGCGTCGGCGCCGGTCTCGCCGGCGGCGGCGAGAAGTCGGTCGATGGAGAGATACGACTCGGCGAGGGATGCGGGGCCCAACCGGACTGCCACCGTGGCCTCGCCGACGTGGGGTGTCGCCGCATCGGGATCGGAGTAGACCGCCACGGTCTCGTGCCCGAGCCGGTGGGCGGTGCGGATGATCCGCCGGGCGATCTCACCCCGATTGGCGACGAGGATCCGCATCGTCACATCCGGTACACGAGTCCAGGCCCGGGGGCCGGCTCGTCCTGGATGGCGGCGAGGGAGAGACAGAGCCCGAGCACGTCACGGGTGTCCGCCGGGTCGATGATGCCGTCGTCCCAGAGTCGCGACGTCGCGTAGTACGGATCGGAGTGGGTCTCGTATTGCTCGGCCACCTCGGCGCGCAGACGGGCGATCTCCTCCTCGGACGTCTGGTCGCCGCGCAGCCCGGCGAGCCGGATGTCGACCAGCACCGTCTGCGCCGTCTCGGCCGACATGGTGGCGATGCGGGAGTTCGGCCAGGTGAACAGGAAGCGCGGGTTGAAGCCGCGGCCGCACATGCCGTAGTTGCCGGCCCCGTACGAGCCGCCGACGAGCACCGTGTACTTGGGCACCGTGGCGTTGGCGACGGCGGCGACCATCTTCGCCCCGTTCTTGGCGATGCCGGCGGCTTCGGAGTCCTTCCCGACCATGTACCCCGACGTGTTCTGGAGAAACAGCAGCGGAATGCGCCGCTGCTCGCAGAGCTCGATGAAGTGGGTGGCCTTCAGCGCGCTCTCGTTGAAGATGATCCCGTTGTTGGCGAGCACGCCGACGAGGTGCCCCCACACCCTGGCGAAGCCGCAGACGACCGACTCGCCCCAGTCGGGTTTGAACTCGGCGAACCGCGACCCGTCGACGATCCGGGCGATGATCTCGTGCGCCTCGAAGGGGATCCGGGGATCGGCACTGATCACGCCGTACAGCTCGGTCGGATGGTGCGCCGGGGGCTCGGGCTCGATCCGATCGAGCCACGACTGGCGGTCGTCGATGCGGCGCCGGTTCGTGGTCAGGCAGATCTCGCGGAGCTTGGCGTAGGCCTCGGCTTCGTCGGCGGCGATGTAGTCGGCGACGCCGCTGACATGGGTGTGGATCCGAGCGCCGCCGAGGTCGTCCGGTTCGACGATCTCGCCGAGGGCGGCCTTGACGATGGGAGGCCCGCCGAGATAGATCCGACCGATCCCTTCCACCATGACGACTTCGTCCGACAGGGCAGGGACGTAGGCGCCGCCCGCCGTGCTCCCACCCAGCACGACGGAGAGCTGGGGGAGCCCGCATGCCGACATCCGAGCCTGGCGGTAGAACGAGCCCCCGAAGTGGTCCTTGTCGGGGAAGACCTCGTCCTGGAGCGGGAGGAACGCGCCGCCCGAGTCGACCAGGTAGATGCAGCCCAGGTCGTTCTCGGCGGCGATGTCCTGGGCCCGCACGTGCTTCTTGATCGACGCCGGCAGCAACGAGCCACCCTTCACGGTGGCGTCGTTGGCGATGAACATCCACGGCACGCCGTGGACCAGCCCGATCCCGGTGACGATGCCCGCTCCCGGTGCCTCGTCGTCGTACTGCCCCCAGCCGGCGAGGGTCGACAGCTCGAGGAAGGGCGAGCCGTCGTCGATCACCATGTCGATGCGATCCCGCACCATGACCTTGCCGCGCTCCAGATGCCGCTCGATCGACCGCTCCCGCTTGGGTCCGCCGTCGATGGCCCACTGCATACGTTCCCGAAGCTCTTCGAGCATGGCGGCATAGGCGGCCCGGTTCGTCGCATGGCCGTCGGAGCCGACGTCGATCCGGGACTCGATCTGTCGCATCACGGCGTGCTCCCGAAGCCATGCCAGAACCGGGACACCAGCTCGGCGGCGAGGCCCTCCACGGTCTGCGATCCCTCCGGGTCGTACCACTCGAGCGACGAGTTCATCGCTCCGAGCAGCATGAGCCGTGAGATCACGGCGGACCGCTTCCGGTCGTGGGACGGAGCGAGCTCGTCCAGCAGGTCACCCCATCGCGCCTCGTAGGCGTCGCGCAGCGGGACCACGACCTCCCGCACCTCGTCGGGAACCGTGTGGAACATCGTGACGTGGGCCGCGGTGAAGGCGCCATGACCGAAGAGCGCCTCGAGGTGGGCGGCGACATGGATGCGCAGGCGTTCCTCGGGCTCGAGCCCGGCGGCCTGCTCGGCGGCGACGTCGAAGGCACGTTCCACGGCGAGCATGCCCTGGCGCAGCACGTCCTCGATGATCTCGTCCTTCGAGGCGAAGTGGTAGTAGACCGAGCCCGCCTTCATGCCTGCGGTGGCGGCGATGTCGCGCAACGAGGTCTCGGCGTATCCGTTGCGGATGAACAGCGTGGCGGCGGCTTCGAGAATGCGGTCGCGGCCGGAAGTGGTGAGCGTGGTCACGAGGATTAACCTACCTAACGTTTGTTAGGCTGTCAATGGCGACCCTGACGTCAGCCTCCCCCCAGATGCTCGAGAAACCAGGCGACGGCGAGGTCGGCGACTGCGCCCAGCGCTCCCGGCTCTTCGAACAGATGCGACGCGCCAGAGATCACCTCGAGCGCGGTGTCGGCCGAGGTCATTCGCGCCTGCGCCTCACGGTTCATGGCGAGCACCGCCTCGTCGCGGCCGCCGACGATCAGCAGGGTCGGTGCAACGACGTGGGCAAGCGCAGCGCCGGCCAGATCGGGGCGTCCGCCGCGCGACACGACAGCGGCCACATCGCCGGGTCTGGCAGCCGCCGCGACCAGCGCCGCCGCAGCCCCGGTCGAAGCGCCGAACAGCCCGAGCGGCGCCCCAGGCATCTCCTCGCGACACCAGTCGATCGCAGTCGCGACGCGCTCACCCAGAAGAGTGATGTCGAATCTGTGCTGTCTCGTCACCCTGTCGATTACGTCCTCGTCGGGTGTCAGGAGATCGAGCAGAAGCGTTGCCAGACCGCCGGCCCGGAACGCAGACGCCACCGCCCGATTTCGGGGGCTCAGGCGACTGCTTCCGCTGCCGTGAGCGAAGACGACGAGACCACGAGTCGCTCCCGACGGGTGCCCAGCGTCGGCGGAGAGGACGACTCCGTCCGGGAGCTCGATGCTCACCGAGGAGGCCATCGGGCCGACTTCTCGGTCGCTCGACTCAGAAGGGCTGCGGCTCGACACCATGCGAATGCGCCTCTCGCCACCGTACGTTCAGGCGGCTCTCTCCCGACCCTACCGACGGAGCCCGCCGGCTTGGTCGAGGGCCACCTGTTCCGCCCGCCGTCAGCCGATCCCCGACCCGATCTCCCACCGCTCGACGATGTCGGCGAGCCCCAGCGTCCGGTTGTAGACGGCGACCTCGTCGATCTTGCCGTCGAAGTAGTAGCCGCTCCAGTTGCTCGTCCCGTCGTGGAACCTCGTGCCCTGGTCGACACCACCGATGCTGCTCCTGGCGACGTGGGCGAACACTCTGCCGACGCCACCGTCGCTGTCGACGAGATCGCCGTTCACGAAGAGCCTGAGCTTGTCACCGACCGACGTGAACGTCAGCGCCACGAAATACGTTTCGCCGGCGACGATGCCGTCGTAGCTGACGAAGGACGGCGGGAACGGGGTCGTCTCATCGTCGTTCACCTGATTCCACACACCGGCATAGAGCCGGTCGCCGGCCAGGTAGATGTTGAAGCCGCGCCCGGCCCCGCCCTCCTGCCACAGCACCTGCCGCTCGTTGGTGTCGTCGGCGCGGAACCACAACTCGATGGTGCGTCGCTCGTAGGGCCCACCGGTGTTGAGGGCGGCCCGGTTCGGCAGCCACACCCAGTCGTTGTTGCCGTCGAAGCGAGCCGCAGTCCCGGGCTCGCCGTCGGAGAGCAATGTGCCGGAGTTCGGATTGACGCCGTTGTACACCCCGTTGTCGTTGGCCTTCCGCGAGTCGCCGGCCATGTCGCCGCTCTTCTCGTTGAACCGCCAGTACATCACCGGCTTGTCGTCGAACACGGACTGCGCATAGGCGCTGTTGGAGATGTTCATGGGGACGTCCGCGGCTTGCGTCGTCTGGTTGGCAGAGTCGGTGGCCCTGACCTTCATCACGAACGGACCATCGGGCAGCCCCTCGTCGATGCTGAGGATCTTGGTGTGGAAGAGCCCCGTCCAGCTGTTCCATGTCGCCGGCATCCAACCCGTGCCGTAGTCCACCTCGACGGTCAGCGTCTCGTCGGCGTCCTCTGCGTCCCCCGCCGCGATCCTGATACTGTAGTCCCCGCTGATGACCGTGTTCGGTGCCGGCGTCACGAGATCCACGGTCGGCGGGGCGTCCACGTTGTTGTCGACGGTCACCCCGATGCTCGTCGCGTTGGTCTGGGCCGCGTTGGAGTCGGTGGCCCTGGCCTGGATGGTCTTGGCCCCGTTCGACTGCTGCGTCGTGTCCCACACGTACTCGTAGCGCTGATTCCCGGCATTCCACGACGTGGACTTCCAGCCCTGACCCGTGTTCACCTCGACATCGAGCGTGCCCGGCGCGTCCTCGGCGTCGGTGGCTTGCACTCGCACCGTCACCGACCCACCGACGGTCGCACCGTTCGACGGGTTGGTGATGGTGGCGGTGGGCGCCGCGTTTTCGTTGTTCACGGTGACATTCGCCATCGGTGTCGCCGACGCGTTGCCGTCGCCGTCGACGGCGCGCGCCTCCACCGTTGCCGGACCCTCGGGCAGCGCAGTCGTGTCCCAGATGAGGGTGTAGACACCGAGACCGGCATCCCAGAAGGCCTGCTGCCAGCCGCCTCCGTTGATCCGCACGTCGACGTCCAGCGTGCCGGCCGCGTCCTCGAGATCGTCGGCGCCGACCCCGATGGTGACGAGACCCGCGACGACGTCGCCGTCGGTCGGACTGGTGAGTGCCACCCCCGGCGCCGGGCCGGCGATCTGCACGTCGTCGATCGCCACTTGACCGGACTCCGTCTCGGTGGTCTTGCGGTTGTTGTAGGCACCGATGGTGACGGTGTGGCTGCCGGCCCCGAGCGTGCCGAGATCCAGCACATAGGTGGCCCAGCTCACCGTGCAGTTCGTGCATCCACCGTCGATCTGCACGACCCAGTCGTTCGGGGGCACGCCGTACAGCGTGCCGTCGACGGCGACCAGCGCCTCGATCCACTCGTCGAACTCATACGCCGAGGCGATCTCGACCCTGGTGCGGAACGACAGCTCGAGATCGGTCGGGCTCGCCAGATCGAGCGACGCCGACCATCCACCCGACATGCCGAAGATGTCGTCGTTGTNNCACCCCGACACCACCGATGGATCCGCCACCGGTGGGGTCGTAGACGCCCTCGACGTAGTCGGGCTCCGACGTGCCCCGGAAGGTGTCGTCGGAGTAGGCGAAGAGGCCGGCGCTGGGATCGAAGTTCTCGTGGAGGTAGGTGTTGGGGTAGCCCGCCGGGATGGCGATGGCGAATGGGCCGGTCGACGCCGACAGGTTCGACAGATTGCCGGACGGGTCGATGGCTCGCACGGTCCACTCGTGGGTGACCCCGGGGATCTCGATGTAGCGGAGCTTGGTGCCTGCGGTGCCGATGATCTGCTGACCGTCTCGATAGACGTAGTACCCGGCGACAGCGTCGTTGTCGGACGACGCATTCCAGGAGATCTCGACCTGCTGATTGGCCCGCTCGACCGCCGTCACGCCCGTCGGCGTGCTCGGCTTGGTCGTGTCGGCCGGAGCCTCGGTGATGGGAGGTGGGTTGCTCCCGGTGAATCCATCCAGCGGACAGTGGCGCACCAGTCCGCTCGGCAGCGGCTGACCCGACGTGATGAAGTCGCCGCCGAACCAGACACAGCCGTCGGGGGCGCCATGGATCGCCCAGCCGCCGAGCACGCCGGAGAAGTCATCGGGCTCGGAACCGACCTGAGAGATGTAGTCGCCGGTCTGGGCGTCGAACGCCATGTTGCCGTAGGCGTAGTCGAGCGGCTCGTTGACGCCGCCAGGCACGAACTCCCAGAGTTTCGAGCCGGCACCGTCGTTGAGCCAGCAGTGGCACGCCGTGTAGATCCGATCGCCGACCAGCTCGATGTCCTGGGTGTCGCCACCTCCGGAGAGCCCGCCGGGGGGCGGGCCGTTCCCCGTGAAGAAGCCGCGCAGCAGCGTGAGGTCGGTGGCATCGAGCATCTGGATGTAGTGCTGGGCACCGCCCACCCACACCCGATCACCGGCGACGACCACGTCGCGCTGGTCACGCTGGGAGTGGATGAACGTGAAGGGCTGCAGCCCGGCCACGCTCGCACCGGTGGCCGTGTCGACGGTGTGGAACCACGCCGAGTCCGGCGTGCCGTTGACGGAGGTGAACTTGCCCGCCAGGTAGACCCGATTGCGCGAGGCGTCGACGCCGACGCCCCACACCGCACCGCCGGTCGCCAGCGGCTTCCAGCCCGAGTCGATCGACCCGCTGCTGGTCGACACCCGGATCGCGTTCTTCACCGAGACAGGGCTCAGGTTCGGGAACGTGATGGCGTTGGTGAAGTTGCCGACCACGTACAGCCAGCCGCCGTCGATCACCATGTTGCGGACCGTGGGTGGTCCGATCACGAGCCGCTTCTCCAGGCTCGCCCGCCACGTCGAGACGACATGTCCCGTCTGCGGATCGAGCGCCACCAGACCGGACGTGTGCGGGATGCCGTCGACATTCGTGAACTCGCCGCCGACGAAGAGCTTCGAGCCGTCGGGCGACGCCTCCAGCGAGAACACCGCACCGTCGAGCTCCGGCCGCCAGAAGTCGATGAACTCGCCGGTCGTCGCATCGAAAGCGGCGAGATAGGGCTGGTCGTGCACGACCTTCGAGCCGGGGTTGAACCGGGTGTTGGTCACGGTGAGGTACCGGCCCCCCACGTAGACCGTCCCGCCGATCTGCTCGATCGCCCACACCTCCTGATCCTCCTTCGTGGAGAGGGACGGGCCGAGATCCTCGAAACCCCACGGGAGCTGGGGATCGTTCTGTGGATCGGCCACGGTGCGGGGGGCGGGCGCCGGCGAGATCTCGTCGAAGGGTCCTCCGACCTCGACCTCGGCCAGCGTGAGCTGTGCCTGGCCGTGCGTCTGCACGCGGATGTAGCGGCCGGTGCCGTTGTGGGCGATCCGCTCGAACGGCTCGGCCTGGCACCACCAGTCGGAGGTCGCCTGGGTGCAGTCCGGAGACGCCCCGAAGGAGTACTCGGTCACCCCCGCCTGATTGCGGGTGATGGTGATGTCCGTCGACGTGAAGGGAACGTCCGACACGAACACGGAGAAGTTCTCGAGGATCGGCTGGAACTCGGTGCGCCACACCTTGATCTCGGGGATGCTCTCCACAGAACCGAGGTCGAGGTGCCACCAGGCGTTCACGTCGAAGTTCGTCCGCGTGACCAGCGGCGTGCCGTCGGGCCCGTCCCAGGCGCCGACGTTGCCGTCGATCGCCTTGTCGGCGGTCCAACCCCCGGATGCTGTCGATGATTGGGTGGCCGTTCCGCCGGGTGCGAGATTGTCGGGGTGGACGTAGACGTGGCCGTCGGCACGCGCAGGCGCGGTGGATCCCACCGCACCCAGGGTGCTGGCGAGTACGACGAGCGTGACGATCCACACGCGCACGAAGGTCAAGGAGCTTCCCCCTACCTGCTGTAGCCCTACCTGGCGCTTCGCCCCCACCAACGAGACGAACGCTCAGACCACAAACGTACCCGCATCAGGGAATTACGACAATGGTGAGCCTCGGTGACCGCACGATGGCTAGTCACTCGACCTGTGTTGCGGTGGCCCGCTCGATCAGGTCTCGGGCGGGTTCGTGCGCCACGCCCGCCAGCCCCAGCCGACGAGGTGGTACTGCGCCCAGGCACTCCACACCGCCATGAGCACGAGGAGCAGGGCGGCGATCCTGGTCCAGGTCCGGAGGCTCGACGCGAAGTCGTCGAGACGACGCTCGGCGGCAGCGAGACTCGACGCCGTGTCCGCCAGCACACCGGCGGCGTCTTCCCGGGCATCGTCCACGAACACCGAGGCTGCTGCGATCTCGAGACCCTCGACATCGACGGGGAGCAGCGACACGAGCGGGTGCGCGTCGATCCCATCGGCGGCGAGGGCTGCTGCGGCAAAGCCGTCCTGGACTGCGCCCAGACGTTGCTGGATCACCTCGGGATCCTCGCCTTGTGCAGCGAAGGCCAGCCGGTCCGAAACCCGCTCCAGCGAGGCATCGACGCCGACGGTGAGATCGTCGACGAACCCCGACGCCCCAGTGAGCAGACGCACCGACCACAGCCCCCCGAGCACCGAGAGCACCAACCCGAGCGCACCCAGACCCATTGCCAGGATTCCTGCCGAGCGCTTCACCACACCTCCCGTAGTGTCGCCGTCAGCTTCGTCGGTCCGGGGCCCGATTTCCACTCCCCACCTGCCGATTCGCCGACCGCCCCTGCCGCGTGTGGCGAGGCTGGGGGCGACCTCGGACCGCCCTCCTCCGACGTCGGAGACGACCGCTACCATCGCCACCCATGATCCTGTCCGACCGATCGATCAGAGAGGCGCTCACGAGCGGACGCATCGTCATCGATCCGTTCGACCCCGACATGGTGCAGCCGTCGAGCGTCGATCTGCGGTGTGCCCATGCGTTCCGGGTGTTCGAGAACCACCGCTACGCCTACATCGACCCGAAGCAGTCGCAAGAGGATCTCACGTCGGTGGTCGAAGCATCGGAGGAGGAGCCGTTCATCCTCCACCCCGGGGAGTTCGTCCTCGGCTCGACCTTCGAGATCGTTGGACTGGCGGACGACATCGTGGCCCGGCTGGAGGGCAAGTCGTCGCTGGGACGTCTCGGTCTGCTCATCCATTCGACGGCCGGCTTCATCGACCCGGGGTTCAAGGGCCAGGTGACGCTGGAGCTGTCCAACGTGTCCAACCTCCCCATCGCCATCTACCCCGGTATGGCCATCGGTCAGGTGAGCTTCTACGAGCTCTCCACGCCTGCGGAACATCCGTACGGATCGGCGGCCCTGGGCTCGAAGTACATGAACCAGACGGGACCGACCGCGAGCCGCAGCCACCGCAACTGGGACGACGACTGACCTGGCCGGCGGACCGCCCGAGTCAGATGTCGGTGCCGTCCACGATCCAGGCCCGGATCGCCTCTCGACCCGGCTCGGTGAGCTTGCCGTCCTTGACGAACAAGGCCCGATCGACGTAGTCGACCGCTGCCGGATCGTGGCTCGCCATGATCACCGACGTCTTCTCACGCGACACGCTGCGCAGCAGACCCAGGACACCGGCCCCGGTGTTCGTGTCCAGTTCACCCGTGGGTTCGTCGGCCAGGAGATAGGCGGGCTCGTGCACCATGGCCCGGGCGATCGTCACCCGCTGCTGCTCGCCCCCGGAGAGCTCATCCGGGCGATGCGTGAGCCGGTGGCCCATCTCGACGGCATCGAGCGCGGCCTCGACCTGGCGCCGCGCCGCCGGCCCCGCCACGCCGAGGAGTCGCAGTGCGACGCCGACGTTCTCGGCGGCTGAGAGCAGGGGCAGCAGACCGGACGTCTGGAACACGAAGCCGAGCTTGGTGCGGCGAACGTGCGCAGCAGCGGCCTCACCGATGTCATCGACTCGTTTGCCATCGATGTGGACGGCCCCCGAGTCCGGCCGCATCAACAGGCCCGCCATGTGGATGATCGAGGTCTTGCCGGATCCGCTCGGTCCGAACAGACCGACGAACTGCCCGGCCGCGACCTCGAGCGACACGTCGTCGGCGCCGATGGCGCCGCCCGGGTAGACCTTCTGAATGGAGTCGAGGACGATGGGCATCAGTCGTCTCCGTCCTCACGCCGCAGTGGATCCCTGCGCAACACGATCCCACCCGACTCGAACCACGCCTCGGCCACGTCCTCGATGCCGGCCTCGACCAGCCAGTCCCGTGGCAGTTCGATGGAGCCGTCAGGGCCGACGGCGATCCGCTCGACCCGGTCCTCCGTCGCCATTCGGCCATCGCGAAGCCGCACGACTCGATCGGTCCGGTGCGCCAGCACGACGTCGTGGGTGACGACGGCGACGGTCAGCCCTCGCTCCACACAGAGTCTGCGCAGGAGGTCGTAGATCTCGAGCGATGTCTGGGTGTCGAGCTCACCCGTGGGCTCGTCGGCGAGTAGGAGTCTCGGCTCGGCGGCGAGCGCCACACACAGGGCGAGACGCTGCTGCTCGCCGCCCGACATCGTGGCGACCCTCGCATGGGCCTTGCTGCGGAGTCCGGTCGCCTCGAGCAGCTCGACGACGCGGTGGCGCCGCTCCCTGGGTCGCACGCCGGCCATCAGCATCGGCAACTCGATGTTGGCTGTCACCTTCAGGTACGGCAGCAGGTTGCGGCCGAAGTCCTGCCACAGGAACCCGACCTTCGTGCGGTAGTGCGAGACGAGCTGGCGCTGGGTGATGTCGGTGAGATCGGAACCGGCGACGTCGACCCGCCCCGCCGAGGCGGTCTCGAACCCGGCGAGGATCTTCAGGAGCGTCGACTTGCCGGAGCCCGACTTGCCGAGGATGGACACGAACTCGCCCTGTTGCATCGTGAAGTCGAGGCCCTGCAACGCGACGACGGCGACTTCGCCCTCGTTGTAGATCTTGATGAGGTTCTCGCACCTGACGATCGGTTCGCTCATCGCTCCACCTCCCGCAGGACCTCACTCATCCGACGTGCCGAGACGCGCCGCGTGGCCCAGACGACCGAGGCGATCATGAGCAGGGCGACGACGGCGACGTATCCGGCGAGAACCGGCCACGACACCTCGAGGATCACAGGGGGGCGGATCTCGGTTGCGGTCTCCCCCAGCTGCAGGAACGGGAGCATCGCCCAGGTCAGGCCGATCCCGCCGAGTGTTCCGACGAGTGCACCGAGCCCGAGTACCACCACCTGTTCCGCGGCGAAGGTCGTGGCGACGCCGCGCCGGGGGAACCCGAGGGCGCGCAGCACTCCCATCTCCTTCGTGCGCCTGGTCACGGCGAGGACGACGTAGGACGTCACTCCGGCGAGCGCGAGCGCAACGGACGTCGCCGCACCGACGAACAAGATCGCCACGAGCCCCACCTGGACGGGTCGGCTTGCGATCGCCGCCGAGGCTCCGGTGCGGGTGACAATGGTCACTTCTTCGGGAACGACATCGAGCCGGCGGATCACCAGGTCGGGGTCGTCGGTCTTCACCCACAGCTCGCCCGGGGAGATCACACGCGGCGGCACCTCGCCGAAGGTCCAATCGGCGGGGCCGTTCAGCGCAGCCGAGAGGGCCAGAAAGTCGGCCACGACGAAGCCCTGCCGACGAGGATCGGTCAGCGTGGGCAGCTCCTCGAGGACACCGACGATCCTGCCACCGAACTGCTGCGCCTCGATCGAGAGCAGCGATGACTCCCCCACCCCGAGACCGGCATTGCGGATGGACTCCGGGCTCATGATGACGTTCACGACGGGAGCCGGCTTGCGCAGCTCGGGCACCGTCGGTTCGGCTCTGACCCGCAGGGGCAGACCGATGAGCGTGGCCGTTCCTTCCCGGGCGAACGGGGATGCCGCCAGCTCGGCATCCGTCGGCGGCTCGACGTCCCGGGGCAGCTGGCTGTAGAAGGCGTCGACACCGAGGTCGGCAGCGACGTCTCGGGTCACGACAACTCCGCTGATCGGCTCCAGCTCTGCGAAGACATCGTCGAGAATCGATCGTTCGGCACCCGCAGTCACCGCGGTGATCTCCGCGACCAACAACTGCTCGTTGTTGGTCACCGCCTGGTCACCCCGGGTCGTGGCCCGCCGGCTCCGCTCGAACCAGATCGAGTGCACGACGAGCGGTGGCTCCACGCCACCGACCAGATCGTTGAGCGGCTCGCCGAGATCGACTTCAACGACGGACCACGCCGTGTCCACGAGATCATCATCGGCCTGGAACGTCCACGCCCTTCCTCTGGTGTCGAACACCTTCGCCAGCAGTCGCAGCGACTGGTCGGGCAGATCGTCGTCGACCGACTGCGTGCGGAGGTCGCGGGGCACGACGAGGCCTTCGATCCGGAGCGCTTCGGCATCGGCGGGAAGCTCGACGCCGAGATCCGGTGGGCCGTCGGGCCGCAGCTTGCCGAACTCGACCTCGGGCGAGTCCGGGGCGAAGTCGTCACGCCACGCCACCACGGCGGCGAAGTCATCGGGATCGACGGCGATCAACTCGGCCGGTTGTGATGCCGATCGCAGGGGGCCGCCGGCGGACCGATACACCGCAGCCGTCGTGAGGTCGGGAGGCGGAACTCGGAACCCGACCCCGGGGTCGATGATGCGCAGATCGGAGCCCGACTCGAAGGCAGCTCGGTCGCTGAAGGACGCTTCCAGGGTGTTGGCGTAGGTGAGCGCAAAGGCACCGAACCCGGCGGTGAGCCACACCAGCAGCGCGAGACGGCCATAGGGCACCGGGTTGCGCCCGAGATGCCACCCTGGAAGCGCGAGCGACAGTCCCCTGGCCCTCGTCATGGCATAGCCGGCGATGCGCAGCACGAGCGGCAGGAGACGGAGCAGCAGCAGCGCCCCGGTGAAGAGGAGCAGCACCGGGAAGGCGACCGCCAACGGGTCCAGCGTCACCTTGTCTGCGTCCCGGATGATGAAACCCCGCTGTACGAGCTGGGCCAGCAGCACGATCGACAGAGCAATGGCGAAGAGATCGAGGTTGTAGCGCTGCCAGATCGACGTCTGGGTCGGACGGGCCGCCAGGGAGCGCAGCTCGAGGACCCGCTTGCGCGCGAACGGAAACACGGCCAGACCCATGGACACGAACGTGACGAGCCCACCGGCGAGCATGTAGGGCACCAGCGACCGCGTCTGAGTGACTTCGAGGAACCCACCACCGGTGAGATCCGACAAAGGAGGCACGCGACCCGTCACCGCGATGAGGGCACGGGCCACGATCGGGGCCAGGAAGGCGGCGAGAATGGCCACCACCGCCGACTGGGCCACGTGGATGCCCACGGTCTGCGAATAGGAGGCACCCCGGCTGCGGAGGAGCGCCAGCTCGGGCCCCTCGCGTTCGAGGCTGAGGGCGGCGGTGAAGATGAGGAAGTAGAGCGCGCCACCCACCACCAGGGCCAGCATGGCGAGGATCGGGGCTCCGATGACCACGGAGCGAACGTCGAACCGATCCAGCACACCGTTGATCGGAGTCGACACGATGAGACGGCCCGCGGTGTCCTGACCGAGGTCGACGGCCAGCCCTCCCAGGGCGTTCCGCGCTCCCGGCACCTCGTCGAGCTGGAGCGCATCTCGCTCGAGCGGGAGCACGAAGCGCTGCGTCGCCGGCAGACCCGCATAGCCCCGCGTCGCCCGCGCCCATGGATCCGTCTCCGGGTCCACGGCGAGACCGCCTGTCAGGGCCTCGAAGGACTCGAGATCGAAGAAGGCGGCGCGGCGGGGGCTGTCGACGCCCCAGTACAGATCGTCGTCGTCCGCCGGTTCGACGATCGCGGCGATGCGGGCGAGCTCGAACTGCTGCGGAGCGCTCGGGAACGGTCGGGCGATGAACAGCTCCCCCACCTCACGGTCGATGACGTCGGCGAGGGCCGAACCGAGCACGATCGGCATGGGCTCCGCCCCGTCGCTCAGGTCTTCGATCGGCTCGGGCCACGCTCCCGCAACCACCTCGAGCCGGTCACGGATGCCGGGCCCCGTGAGCACCCGGAAGTTGGTCGCCTCTTGTGGTGGCTGTGGGTATGGCGGCGACGGCAGCGGGGCGTCATCGCCCTCCTCGGCGAGGATCCTGGCCACCTCCTCCTTCCACGCCTCACCGGCCGCGACCCAGTCGATGATGAACTCGGGGCCCGTCGGGATGACCGCAAACGTCCGGCTGCGGATCCGCTCCGAGATCGTCGGATACCACTCGTCGATCCGCTGGGCGCGCTGTTCTTCGAACAACGTGCGATAACTCTCTGCGGTCGCGGCGTCGTAGTCGTCGAAGTTGGCGAAGGCAGAGATGTCGACCTCGTTCGGCTGCGCACCCGTCAGCGTGAACCTGAGATCGACGGCCTGGACCGAGGCTTCGTAGAGCGGCACGACGACGAGCAATGCCGTCACGAGGGTGGCGCCGACGAGCGATCCGGCGAGGAGGCCTCGCTTGGCCCACACGCGGCGAACCACCAGATCAAGAAATGCGACGAGACGCATCAGCTCTTCCCTTGCCTCGACGGGCAAGTTACCCGAAGGAGCGCCGGAGCGCTCAGCCTCCCACGCCCGGCAGATCCAGGGTTCCGGCCCTGACACACGCAACAGCGCCCGTCTCGGTCGGAACCAGCGGCGGCGTCGCCTCGAAGCAGAGATCCCTTGCGTGCGAGCAACGGGGCGCGAACGTGCACGAGCCGTCGACCAGCTTGGTGAGATCCGGTGGTGCACCGGGGATGGGGTCGAGACGCCGCTGCGTGCCGGGGATCGACGCCAGGAGGCCGGCGGTGTAGGGATGCTTGGGGCGCCGGAAGATCTCCCGAACCGGGCCCTCCTCCACGATGCGCCCGCCGTACATGACGAGTACGCGCGTCGCCATCGAAGCCACCATCGCGAGGTCGTGGGTGATGAGGATCATGGCCATGCCCCGCTTGCGCTGCATGTCGCGCAGCAGGTCGAGGATCTTCGCCGCCACCTGCACGTCGAGGCCCGAGGTCGGCTCGTCGGCGATCAGGAGCCGGGGACCCTTGAGCAACACGGAGGCGAGCATCGCCCGCTGAGCCTGACCCCTGCTCAGCTCGAAGCTGAACGCACGGACGACGCGCGACGGCAGCTGCACCTCACCGAGCGCGTCCTCCACCCGCGCCGCGATGTCCTCCTTGGTGAGCTCGGTGTGCTCGTCGAGCACCTCTCCCGACTGCTCTCCGAGCTCGCGGGTCGGGTTCCACGATTCATTGGGATGCTGGAACAGCACACCGATCTCGGTGCCCATGACGTCGCGGTAGGCGTCATCTCGCAGCTCCTCCATGAAGCCGAACCGCTTGCGGATCTTGCGGCGGAAGCGCTTGGTGCGGCGGCGCTCGAGGTCCTGCGTCGGTCGCAGCCGGATCCCGTCGTACTCGACGACGCCTGCGGTCGCCACGGCGCCGGCCGACTGGATTCCGAGCGCACCGAGCACGGAGAGCGACTTGCCGGATCCGGACTCCCCGACGATGCCGATCACCTCTCCCGGTTCGATCTCGAGATCGAAGCGGCGCACCACCTCGACGAACTGCTTGGGCAGCAGGGGCCCGTACGGTTCGACGAGCACGGGCTGGGCGAACGGGTCGTCGAGACGATCCTCATCCGGAACGGCGACCCGGAGCCCGGTCACTGACAGCAGCGGCATCCGCCAAACCTAGCCCGGGGAGCCCCTCCCGGTGACTAGCCCGAACGGGAGCGGCGCAAATGGTCCGGCCGCCTCATCAAGTTGCGATACCACTGCTGCCGATAAACATGACAACAAACAACTTGGGCGGAGTTCCAGCACTCCAACCGGAACACACCACCGGAGGTCCCCTTCCCTCCGACTCCTCCTCAGAGCGGCCGCCCAGGACCAGACGGCCCCCGCTTCGGCGGGGGCCGTCATTGTTTGCCCCGGGTCGTGTGCGAGGATGGATCACTCCATGGATCAGTCCCATCTCCACATCCTCCGTCTCGATCCGGTGCTCGTGCCCAAGCCATGGGGGGGTCGCCGCCTCGCCTCGTTCGGAAAGTCGCTACCGGACGACGGACCCTACGGAGAGAGCTGGGACGTCGCCGATCTCCCCTCCGAGATCGTCGGCACGGGTGCCGCCTCCCGCTCCGTGGTGGCCTCCGGACCGCTCCGCGGCTCGCCGCTGTGCGACGTCATCGGAGCGTGGGGATCCGACCTCCTCGGATCGGCGGCACCGACCGCGGCCGGCGACTTCCCGTTGCTCTTCAAGCTGCTCGACGCGCATGAGCACCTCTCGGTGCAGGTCCACCCCGACGCCGCCTTCGCCGCAACCGACCCGTCCGTGGCCGTCAAGACCGAGTCCTGGTACATCGTCGATGCCGAGCCAGGAGCCGTGATCTACAAAGACGTGCGCCCCGGAGTCACCGTCGACGACGTGGCCGGGGCTGCGAACTCGGAAGCGATCGTCGACCTGCTCCAGCCCGTTCCTGCGGAGCCGGGATCGTTCCACCACCTGCCCGCCGGGCTGGTGCACGCCCTCGGTGCCGGTGTGCTGGTTGCAGAACCGCAGACACCGTCCGACACGACCTTCCGTTTGTACGACTGGACCGCCGAATACGGCAGGGCTCCCCGCGACCTCCACATCGAAGACGCACTGGCGGCGCTTCGCATCCATCCCGACGGGGCCTTCGCTCTGGACCCGCTCGACGAGGCCGGATCACGCCGGCTCATCCACACCGATCACTACTGGATCACCGAGCACGCACTGGTGTCCGGCTCCGGTCCGCTCGGCGACGATGGCGAGCTGCGCATCGTGACCGTGCTGGACGGAGAAGCGGCCCTGAGCCGCCACAACAACGTGACATCGCTCCGGTCCGGAGACACGGTCGTCGTCCCCGCCGCCATCGTGGACGAGGTCGACGTGGCAACGACCATGGCGACCTGGCTCGAGATCGGTATCGCCGGTGGACCCGCCGGTTAGGCGCTTCGTCGCCTGGCCCCCGGCGTGACGATCGCCGCCAAGGCGTCTGCAGCTCGCTCGAGCACCTCATCGGGGCATGACGCCACCGTGATCCGTACCGCAGGCGGCGAATCGAGCCTGAACCGGGCTCCCGACCGCACTGCATAGCCTCTCTGCTGCATGCCTGCGACGACTGCGCCTTCGTCGCCCACCGGAACCCACACGTTCAGCCCGGACCGACCGGTCCCGGACACACCTCTCGCGGCGAGCAGCATCAGGAACCGCTCCCGCCGCCGTCGATAGGTCTCGGCTGCCGTTTCGAGCCCCCCGCTCGCCGCGGTCAGCAGACCGACGACTGTCCGTTGCAGCACGTGACTCACCCACCCGGTGCCGACAGCCTGACGCCCGCCGACACGGGTCAAGGTGGTGGGATCGCCTGCGACGACGGCGAGCCGAAGGTCAGGGCCCAGTGACTTCGACACGGACCGGATGACGGCCCAGCCCTCTCGCCCGACGGTGATGGGAGCATGGTCGGTGCCGGCGACGGGCCCGGCATGATCGTCTTCGACGATCAGCACGTCGGGATGGGATGCGATCACCCGGCGCAACTCGGCGGCCCTCGCCTCGTCGATGGCCGCTCCCGTCGGGTTCTGCGCCCGCGGGGTCACGACCACCGCATCACATCCCGTCGCCAGAGCGTGCTCGAGCGCCTGCGGCAACGGACCGGAGTCGTCGACCGCAACCGGGACCGCAACGAGATGCATCGCTGCCAGCAGATCGAGCACGGCCACATATGCCGGATCCTCCACGGCGACGCGGTCACCGGGACGCAGACGCGCACCGAGCACTCGCTCGAGACCGTCGAGGGCGCCCCCCACGACGGCCAACGAGGTGGCATCGATGCCATCGGCCTCGAACGCGGCGCCGAACAGAGCTGCGAGCTCCGAGTCCACCGGCGACGTGGAGTACGTGGCCGGCTCGTAGGCGAGGGCGCGTAGTGCGACGGTGAGATCGGGAAGCAACGCCTGATCCGGAAGCCCGCTCGACAGATCGACGAGTCCCTCGGGCACCTCGTTCCCGACCACACCTGCGAGCGGCGGCTGCTGCGCCACGAACGTCCCCGCCCTGCCCCTCCCGATGGTCAGACCCCGTTGCCCCAGGGTCCGATATGCCGCCGCCACGGTGTTCGGGGCCAGACCCAGCTCCTCGGCGAGCGAGCGGACCGGAAGCAACCGCTCCCCGGGGGCGATCGCGCCTGTGGCGATTCGTCGCTCGAGGTGTCCGGCGAGATCCGCTGCGTTGCGGATCGAACTCATGGGCGGTACGCTCTGCACTGATACATAATAGTGATTGTACCAGCACGTTATGCCCGATGATCCCACAACCCGCTCACGTGTGACCGCAGTGCCGGCGGCGACCTCCGCCGAGGCCATGCGCCATTTCGGTGCGCTGTTCCAGTTCGAGACCGACTGCTGGGACGTCCATGCCTCTCTCGACACCGGCGACTTCGCGTTGCTCGACGTGCGGTCTCCGGAGATGTACGCCACGGGTCATGTCGAGGGAGCCGTCAACCTCCCCCATGGCCGCATCGTGGAGAGGAACCTGGCCGGGTTCCCGGCGGACACGACCTTCGTCGTCTACTGCGCCGGGCCGCACTGCAACGGCGCCGACAAGGCTGCGCTGGCGCTCGCCCGGCTCGGGCGACCGGTGAAGAAGATGATCGGCGGGGTCACCGGGTGGCTCGACGAGGGCTTCGAGCTGATCACGGCGCCCGCATGACCGATCGCACCACGTTCAAGCGCCTCCCGGAGCGCGGCACGCACGATCGTGACGTCATCGATGCGATCCTCGACGAGGCGACCGTGTGCCACGTCGGCATCGCCGACGAGCAGGGCCCGATCGTGATCCCGACGCTCTTCGCCCGCGATGGGGATGCGATCATCCTGCACGGCTCGCCCGCCAGCCGGCTCCTCCGCTCGGCGACCACACAAGAGATCTGCGTCACGGTCACGTTGACGGACGGTCTGGTGCTCGCCAGATCGGCTTTCCACCNNACGCTCGGCTTTCCACCACTCGATGAACTACCGCTCGGTCGTCATCTTCGGCACGCCCGTCGAGATCACCGACGACGAAGAGAAGCAGCGGGCCCTGGACGTCCTCGTCGAGCATCTCGTCCCGGGGCGCAACCCGACACTTCGGCCGATGACCCGCAACGAGTTGAAGGGCACCAGGGTGTTGCGGCTCCCCATCGAACAGGCCTCGGCGAAGGTGCGAACCGGTGGACCGGTCGACGACGAGGAGGACTACGAACTTCCGATCTGGGCGGGTGTCATTCCGATGCAAACGACCTACGGCGCCCCCGAGACCGATCCGCTCTCACGAGTGCAGGTTCCGGTCCCGGACCACGCCACCGCATTTGGCGATCGGTGATCCGCTCCACACTCCCCGGCTCAGCGGGTGACCCGCCAGCTCGTCGCCCCGGTCGTTGCCAGACCGACACCGGCCAGCGCCTGGACGCCGACCCACGCCTCGGTGTGCCCCGCCGAATAGCAATCGATGGCACCCGCCAGGAGAGCGGCGCCGCCGATCGCGGTCAGCATGAAGGCTGCGGGCGCCCTCGTCATGAGACCGACGGCGGCCCCGAGCGCTGAAAGCCAGAACACCTGCGAGATGATGAGGCCCACCGCGCCGATCGTCGCCTCCGGATCCGGATCCGGCGCCACGGCGAAGACGAGCGACACGAAACCGACCCAGGCGATCGCGGTGACGATGGTGAGAAACCTGCTCGATTCGGCCGGAGACGACGGCCTGGCGGCCACCGGCGGAGCCGACATCGTGGTGGCCGCCGGTCCCTCGGTGTCCAAGGGGCGGGGGCGATCGGCCACGGCGGGAATCGTGTCGCGCTCGAGTTGCTCCGTCGTCGTCGGCATGCGCCGGTCCTCCTTCTCCGTGTCGTCGCATTGTGCCATGCCATGCCACAACGCGGTACGAGAATCGGCGAGCGAAGGGCGGGGCCGCCGGGACTCCGGTCCTCAGAGTTCCTGACGTGCGGACAGCGTCACGGCCAGCCAGAGGAGACCCGGGATCAGGGCTGAGGTCGTCACCAGCGCCGGCCAGAACTCCGTGATCGAACCACCGGCAGACAAGTCGACGAGCGCACCCGAGAGATGGGTCGGGAGCCACCGGCCGAGGGCCTCCGCAAGCGCCATGATCGGCATGACGAGCAGCACCACGATCGAGATCAGGACGGTTCCCAGCACGGTCTTCGCTCTGCCCGCCACCGCCGCGACCAGCGCAACGACGAAGGCGAGAAACACCACGGTGAGCACCGTTCCCAGCAGCATCCCCCCGACGTCGACCGGACCGATCAACACCCAGGTCTCGTACCAGGCGGCCGCCACGCCGGCGACGAACGCTGACGACACCGCCGCCGTGGTCACCACCAACCGCGGGGCGAGGATGCGTTGCATCGACTTCACCCGGGTTCTGAGGAACACACCCATCTCAGGGATCGCGTCGAACGCGAGGGCTCCTGCGGCCACGACCACTGCCACCAGCGTGCCGATCTGCATCGCATTCGACACGTACTGGGCGATGCCGTCCTGGGGCGTCGGAGGCGGGAACTCGATGACGGCGCCCTCGAGCTCACCTCCCGCGAACCCGACGATCTCGCCGAGGTAGCGCGCGGTCAGCGGGCCGACGAGCCCGAAGAACACGTACACGCCGAGGAGAGCCAACCATCGCCTCGTACGGACCAGGCGCAGCCATTCCAACCTCCACAGCGTCATCGAGTCACCTCGAGGAATGCTCGCTCCAGGGTGACCGCCTCGGGCACGACCGACACCACACGGGCACCTGCGGCGGCCAGCACTGCGGACAGGCCGGACTCGGCCTCGTCCAGTGAGGCGACCGTCACGGCCAGCTCGTCGTCGCCGAGAGCATCCACCGCCGTGACCCAGGACACGGCGGCCAACGCTTCGGCAGCGGGCCCCACCGGCGGCCGGCATCGGATGAGGTACCGCGGAACCGCCGAACCCACGAGCAGCTGGCGCAACGGACCCTGGAACAGGAGGCGTCCCTCGTCGAGGATCCCGACCATGTCGCACACCTCCTGCACGTCGCTGAGGATGTGCGAGGAAAAGAGCACCGTGGCCGAGCCACGCAGTCTCCCGATCAGATCGAGCACCTCACGGCGACCCAGCGGATCCAGAGCGGAGGCCGGCTCGTCGAGGAGCACCACTTCGGGGCCACCGACCACGGTGCTCGCGATCCCGAGCCGCTGCAACATGCCACGCGAGTAGCCCCGGACCACCCGGTCGGCTGCGTCGCTCAGTCCAGCATCGGCGAGGACCCCGGAGACGGCGCCGTCGTCGGCGACCCCACGGCTCAGCCACAGCGCGAGCTCGACGACCTCGCGGCCGGTGAGCCATTCGTCGAATCGAGGGGTGTCGGGCAACACCGCGATCCGGGCCGGGTCGGCACCGATCGAGATCCCTCCCGATGTCGCCTGCCGGAGCCCGGCCAGAAGGCCGAGGAGCGTCGTCTTGCCGGCGCCGTTGGGGCCCACCAGGCCGTACACCGATCCGGCGGGCACTGCGAGGTCGACCGCATCCAGCGCCGCGGTGGCGCCATACCGCTTCGTGAGCCCCGTCGTCTCGATCACGGCCGAGGTTCCCTCCCCGCCAGGAGGTAGACGATCCCGCCCAGGGGCACCGAGACGATGCACACGATCGCCCAGGCCCACTTGGGCATGTGGCGCACCTCACTCCTCGAGAGGTCGAACAGGCAATAGGCGACGAACGCGGCGGCCAGCACGAGCAGAGGAGCGATCGCAGCCCAGGGAACGTCCATGTCTCCTCCTCATGCAGATGGTGCGATACAGGTGATGATGATGACCGCTGTGACCGGAACGGTGCAAGCCGCCACCGCCACGCCGTTCGAACCGTCAATCCACCACCCGAAGCCCTACGCTCCCGGCCATGCGGTTCGGCGTGTGTTGGTACCCGGAGCAGTGGCCCGAGGACTCGTGGCAGAGCTCGGTCGATCAGATGGCCGAGCTGGGTCTCGACCTCGTCCGCGTCGGCGAGTTCGCCTGGGCCGCCTACGAACCGGAACGGAACCGGTTCGAGTGGGGATGGCTCGACCGGGCCATGGCGGCCATCTCCGCCGCCGGCATGAAGATCGTGCTCGGCACGCCCACGGCCACGCCTCCGGTGTGGCTGATGCTGGAACGACCATCCGTGTTGTCCGTCGGGCCCGACGGCCGACGGCGGGCCTACGGGAGCCGCCGTCACACCTGTCCGACGAGCGCCGCCTACCGCGACGAGTCGGCTCGGATCGTGAGTGCGCTCCTCGACCGATACGCGGATCACCCCGACATCATCGCCTGGCAGATCGACAACGAGCCGGGCAACCACGATTCGGCACGCTGCTGGTGTGACGAGTGTCACCTGGCATTCGCCCGCTGGCTCGAGGACCGCTTCGGCACGATCGATGCCCTCAACGAGGCGTGGGGCACCGTGTTCTGGTCACAGACCTACCCGGACTTCGCATCGGTTCGGCTGCCCGTGCCCACGATGACGAACCACCATCCGTCGCTGCGGCTCGCCGCCCTCAAGTTCGCCTCCGACCAGGTGGTCGGCTACCTCACCGAGCAGTTCGAGCTGATCCGGGGAAGGGTCAGGGACGACGTCGAGCTGACGACGAACTTCTATGCGGAGGACACGGCCGTCGACAACCGCCGCGTGGCCAGGATCGACGGTCTCGCTTCGATGGACAGCTACCCGCATGGCACCGGGGACGACCTCATCACCGCGTACCACCTCGACCTCACCGCAGGGGCATCCGGCCCGGACGGACGGGCATGGGTGATGGAGCAGCAGGCGGGCCCGGTCAACTGGACGAAGCAGAACCCGCAGGTTCCTGATGGCCAGGTGCGGGTGTGGACCTGGCAGATCGCGCTGCACGGCTACGACGCCCTGCTCTACTTCCGGTGGCGAGCGGCACGGCACGGACAGGAGCAGTACCACTCCGGCCTGCTCCGTCACGACGCCAGTCGCACCGGGGCGTTCGCCGAGATCCAGGCCACGATCCGCGAGATCAAGGCAATCGACCTGGCTCCACCCGAGCCCCGCATCGCCCTGGTCCACAGCTACAAGGACGCGTGGGCGATCGAGATCAACCCCCACCGCGAGGGCCTCACCCACCGCTCGATCCAGATGGGGCCCTATCGAGCCGGACGGCGGCTGGGCTGCGACGTCGATGTCATCGACTCGACGGACGACCTGGCTCGGTACGAGGTCGTGATTCTCGCCGCCACGCAGATCTCCACACCGGAGCGGCTCGCCGCCATCGACCGGGCGTTGGGTGCGGGCACCAAGATCGTGCTCGGCCCCCGCAGCCTCGTGCTCGACCGGGAGAACGCATGGAGTGACCGTCCGCTGCCTGCCGGCCTGGCCGACCGACTCGGAGCGCGGGTCTCCGATCATCTCAGCCAGACCGGACCGGTCACCGTGGCCCCATGGGGAGCACCCGCCGGAGAGTGGACCGACGTGTTCGAAGTGCACGACGCCGACGTGATCGCCACCTACTCGGGCGGGACCTACCTCGACCACCGACCGGCCGTCGTGCACAACGCGGGTCTCTACTACGCCGGGTTCTCCCACGCCGACGCATGGACGGCGCTGCTCGGGCACCTCCTCGACAGGTCGCCGCACCCCGCCCACGTGGAGGTCTTCGAGCGCGGCGACCGCACGTTTGTCATCGATCACGCCCGCACCGACGTCACCTGGAGCTGATCCGACACGGCGTGTCGCCGCTACCATCGGAGCCCATGCCAGTCTCCAAAGGCCGCAAGAAGGCCAAGAAACGACCACCACCGCCACCACGCACCGACGCGAAGGCGTCGAAGAAGGGGCCGTCGCCCACCTGGTACGTCGCGACGATGTTCGGGCTCATGGGGGTCGGGATCGTCGTGATCCTGCTCAACTACGTCCGGTTGCTCCCCGGCGCCCCGACGAATGCATGGCTCCTCGTGGGTCTCGCCGGGATCGGCGTCGGCTTCGGCATGACGCTGAACTTCCGCTGACGATCAGCCGCCGGCGACCTCGGGCACCAGCTTCACGACGATGTAGTCGTCGAGATCGATGAGCGTGCGCGCCAGTTCCCGAATCTCGGCCCGGCTGACCTCGAGCACGGTCGGGATCTGCTCCAGCACCTCGCTGAAGTCCTGGTCGGGACGGAGGGTGTAGAACGAGAGGATGCTGATCAGCAGCTCGTTGCTGAACAGCTCGAGTTCCCGCACCAACTGCTCGCGTGCGGTCTCCATCTCCTGTTCGGTGGGTCCACTCGCGATGAGGTCGGCGAAGTCGGCGGTCACCTCGGTGACGATCCGATCGAGGTCCTCCGGGTCGGCGCTGATCGCGACCACCAGCTCCATCGACTGCACCGGATCCTGCACGGCGGAGACGAAGCTCGAGGGGGAATAGGTGGCGGAGAGCTCTTCTCGGATCCGCTCCGTGAGCCGTTGCCTGATGATCAGATCGAGCAACCGCCCCTGCAAGCGCACCTCCTCGTCCAGCGGAATGGCGACATCCCATTGCATGAACACTTCGCCGAACTCCCCGACACCGGCCGCGACCGTACGTTCGGCGATGGACGCCGGGCGCTCGCGTCGCACGTTCTCCGGCGCCTCGAGCCGGCCGTTGCCCGGGAGCGTCGCCAGGTAGACGAGGGCGAGGTCGAGCACGGTCCCGGGATCGAAATCCCCGGCGAACACGAACACGAAGTCGCCTGCGTCGGCGAACCGCGCCTCGTACACCTCGAGCGCGCGATCGAGGTCGAACGTGTCGAGATCCTCGACCGCCGGTATCGGAGCGAACCGCTGATCGTCGAATCGCATCTCGGCGATGGCCACGCCGAGCGCGACCTGGGGGTCGGAACCGGGATCCTCTGCGGTCGCCCGCAGGCCGTCGACCTCGATGCCGAGAGCAGCCTTGGTCGCTCTCGGCTCGGTCATGTAGAGATGCACCAGCTCGAGGAGCGTGGTGAGGTCCTCGGTGGACGCCGAGCCACGAATGCCTTCCTGCGTCTCCCCGATGTAGGGGCCCACGGCAACGAACTTGTCCGACAGATAGCGATCCAGTGACACCTGATCGAAATCGGCGACACCGCTCTGCGTGACGATGTCGGGGATCAGCTGCGCCTCGACGGCGTCTTCGGCGTCGACGAGCGACCAGCCGCCGAGGCTCTGCGCACCGAACACGACCGTGCCTTCGACGATCTGCGTCGGGAACATCACGAGACGCGCCCCGTTCCCGAGCACCCCGACCTCGATGTTGGTGCCGGCGAGTGTGTACACACCGGTGATCCGGCCCCGTGGTGGCGGGTCGAGCAGGATCTCGATCTCGATGACGTCGTCGGAGCGTGGCGGGATGGTGGCGGTTCGGATTGCGTCGATGAGCGTCGCGAGATCGGCCTCGGTCGGCAGCGCGGCGGCCTCCTCCTCAGGAGCCACCACGATGACGAACGGCTCGGTCGATCGCACCGATGCCTGGAACGTGGCCTCGACCTGGGCGGTGTCCATCTCGTCGAGCAACCGTTTGCGAAGTCTCGCATCGTCTGCAGGGGCCGCGATCGGCTCGCCGCCGAGGAAGTTGTCGGCGAATGCGTTGGCGTAGGTCCTGTCCTGGACGGTGTCGGCGCGGTCGAGCGCCGAGTCGGCCCCGGCGACGAACTCCTCGATGACTCGATCCACCTCTTCGTCGGTGAAGCCATGGACGAGCACTCGCTCGACTTCTGTGAGCAGGATCTCGGCCGTGACGTCGAGCTCGTCGGCGTCGGCGAAGGCGATCACACCCGGGCTGCGCTGGGTGCGCACCAGCGGGTTGGAGGCGCGGGAGGCGCGGTGGAAGGGAGCGGCGCCTCGCAAGATGTCCTCGTCGAGACGGTCGGCAACGACGCTCCAGGCGACATCGAGCGCAAGCTGCTGACGCATCGACCCGACGGTGCCGGGCGGCAGCTGCGGAAGGGCGTAGTTGAGCTCGACGAAGCTCTCGCGATGCTCGGGATCGGCGAGGATGAAGAACTCGGGCTCCGCGGCGACCTCGGTGGCGATCACAGGTGGGGTGGGCCCGTCACGACCTGCGAGCGTCCCGAAGATCTCGATCACCTGCTGCTCGGCCGCATCGACGTCGACGTCACCGACCACCACGATGGCGATGTTGTCGGGCCGGTACCAGTCGTCGTAGAAACGGCGCAACGCCTCGGGAGTCGTCGCGTCGAGCGTCGGACCGTCGGCCAGAGGCTCCTGGCCTTCATACGGTGTGCCGCCGAGCAGCGCCGCCGTGACGCCTGCGAAGTAGCGACCCTCGTGGCTCTGGGACCGCACCCGCCATTCCTCCAGCATCACACCCCGCTCCAGGTCGACCTCGACCGGGTCGATCGTGGCGGCCGCCGCCCATTCCCGCAGCACGTCGAGACCGGTGGCGAGCAGGCCCTCGCGATCGACGGGGAGGTTCAGCTGATAGACCGTCTCCTCGTAGGACGTGTAGGCGTTGATGTCGGGCCCGAACTCGGAACCGAACGACTGGAGCACATCGATGAGCTCGTTCTCGGGATACTTCTCGGTGCCGTTGAAGAGCATGTGCTCCAGGTAGTGGGCGACGCCGTGCTGGTCGTCTTCCTCCTGGACCGAGCCTGCCTTGACGGCCAGGCGCAGCTGGGCGCGACCGCCGGGCCGATCGTTGTTCTTGATGTAGTAGATGATCCCGTTGTCGAGCGTGCCGATCCTGACCTCGGGATCGATCGGGATCGAGTCATCGTCGTCGTCGAAGGTGGGAATCGTCGCCGCGACCCGCGGCTGGAGGGTCGTCGTCGTGCTGGACGACGTGGTCGAGGTCGTATCGGGCGCCGCCGAGGTCGCCGCAGCGACGGTGGAACTCGTCGTGCCGGCAGCCGGCTCGTCGCTCGGCGAGCACGCTGCGAAGAACACCGAAAGGGCGAAGGCGAGAGCGACGATCCGACGTGTCCTCATCTGCTCTCTCGCCATCATGAGACCCCTTCGGACCGCCTCGATCCCACCTTAAGTGCCGCCGACGCCGCGAGCGCAGAGCCGAGGTCAGCTGCCGAGGGCACCGGCGATCCGCCGCATTCCTTCGGCCACATCCTCTGGTGACTCCGAGTACGAGATGCGGATGAAGCGGTGACCCGCATGGGGATCGAAATCGGTCCCGGGGGTGACTGCAACGCCGAGCTCATCGAGCCAGGACCGAGCCAGCGAACGCGAGTCGTCTGTCAGGTCCGCAACGTCGACGTACACGTAGAACGCGCCGTCTGGTGGCGCATACGAGAGCCCGATCTCGTCCAGCGCGTCGAGCACGATGCGACGACTCCGGGCGAACCTCGCGACATTGGCTTCGAGTTCCGCGGTCGCGTCCAGGGCCCCGAACGCCGCGAACTGGCTGAACGTCGGTGGTGAGATGAACAGGTTCTGGGCGAGACGCTCCACGGCCGTCCGCAGTCGAGTGGGAAGCACGAGCCATCCGAGTCGCCAGCCGGTCATCGAGAAGTACTTCGAGAACGACTGCACCACGATGGCCGATTGGCTGAACTCCCACGCCGTCGGCGTCGCCACTCCGTAGGTGATGCCGTGATAGATCTCGTCCGAGATGAGCTGGGTGCCGGTCTCGTCGCACCAGCGAACGACAGCAGCCAGTTCGGCTGCCGTCATCGCAGTTCCGGTCGGGTTCGAAGGGCTGGCCACCACGAGGGCGTCGAGCGGCTCGGCGAGATCGAGCAGTTCCGGTGTCAACACCCAGCGCGACTCGGGTCCGACCGGGATGCCGACGAGCTCGGCCCCGAGCGCCTCCATCATGTTCCGGTAGGCGGCGTAGCCGGGCTCCGAGATGCCGACTCGAGCCCCGGGATCGAAGACGGCGAGGAAGGCGAGCAGACAGCCCGCCGAGGCGCCGGCGGTGACCGCCACGCCCTCGGCGCCCACCGACACCCCGTACGTCGACCTCATGTGCATGGCGATCCGATCCCGAAGTTCCGGCATCCCCAACGCAGCCGTGTAGCCGAGCCGATCCTCGACGAGCGAGCGACGCGCCGCCTCGATCGCCGCCTGCGGCGCAGGCGTGGACGGCTGGCCGACCTCCATGTGGATGCAGTCGCCGTGGCTCTCGTCACGCTCGGCGGCCGCCTTCATGACCTCCATCACGTAGAACGGCTCGATCCGGGAGCGGTGCGACGTCGACATACCAGGGGGGACAGTAGAAGAGGTGATAGCGTCCGCGCCGATGCGAAGCAGCCGGCCAGTCCTCGTCGTCGTCCTGGCCCTGGGTCTGGTCGTCGCCGCCTGCTCCGACAGCACCTCCCCGACCACGGCGCCCGCATCGACGACCAGCTCTTCCACTGTGGTTGCCACGACGGAAACAGCCGCGCCACAGACGACGGAGCAGCCTCGTGTGACGACGACTCATCCAACGACGACGAACACGTTCGCCGTGGCGGACGGGAGTCTCGTCGGCCGACCTCTCGTCGATCCTCTCTCGTGTGGCTTCGGAGGGGCCCCTGCCCCCGATGCTGTGGAGATCACGTTCGTGCGCGATGGCTATCTCCTCGCCGCCAACCGCTTCGGGACGCTGCGGTGCGTTGCTCCCTTCGAGAACCAGGAGCGCGTCGTGTGGGGCCCCGCCGGCGATCGGCTCCTGCTCGACACCACACGGGTGACCGCCGACGGAGCATTCGCCGGCGTCGTCGGGACGGGCGCCTCCTTCACCCGACCGACAGGCCGGAACCTGGTCTGGGTCGAAGATGGCCGTCTGTGGAAGTCGGCCACCGACGGGACGTCGCTCCGGGAGATCTCGTTCCTCGGCGAGCACGTCGCCGTCGCCTACCACCCCGCGGGTGTCGAGATCGCGACCATCGGGATCGACGACGAGGGCCGCTACGGGGTGTGGGTGTCCCGCAACGACGGCACCGAGGCGCAGCGGGTGGTGACGGCCGAGGAGGCGACGATCAAAGAGGTGCGGTTCTCCGAGAGCTCGGGGTTCTTCCTGTCGTTCATCGCAGAGCACGAGGACGGGACGACGCATCTGCACGAGCTCACGCTGGTCGACGCCCAGGGCCTCGCTGTGCGCAACGAGTTCGACGCGTCGATCGCCCTCGAAACGGACCGTTCGCTGAGCGGCATCGTCGCCAACCCGTGGAGCGACGAGATCGCCGTCACGGAGGGCAGCTGTGCCGATCCGGAGGGACCGCGAACCCGCCTCCCCTGGGGTGGGAGCATCCCGTCTCCGCTCACCGACATGGCAACCGAGGCAGTCGCCTGGCTCCCGAACTTCGAGTTGCTGCTCGCCGTCTATCCGAATGGTTGCGACGGGATACGGGAACTGTGGATCGTCGGCACCGGCGAAGGTCTCCCCACGTTCGACAATCCGGAGTTGTTCGCCCGCGAGGTCGGCATCGCCGCGGTCCGGGCCGCCTTGCCTGATCCGCCGCAACCCCTCGGCGAGATCGACCTCGACGACTTCGCCTGATGACCCCACCGGAGGCCGGTCGGCCTCCACGGCACAGCGGAGAGCTTGTCCCCAGCCTGTGCACAAATCTGGGGAGAATCACACGCCTGTGATTCAGGCGAGCACCATCTCCTCCCGGCAGTGCCGGGGCGCACTCGCCTCGTCATCCTGGGCGTGAGTGACCGTGAGCCGCATACCGCATACGGTGCACCGATAGGCGACATCGACCTCCATCACCTCGTCCGGGTCGGGCTCGTCGGGGATCGGCATGCCGATGAGGTTCGCCACGTACACGGCCGCCACGAAGATCGACAGCGACACCGCGATCACGATGACCCACCCCATACGTCAGTCGAGGCGCTCGATGATGGTGGCGTTCGCCAGCCCGCCACCTTCGCACATCGTCTGCAGGCCGTAGCGGCCGCCGGTGCGCTCGAGCTCGTTGACGAGCGTCGTCATGAGCTTGGCGCCCGACGCCCCCAGCGGATGCCCGAGCGCCATGGCGCCACCGTTGACGTTGGTCTTGTCGTAGTCGGCCCCGGTCTCCCGCAGCCAGGCTGCGATGACGGTGGCGAACGCCTCGTTGACCTCGAACAGGTCGATGTCGTCGATGGTGAGGCCGGCCTTGTCGAGCACCTTCTGGGTGGCCGGGATCGGGCCCGTCAGCATCATCACCGGATCGACACCGGCGAGAGCGAAGGACTGGAAGCGGGCACGGGGCCGGAGCCCGAGTTCCTCGGCCTTGTCCTCACTCATGATGAGCACGGCGGCGGCGCCGTCCGTGATCTGCGACGAATTGCCCGCCGTGACCACGCCACCTTCCTTGAAGACGGGAGGCAGCCCGGCGAGCTTCTCCATCGTGGTGGTGGGCCGTATGCCCTCGTCGCGATCGAACATCTCGACGGTCCCGTTGTCGTTGCGTACCTCGATCGGGACGATCTCGTTGGCGAACCGCCCTTCGGACGTGGCGGTGTCGGCCCGTATGTGTGAGTTGTAGGCGAGCTCGTCGAGCTCTTCACGAGGGATGGACCACTTCTCGGCGATGAGCTCTGCCGAGATCCCCTGAGGGACGAGACCGTGGTCGTAGCGGTCACGCATCCGCGGCCCAAACGGCTTGCCAGGACCCTGCTGCATCGTGCTGCCCATCGGCACCCGCGTCATCGACTCCACGCCTGCGGCGATCGCGATGTCGTACACCCCGGCGATCACTCCCTGAGCGGCGAAGTGAGCGGCCTGCTGGGAAGAGCCGCATTGACGGTCGACCGTCGTCCCGGGCACCGTCTCCGGCCAGCCGGCAGCGAGGATGGCGTTGCGTCCGACGTTGGTGGCCTGCTCGCCCGTCTGGGACACACAGCCCATCACGACGTCCTCGACGAGCTCGGGATCGAGCGAGTTCCGCTCCACGATGGCGGTGAGCACCTCGGACGCGAGATCGACGGGGTGCCAGTCCTTCAGCTTCCCCCCACGCCTGCCCCCCGGCGTACGTACGGCATCGACGATGACTGCGCTGGGCATGCGGAATCCTTTCGGGGGTCGTTCCCGAGATTCTACGGCGAGCTCGCCGCCTGCCGAGCGGAGGAGCCTCTCGGCCCTGCGAAGGCGCCGCCACACGTCATCGAACAACC
>JABAOD010022182.1_pt1 | contig 31423 bp, 32 predicted proteins | sample 7062151 | NCBI WGS metagenome assembly JABAOD01 (sample SAMN14538626, study PRJNA623070) | marine sediment metagenome | biome: marine biome [ENVO:00000428]; feature: marine pelagic biome [ENVO:01000023]; material: deep marine sediment [ENVO:00002113] | place: India: Gulf of Khambhat ... | reverse complement strand
GAGATCATCATCATCTTCGTGCCGATCTTCCTGCCGATGCTGCCGCATTTCGGCATCGATCCGCTGTTCTTCGGCATCCTGGTGGCGCTCAACCTGCAGACCTCGTTCCTGACGCCACCGATGGCCATGGCAGCATATTATCTGAAGGGCGTCGCACCACCGCACGTACAGCTGATGGAGATCTTCAAGGGCGTCATGCCGTTCCTTTCGATGGTGGTCCTGTCGATGGTGGTCCTGTACGTGTTCCCCGAAATCGCACTGTGGCTGCCGACACAGGTCTACGGGCGGTGATGCCCGAAGGGCAATGGAAGCACCTGAAACGGGAAGTCCGGCGCGGTTGAGCGCCTTCGAGGCGGCAGAAGCGATCCGCGAAGGATCGCTCCGCTCAGAAGAACTGGTGCAGGCCTGCCTGGACCAGATCGGTGCGGTCGACGAGCAAATCCAGGCCTGGGCGTTCCTGGACCGTGACTATGCGTTGGAACAGGCGAGGCGCTGCGACCAAATGCATGCAGCCGGGCTGGCTCAGGGACCGCTGCACGGCATTCCCGTTGCTTTGAAGGACATCGTCGACACGGCGGACATGCCGACCGAGAACGGCACCGTCCTGCATGCCGGCCGCCGCCCGACCGAGGATGCGTTTATCGTCGCGACACTGCGCCAGGCGGGCGCTGTGATCATGGGCAAGACCGTGACCACCGAACTCGCGACGTATCATCCCGGCAAAACGCGCAATCCGCGCGATCCTGAGCGCACGCCGGGTGGGTCGTCCAGCGGTTCGGCCGCCGGCGTTGCGTCGTTCCAGTTCCCGCTGGCGGTCGGCTCACAGACGAATGGTTCGGTTTTGCGGCCTGCGTCGTATTGCGGGGTGTGGGGCTTCAAGCCGACGCGTGGCCTGACCTCGCGCGTCGGGGTTCTTAGCCAGTCGCCGCTGCTGGATATCCTCGGGTATTTCGCTCGGGATATCCGCGACATCGCCCTCATCACCGAGGTGCTGGCGGTGTACGACGCGCGCGACCCGCTGATGCGGCCGCGGGCCAAGCCGCCGCTGCAGGCTACCGCAGCAAGCGAACCGCCGATGCCGCCGCGCATCGCGTTCGTCCGCACCCCGGTCTGGGACGAGGCCGAGCCCGATGCGCAGCAGGCTGTTCGAGAGCTTGCGGATTTGCTTGGGGAACACGTCGCGGAGATCGACCTGCCGGAGGCGTTCGAACACGCCGTTGCGTGGCACGGCACCATCATGGAAGCCGACATCGCACGCAATTACGCCCCGCTCTACGAGCGTGGCGCCGACAAGATGAGCGGCTCGCTGCGCGGCCAGATCGAGCGCGGCCGGACCACGACGGCCGTCGCCTACAACGACGCCATTGCCAAGGTGGACCTGCTGAACTACGGGCTGGCCGGACTGTTCCGCGATTTCGATGCGATCCTGACTCTGCCGGTCACCGGCGAGGCGCCGGTCGGGCTGGACAGTACGGGCAGTCCCATTTTCTGTACCATCTGGACACTCTGCGGCACGCCGGCAATCACCATACCGGTCATGCAGGGCGCGAACGGCATGCCCATCGGTGCGCAGCTCGTCGGTGCGCCGGGAGACGACGCGCGGTTGCTGCGGACGGCGGCGTGGCTGATGCGAAGGGTGGAAGAGGCTTGATCGCGCACGGCTCCGGCGACATAGTCTAGCCTGCTAACGGAAGGGAGCGTACATGATTGAAAAGGCCGTCGGCATTCTCGGGCTGTGCACGTTCATCGCGTTTGCAGGGTTCATCACGGCGAAGATCGGCGAGGTCGATCTCTGGATCGTCTTTCTTCTGGTGAGCGCGATGGCCGCCTATGACTTCTATCTGGACATTTTCCGGGCCAAGGGTCCGAACGGAAACGGAAATGATCCGTCGGGGTCATAAATCGTAATTTTCGGATTTTCTTGGAACGGGGCCTTTACGGGGCCCCGTCTTTTGGTGTATAAGCCGCCCCCTTCGCAAATCACCGGAATACCAAGGAGCGAATGAATGTCGGGGAACGATCGCAACATAGACCCGAGCGGCGACCGGAGCGGTCCTGCCGCCGGTCCTGCGTTCGCGCTCCTCGGCGGCTAACCGCTGCTCGCAGGTCCCGGCCGCAGACCGGCCCGCGGGGACCGATATTCGATTGCCGCTCGAATCCCGGGCGGTTTCCGTTCCGGAAACCTCCTGAAACGTGGAGAGCGGGACCCCCGGGGTTCCCGCATCGAAACCTGTCGGGTCCGCGCGTTCGCGCGGCCGTGCGGAGCGAATGATGTACGAGCAGTTATCCTCATGGCTGACGCAGCAGTTGGCCGGGAACGATGTGTTTGCGGGGCTGGTGGGCGCTTCGGCGATCGGCACGGTGATGCTGCTCGCCCGATCGGTGCCGGCCCGGCTGTGGCGACTGGCCGTGCGGTTCGGGTCGGTCACCCTGGAGATCGACAATACCGACCCCGGCTTCGCCTGGATCTGAGCGTGGCTGTCCCGGCACCCGTATGTACGGCGCAGCCGGCGTCTTCGCCTGTCGGGCCGCCACAGTCGGATCGACGCCCGGCGTGGCGGGGAGCACGAATCCTGGGATCTGGTGCCCGGCGAGGGTCGACACGTCTTCCTGCATCGCGGGCGACCGGTGGTGCTGACCTATACCGTCGATGACGAGAACTCGAAGGGATCGTTTCTGCGCCAACGCTTCCATATTCGGACGCTGGGCCGCAACCAGACGTTCCTGCGGGAGCTTGTGACGGAGGCCGCGAACCTGTGCGCCGCGGACGACCGGGTCAAGGTTTACGATTTCCGGGACAAGTACTGGCAGCTGTCAGCAAGCAAACGACCACGCACGCTGGATTCGGTGATCCTGCCGACGGCCCAGAAGGCGCGGCTGATCGAAGACGCGCGGTGGTTCTTCGGAGCCGCCGACTGGTATGCCGAGCGGGGAATTCCGTACCGTCGCGGCTATCTGTTCTCGGGGCCTCCGGGGACCGGTAAATCGTCAGTCGTTCTGGCCTTGGCCAGCCACTTGGACAAGTCCGTCTATGCCCTGAACCTTGCGTCGGTGGCACAGGACTCGGCCCTGATGGAAGCCTTCGCGGAGGTTCCGGCCAACGCGATCCTGCTGGTCGAGGACATCCACGCGATGCGGATTTCGAAGAGCCGTGCGGAAACGAAGGCTCCAGGCGAGCCGCCCACCGTCGCTCTGACGACGCTGAGCGGCCTGCTCAATGCGATCGATGGCGTGGCGGCGCCGGAAGGCCGGCTGCTGGTGATGACGAGCAACCATCCCGAACGGCTTGATCCCGCGTTGATCCGGCCGGGCCGCATCGACGTGCACGAGCGGTTCGACCTCCTGGGACCGGCAGAGGTGCGACGAATGTACCTGCGCTTCCATCCGGGCGCGCACGCGCAGGCCGAACGGTTCGCGGCGGCCATCGATACGCCGATTTCGCCGGCGGAACTGCAATGCCTGGTGTTGGCCGAGGACCCGGTGCGGCGGCTCGATGCAGACCGGCGAGGAGACGTGTCCGCCGCGGCGGAATGATCGCAGGCGCCGCCTCCGCATAGGGGGCAGGACGGACTGAGGTATTGATCGGAGAACAGGAATGGCAGGATACGAGTACATTGAAACCGACGGCGCGGGGATCAGGGCCTGGACCGACGGCACGGCATCACACCGGCAGACGAGCTGGCGGACCTTGTCGCGCAGCACCCGAAGATCGGCCCCGCCGTCGGCTTCGCGGTGGTGCTCAAGACGCGTGGCGGGATCGCCGTCGGGCCGGCGCCCATCAAAATGCGCCCGGTCGGTGCATTACCTTGCGCCGGGCTTCATCCGCCCTTCAGCCCATCCAGGCGGCTCTCCATGGCGGTGCCCTTTTATCGAGCCTGTCAGACACCCGAACGATGAACGACAATCGACGCGCCCTGCGACTGCTTGTGATTGTCGTAGCCGATCAGGCGAATCAGATGGTTGGGCCAGGCCTTGTGGCACTGGTCGATTTCCGCGAGCACCCGGTCGATATTCTTCTCCCCGAACATTGGCAGCTTCCACATGTACCAGTAATTGTCGGCGGAGCGCGTCGGCTCGACATGCTCGATCGCCGGGTTCCAGCCGCACGCAACCATGTACTCGATCTGCGCGCGCAGACGGCCGGCATCCATCTCGGGGAGGTAGGAAAAGGTCCCGTATCGGCGGCTGCCGGGATCGTCTTGGCTCGACCTGTAGTCCCGGATATTCGCAACTTTGCTCATATTGCCCTCGTTCTCTCGTTACCCGGTTTGGCTCACCGCCAGCTTGTCGACGGTTTCGAACTCGAACTTGATCTCCTTCCAGGTTTCCATCGCAGCCGACAGCTCAGGGCTGTGTTCGGCGGCCGCTGTCAGGATACTCTTGCCTTCGCGCTCGACATCGCGCCCCTGGTTACGGGCTTCGGTGCACGCTTCGAGCGCGACCCGGTTGGCAGCCGCACCGGCGGCATTGCCCCACGGATGGCCCAGCGTGCCGCCGCCGAACTGGAACACCGCGTCATCGCCGAAGATCGATACCAGTGCCGGCATGTGCCAGACGTGGATGCCGCCGGAGGCGACCGGGAACATGCCGGGCATGGGGCCCCAGTCCTGGTCGAAGAAGATGCCGCGCGCCCGGTTCTCGGGCACGAATTTTTCGCGCATCAGATCGATCCAGCCGAGCGTCGCCTCGCGATCGCCTTCCAGCTTGCCGACGACCGTGCCCGAATGCAGATGATCGCCGCCCGACAGGCGCAGTATTTTGGCCAGGACACGGAAATGGATGCCATGATCGGGGTTGCGGTCCAGCACCGCGTGGAGTGCGCGATGGATGTGCAGCAACATGCCGTTCGCGCGACACCAGTTGGCGAGCGACGTGTTCGCGGTGAACCCCGCTGTGAGGTAGTCGTGCATGATGATCGGCATGTCGAGCGACTTGGCGTGCTCGGCTCGCTTGAACATTTCCTCGACGGTCGGCGCGGTCACGTTGAGGTAATGGCCTTTTTTCTCACCGGTCTCCGCGGTTGCCTTATGCACCGCCTCGGCAACGAAATCGAAGCGCTGCTGCCAGCGCATGAAGGGCTGGCTGTTGACGTTCTCGTCGTCCTTGGTGAAATCGAGGCCGCCGCGCAGACATTCGTACACCGCCCGGCCGTAGTTCTTGGCCGAGAGGCCGAGCTTGGGCTTGATCGTGCAGCCCAGCATCGGCCGGCCGTACTTGTTCATGATGTCGCGCTCGACCTGGATGCCGTTGGGCGGGCCGCCGCAGGTGATGACGTAGGCGATCGGGAAGCGGATGTCCTCGAGGCGCAGCGACCGCACCGCCTTGAAGCCGAAGACGTTGCCGGCGATCGAGGTGATCACGTTCACGACGGAGCCTTCCTCGAACAAGTCCAGCGGATAGGCGACGAACGCGTACCAGGCGCCGTCCTGGCCCGGTACCGGCTCGATCCGGTACGCCCGGCCCTTGTAGTATTCAAGGTCCGTCAGCAGGTCCGTCCAAACCGTTGTCCAGGTCCCGGTCGAAGACTCTGCGGCGACAGCGGCCGCCGCTTCCTCCGGGTCGACGCCTTGCTGCGGAACGACCTTGAAGCAGGCGAGGAGGTCGGTGTCCTTGATCGCATAGTCGGGTTCCCAATAGGTTTCCCGATATGCCTTCACGCCAGCGCTGTAGTTCTTTGCAGTCATGTACTTACTCTCCTTCTCCGCCCATTACTCGGCAGCCTGTGCAGCGCCTGCAATCTTTGGCGAAAGCGCCCCCGACTGGTACCGCCTGGCCATCTCGGCGAGCGGAATGGCCTTGATCTTCGAGGCGTTGCCCGCCGTCCCGAAGGCCTCGAACCTGTCGGCACAGAGCTTGCTCATTTCCGCGATCGCAGGCTTGAGGAATGCGCGGGGATCGAACTCCGCCTTCTTTTCCGTCGCGACCTTGCGAAACTGCCCGGTCATCGCCATGCGGCAGTCGGTATCGATATTCACCTTGCGGACGCCGTTGCGGATGCCGACGACGATCTCCTCGACCGGCACGCCGTAGGTCTGCGGCATCTCGCCGCCGAACTCGTTGATGATGTCCTGCAGGTCCTGCGGCACCGACGACGAGCCGTGCATCACGAGAGGCGTCTCGGGCAGGCGTTCGTTGATTGCCTTCACCACGTCCATCGCCAGAATGTCGCCGGTGGGTTTGCGGCTGAACTTGTACGCCCCGTGCGACGTGCCGATGGCGACGGCCAGCGCATCCACCTCCGTGCGCGCGACGAAATCGGCGGCCTGGTCCGGATCCGTCAACAACATTTCGCGGTCGAGCTTGCCCTCGAATCCGTGGCCGTCCTCCTTGTCGCCCTCGCCGGTTTCCAGCGATCCAAGGCAGCCGAGCTCACCTTCGACCGACACCCCCACCAGATGCGCCGTCCCTGCCACCTGTTTGGTGACCGAAACGTTGTACTCATAACTCGCCGGCGACTTGGCATCTTCCTCCAGCGATCCGTCCATCATCACGGAGGTGAATCCATTCGTGATCGCGGACAGACAGGTCTGCACGTTGTTACCGTGATCCTGATGCATGCAAATCGGGATTTCCGGGTGCATTTCGACCGCGGCCATGACCAGGTATCGCAACACCGTATCGCCGGCATACGACCGTGCCCCCCGGCTGGCCTGAAGAATCACCGGCGCGTCGGTCTTCTTCGCCGCCTGCATGATCGCGAGCACCTGCTCCATGTTGTTGATGTTGAACGCCGGCACGCCATACCCGTTCTCGGCAGCGTGATCCAGCAATTGCCGTAACGATATCATCGGCATGATTGATCTCCCTCAGACGTCTGCGCTCAGATCGCATGCACTCCCAGCGCCGCTTTCACCATGTGGTAGGTGATGAACAGCTGCGAGAGCGCCAGCGAATGGCTAATGACGGTCTCGTTGTGCGCGTCGATAAACTCGCCCAGATGCTCACGCAGGTACTGCGCCTCGGGGATCAGGCCCCAGAGCAGATCCTCCATGGCTCTGGCGCGCCGCGAGTCGATGTCGCCCGCGATGTCCAGAACATCGACGGGCTTGCCGTCGATGTCGCGCGAAAGCTCGAGTTTCAAGCCGTTGCGAACGCCGAGATCGAGCACCGGCGAGAGATCCGGATGCGGCAGTGTGGGGCGCAAGGTGTGGCGCACGTTCAGGTGCGCGCCGGTCTCGTCCGAGTGCCCGGCGGGTGGATAGAATTGCACGACGATGTCCGCGAAGGTGCGCTGCGGGCGAATGAAATCCGCACTGTCATGTTCACGCTTCTTCAGGGACTCCCGAACTTGCGCCTCTGTATATCCGCGCTTGGCGGTGTCCCGCTGGATCTTCCAGACAACACGCAGGGCCTCGACCGGCTCGAGATAGACCTTGACGTCGTAGCAGTCGCGCATCGCGCGGGTCGAATAGCCCAACAACCCCTCGAATATGATGTACTCTTTGGGCACGACGTATTCCGGCGCATCGAGCGTCCCGCCGTGGTGATTGTAGATCGGCTTAAGTATGGGATGGCCGTCACGCAGTTGCTTGATGTGCTGTTCAAGGATGTCCATGTAATTGCCGCGCGGGTCGAGCGCAGAAATCCCGGTCTTTGCCCGTTCCTCCCGCGAATATCTGTGGTAGTCGTCGGTGCAGATTGTCACCACGCGTTCGGGACCGAGGATGTTGGCGATCCCGGCCGTCAAAGTCGTCTTTCCCGCCGCCGAATCGCCGACGATTCCCAGTATGATCGGACGGTCAACCCTGCGGTTACGTGGCATCGTGTCGGTCCTCCGGGAAATTCCTCAATGAACCGCCGGGCACGGGTGCCATGTCGTGAGGATCTGACGCTCCCCCAGCGGCCCTGCGATCATCAGGGTCTGCGTCTTCTCATGGGTGCGCGCGCGTTCCACGCCCTCGAACAACAGGCCCGTGGTGATGCCGGTCGCGCAGAAATATGCCTCGTCCGACTGGATGAGCTCGTCGACGCCGTACCACCTGCTGGTATCAAGGCCCGCTTCGCGCACGGCGACGATTTCACTCGGCAGCTGCGGGTCGAGGCGGCCCAGGAACTCACCGCCCATCAGACGGATCGCGCAGGCGGATATGACGCCCTCCGGCGTCCCGCCGGTCCCCATCAGGGCATCGATACCGGAATCCGGGATTGCCGCCATAAGTGCGCCCGCAACATCGCCCGCGGGGTAAAGGGCCACGCGTGCGCCGGCGGAATGGATGCGCGCAACCAGTTCCTTGTGGCGGGGTTTTTCCAGAACATACACGGTCAATTCCGAGGCCGGCTTGCCAAGCGCGTCGCTCAATGCCCGTAATTTCTCCTCGACCGGCGCGTCGGGATCGATCCTGCCGCGCGCCTCCGCCGGGCCCGCGAATTTTTCCATATAGAAGGCAGGGCCAGGATCGAACATGGTGCCCTGCGGGGCCATTGCGATGACGGCCATCGCGTTCGTCATGCCCTTGGCCAGATAGCTGGTCCCTTCGACCGGATCGACCGCGATGTCGAACCGCAGCGCCGCATCGGGGCTGCCGAGTTCCTCACCCTTGTAGAGCTCGGGCGCCCGATCCTTCTGTCCCTCCCCAATCACCACGACCCCGCGCACAGGAAGCGTGTTGAGCACCGTGCGCATGGCCTCGACGCCGGCAAGGTCGGCCTGCAACTTGTCGCCGCGACCGATCCAGTCGAACGCCGCCCGCGCCGCGGCCTCCGTCACGCACCGCAACGTATAGGCAAAGGCGGGGTCTGATCTTGCCGTACTCAGTGGTTCGGTCATTGGATTCTCAATAGCCAGATACGTCATCCGGTTTCTCTGATCCGGAGACTGACGCCGTATCGCCGAATTGCGAACACCCCGAGGGGTAGGCCCAGGTTATCTTGTGGATAGGTAATTTCCTACCCGATGCGGCCGATTTGCCGGCAAAGTCAGCGCATTGCGGAATCGAAATATTTCGCAACCGCCTGAGCGCGGTTGTCGACGTCGAGCTTGCTATAGAGGTTCTTGAGGTGGAACTTCACCGTATTGAGGGAGATGTCGAGGGCACTGGCGAGCTGTTGGTTGGTCATGCCTCGCGCGAGCGCGGTCAGGATTTCGCGCTCGCGGTCGGTAAGGCCGGCAAGCGGGTTCAGCTCGAGCTGTCGCACATCGACGAAGGGAAAGGCCATGCGGCCGTGCGCCACGGTGAGCACGGTCTCGAAAAGACGTTCCGGCGGATCGCTCTTGTGGCAGAAGCCGGCCGCACCCAAGGCCATTGCCTGGCGCGGCACGTCAAGTTCCTTGCTGCCGGTATAGACCACGATACGCGGCCCATCGTCCTGTCCACGAAGGCGCTGCAGAACAGCTCTGCCGTCGAGAAAAGGCATTTCCCACCCGATGATGCCGATATCGAACGACAGGCGCTTCACCGCCTCCATGAATCGCTCGCCGTCCGCGGCCACCGCGACAACGTGAAATCGCTCATCGGTCTCGAACATCGCGCGCAGTCCGCTCTGCACGATCGGACTCTTATCGGCGATGGCGATATCTATGATTTCGCTGTCTTCCGGGTTGCTCATCCGGATCCCCCAGCCAGATCTGGCTCCATGGTGCCCGCCGGGACTCATCTAGACAAGCATGACGCATTTTGCCCGGGCTGAGGAATCGAAAACACATGTGGCGGTTCTGTTCAAACGTTACGCGGATTGCAGCGAGGAAAGGTTGCGCACCGACCCGTTGCCGGCCGGGAAGACGGGATGAGGATAGGGGAGACCGAATTGGGGGCTGTCGCGACGCCCGGATTTCGCGGGGAGCAAGACTGCTCCGGCATGGCCGCGTCGGGGAGGGACACGGCGCCACCAGGCGTGCTGCTGAGGCGGGAAAGCGCGGATAGTTCAGGTTGACGGCCGACCGGCCCGGAAAACCCCCAATGGGGAGTGCCACGGGCCCCGGCACCGGCCGACTACGAAACGCTCAGCGCTCGGCCAACGCCACTCAGTAACGTTGAGCCGGCATCGATAAAGCCGGCCTGCGCCGCCGCGCGACCAGCCTGCTGATAGGCGCGGGCGCGGGCGGCGCCGCCAGCCAGGATGTGCCGCATCTCGATTTCAGCCTCGCGCGCGGAATCCTGGACGATCAGAAGCGGCGAGCCCTCAAGCGTCGTCCCGGAGACACCGGTGACAGCCCGTTGCCGCCCGATCAACGCGTCGGATTGACGTTTCGCGCGACGCGCATCTTCTTGCGCTTGCATGCGGGCCGATGCGGCGTTCTGCTGGGCAGCTGTCTTCTCGGCGTTCGCCGCCGATATGGACCCGGCGGCGCCGATGACGGAGCCGACGATTATCGATGCTGGTGTAGCCATTTCACGTATCTCTCGTAGCGTTCAGGACCGATCCGCAGGTCGCCGTCGTAACTGAGACCCAGATGTCTTACCCAGCATCTGCCGGGCTCGTAGCCATTGCGTACGGCGGCCAGTATTCTTCCGTCCGGGATCAGGCGTTCGGCCTGCTCCAGATGACGCTTTGCCGCCCGATGCAGCCCGAACCGGTTGGCCCGAGCCGCATCGGACAGTGCCGCCCACAGAATTCCGCTGCCACCTGCCAGCAGTAGGCCAAAGCATCCCAGAATGCTGTCGTCGTCGCCGATCAGGGACCAGGCCGGACCGGTCCATTCCTCCAATGCATCGAACATGAGGGGCCCCAACAGAGCATGCTGTTCCTGCTCTTCGAGGCCGAGTTTCAGACCAGAAAGGTGTGCCGGGACGAACGGTCTCGTCTGCATCGATCTCAGAGATTGTCATTGGTTTCGACCTGAGGGACGACAGCAAGCACTGTCATGGGCAGCGGCGCGTCACTCTCGATCACGATGCGCGGATCGGTCTCCCAGTCGCCGGGGAAATCCTCGACGATGGTTTCTCCCGTGAACAGGGGGACCGCGGCATCCATGGGATCGCCGACCACGCGGAACGGGATTTCCCGCAACTGCGACGCGCCCGGCCCGACTTTCAGGCCCAGCGCATTGTGCAGGACCAGCCCGACCCGGCCGATCCGCTTCGTCTGCGTCAAGGCCGTGCCGGTCGTCCCGCCGCCCTCCAGCTTCAAGGATTTATAGGTGCTGGTATACGGCAGGCCCGCATGGACGTTCGAGTACGCCGCGTCCAGTGTAACCTGACCGTTCGTAACAACCCGATCCGGGTGGTTCGCGCCGTCAGCCAGTATCTTGACCGTCTCGCCTTCGAGGTGTTCGAAACCGCCGAGCGTATTGGTCGCAGCGCCGACGTAACTCAGTCCGCAATCGAGATAGAAGGCATCGCGCTGACTCTGGCCATCCTCGTAAGAAGCTTCAAAGAACTCGATGTAGCGCCTGGTCGTCCCATCGATGGTTCGCCGCACGACCAGCCACATCTCGTCGCGATTCGCGCTGTCACCCGCGACGCTTCCCGGAATTGTCGTCATGCTTTCGACGGACGCGCGTCCCGCCGCGGTCGAGCCGCCCAGCCAATGACGCGACCAGCCGACGACCTCCTCTGCCGGACGATACGTCAGCGCGGCGAGGCCGCCATCGGCGCGCAGGGCCCAGACGATCGACCACGGTTCTTCCTGATACTCGAGCGCGACGAAGCCGCTGTCGCTCACATGGTCGGCAAGGATCGTAAGATCACGGGCTTCGTAGCCGCTGATATCGGAATTGTAGCCGTATTGCAGCAGCTTGCGTTTTCCGGCCTGGACAAACAGCGTTGCCTCGTCGAGCTGCAGCGCGTCCAGGTCGGCGCACTGCCGGGTCGTTTGGGCCTTGGCATTGACGCTCGCCGGGGTGATCGGCTCGTCCTGAAGCGAAGCGCGCACCGCCCACTGCGCGCCGGAGGTGCCCAGAACCAGCGTCGGACCAGGCGACATCCACTGGATGCCGTTCACCTCGGTCGTGCCGATCGTGCGCACGATTGCGTCGTCGTCCGCGACGGCCCCACCGGGACTGTCGGGTCGCATGTTCTCGAAGTCCTGGCTCTGGGAAAGCCAGAAACTCTGTGGGCGGCTCCTGGTTCCGGCAAAGGCGAGCCGCGATTCATAGAAGGCAACCGTTCGCGGATAACCCGTGGTCTGCGACCACGCACCAAGCGCCCAGTCGAGAGATCCCGCCGTGCCGCCGAAATCGCGCTTGACGTCGACGGACACCTCGGTTGCCGACATGACGGCCACGATGCACGCATAGCCCCACTCGGAGCCGTGCATGATCCGCAACAGCCGGCCGACATCGGTCGGTTTGAACCCGGATCCGCCGTTGATACCGTCGGTTCGCGACGCGGCAACGGAGATTCCGGTCCCCGCCGTAGCCGACGGGGTCAGCGTAGTCTTGCTGACGTTGGCATCGAAATACGGGCCGTCGGAGAAGTCGACTTCTTCAAGCGACCAGCTGGTGTGACCGTAGCGCAGCAGCCGGTAGACCGGATAGTCATCGTGCGTAAAATAGCGGATGTCCGCGCTTTGCGCGCTCCGCAGACCTGCGAGGTCGCCGGAGGCCCAGGGCGTCGCGATTTCGATCGGTGTGCTGCTGAGCAGGAATGCGTCATCGATCTGCACCGTCTTGTCCTTTGCCCGGAACTGCACGTAGAACGGGCTCGTCGAGGGCGTGAACGCGAACGCATGGTAACCGGCCGCGACATTTGTATCCTCCAGCAAGTCGTTTCCCGTGGGGGTCGAGCCAACGCGCAGCTGCGCCGTGTCACCGGCCACGCCCAAAACCCGAAACTGCAGAACATGCTCCTGATCCATTTTGGTCGTCGCAACCGCCTGCTCCGCCCAGGCATAATCGTCGACCAGCCCGTCGAGATTGAGGCGTCCGTTGACCAGATCGTGGCTGATCCCGGCAGCGGTGCCGAGAGGCGTCGGGACGTTGGCCTGCGCTGAGCCGGTCGCGGTGTCGGTAATCGTCTCATTGTCCTGAAACGCGCCCGTTACACCGGACACCGTCAACACGCCGTAATTCCCGGTTCCCGCCCCGCCCTTGTTGACGGACACGATGGTACCGGACGCTGCCGAGGTGCCGCCCGTCACCACGAGGCCTGCCGTGAAGGCACCGGATTCGGAGTCGAACGGGAGTTCGAGGATCCCAGATCTGTCCGTCCAGTCCGTCGCCGCGGCGAAGTCGCCGTTGGCAATCACGGCATCGGTGGCATCCACGAAGATCTGGCCCTGGTCCTTGAAGAACCGGAAATACCGCTCCCCTGCTTCGATGACATAGGCTTGTCCGGTTGAAAACCGGAACCGCATCAGCCGCGTCTTGATATTGGGGTCCTTGACTTCGGCGACGAAGCGCGTGCCGGGCCGGCGCATGAAGCCGCCCTGCGGCAGGAGGATAAGGTTCTCGAGCGTCTCCGCCGCGAACGGGTATTGCTGCATGTCGACCCGTGCGGCCATGCGTGGGCTGAACTCGCCGGCATTGACCGACGGACGAAGCAGGTTGGCGCGCGCCATCGCTCAGTGCCTCGCTGCCACCCAGGCGCCGGCGGGCAATGCCTGCGGCGGGTCGTCCTGCCCGTCGATGCTCTTGGCCACGGCCAAGGCGTCCTCGAAGCCACGTTCCATGCGATCCCGCAGCGAGCCCGACTTGGCCAGCGGCACCGCCAGCTCCATCGCCAGGCGCCAGGCCAGGGCCTCGCGGAATGCCGGGTCCATGACATTCGGATCCGTCAGTCTGCGGACATAGCGCAGATAGACATGCGGATGATCGGTGCGCAGGACGCGCCCCTCGGCCTCGGTGGATTCGATGGCATAGTCGGTCAGCACATCGTTGCGGCTGTCCGTGGGATGCACGCTGATCGTGCGCATCCAGTCCGACGGCAGCGCGTACTGGAAATCGTATCCGAAGGCCGGCGTGTTCGAAAGCTGCGCCAGCTTGACCCGGCTGGCCGCGAAATTCCAGTCGTGCGCGCGCAGAAGATGATCGCGCAGCTTGCCGTACTGCTCGAGGCACAGATTGGCCGCCGGCGTGCCCTCGGTCAGCGAGACGATGCGGTTGTTGCCGAGCTTCGAGAGCGCGGAATTGCAAATGCCTGCTTCGGTCGCCATGATCGACGTGACCTCTCTGCCAGAGAATTCCTGATGATGTGACGCGGCGGTTGTCGCCGGCCGAAGAAAAGGGCAACGGGCCGCCCGCGAGGACGGCCCGTTGCAGGTTCGGGGAGGGATCAGTTGAAGCTGTAGAAGAACATCACCCGCAACGTGCCGGACGCCGGCAGGGCCGCCGTGCCGATGGTGATGAACACCGTTTCCTCCGCGCCCAGCGCCTGACCCACGCCCGCTGCCACTCCGAACGGATCCGGCGTATCGACTGCGGTGAACGGTGCCGCCGCGCGGTATTTCCCGGCATTTCCGGATACCCCCACCGCGACGGTCGCGGTGCCGAGCGACGTGTCGGTCAGCAGCACGCCGTAGAGCGGGACCGCCCCCTTGGGCAGCCGTGCGACCTCGATGACGTCCGTCGTCGGCTGGCCGGAAAGGGTGATCTCCTCACAGAACACGCGCACCGTGCCGTCGACGAAACCGGGATCGGGAACCGCCTGCGGCGCGACGCGCAGCTTGGCCATCTGGGTGCCATAGAGCGTTGCCATGTCTCTCATTCTCCTTGGATTTATTCAAATTTCGCGGCACCGGCCCACTCCCCCACCCGGCCACCCGAGGGTGGCCGGGTGGGGGAGTGGGCCGGTGCGATCCCGCGCTAGCGGGAAACGATCACGAAGTCGGGATGGTGGCGGTGTCGTTGAGGGTGCCGGCGATGACGCCCGCATCCTCGATCAGGCACGCGCCGCCCGACATCCAGTGGTTGACGAAATGCGAGGCGCGGTCGCCGTGCCAGGTGATGTCGGCGGTGATCTGCGCGCCGGAGCCGTAGCCGATCGCCGACTTGTGATAAGCGAACACGCTGGCCGCGGCCGTGCCCTTGCCGGGCAGGCCGGTATGGCGCAGCCAGTTGACGCCGAGCCAGGTGCGCGCCTGAGCCCGCTTCATGTACGGGCGGTCCTCGCCGACATAGTCGGACGACGCGAACTCCTTGACGGTCAGCGCCATCGACCAGGCCCGCGGGGTCAGCAGGCCCCAGCGGTCGCCGTCGTCGGGCACGTCGGCATCGTCGAGCGCCTCGACCATCTCGATCAGCGCGTTGCGGACGGTCGCCGCGGCGGTCACGTTCCAGGTGACCGGCGCCTGCGTGGTCTCGCCGAGCCTGGCGATGATCTGGTCGTCGACCTTGCGGCCGAGCGCCCAGGCGCCGCCCTTGGCGACCGCACCCCGCTCGTCGATGTTGGTCTTCAGCTCGTCCAGCTTGTCGACCCAGTCGCCGGCGTAGAAGTCGCTGAGCGCGCATTCGATCGCGGTGTGGTCCTGGTTCATCGGCGTGATCACACCGTGCCGCGCCTTGGTGGTCGCGGTGCCGGTACCGATGCGCTGGAAGGTGGTGGTCGATCCCTTCACCCCCGGCTTGTGCCGGACCGTGTTCAGGATCTTCGAGCCCTGGCGCTGGAAGGCGTCGTGGGCATCCGCCTCGTACTGCTTGACGAAGCTGTTGTCGATCTGGGTACTCATTGCTGTTCACCCTTGCGATTGCGGATTGGTTCGGGATCGCAGCAGCGCGCGATGGGCCGGCGATTGGGCAGGACGGGAACGATGGGCCGCGCGGCGCCATGCGCGGGTCGCCCCGGCCCCGGATCAGGGACCGCCGGGTCACGCGAAATGCGGAACGCCCCGCCCCGGGTCGCGCAGAAGGGCGCGGTGGGCCGGTGTGGGACAGGAAATCTCAGAAATCCAGGGAGGACGCCGGCGACAGGGGCGCCGGACGCAGCCCTCCGACAATACGAATTTTACGGATTGCAGGGTCTACCTTCAAGCTGCGGGTAGAGCCTCGGCGTGAATTTGAAAGCGCTGCGGGCAGGAAGCGGACTCCTATGTCTTCCTCTGATCCATAAACGGTCATCGTTCCGGCGCAGCGGATGGGTCCGGGCCCAGCCATGACCGGACTCCGGAGTGACGTGTCGATTACTCCGGCAGGCCCGCCTTGTGCAGCGCATCGAGGAGGCGCTCGACATAAACCTGGTCCTTGTAGAAGAGCCACTTTCTGTGCCCATTCACCGAGAAATCCGGCTTGATCTCCAGCAATTCCGTCGCAATCGTTCGCGCCTCGTCTTCCTGCCCGAGCCACATGTAACTTACGATGAGTCCCGCATGGCCGCTTATGGAATCCGGCTGGCGCTCGAGAAATTGCCTGTATGCTTCGGCCGCCAGATCGTACCGACCCGCTGCGTTGTACGCGTCGCCCAGTGAGTTCAGGTACCACGGCTGATAGGTAGGGCTGAGGCGCATCGCCTTCTTGAGCATGGGAATTGCTTCGTCGGCCTGCCCGGCCTCGGTCAGATTATAGGCGAGGATGGCGTGATAGACCGAGATATTGGGTCCCAGCGCCACGGCCTTCTTATGGTAGGCGATGGCCTGCTCGATCTCCCCCTTTAACTCGTGGACACCGCCTAACGCGGCGTAGACTCCCGGATATGTGTCGTCCAGGGCCAACGCCTTCTGCGCGGCTTCAGCGGCCAACTCCATGGATTCGGCGGGGGAGTCCGTCCAGTCGAGCCGCGTGGCGTCCCGGTAATGCGTCCAAGCGAGGGTGGTGTAGGGCATCGCCCAGTCCGGGTCCATGTCGATGGCTCGCTGGATCAATTGCCGCGCTATGGCGTTGTCGTCCTTGGTGTTACGCCGGAAATGCTTCCAGCCTTGCAACCAGACCAGGTACGCATCGAAGTTGTCGGTGCCCTTCTGCCATACGCGCCCGTGTTCGCCTGCCACCAGCTCGACCTGCAGCGCCGTAAAAATCTCCCGTATGATCTCGTCCTGGACGGCGAACATGGCGTTGACGTCGCGGTCGAACTTGTCGGCCCACAGGTGGTATCCTTCGAGAGCGTCGATCAGCTGCGCGGCGATACGCAAGGTATCACCTTCTCTTTGGAAACTCCCCTCCAGCACGTAGCGGACCCCCAGCTCCTCGGCCACCTGCTTCACCTTCACCGGCTTGCCCTTGTAGGTGAAGGTCGAGTTGCGGGCGATGACAAACAGCTCCGGCATGTGCGACAGCGCCGTGATCAGGTCCTCGGTGATGCCGTCGGCGAAGTACTCCTGCTCCGGGTCGCCGCTCANNAGTTCCGGCATCTGTGCAAGGGTCGTAATGAGGCTCTCGGTGAACCCGTCGGCAATGGCATCTTGCCCGGGATCGCCGCTCAAATTGTCGAAGGGGAGCACGGCGATGGAGGGCTTGTCGGGCAGCGGATAGGCCATCTTTTCGACGGACGCCCGCTCCACGTCGGGGGCCCACGGTTGCCAAATAACCAGCCCTCCAGCCGCAACCAGCACCACAAGACCGGCCGCCGCTGCCGCAGCTATCCAGGGACGGAGAACATTTCGCCTAACGCCGATGACCTTGCCGGCATCCTTGGGGTCCAATAAGGCGCGGTATACCGGCACCGGCTTCTCGATGTTCTTGACCCGCTGTTCGCCGAGGTATTCGTAGCCCACCTCCACCTTGGCCTTGAGGTGCTCGTAGGCCGTACCTGAGACACTTACCCCACCGGGCTCTGTAAGCTCCTGCAAGCGTGCCGCGATGTTGACCCCGTCGCCGTAGATGTCGTCCTCGTCGATGATGATGTCGCCGAGGTTGATGCCGACGCGGTAGTGAATGCGGCGCTCCTCGGGGACGTCCGCCTCCCGCTCGCCCATTGCGCGCTGGATCTCGACTGCGCAAGCGACGGCATCGACGACGCTGGCAAACTCCACCAGCAGACCGTCGCCCGTGGTCTTGACGATGCGTCCGTGGTGCTCGGCGATCTTGGGGTCAATCAGCTCCGCGCGATGGGTCTTTTGGCGCTCAATCGTCCCGGTCTCGTCTGCCTCCATGAGCCGGCTATAGCCGACCATATCGGCGGCGAGGATCGCGACAAGCTTTCGGGTGACGCGCTGCTCTGCCATGCGGCCTCCCAAAGAACGCGCATGGGAACAAAAAGCTTACTATCGTTGTGGGATTAAGTCTACCGTCCGCTGTGTCGGAGTCGGGCCGGCAGCGGGGGCGCGGATGGCCGCGCGCTGAGGTCTGCCTTCGGGCGCCCTCACCCCGCCCCCGCGATCCGGCCCCACAGTCCGCGCTCTTCGGCATCCAGCCGTTGCGCGGCGTCGCGGTCGCCGCGGCTGAGCGCGTCCTGCTTGGCCGCGCGGAGGTCCTTGACGCGCTCCTCGAGTGTCGCGCCGCCGGCATCGCTTCCGGCGAGCGCGATGCTGTCCTCAGCCAGCCGCTTTCCGGCCTCGGCGAAGGCGCGGACGAGGCGCGGATGGTCGGCGAGGCGCACGCCGTCCACCGTCACGTTGGCGAGGAACTCGATCATGCCATCGCCGCCGAATTCCGCGGCGGCGCGGTGCGCGGCGGCGAGGTTGGCCTCGTAGTCCCCGCCCCATTCGCGCCGCAGCGCGGCCTCCGACTGCGCCCGCCCGTCGCCCAGGCGCCGCGCCAGGATTTCATGCTGGTCCACCGTCGTCTCGTAATGCCAGTCGAGGATGCCTCGCGCCTGTTCGCGGGTCAGACCCAGCGCCAGCGCCTGCTCGAGGAAGGCCGCCTCGCGCGCGGCGACCGCCTCATCCGGCACAAGGTATTCGGGCAGCGCGGGCCGCTCGTAGGCGTAACCCTCGACGTTGTCCGGCACGCCCAGCCTGCGGCGGAAGGCCTGGATCTCGTCGGCGTCCGCATCCTTGCCCGGCGGCGTGACGGCGCGCGACAGCTTGCGGCGCAGGTCGAAGGCCATCTTTACCGCATCGGCGGGGCCGGCCATGCGCTCGGCGAAGGCGCGCAGCTTCGGCTCGGCGATCGCCGCGCGCCAGTCGGCGCCTGCGCCGGAGGCTTCGGCCGCCGGTGCTCCGGCATCCCGTGCCGGCGCGGCCGCCGCGGCACCCGTCTCCGTTTCGGTCTCGCTCATGGTGCATCCTCCGGCTCGGCCCGCAGCTCGGACTCGGCGTCGGGCTCGGCGTTGAGGACGGCGAGGATGTTGAGGCCGATCGCCCGCTCGCCGTCCTGGAAGTGGGACATGTACGGGTCGCCCGGCACCACGCAGCTGTGGAACAGATGCGCCCATTCGAAGATCTGGTAGAGGCAGCGCCGTCCCTCGGGCGTTGCCAGGAAGACCCGGCGGAAATCGCGGTAGCGGTCGGCGTCGGAGTAGCGCGCGCCGAATTGCACCTCGCGCAGACGCTTGAAGAAGGCGAGCGGATCGGGGTTTCCGGGACCGCCCCTGCGGCGCAGGCGTGCGAAGATCATGACTTTCGGGCCCGCAGCGGCAGGCGCCGGACGGCGATGCCGCCGGCGCCGGGCGTGCCCGAAGCGGTGACGACGAGGGTCGCGTATTCCACCGTCTCCGCCGCCGCCGAGGCGTTGACCCAGATGCGGTCGTGCCGGCGCAGGCCATGCTCGGCGACCGTCTCGAAATAGCCCTTGCACAGCACGCTGCGCAGCGGGTGTGGCGTCGTCAGGATCCACAAGGCCGCGCCGCGCCCGTCGGCGGCGCGCTCCAGGTTCGCCGGGTTGCAGCGGTCCATGTCCGTCCTCCTTCTCGTCCTAAAGGTTGCGGCCGGCGCGGCCGACGATCGGCGCATCGCCAGATACCCGCGCCCAGGCCGCGCGCTCCTCTTCGTCCAGCGCCTGCGCCCGGCGATAGTCGCCGGCCCGCTGCGCGTCCTGCCGGCGGCGCCGCAGCGCGGCGGGATTCTGGTCTGCGTCCGCGGCGCCATCGCCATCATGGCCGCCGGTTGGCGCCGCTTGCCGTTCCTGCCCGTCGGCGGCGAGCTTGCGGCCCATCCGCGCGGCCATGCGCACGAGGCCGGGGGTGACGACCATCGAATCCCGTTCGGCCTGCGTGTACTGCGTTACGAACCACAGATGCGCATGGCCGAGATGGGCCCCCGCCTCGCCGCCCCACTCGGCGCGCAGGCCGGCGGTGCCGTCCGCATCGACGGTGTCCAGGAAGGCGAAGACGCCTTCGGCCTCGTCGGCGGTGAGCGGCCCGTGGGTTGCTTCGTCGAAGTTATCCGTCGCCGCGCCGCCAGAGCCCTCCACGCCCGGATCGCCGGTCTCCGCGCCCGCCGCGCCCGCGCCGGCGTCGTAGAGCTCGCGCTCCAGCGCGTCGAACTCCCGCGCCGTCTCGCGGTCGCCGAGCCCCAGCGCCGTGTCCCGTTGCCGGCGGATGTCGGCGATTCGATCGTCGACGCCCCGAAGTGCGGTCGCGTCCTCTTTCGGCCCGCCCGTCGCGGGGACCGGTTCGCTGTCGGTCATGACTGTCTCCGTTTTCGTTTGAGAGCTTCGTGCTCGGTTTCGCAGGCAAGGGTCCCGCTTCCGAAGCGCCTGATGAACTTCGCCGGGACCCGACCCACGCGACCAGCCCGCCAGTCGACGCGCGGGTTGCGCTCATCAGGCCCCTTGCATCGCGTCTTGAGCCGGCTGTGCGCACGGGCTCATCGCGAGCAATCGTCGTCAACCGACGCCGTCGACCCGGGCGGACGCGACGTGCCCCCGTGCCGTCACATCACAAGGCAGAAGGCGATACGTTCGATGCCCTCTCTCTTGCAGTTGTTGGCCGTGTGTATCACCCCTTGCAGGCCGTCCAGCAGGATCGCAAGCGCATCCAGTCGAAAACGCGCGACCTCTGCCGGGTCTTCCCCTTCCAGCACCCGCGGGATGGGTTGGCCAACGGGTGGGCGCGGGCCTCTCATCGCCCTGTTGTGCCGCATGAACCATTCGACGAGCGCGAGAGCGTCCGGATCCTCGTTGCCGATCAGCGACTGCAGTTTCCAGGTCGCCGCGATGATCTCATCCGGGCTGAACCACTCATCTTCATCCTCGGGGAATCCGTTTTCCTCGAAGGAATCATACGAGTTCGCAAATTCGTATGGCCTGATGCCCATCTTGGCCACCAGATTAGCGTGGTCACCCATAAGGCAATCGACGAACCAGGGTCCCATGCTCTTTTCGTCCCTGATGTCGTCGAGCCGGGAATAGATCCGCTCAGCTTCATCCCATGCCGGTGCGGGCCCCTCCAACGGCCAGATTATGTGGAGATACATGGTCACGGCCAGTTGCCTCCATACGTCTTTAAAGTTGTATTAGATATTTATAGAACAATTTTTAATATATGCAGCACAGCATGTCAATCACTTCCCAACTTGGTTGTCTTTTCCCGATGACAGCGCCCGGCTTCGATGCCCGGCCGCGGCCAGCAGATTCACGTAAAGCCCGGCGTAATCGAACAGGCCGATGAATTTCGTGCCGCGTTCGTACGAGGTTTTCATGGCATTGAGCAGCTCGCGGCTGGTCGTCACGTCGATCACGTTATTCGCGACAAGCTCCGCGAAACGCTCCTGCGCATGTCGGATCGCCAGGCCCATCGGAATCTGTTCCGGGTAGATGCGGGCCCTTTCGACGCGTTCTACGGCATTGCCGAACACATCGGTCAGCTGGCCCGGATTGTTGTTAGCGAAAGCGTCGACTATCTCCTGAAATCTATTCCAGGCCGCGCCGGTCTTGAATTCGTAATGCTTGAACCCGGCCTGGAACCTGTCCCATTGACGCCCGATCAGGGGATCAAACCATCCCATGATATCCTCGACGAACAAGTCGGTGGCGTCGCGCGCCAGACCGTCATATCGTCGGAATTTTCGGCCTCCCAGCATAGGCTGCAGGTGTGGGGGAATGTTCACATGGGTTTGCCCTTGCGCGGCCGGATCCATCCGTCCCAACAGGCCCTGCTGATACTCCTCGCCCGCGCCGCCGAACGCAAAATTGGTTTTGCTGCGAACTTTCCCCTGAATATCTGGCGGCAGTTTGTCGAAGATGGCTCCGAAAATCCGCGACGGATCGATCTTGTGCTCGCGGTTCGGCCATTGAAGTCGGTGTCGCCAGAGCTGCGCCTGTGCCGCCAGCCCGTCGAGGCGTGGAAGGGCCGCGCCGACGGCTCTGGCACCCTTCTTCAGCGCGGTGCGGACCGGGGCGAAGGCGCTGCCGACGATCGGGATCATGCCCAGACCGTCGAGCAGGAGCAGCAGGCTGTTGCCGGCCAGCCCGGCGATATCACCTTCCTTCCACTCCTCCTTGATCTCTCTCAGGTCGTTCCAGAAATGGATGCCGCTGCGCAGGTTGTTCAGGCCCGGCACCATGTCCTTGACGAATTCCTTGAGGAACCGGCCCGCACCCATCAGTTCGGGCAGCATGATCTCCTGGAAATCGCGGATCAACTGCGCCACCTCCTCGTCAGAGGCGCCGCGGCGTATCCCTTCGATCATCTCGTCGAAGGCGCGCATGCGCAGCCGGGCGAGATGTTTCTGGGCGCCGTATGGATCTTCGAAGTCGTAAGTCATCCCGTCCGGTCTCAGCGCGGCGGGTTCGGACCACCCGGATTCGGGGATGCCCTTGAAGACTTCCGCCTCGATCAGGCGACGCAGTTCCGATAGCGTCAGGTCATCGGCGAAGAGCCGCGACAACAACGTCATCCGGGTTTTGAAGTCGTCCCAGTTGCGCAACAGAATCGCAGCGGCGTCATCCGGCAGAGTCAGAAAGACAGGGCCGTCCCCGAGACGAAACGACACCTCGTCGTCGCCTTGGGCGGCCCACAGGCCTTCGGTGTTTTCACGGTTGAATGCCCCGATGTCCGGCTTCTCTAAGAAGACCGCGGGCATGAAGCCACCACCGGCCATAATCAAGTTGAGAAAAAACTTCCGTCGTTGATCCGCCGTCGGCTGCCCCGAGACGCCGGAGTAGGCATCGAGGTCGGCGACGCTGCGGAAGTTCCAATCCGACTTTCCGTCGTAATTGTAGAACAGGCCATTGGTCCATCGCCCGAGTCCGCCGCCGGCCGACTCCGGCATGCGGTAGACCTGGCCCTTCCGCAGCGCATCCGTATCGACCGCCCCGTCATCCGTGAGCGGCACGGCGGGCAGACCGGCGGCCCAAATATCCCGGGCATTTGCCGTCGCGGCGGCCGGCCCGCTGTTGCGCGTGCCGCGATCGCCGCTGGGGGCAGCCGGTCTCTGTCCGCTTTTCTTTTGAATCGGTGCGCTCTTGGGGCTGTCTGCGGCCGCCCTTGGGAAAGATGTTGGTGCGGGCCCGATGTGCATCTTGCCGGTGTTTTCCGGGGAGACTGACGCGGGACCAGGCTGTAAGGAACGATTTTCGCTCGCTGTCCCGACGTCGGTCAGTTCACCGGCGGGCCCCGGCAAGCCCGGTTTCGGCTTCGGTTGCGCAGGCAGCGATATCGCCCGGGCTTCCGCCTCCAGGTCACGTCGGGCAGTCGTCAGCTGCGCGATCTCCGCCTCCAGCCGGGCGACCTGGCGCCGCCTGATCTCGGGCGGGCGATCCGTGTCCTGGCGCAGCGACCGCAGACGGCGTTGCCGGTCGTCGAGGCGCTCATCGATATCCCGCAGGCGCTGCACCAGATCCGTATCGGCCCTGATCTCGTCCAGCGGCCCGGACGCCGCTGCAAGGGCGTATCGGTCCACGCCGGGTTCCGCCGCGGCCAGCGCCGCGCGGGCGCGCCGCGCGGCGTCCCGGCTGCGTTTCATGATTGCGTCAATCGCCATTCGGTCATTCCTCTCAGATCTGCGCCGGTGACGACGCAAGGGGGCCGCGCAGCGCCAGGGGCGCCGGATCGGCGATCCGGCGCCCGCTCCCGGGGCCAGCCCGCTGCGCGGCTGCGCGTATGGGCGACAGTTACGTTTGCACCCCCGCCACCTTCGCGGTCGCATCGAGGAACCGCTCGGCGTCGCGGCGGGCCTCCTCGCCCTTGAGCGCGCGAATGCGTCCCGCGCGCAGCGCTGCAACGTCGCCTTGGTTGCGCAGCCAGCGCTGCGGCATGCCGTTGAAGGCGCCGGCGTCGCGGGCGATGGCGTCGGCGTCGAAATTGTCCATGATCTCCGGGTTCGCCTCAACGAACGGCGCGATCATCTCGATGGTGCGCACGGCGCCGAGCGTTTCGATCTGCTGGCGCACTTTCTGCACCGGGTTCGCGTATTCGAAGCGCACCTCGCGCCCCTGAAGGATCGGCGGCGGCACAGGGAAGCGGCCGAGCCGCAGGAGGATCGCGAACACCCGCTCGGCCACCGGCCCGGCATAGTCGTTCTCGAGCCGGCCGAACACCGGGCCGATGGTGCGCACGAACTCCTCCTTGCGCTCGATCACCTCGGTCGCCGTCATCGTCGGCCGGTCGACCGGCAGGTTGAGCACGTTGCGGAAGAAGGCGGCGAAGATCTGCTCGCGCACGTCCTGCTGCATCTCGCGGCCGATCGGGATGTTGCCGGTGATGTCGAGCGTGTCGACCGGCTTGCGCCCGCCGAGCTTGACGGCGCTGCGCGCGTCGTACGTCACGATGCCGCCGGGGAACAGCTGGGCCGATTTGATGAGCCCGTCATTGGGCGCGATGATCGGCGGGTCGACGGCCTTCTGCCCGGCTTTGAGGATGGTCTTGCCCATCTGCTGCAGGGTCAGCGCGTCGGGCAGCGCCAGCATGCCCGGCGAGCGCCCGTAGACCTCCCCCGCCCGCGTATCCCAGCGCGGCACGGCGAGCGGGAACTCGTGGAAGCCGCTCTCGGAGACGATGCGCTCGGCCTTGACGTCGACGACGGTCGAGGCGAAGGGCAGGTTGCGGTTGTCGCGGCGGCGCGGGTCGCGCTCGGCCCGCGGCAGGATCGCGTGGACGAACTCGAATCTCTGGTCCGGCCGGTTGCCGGCGAGCGCCGCGCGCACCGCATCGCCCAGGCGCTCGCGGCCCCAGCGCTGCGCCGCCTGGCGCGCGCTCAAATCGAGCCGGATGAAGGCGGTGTCGATGTCGCCCGCCTCGCTCTCGGCAAGGTACAGGCGGTGCAGCGGGATTGAGCGGAAAGCCAGCCCGTCGAGGGTGCGGTTCTCGCTTATCAAGAGCGCGCCGGTGCCGAAGGCGGCGAGATCCGCGTCGACCTCGCCCGAGCGCTGCACGAAGCCGGCGCGCCGCTCGTAGACCGCGGCGAAGGTGACGGCTTCGGCCCGCTCCAGCCAGTCCTTGACGGCGTCGTCCTCGGCAAGCGCCGGATCCGCCGTGCGGATCGAGAACCAGCGCGTTGTCTTCGGCTTGACCATGCTGTCGATGGCGGCGGCGAGGCCGCGCACCGCAAGGAGCGGCGTGCCGTCGAAGATCGCATCGGTGCGTTTCGCGCCGGCTACGTGGGCGCCGGTGAAGTCGGCGCGCTGCGGCAGCATCACCTCGGCGATGTCCTGCCAGTGCGCGTCCCATGTCCGGCGGTCGTCCTTCAGGCGCCGGTAGCGCTCCAGCAGATCGGTGGTCCTGTTGTCCTGCATGTCGTCCTCATAGGTGTCGGCGACCGCGGCGGATGGCAGCCGATTTGCGTCAGCGGGTCTGAGCGGGCGGCGCAGCTGCACCAGAGCTTCGTCCGGTCGTCTGGACGCGGGCTCTCCCCCGCTGAGACGGTGAGTCCCACCCCCACCCTGCCCTCCCCCATCAAGGGGGAGGGGTGTTCTTTGGCATGGCACTCACTTGACCCCCCCTCCCCTGGAGGGAGGGGGCAGGGGGAGGGGGAAGACGAAATCCGCCGGCGAAAGCCGGCTCCGATTCCGTCTTGCCGGATAACGCGCTAGGCCGGGTCGAGGGCCCCGCGACTGACCGGCGCGGGCGCCGTCACCCCTTGCGGGCCGGTGAGGATGGTGTTGCGGAAGCCGAGGCGGCTGAGCGCCATGAGCCGTTCCTTGCGCATTCGTTCGCGCAGCGCGAACTGCGCCTTCGCGTCCTCGTCGGTGAACCGGAACCCGCCGAACCTGCCAAGCGCGCCGAGGGGCCCGAAGCCGCGACCGCCGCCAGCCCCGACGACGCTTTCGGCCAGCCGTCCGTCGGCGAGCCGCAGCCCGGAGCCGGCGAACACGCCCGCCCCGAACTCGGCGACCAGGTCGCCGACCAGGCGGCCGTCCTCGAGCGCCAGCGCGAGGATCCCGGGCGGAAGGCCCCGCTGGCCCCAGAGACGGCCGAAATTACCAGTGCCACCGCCTTCTTGCGTTCGTTCGAAAGCGAAGCCGTCCTTCGGCCCGGTGTTCCGCGGTCTGCTCTTTTCGTGGTCTTCGGGGGCATTTCGATCGCCAGTCGCCATTGTCGTCTCCTGAATGTCCGGTTTGCATCTGCTGTTCCGGCGCCAAGCATGCCGGTCGGGTCATCGCACGAGTACCCGCTCCGACCCGCATCCCCGGAGCCAGGGCGCCGGCTTCGCGGTCGCGTACTATGTCGTGGGACTGCAAGTATCAGACAGTCTGGGCCGCAGGCGCCTGTCGTCTCAAAACGTCGATCACGATCAGACGGCCCATTCCACCGGACGCGACCGCCATCGAAGGGATCAGCTTGGTTTGGCTCTCAGACTTCGGTCTGCGGTCCAAGGTCAGGCCGCAGCCGGTTCGATCTGTCGTCGCGGATCGCCATCCGCCGCGCTGCGCGCCAGAAGCGATAGGCATAGATCGCCAGGGCAGCGCCGGGGAGGATCACGAATGACAGCGGCCATCCACGGCCCACCGCGGCGGCGAACAACACACAGAGCCCGATGTCGATGAAGAACCTTCGGGACAACCGGTCCTGCGCCTCGCCGTCCCCCTCGGCCCCGAGTCGGCGCATTCGTCTCGAGACGTGCCGCAGATAAACCGCGAAGATCGGGACGACCGACACGATCGCCGCGAACAGCGTCCAGAAAAGCAGCACATTGAGGAATTCGAGCTGGCAGATCGGGGCACCGCTTCGATCGTGGATGACGCCGAGAGTGCCGACCGGTCGCGGGTCGCACATCCACCGCCCGCCAAAATCGATATCGATGGAGATCATCAAGCCCAGGAGGGGTATCGCCAGAACGTACGATATCCAGGCCACGCGCAGGAGCGGTGCAAAAAAACGTCGCGCGCCCGAATGAATCGGTGTACGGGGCGTCGCCGCCGAATGGCCGCCTGCCGTGCCTTCCGGGAGTCCTGTCGGTGGTGCTCCACTCGCTGCCATCACGTGCCGTCCTCGTCCGGTGTGCCGTAACTGCGTCGTGGTCTGCGCCGCATCGACGGGTACGCGGTGCTGAACCGTACCGCCGTCGCCCAATATCGCGGCCAGCCCGAGACTCTACCCACAACTGCAGCGGATAATTTGACACTATTAAGGCGCGAAATTGATGTCTTGCGGCAGCGAAGCCGCGGAATCTTCACGAATCCACGGTTTCTCGCGGTAATAGCGCCCGACACGGGCGCCATAATTGCTCACCGCCTCCTTCGCCAGGCTGTTGTAGAGCGTGGCGATCTTCTCGGGCGCGGGATCCTCCAACCGGTCTTCAATGTGCCGGATCAATGTCATGGCAGCCGCGATATTCGTCTCGGAATCATACGGATCCGCGCCTTCGTCCACCAGTTCGCCCCAGAGCTGCGGGTTGACGCCCATGGGAGAAACGGTATCGCCGACCCTGATCAGGTCCGCGGCCGGCTGCAACGGTCCCGCAGCCTGTTCGCGATACATGATGGCTTTGACGAGATCCGGGTCGACGTCACGCTCATCGGCCAGGCGGTCGATCGTCGCGCTGTGCCGGGCGACCGTTGCCCTGGCATATCCCGCGACCAGGGGCGCCTGCAGCGGATCCGTGTCGTCGGCCGCGGGATTGTCCGCAACTTCGAACACCGCATCGACGCCCCAGTTGATGGCATTGATGCGGTCCTGTTCCATGTTGTAGATCGGGCGGCCATCCGCGGTCTGTCTGACCTGCGCCCCGATCAGCTCGTGCATGCCGTCGAGCGAGAAGGCCGGCGTCCGGCGCCGGAACGGCATGAAGGCGCGGTTCTTCTCGTTCCATTCCCAGGCGCTGCGCGTCCCGTCGGTCCCCAGAACATGATAGACTTGCCTGTCTTCGAGCATGCCCCGGTCGATGCTGCCGTCCGGCGTTCTCGGCAATTCCTTCCAGGTAGACGGTATTTTGAAACTCCGGATTTCGGCCAGTTTCAGCCAATTCCCAACCGCCTCCGTCTTGTTGCGTTGCGCCTCGCCCGGGGACGGTGGCACATGCGCGATACCGGATCCGTCTTCCTCTTTGTCATCGGACCCGGCTTCGTCCGCTTGCGGCTTGCCCCCTTTCGGCTTGTCGTCCTCCGGCCCGGTCGGAAGCGCCAGGTCCCGCGGCTCGAGCTCCGTCGCCCCGGTGTCGGCGCCTTCCGCACCTTCAGACGCCGCCGCGCGACCCGGTTCCGCGCCCACCGCCCCGCTCTCCCCCGGCGCCGGCACCAGCGCATCAGCCTTGCGGTCGTAGACAACGCGCTGGATGCGGCCGTCGGTCACAAGACGGTACAGCTGCTTGTCCTCGAGGCGGCTCTTATCGAGGGCACCTCGGGCCAGCGGCAGCGGGAGCTCGCGCGCCCCGGAGTCCCTGACGCCCTCTGTCGCCATGCCGCGGGCCAGTGCCCGGGTGAGGACCGGATCGTCGGCGTGTTCCAGCAGACCGGCCGTGTCCGGCGCGATGCGGCCGGCAAGCTCCCGCGCCAGCGCGTCGAAGGCGTCGCCGTAACGCCGCCGCAGCGCGCCGATGCGGGCGAGCCGCTCCGGCGGCGACAGCCCCTCCAGCTCCGCCGCCAGCGCATCGCGCGCCGCCTCGGTGAGCAGCCGCGGCGTCTCGCCCATGGCGCGCTGCACCCGCTCGCGCAGCGCCAGCGCCCGGCGGAAGTCCGCTTCGGCCCGCGCCATCTCCGGGGTGCCGGGGGCGGCGGACGCCAGCGCGTCCTCGGCCGCGGCGAAGGCCTCGGCCACCGTCTCGTCCCGCATCGCCCAGCCGGCCGGGTCGGCAGCCCGCTCGGCCAGGACCTCGTCGCGCGCGGCCCTGCGGGTCCTGCGGTCGGATTGTCGGTTGTCCGGGTCGCGCGGGCCACCGCCTTGCGGACCGGCGCCGGCGGCCGTGCCCCCGATGTCCGCCGCGATCTCCTCTGCGGTCATGAATGCGTAGGTCCGGCGCGCGGCATGATGCGCCTCGGCCGCCGCGACCTCGTCGCGGAACGCGGCGAGCGCGTCCGGATCGAGGACGGCCTCGGCCGACGCTTCGGCCGCCGGGTCGCCGCGCCCGGTCTTGCGGATCCGCTCCAGATGCTCCGTCATGTGCAGGTCGAACCGCTGGCGCTGCGTGCGGGCCCGCTGCCGCTCCGCGGCCGCGGCCACGGCGACGGCATTCCGCGCTTGCCGGATCAGCCGTGCGGTCAGCGCCGCATCGTTGCCGAGCGCCTCGTCGAGCTCGCCGCTCTCCAGCGACGCCAGCGCCAGCCCCGGGTCGCGCGCGATCGTGCCCTCGACCAGGGCGAGGTGCGCCTGCCGGACCCAGGCCTTCGTCATCGCCTCGATGTGCCCGGGCCCCAGTCCGGCCAGTCGTGCCGACTCGGTGATCGTATCGGCGCCTTTCTTGAGCAGCGCGGCCAGCATCGCCCGATCGCGATGCACGGCCTCCGCATAGGTGTCGAGCGCTGCCGCCAGCTTGCCGTTCAGGGGGGCCGCAAGCGCCCCGCTGCGGCGCTGCGCCAGGCGCTGCACGAGCACCTCCCGGTGTGCCTGGGCGAGGGCCTGCCGGCGCTGGCGGAGGGCGGGATCGTCCGATTGTGCGAGCAGGGACTCTATCGCCGCATCGAAATAGGCGAGCGCCCGTGCCGGCCGTTGTTCGGGATCGCTGTCCAGCGACGCCTGCTGGAGCGCATCGGCGCGCGTCACCGCAAGGCGCGCGTCGTCGTTGGCGTGGTCCAGGACCGCCCGGACGTCATCCGCGGCTTCCCTGGCCGCGTCGTCCTGCCCGCCCGGAAGATCCGCTCCCGGGACAGGGACGGCCTCGTCGCGCGGTTCGCCGTGTTCGCCGTCCGATGCCGCGCGGCGCATCTGTTCGACGGCCCGCGTGCGTGCGGCGTGGCGGGCGAGGTCGTCGCCGAACCCGGCGACGGCGCCGCCGAGACGCGTCAGCGCGCGGCCGGGGGCGGCAAGCTCGGTCCCGAGGCCGGAGATCGGGCCGGGCGCGGCGGCACGGCTGTCGTAGACGGGAATGCGTGGCATGCGGGAAATCCTGTGTCGTGGTCGTGCGCGGCGGCCTACCAGCCGCAGAATTCGGCGCCGACGGCGTTGTGGGCGTCGATCTGGATGCGCGTTCCTTCGGAATCGCGGCGGCTCGCGGCGATCGGTTCCGCCACCAGGCAGAAGGGCGGCCCGGCGTCAGTCGCGGTCGAACCGGCGCAGCCGCTCACGGCCAGCGCCGCGCCGAACAGCACGGCGAATCTCGTCGGCTTTCCTGGCATCAAGGATGGCCCGTCTTCGCGCCGCGGCCCGTTCCTCGATCCGGCCCAGGCGGGTGGCGCCCCGGCGGCCCAGCCACAGGGCAAAGGCCGCCAGGGCGACGGCGCCGAGGACGAGCAAGGCTGCGGTCATTCGCCGCCGATCGCGGTCGCGGTCACGAAGCGCAGGACGATGTTCACGACGGCCATGACGGCGGCGACGATCTCGGCCTGCACCTCGGGGCTCAGATCGACCGGCAGGTCGATGCCGAACACCATCGCCATCGTCGCGACGAAGGCGACGATGTTGGCCCAGATCGTCTTGGAGGCATACCAGGGTTTGGAGTCCATCATCGGGGTCCTTTCTCGGGAAGACGGCCCCGCGCGGGCGGGGCGGTGGGTGTAAGTCGGCGGGCCTAGAGGATTGTCCGGTCATTTGGACGCGGGCGTCCCCCGTTGAGGCGGTGAGTCCCACCCCCACCCTGCCCTCCCCCATCAAGGGGGAGGGGAAATTTCTTTGTCACGGCAACAACTTACCCCCTCCCCTGGTGGGAGGGGGCAGGGGGAGGGGGACAACGAAATCTGCCGGCAAAGCCGGCTCCGATTCCATCTAACCGGATAACGCGTTAAGCGGCGGCGGCGTCACAGCGCCGGCGGCGGCGCGTCCGCGTCCATCCAGTCCGCGCCGCTGGCGAGGGCGCAGACCGCGCCGTCGGGCAGCACCAGCAGGACGGTCCAGCTGCCGGTCTCGGGATTGCGCCAGAGCTGCACCAGCGCGCCGCCGGCGACGCCCTGGCCGGCCACGGACTCGCCGTGGTCGTGGCGCAGCAGGTTGGGGAGGACATCGGGCGCGGAACAGGGCACGCGCAGGGCGCGCGGGAACAGCTGCGCCGCCGCCGGCGCGGCCATGAAAAAAGCCGCCACGAGGGCGGCGAGGGTGGGGAGCGGTCTCATGCGAAGTCTCCTGTTGAAGTCTCCTGGGGCGTTAGCCGTTAAGGTGGAATCGGTTCCGGGCCGCAGCGCGACCTCATACTTCGAGACGGCGCTCTGCGCCTCCTCAGCATGAGGACACAATCATCGGAGCCTCATGCTGAGGAGGGCCGCGAGGCCCGT
>JABAOD010001317.1_pt1 | contig 31720 bp, 28 predicted proteins | sample 7062151 | NCBI WGS metagenome assembly JABAOD01 (sample SAMN14538626, study PRJNA623070) | marine sediment metagenome | biome: marine biome [ENVO:00000428]; feature: marine pelagic biome [ENVO:01000023]; material: deep marine sediment [ENVO:00002113] | place: India: Gulf of Khambhat ... | reverse complement strand
GCGCCCATGTTCTCGAACTTGTCGGCCAGCTCGATCTCCTTGGCGACGGTCACGCCGTCCTTGGTGATGCGCGGCGCGCCGAACGACTTGTCGAGCACGACGTTGCGGCCCTTCGGGCCGAGCGTGACCTTCACGGCGTTGGCCAGGATATCAACGCCCTTGAGCATGCGCGTGCGCGCATCTGCAGAAAACTTGACTTCTTTGGCAGCCATTTCTCTATCGCCCTCCTCGCTTGCTTAGGCGGCCTTCTTGGCCTTGCCGGTGCGTTCAATGATCCCCATGATGTCGGACTCCTTCATGATCAGGAGTTCCTCGCCGTCGATCTTGACTTCGGTGCCGGACCACTTGCCGAACAGGACGCGGTCGCCGGCCTTCACGTCCAACGCAACGATCTCTCCCTTCTCGTTCCGCGCACCCGATCCCACAGCCACGATCTCGCCCTCCATGGGCTTCTCCTTGGCGGTGTCGGGGATGATGATGCCGCCGGCGGTCTTCTCCTCCTCCTCGACGCGGCGGACGAGAACGCGGTCGTGCAACGGCCTGAATTTCATGGTTTTGCCTCCAGAGTTCACCAGATTCGAACGAACAGCATAAGGTTTGGCACTCATCGCTTCCGAGTGCTAACAGGCGCCGATTTAGGTGAGCCGAAAGATCGATTCAAGAGGTTTGGAAGAAAAAAACTTGCGCCCGGCCAAGACTGCGAGCCGGGCCGGGAAACTATGATCCTGGCCGGCTAGCGATGAAGCACGACGACCACGTCCTGGCCGCCGCGGCGAACCTGAAGGACGGCGGTATCGCCTGCCGATGCAAGCTCGGACTCGAGCGCCGCTGCGCTGCGAACCCTCTTGCGATACACCGCCGCAATCACGTCCGACTGCCGCAGCCCATCGCGCCAGGCCGGGCTTGCGCGGTCGACCGACTCGACGCGTACTCCGGCATCAGCCGGCAGATCCCGAAGCTCCACACCGGCAAGAGGCTGCGGCGATGTGAAGAGCCTGGCCGGACGGTCCCCGAATTTCGAGCCGGTGCCAGGCGACCGCACGGGAATCAGATTGGTCGGACCGCTCCCAACCGTTGCCCCGGCCCCGGCCCCGGCGGACCGCATCGGAATCAGATTGGTCGGGCCGTCACGGCGCATCGTATCTGTGGCACGTGGCTGAAACGGGATCAGGCTCGTCGGTCCGCTACGGGCACTCTTGATCGCGTCGAGATGCACCGATACAGGCACGTTCCGGTCGCTGGGGACGACAGTGAGCACGACCGTATCGCCGCCCTTGAAATACTCGATCCTGGTCGCCCAGTCCTCCGCGCCGTCGATCGACCGACTATCCTCGGCGGCACTCGGATCGCCGCCACCGATCCCAACACGTTCGACCCGCGATCCCTTGAACAGCTCGATGACAGGCGCGCCTTGTGTCGCCTCGAAGACAGGTGCCTCTTGCGCAACCGCGCCTCCCTTTGGGCTCGGCACCGATACAATGGCCAAAATCAACAGCGGTTTCAGATAAAGAACAGACTTAACGATTCTCATGATGCTCCCCCTGTCGCCGAATTCGGCGTATTCGTCTTGCGGACGTCACGCCACCCGGATTCACATTCGACGCAATATTATGGCCGGCACATCCACAATGGCATCTTGCCTCATCGGAAAGTGGGCGCCACGTCCGAAACAATGCATTTTGCGCGAATGCAGTATAAACGAAAAGCCTCAATCAAAACAACGCACAAGGCGCCTAGTGCCAGAGGCCGGTGATTCGCCACCGCGGCCGTGCAGGTATTGATGCAATGCGGCGTCCCAGGCCGAATGGCCCGTCCTCGTATTGAATCGCTTCCCGGGCCGGATAGAGCGACAGCAAACGCTTGATCCGCTCGTGCGTCGGCGGGTGCGAGCGCAACAGGGACGGCTCCGGCAGGCGGCGGCCAGGCATAAGAATGCGCTCCCACAGGCCGGCCTGTTGCATCTCCAGCTTCCGCAGCGCCGAGGCGAGGCCGGCCGGATCGCCGGTCAGCATGGCGGCCTCGAGATCGGCATCGTATTCCCGGGCACGCGAAAGCCCCATCTGCAGGACATTGGCGACGGTCGGCGCAACCAGCAGCAGAAAGATGAGCAGCCATGAGAACTGGACGCGCCCCATCAGCAGCAGCGGCAGATTGGCGATCAGCAACACCGCGCCCGCGAGGGTCATCACGTTGGTCAGCCGGCCGATGCTGTCGGCCAGCCCCATCACCCAGACGTCGTTATTGCGAATGTGGCTCAGTTCGTGCGCCAGCACGCCGGCAAATTCGCGCGCGTTCAGCGTGTTGATCATCCCGTCGGTGACCGCCACTGCGGCGTTGTCCCGACGGCCAAGCGTAAACGCGTTCAGGATCGGGCTCGGCAGATACCAGAAGGTGGGCACGTGGTCGAGTTCGGCGCGCCGGGACAATCGCTCCAGGATGGCGAACCCCTGCGGGAAGTCGCGCGGCCGCAGTTGCCGGCCCTGATAGAGGCGCAGCACGAGAGCGGGCGAGGCACGCGGGCTAAGCAGCAGCGCGAAGATCCAGCCGCCAAGCGCCCAGAGTGCACCCTCGGGTCCGAACACCAGCCACGCACACAGGGTCAACAGGCCGATCATCCCGCCCAAAAGCAACGCCGACTGCAGCAGATTGCGCAACCTGTGGCGTCGGCGCGCGGCGTCATCGAGGAACTGTCTTGTCGTCATGGCCGGGATGCTAGCACGAACCCGCACAGGGTTCGCAACGTGCCGGGACGGACGAGCTCCCAACGCCCGCACGGCGGGCCGAGATCCCGCCAAGATGGTCGCAGAAAAGCACGGGATAGACACGGGCCAAACGGGAACCCTAGCGCGACCAAAACGGCGCCGAGCGCCAGGCGTCCGTTCCGGAGCCGGTCAACGGAGTGCAACGTCGCAATGTCGGCAAACCGCTGTGCCGAGCGATCGCAGGAGGCATGGAATGCATGGCCGACGCATCCTACGACGCCGGCGCTCTCGAAGAGTCGAGCCGAAATATTCGCCCCGGCGCCATGGCGCCGTGGCATGGGGTGCCAAATGTGGCGTGATTAACCATCTATCCCCCTTGAATCACCGTTTTTTCTGTCTATCTAGGAAATTGGTTCCTCAAATGTTCCAGATGAGGCCAGGAAAGGGTACGAATATTATGACCACCAAGAAAGAAACGTTTCTGCAGGGACTTGCCGCAGTGGGCCTGCGGGCCGCGATCGGGACCACCGAACGCGTGTTGGGTGCCATGCGCGCCACCTACCGCACGGTCACCGGACGCGAAGCGCCGGCCCGTGTGCCGGAGACCCCGACGGGCCTGAAGCCCGCAGTTCCTGTGGAGCTGTCGGTTTCCCCGGACTACATCGTGTGCCTTGAAGACGGCAAGCGCTTCAAGATGCTGAAAGGGCACCTGCGCGCCGCCTACGGGTTGAGTCCGGAAGAGTACCGTGCGAAGTGGGGCCTGCCGGCAGACTATCCGATGGTCGCGCCCAATTACCGCGAAAAACGCGCTCGCATGGCGAAGGATATGGGCCTCGGCCACATGCGCGGAAAGGCGTCCGCCAGCAAGGCCGCCCCCGAGAAAGCCCGCGACAGCAAGAAGGCCGCCTGACCTGCCTGATCCCGTGCGCCGCCTTTATCTGCTGGCGCGCACGGGTTATTGCGGTGCCCCGCACGGACACAGCATCCTCATCATCCGTGAGCGGGGCCGGCCCCAAAGCTCGTCCCATGTCGCTAGCCGTCACGGCGCGACCCAACGATCGTCGCCATCGCACGACAGCCAGTCGCGCATTGGAATGAAAATCCGACTTGCCCGGATAGTGCAGACCGCGCCTCGCAGAGCGCGCGACACATTATATGACGGTGGCACCGGCTCAACAAACACGCCACTCGCCTTGGTTCGTCCGCGGTGCGGCCCCAGTACCGGACCGTCTCACGGTGCACGGGCAGGCATCTGCCGGATTGCGTGATGGGCACAACGCGCGTCACGCGCCTTTCCAGCGAGCATCGCTCGCCTGACAGGCCTGGCGGTTATCGACCGAGCAGCCATAGTATCAAGGTGAGAACCGCACTGACGAGAATCGCCGTCGCGACCGGAAAGTAGAACCGGAATCCCTCGCGCTCCACGACGATATCGCCGGGCAGCCGGCCGATGCCGATCTTGTGCAGGAGCGGCCAGATCAGGCCGGCAAGGACCAACAAGATACCCAGAGTAATCAGGAACCGCGAAACCGGGTTGCCCCAGAAGAACTCGATCATGTTCGCTTCCCCGGATGAGGATTACGGCTGACCCGCAGCCGTGCCCGTTTCCTCCCAATCTTCAAGCCGCACCGGGCGGATCCACGGCCCCCAGGTTCCGGGGGATGCGTCAAAGACTCCTGCGGCCGGCGCGCCGCAGCTAGCGCACGTGGCACCCTTCGTCAGATTCCACCCGGTAATGCGGTATCCGTCACGACCGATCAACAGTCCGCCACATTCGTGACACCACGTCGATTCCCCCTCAGGATCGTGGACGTTTCCCGTATAGACATAGTGCATTCCCGCATCGAGGGCGATGGCACGCGCCCGGTGCAGTGTCGACGCCGGCGTAGGTGGCCTGTCGTCCATCCGCCATGCCGGGTGAAAGGCGGTGAAGTGCATCGGAACCGCCGGTCCGAGGCATTCGAAGACCCACCCGGCCAGCGCACGGATCTCGGCATCGGAGTCGTTCTCGCCCGGGATCAGCAGCGTCGTGATCTCCAGCCAGACGTCCGTTTCGTGACGGATGTAGGCCAGGGTCTCGAGAACTGGCTGGAGATGTCCGGAGCAGATCCTGCGATAGAAGCGTTCGCTGAAGGCTTTCAGGTCGACGTTCACTGCATCCATCAGGGCGTAGAACTCGGCGCGCGGCTCCGAAGTCACATAGCCGGAGGTCACCGCGATCGTATGCACGGCGCGGTCACGGCAGGCGCGAGCCACATCGAGCGCGTATTCGTGGAACACGATTGGATCGTTATAGGTGAACGCGACGCTCGGGCACCCAGTGTCGTGCGCGGCGCGGGCGATGGTCCGTGGATTGGCACGGTCCGCCAGCACATCGTCCCGGCGCGCCTTGCTCATGTGCCAGTTCTGGCAGAACCGGCAGGCCAGGTTGCAGCCTGCCGTTCCGAACGAGAGCACCGGCGTGCCGGGCAGGAAATGATACAGCGGCTTTTTCTCGATGGGGTCCACACAATAGCCACTCGACCGGCCCCAGGTCGTGAGCCGGATCTCACCAGCCTGGCACGCCCGCACGAAGCACAGGCCCGCCTGCCCCTCACGCAGCTTGCATAACCGCGGGCACAAATCGCATTGCACCCGGCCATCTTTCAGGCGGTGCCAGTATTTCGTGGGAAAAACCCTGTTTGGGCTCGCCATCACGTGCCTCGCAACTTTCGTACAAGCTTGTCACCATACTTGGGAATAGCGCGTTGACGCATGTCAATGCGATTCAAGGGAGGACTGTGCGAGCGTTGATTATTATTCGCATTGCGTAGCCGCATGGACGCTCAGGAGGCGTCGATGCCGATCCACCGGGAAGCATTCTATTTCGGGGTCAAGGTTTCTCCAGCCATGCGGTCCGGGCCGAAAAACGGCTTCGAGCCGGCATATCTGACGCTGCACCGCTCGGGCGAACTGGCCGAACGCGCGCGGGTCGCCGACCGACACCTGGAGAATTGCGACCTGTGCGCCCGCTATTGTCGGGTGAACCGGAAGCAGACGCTGGCTGGCGTGGTCTGCCGGACCGGCGAACTTGCGGTCGTCAATTCGTGGGGCCCGCACCACGGCGAGGAGGACTGTCTGCGCGGCTGGCGCGGCTCGGGCACGATCTTCTTCTCGTGGTGCAACCTGCGCTGCGTGTTCTGCCAGAACTGGGAGATCAGCTGGAAGGGCCGCGGCGAAGAGGTGGCGGCGACGGACCTGGCCGATTTCATGCTGAACCTGCAGGCCATGGGCTGCCACAACATCAATCTCGTCAGCCCGAGCCATGTGGTGGCGCAGCTCCTCGCGGCCCTCGAGATCGCTGCCCGCGGCGGCCTGCGGCTGCCGCTCGTCTACAACACCGGCGGCTACGACAGCCCCGAGGCGCTCGCACTGCTCGACGGCGTGGTCGACATCTACATGCCTGACATGAAGTACGGTGACGCCGACCTCGCCAAGAAATACTCCCATACGCCGGATTATGTGCGGGTCAACCAGGCGGCGGTGCGGGAGATGCATCGCCAGGTCGGCGATCTGCAGCTGACCGCTGACAATATCGCCCAGCGCGGCCTCCTGGTGCGGCATCTCGTGCTGCCCGGCGGCATCGCCGGCACCGAAGAGGTGGTCCGATTCCTGGCCGAGGAAATCTCACGCGAGACCTATGTCAACATCATGGACCAGTACCGTCCGAGCTATCGCGCCGGCGAGTACCCGGAACTGGATCGCGCGATCACCGACGTGGAATACCGCGAGGCGGTGAACCTGGCACGGGAATATGGCCTGCGGCGCCTCGACCGCCGGTGTTCCGAGCGCTGGCTCGTCCGCTGGCCCTGACGATTCGCATCTCCGAGCGCGCAAAACCGGCGACCGGTGGCGCCTCGACGGAATCCAATTGTGGAGTAACCGGATCTTAAGTTCGTCCCCGGCAAACTCGACGCGACGCCACGATGCGAGAGGGGACTGTCATGAACGTTGCGAGTGGATGGAGTAGGACTGCCGCACCGATCCGCTTTGGTCGCCGCCTGATCAACGTCGCCATGTTCCTGATGTTGCCGGCCCTGCTGGCCGGATGCCTGCAGATGGAGAGGACCGTGCGCGTCAATGCGGACGGCAGCGGCGTGCTCATCGAGCGTCTGGTGATGGGCAACGAGATCGTCGACATGATGGCCGGGATGCAAACCGAAGGCCAGTCGTTCGCCATTCGCGACGACGACAGGCTCCGCGCCAACGCAGCAAGCTTCGGCGAGTCGGTCCGTTTCGTGTCGGCACGGGACATTGTCACCGAATTCGGGCGCGGCTACGAGGCACGCTATGCCTTCGCGGATGTCAACCTGCTGCAACTCGGACAGGACATCGAGGAGAGCATGCCGGGAGGCACCACCGAGGGCGATACGTCCGGCGGTGGCGCACCGAAATTCACCACCTTCACCCTGCACCATACGAATCCGGCGGAACTCGTCATCCACTGGCCGGTGAATGAAGGCGAAGCGGACTCCCGAACCGGGGAATCGAACTCGGAGTACGCGGAGACCGCCGCCACGCCCGAGCAGGAGCAGATGGCCATGGAAATGATGAGGATGGCCTTCAAGGACATGCGCTTCGCTGTCCACGTCGAGGTGATGGGCGACATCGTCGAGACAAATGCCATGCATCGCAGCGGCAGCCGGGTCACGCTGATGGACATCGACTTCGGCGCGCTGGTCTCGGACGAATCCGTACTGCAGGCGATGGCCGGAAACAAGCCCGCGTCGGTTGCCGACATGAAGCAGCTGATGACACTCGTGCCCGGGCTGAAGATCGAAATCGAACCCGAGATCGCGATACTCTTCCACTAGCGTCCGGTTGTCGGAATTCCGGCTGCCCGCCCGGCGAACACGCCGGACCGATGCTTTGTCCTTCCCCGGCAACTCCCGTCATGCCTAATATGTCTGCCTTCGTACAACCGGGCTACGGGAGGAGACGGACGAATGAGAGGCAGCGCATTTCACGCCGCGCTGGCAACGGCAGCGATTCTGGGGGTCGCCCTTGCGGGTGCCACGGCGCAGGCCGCGGTCAAGACCAAGACCATCGAGTACAAGGACGGTGGAACGACGCTGAAGGGCGTATTGGCCTGGGATGACGCCGTGAGCGGCAAGCGCCCGGGTGTCCTCGTCGTCCATGAATGGTGGGGCCTCAACGACTATGCGAAGAGCCGCGCGATGGAGCTGGCCGAGGAAGGCTACGTCGCCTTCGCGCTCGACATGTACGGCGACGACAAGGTCACCAGCCACGGCAACCAGGCCGGCGAGTGGATGAAGCAGATCACCGCCAACGTCGCGGCCTGGCGGCAACGCGCCAATGCCGGGCTGGCCGTCCTGAAGGCGCAGCCGCAGGTCGACGCCGGCAAGGTCGCGGCCATCGGCTACTGCTTTGGCGGCGCCACCGTGATGCAGATGGCCTATGCCGGCGCCGACGTGAAGGCGGTGGTCAGCTTCCACGGCTCGCTGCCGCCGGCGCCGGCGGATGTGACCGCGATCACGCCGCGGGTGCTGGTCGCGCACGGGCGCGACGACGCCTTCATCCCGGCCGAGCGGATCGACGCCTTCCAGAAGGGACTCGACCGCGTCGGCGCCGACTGGGAGATGACGATCTATTCCGGCACGCGGCACGGCTTCACCAACCCGGGCGCCGGCGATTACGGGATCGACAATCTCGCCTACAACAAGACCGCGGATGAGCGCTCCTGGGCGGCGATGATGAAGCTGTTCCGCGAGGTGTTCCAATAGGTCCACGCGGATGCGCCGGACAGGTGGCCGGCCCGTTTGCGTTTCTATCTCTTCCTAAGTGGCCGGCCAACGGTAGGGTCCGGCGCCGCGCAAGTGGCTGCAATGCGTGACAGCCGGCCTGAAGATCGGGACGAAGCCAATGACGCTGACATTCGAGAAGGTCGCCATCCTCGGAGCCACCGGCCCGACCGGGCGGACGCTCGCCGTCGAGTTGGCGCGACGGGGCGTGCCGGTTCGGGCCGTCTCGCGGCGCATCGAAGGGCTGGCGGCCGCCTTCCCGGAATCGGATTTCGAGCGGACAGCCGGAGACGCGCTCGATCCGACCTCCCTCCAGGCAGCAATCACGAGTTGCGATTGCGTGGTCGACTGTATTGGCCTGCCGGGGGACCGGATGGCGGACCATCCGGAACTCGCGCGCAATATTGCAGCGGCGGTTGCGGAGACCGGTGCACGCTGTGTGCAGGTCTCGAGCTGCTGGTGTTACATTCCGATCGTCTCGCTGCCGGTCTCGGAGAGGCATCCCCGCGAGGGTGGCCCGCTTTGGGCCCGGTTGCGGCGGGAGGCCGAAGACATTCTGCGCGACGCCGGCGCGGCGATCGTCCATTTGCCCGATTTCTTCGGCCCGCACGTGCATGTCAGCACGCTGCAGATGCCGCTGCGCGACGCCGTCGCCGGGAAGCCGATGAACTGGATCGGCGGCGCCGAACTTGAGCGCGACTATATCTACGTGCCCGACGCGATGCGCATCGTCGCCGATCTGATGACCAGCGAGGCCGCCTATGGCAACGACTGGGTGGTTCCGGGTTCCGGCCCCATCTCCGCCCGGCACGTGGCGGGAATTCTGACGGACATCCTTGGGGAAACAGTGAAAATCCGCGCCGCGGGGCCGCTTGTCCTGCGCCTGGTCAGTCTTTTCGATCGCGATCTGCGCGGCTTCATGCAGGTCGTGCCTGCCTACGTCAAACCGATCCGGTATGACGGTGCGAAGCTGGAGGGGCTGCTCGGGCCGACGCGGCGGACATCATACGAGGACGGGCTGGCCGAAACCGTGCGGTTGATCCGCCAGGGTGAATGAGAGCGGCGGGTGCGGCGACAACCTGACGTCCGCACGCCGCGGCCGGGCGACGAGGCAGCCGTCCGACTCCCCTTTGCCAAGAGTTGCCGTATGATGCCGGGATGCGACAATACGGAGACGGCCCATGCGAATCGAGCCCCGGCCCCTGAACCGGTACCCCTGGTACCTGCGGCCGTTTTTCTGGAACCAACGTCGCAAGTATGGCGCCGTCCTCGAATCCGCCCTGCTGTGGGCACGGTCGCCGCGGCTCTTCCAGGGCGTCGCCGTGCTCTACGGCATGATCGACCGGCGCTCGTCGCCGATCGACCCGGCTTTGCGATCTCTTGTTACGGTGCGCGTCTCGCAGATCAACCACTGCTCGTTCTGCGTCGATCTCAACTCGGCGACGCTGATGAAGCGCGGCGCCTCGCTGGACAAGGTGAACGCCCTGCAGGACTGGCAAGGTAGCAACCTGTTCGACCGGCGCGAGCGCGTCGCCCTCGAATACGCCGAGGCCATCACCTGGTCCGACCGCGAGGTCGACGACGATCTGTTCACCCGGCTGCGGGGGGAGTTCGACGACGACGCCGTCGTCGAGCTGACCGGCCTGATCGCCTTCCAGAACATGTCCAGCAAATTCAACAGCGCCCTCGACGTCCCGCCGGCCGGGTTCTGCCAGATGCCCGGCGCCGCGGCCGAGGATCCGCAAACCGGCGCCTGAGGGGATGCCGAACAAAGCGCGCGGCGACGGCCTTCATTAACCCTTCGTCAGACAGTTTCCGCCATGCTGCGCACATCGTAAATCGCAGGGGGTCTGAATGAGGCGTGTGCTGCGACCGTCCTGGCACATTCTGCCGGCACTGGCAGGAATCCTGTCTTTCGGCATGGCGGGTCCGGCCCATGCGAAGCCGCAGACCTGCACGCCGGCGGACGCGCGCGCCGGCGCGGCGCTGACCTGCGCGGTACCGGGCTTCGAGGGGCGGCCCTATGACATCCAACTGCCGGCTGCCTATGGCCCCGACCGAAGAGTGCCGGTGATCCTGGCGATCCATGGCGGCGGCGGCAATGCCCGCGGCGCGGCGCGGACCGCCTGCCCCGGCGGCGAGCGCGACAGCTCCGACTGCCTGCACGCGATGGCTGCGCGCGAGGGCGTCGCCGTGGTCTATCCCAACGGCACCTCGTCGCGGCTGATCCGGCGCATGCGCACCTGGAACGCCGGCGGCGGCACCGGCGACTGGCAGTGCGTCAGCGGCCGCGCCTGCAAGGACGGCGTCGACGACATCGCCTATTTCAAAGCGCTGCTCGACGACCTCGCCCGCTGGGCCGCGGTCGACCCCGCACGAATCTACGCCACCGGCCTGTCCAACGGCGGCGCGATGAGCCACCGCCTCGCCTGCGAGATGGCCGACCGCATCGCCGCGATCGCGCCGCTCGGCGGGGCCAACCAGTACGCGGCGACGTCCGTGTGCGCGCCGCCGCGCCCGGTGCCGGTGCTGCAGATCCACGGCACGGCCGATCCCTGCTGGCGCTACGAGGGCGGCAAGGCAGCCTGCGCCCAGCGCGACGACAAGGCCAAAATCGCGGTCGATGAGAGCATGCGCATCTGGGCCGGGATCAATGGCTGCGGGGCGGCTGGAGAGCCGAAGCCGTTCGCGCGCGAGGACGGGATCGAGACGGTGCGGATCCGCTGGGCTGGCTGCCGCGGCGGCGCCGAGGTCGCCCTGCTGCGCATGGAGGGCGGCGGCCATGTCTGGCCCGGCGGCTGGGCCTATCTTCGCGAGCGTACCGTCGGCCCGATGGTCACCGGCTGGAGTGCCAACCGCGTCATCCTCGACTTCTTCCGCCGGCACCGGCAATCTCCCTGATACGTCGGCGAACCGCTATGATGCGGGCGGATGTGCTGCTATTAGAGGCGCCATGCCGATCCTCTATGACATGCCGCTGTACCGGCCGCCGAGCGAGGGCAACAATTTGATCGTCCAGGCGACGATCGGCTGCTCGTTCAACCACTGCACCTTCTGCTCGATGTATTTCACGAAGGCTTACCGCGCGCGGCCGCTGGACGAGGTGTTCGCCGACATCGACGCCGGCGCACGGGACTGGCCGCAGGCGCACCGCGTGTTCCTGGCCGACGGCGACGCGCTGTGCCTGCCGACCGCGCATCTCATCGAGATCCTCGATCACCTCGCCGCGCGGCTGCCGAATCTCGCCCGGGTCTCGGCTTATGCGACGCCCAAGAACCTGAACGAAAAGGGCATCGACGAGATGGTCGCGCTGCGCGAGCGGAAGCTCAGCCTCGTCTATCTCGGCATCGAGTCCGGCGCGACATCGGCGCTCAAACGCGTCCGCAAGGGCGCCTCGCAAGACAGCATCGCAAAGGCGCTCGACCGGGCGCGGGACGCCGGCCTGAAGGTCTCGGCGACGGTGATCCTCGGCCTCGGCGGACGGGACGGCTGGGAGGCGCATATTGCCGGCACGGCGGAGCTGGTGAACCGCGAGCCGCCGGCCTATCTCTCGACGTTGCAGCTCGACCTCGAGCCCGCGGTCTATGCGCGGTTCATGGAAGCGCAGGGGCCCGGCTTCGCATTCCAGGACGACGCCGGCATCCTCGCCGAGCAGGAACGGCTCCTCGGACTCCTCGACCCGCCGCGCCCGGTGATCTTCCGCTCCAACCACGCCTCGAACTGCCTGCCGCTGGCCGGCACCCTGCCGAAGGACCGCGACGCACTGCTCGCCATCGTCGCCGCCGCCCGCGCCGGCGCGCAGCCGCTGCGTCCGCGCTGGATCCGGGGGCTGTGAGAATGGCGCCATGAGCCTTTCCGAGGCCATCGAGGATCTCTACCAGGTATTCGCGTCCTATCCCTTGCGCCAAAACATGCCGGCCTGCAGCTGCTGCGTTGCGCCTGAGGAAATCTCCGCCCTGCTTTCCAGGCCCCTCCGGGAACTGGACGAGCAACACCTTGATCATTTTGCCTTCAGTGCGACGACGACCTGGGGCGAACCAGCGGACTACAAACATTTCCTGCCACGCATTCTCGAGCTTGCCGGCAGGCCCGGGAAATCGTGCGAGCTCGGCCTGGAATTATGGATCGTCGCAGGCAAGCTGGCGGACAACCGGTGGACCGATTGGCCAATGCCGGAGCGTGAGGCACTGGCGCGCTGGTTCATGGCGCTGTGGGAGGAAATCCTGACGCGCTATCAACCAGGATGGAACGGCTATGACGATCTGAGGTTCCTCGAGAATATTTCCACAGCAGTCGACGATCTCTCCCCCTTCCTGGACAGATGGGCCGCCAAATTGGAGCTGTCCGCCCTTCTCTTGCTGGCCGATTTCATCGTCGGCCGGCTGGGCGATGCCATGCGGGCGAAAGGCGGTTGGCAGAAAGTTCGACAGCGCGAGCACATTGTGCACTGGTTCGGCGACCCGGCACGGGCCGAATCGCTGGATCGTGGCATCGAGCGCTACATCGAGGATCCCCGAGCCGAAACGATGGCAACCGGTCTTGATTTCTGGCGATCGATGACCGGGCACACCGGAGGCTGAATCCTAGACCCCCTTGTGGCCCAGCGCCTCCATCTTTTTCAGCCATCCGGCGCGCCTTGCGTCGCTGACCACCTCGACGCCGCCGAACAGGCTCTCGCGGATCGGCGCGATGCCGACGAAGCCGAGGATATTGCGCTCCAGGCTCTTCAGGCTGTGGGCGCCGTAATACCAGCGGTAGAACGGCGCCGGCATGCCCATGGTGACGACGATGCGGGCGCTCTTGCCGGCCAGCAACTCGTCCCACTTCCCGTCGGTGTCGAGGGCGAAACCCGGCCGGAAGCACTGTTCCAGAAACGCCTTGAACAGGGCCGGCATGGTGCCGAGCCACAGCGGGTAGACCAGCACCATGTGGTCGGCCCACATGATCGCATCCTGCGCCCTCTTGATATCAGGCGGCACCGCGCCGGTTTCGAACTCTGCCGCCGAGCGGAGCAGCGGGAACTCGAGCTGCGCCACCTCGATGCGCTCCACCGTGTGGCCGCCGGCGGCGGCGCCTGTCGCATAGGCGTCGGCCAGGCCGTGGCACAGATGCCCACCGGCCGGGTCGGGATGGCCCTGGATGACGACAACGGGTTTTGCCATGGACGGGCGCCTCGCGCTGACAGCGACGTGATGTGCCGGGGAGCTTGCGTTGCGGCGTAGCGCAGGTCAATACGGCAGGGCGACGCGGCAGGTAACCGAATGGGTTCGGAACAAGAAGTGTCTGCCTCAGACCTTGCCGAGCGCCTTCAGGATCAGCTCAGGCGTCGCCGGGATCGCGGTGATCTTGCCGCCGAGCGGATGAATCGCATCGTTGATGGCGTTGAACACCGCCGCCGGCGCGCCGGCGGTGCCGGCCTCGCCGACCCCTTTGGCGCCGAGCACCGATTCGCCGGTCGGCGTCTCGACATGGGCGATGGTGATGTCCGGCATCTCCGCGGCCATCGGCACCAGGTAGTCGGCCATGGTGGCGTTGCGCATGTTGCCGTCGTCGTCGTAGATGCAGTGCTCGTACAGCGCCGCGCCGATGCCCTGCACGACGCCGCCGCGGATCTGCTCGTCGACGAGCTGTGGGTTGATCACCGTGCCGCAGTCCTCGACGACCCAGAAATCGAGCAGCTTGACGAAGCCGGTGTCGGGATCGACCTCGAGCCAGCAGGCCTGGATGCCGTTGGTGAACGCGAAGGGGAACTGCCGCGGCGAGTAATGGCGCGTCGCCACCAGCTCGGGGCTGACACCGTCGGGCAGCTCGTTGCCGCGGAAATAGACGGTCTTGCCGAGATCGGCGAGGGTCAGTCGCTCCGACCCCGTGTCCGCGTCGACAACGGCGGCATTGCGGATGTCGAGCCGGCCCGGCTCGGTCTGCAGCATCGCGCCGGCAACCTCGAGGATATTGCCGCGTAGCGCCCGTCCCGCCTGCAAGGCGGCCTCGCCGGCGATGCCGGCGCCGCGCGAGGCCCAGGTGCCGCCGCCATAAGGTGTGGTTTCGGTATCGCCGGTCACGACGCGCACCTTCTCGATCGGCACGCCGACGGCGCTCGCCGCGATCTGGGCGATCACCGCCTCAGTGCCCTGCCCCTGCTCGGTCACCCCGGTGGCGCAGGTCACGCCACCGGTCGGGTCGAGCCGGATCGTCACCCCGTCGCGGGCCGAGATGTGGGCGCCACCGACACCGTAGAACATCGGGCTCGGATTGGTCACCTCGATCATCGCCGCAAGGCCGATGCCGCGATAGACGCCGGCACCACGCAGCTTCGCCTGCTCGGCGCGCAGCCCGTTGTAATCCATCAGCTCCAGGATCTTTTTGAGGCACTTCTGGTGCGACAGCGCCTCGAACTTGATGCCGCTGGCCGCCGTGTACGGATAGGCAGCGTCCGGTATCACGCTGTTGCGGCGCAGCTCCGCCGGGTCCATGCCGGCCGCCCGCGCCGCCGAGTCGACCAGCGCCTCGGTCACGCCGAAGGCGACCGGATGGCCGACCGCGCGATACTGGCACATGATGTTCTTGTTCTGCAGGACGACCCGCCCGACGGCGCGGTAGTTGGCGATGTCGTATGGCCCGCCGACGAGGTTGAGGACCTGGTTGCACTCCACGGCACTGGTGCGCGGATACACCGAATACGGCCCGATCCCTGTCAGGTCGTCCATCTCGATCGCGGTGATGCGACCGTCCTTGACGGCGATCTTCGCCTTCACCCGGTGGTCGCGCGCGTGGATGTCGGAGACGAAGGATTCCAGGCGGTCGGCGACGAACTTGACCGGCCGCTTCAGCAACACGCTCAGCGCCACCGTCGCCATGTCGTCCGGATAAGTGTGGATCTTGATGCCGAACGAGCCGCCGACGTCCTTGGAGACCACGCGCACGTCGTCCTCATCGATGCCGGTGTGCCGCGCGAAGATGTTCTTCATCATGTGCGGAGACTGGGTCGACATGTAGACCGTCAGCTTGCCGGCGCCCGGATTGTAGTCGGCGACGAGCACCCGCGGCTCCAGCGTCACGCCCGTATGGCGGCCGAAATGCAGGACCTCCTCGGCAACCGCGTCGGCGTCGGCGAAGGCGGCCTCGACGTCGCCGGCGTCGACCATACGTTCGAAGGCGAGGTTGTCGCCGAGCTCCGGATGCAGCACCGGCGTCGCCGGATCGAGCGCGGTCTCCATGTCGACGACCGGCTCGAGCGGCTCGTAGGCGACCTCGATCAGCGCCGCCGCGTCCTCGGCCTGGGCCCGCGTCTGCGCCACGACCGCGACGACCGGCTCACCCTGCCAGCGCACGCGCCCCACCGCGAGCGCGTATTGCGGCGCCGACTTCAGGCCCTTCAAGTGGGACAGTACCCCGACCCACGGGGTGCAGTGTCGGGCCATCTCCTCGCCGGCGACGATGCGGATGACGCCCGGGCTCCCCTCGGCGCGTGACGCATCGATCGATTTTATCTCGGCATGGGCGTATGGGCTGCGCAGGAACGCGACATGCGCCATGCGGGTCAGGCTAAGGTCGTCCGTAAAGGCGCCGCGGCCCTCCGCGAGGCGGCGGGTGTTCGGCCGCGGCACGCTGCGCCCGATATAGGAATTCGGCAGGTCTTGCAGTGTCAGCGGGCTTTTGTCGGTCATGACTTCGCCCCCTTGCCCGCGGCCGCGGCGACGGCGTCGACAATCGCCTGGTAGCCGGTGCAGCGGCAGTAGTTGCCGGATAGGTATTCGCGGATTTCCGCGCGCGTTGGCTTCTGATTCTCTTTCAAGAGCGCTGCCGCCGTGAGCAGCATTGCCGGCGTGCAATAGCCGCATTGCAGCGCGTTGCGTTCGAGAAACGCCTCCTGCAGCGCCGCGATCTCGCCGCTGTCGGACACGCCCTCGATGGTCCACACCTCGGCACCGTCCGCCTGCACCGCGAGGGTCAGGCAGCCGCGCACGATCATGCCGTCGACGCGCACCGTACAGGCGCCGCAGACGCCGTGTTCGCAGCCGACGTGGGAGCCCGTCAGCCCGACATTCTCGCGCAGGAAGTCGACCAGGCTCTTGCGCGGCTCGACGCGGGCCGTGACGCGCTCGCCGTTGACGGTCAGCGAGATGTCTTGAACCGGATCCATCATCGCGCTCCCGTCATTTCGGCCAGCACGCGCTCCAGCAGCACGCCGGACAGATGCAATTTCATCGCGGAACTTGCGTGCAGATCGCCGGTCGGTTTCAGGTCCTCGCCGAGCCGGGCCCGTGCCTCGGCAAGAAGTTCGGGCGTTACGGCGTTGCCCACGAGCGCCCGTTCGGCAGCGGCCGCGCGCACCGGCCGGATATCGACCCCGGCGTAGACGAGGCGCAGCCCGCGCACCGTCTCGCCGTCGAACTGCGCGTGTGCGGCCAACGCCGCCATGGCGAAATCGCCGGTGCGCCGCACGAACTCCGAAAAACCGGAGCGCCAGTCGCTTTGCAGCACAGGGATCTGTGCGGCCACGAGGATTTCACCCGGACCGAGCGCGGTTTCGTACAGGCCGTGGAAGAAATCTGCGGCCGCGACCGTCCGCGTCCCGCCCTGGCCGGCGATCTCGAGCGTGGCCTCGAGCGCCAGCATGCAGGCCGGCAGTTCCGCCGCGGGATCCGCGTGCGCGAGGCTGCCGCCGAAGGTGCCCCGGTTGCGGATCGCCGGGTGCGCGATGTGCGGGACCGCCTGCGTCAGCAGCGGCGCGGCCTCCGCCACCGCCCTGGAGTTTGCCATTTCGCTGTGGGTGGTCAGCGCGCCGATACGCAGCGTCCCGTCGTCGATCGTGATCCCGCGCAGGCTCTCGAGTCCGGTTATGTCGACAAGGATGGCCGGCGCAGACAGGCGCATATTGAGTGTGGCAAGCAAGCTCTGCCCGCCGGCCAGCAGCCGCGCGCCGTCACCATGCGTCTTAAGCAGGCCGAACACCTCGTCCAGCGTTGCCGGTTTCGCGTAATCGAATGGCGCCGGTTTCACGTCTCCCTCCACCACGGCACGCGGGCCATTTGCGGCCTTCATGTACGGTGCGGTGCCGTCGCGTTTTCATCCCCGACCGGGGGCATAAATTAGCGCTCGATCAGAAATTGGCACATTACAACGATGGCTGTCAATGCTATGCTCGGCGCGCTTGCGGCTGGCATCTCAGCACGGGAAGGAACCGGAATGGCCCCGGAAACGGGCAACCGTGGTGTTGAAGGAACCGAGGAAGGCGGCGGCGGTCCGCCGCGGGTCCCCGAGTCACGCAGGCGCAAACGGCTGCCGCGGGGCGAACGCGAGCAGATGATCGTCGAGGAGGCGATCCGTTTCTTCGCGGAAGTCGGTTTCGAGGGCCAGACGCGGGAGCTGGCGCGGCGGCTCGGCATCACCCAACCCCTCATTTTCAGATATTTTCCGACCAAGGAAGACCTGATCGAACGGGTCTATCAGGAGGTCTATCTGAGCCGCTGGAACCCGTGGTGGGAGGAGCTGCTCGAAGACCGGTCACTGCCCCTCGACGAACGGCTGACCGACTTTTACCGGGCTTACACGAAGGCCATCTTCACCTACGAGTGGGTGCGCATCTTCGTGTATTCCGGCCTCAAGGGCGTCAACATCAACAAGCGCTATCTCGCCCTGATCCGCGACCGCGTGCTGAAACGGATCATGCGCGAACTGCGCGCCGCCACCGGCCTCCCGGAGCCGGAGAAGGTCGCGTTTACCGAGCCCGAGCTGGAACTGGCCTGGGGACTGCACGGCAGCATCTTCTATATCGCCATCCGCAAATGGATATACGAGGTCGCCATTCCGTCCGATATCGAGGGCGTCATCGCGGCGGAGGTCGAGAGCTTCATGAACGGCGCCCCGAAAGTGGTTGCCCGGCTGATCGACGAGCGCCGGCGTCCGGTTTCGGCGGCGCGCAAATCAACCGGACGTTGAGGCGAAGGGATCAACAGCTGAATTGCCGGTGTCACTGGATTGAGGGAGGCGACGTTTTCATGGGGATTACCCGGCTCGATCACTACTCGATACGCACCGACGACCTCGAGACCACGCGGGATTTCTATGTCGAGGCGTTGGGCCTCGTCGACGGCCCTCGGCCTCCGTTTCCGTTCCCCGGCTACTGGCTGTATTGCGGCGACCGGCCGGTCGTCCACCTGATCGGTCTGGACCCTGGAGGCGCCCAGGGGTTGACCGATTACATGGGCGCAGACCGTAAGCAGGTGCTAAAGGGCGGCGGCGCCGTCGACCACGTGGCGTTCAATGCCGACAACCTCGACGGCATGCGAACGCGGCTCGAGTCACTGGGGATCGACTATCGCGAGCGCGATGTACCGGATATGCACCTGCATCAGGTATTCGTCCAGGATCCCAACGGGTTCACTATCGAAATTAACTTCTGGGCAGATTGACCGGGTGACGGGGACGACGCCATGACCACCGCAAGACGGGTGGCCGCGCCGGGACGCGACACGCGCCAAGAGCTCCTGCAACGCGCCCGGGATCTTCTGTCGGTGCTGCGCGAGCGGGCGCCGCACGCCGAGGCGCTGCGCCAGCTACCCGAGGAGACGGAACGCGACTTCCATGAAGCCGGGCTGTTCCGGATGGTCCAGCCGGCCCGCGTCGGCGGGGCGGAGCTGGACTACGGTATCCTCGTGGATATGGGCGCCATGATCGGCCGCGCCTGCGGCTCGAGCGCCTGGAACCTGGTCAACCTGGGCTGTCACCACTGGATGCTGGGGATGTTCCCCCCACAGGCGCAGGACGAGATCTGGAACGAGAACCCCGACGCCCTCATTGCATCCTCCTTCATCTTCCCGGCCGGCCGGGCGGAGCGCACCAAAGGCGGATACGTGCTCACGGGCCGCTGGCCGTTTTCCAGCGGCGTGGACAATGCCGGCTGGAATATGCTGGCCGGCATGGTGCGCGACGAAGGCAGCGACGCGCCGCCGGTACACCGCCTGTTCCTGCTGCGGCGCGCGGAGTACGAGGTCATCGATACCTGGCATGCCGCCGGTTTGCGGGGCACCGGCAGCAAGGACGTTGCCGCCGAGGCGGTGTTCGTGCCGGAGCACCGCACGCTTGCGGCCCGGGACATCCGTGGCGGGCCGAGCCCGGGCAGCGCGGTCAACCCCGGCCCGCTGTATCGCCTGCCGCTGTTTGCCGTCTTCCCCTATGTGCTCAGCGGCGCGGCGCTCGGCGTCGCACAGGGCGCGTGGGACGGTCATGTGGAGGTGCTGCGCGATCGCGTCTCGCACTACACCGGCGCCAGGGTTTCCGACTTCCAGGCGGTCCAGATCAAGCTGGCGGATGCGAGAAGCAGGATCGACGCGGCGGAGTTGATCATGCAGAACGATTGCCGCGACGCAATGCGGATCGCCGAAGCGGGAAATGCGCCGGACATTGAGACCAGGGCACGGTTCCGCCGCAACGGTGCCTATTCGGTCAACCTGTGCACGCAGGCCGTGGATATCGTCTTCGGACTCGCCGGTGGAAGCGGCCTGTACGACACCAGCCCGATCCAGCGCGCCTTTCGCGATGCGCACGCAATAAACGCGCACATCGCATTCAACATGGACGCGGCGGGCACGACCTATGGTCGTGTGGCGCTGGGATTACCGCCGGACAGCCCGCTGCTGTGAGCGTATTCGCCTGGCGGGGCAGACGCCAGGCCCAGGACAGGGAGGAAAACCAACGATGCCGCGACGTTACGATGAAAAGATGTTCGACATCGCGCACCTGCGCGCTACCGCAGAGAAATGCAAAAACTGGGGCAAGTGGGGGCCGGATGACGAGGCCGGGACCCTGAATTACGTCACGCCGGAGGATATCACCGCCGCGGCGGGGCTGATCCGCAGGGGCAAGGCCTTTGCACTCGGCCTCAATTTCGATCGCAACGGGCCGCAGAAGGGCCTTTGGGGCAACCGGTTCAACCCGATTCACACCATGCTGGCGACCGGTACCGACGCGGTGGCCGGCAACCAGGATGAAGGCAAGATCCGGTACGCCGACGATATGGTCTCGTTGCCGCTTCAGTGCGGCACCCAGTGGGACGCCCTCGGCCACATCTTCTATGACGACAAGATGTGGAACGGATACGATGCGCGGCTCGTCGATGCCGACGGCGCGAAGAAGAACGCAATTCACAAGGTGCGCGACCGCATGGTCGGCCGTGGCGTGCTTCTGGACGTCGCCCGCCACCATGGCGTCGACTACTTCGAGGACGGCATCGCCATAACCAACGACGATCTCGATGCCTGCGCCGAGTCCCAGGGTGTCGAGATCCGGCGCGGCGATTTCGTGATCGTCCGCACGGGACAGATGGAGGACCGGCTGGCCAAGGGCGAATGGGGCGGCTATGCCGGCGGCGATGCGCCGGGCCTTGCTTTCGAGACGGCCGAGTGGATCTACGAGAATGAAATCGCGGCGATCTGCACCGATACCTGGGGCTGCGAGGTCCGTCCGAACGAGACCGAGGATGCGAGCCAGCCCTGGCACTGGGTCGTGATCCCGATGATCGGCATCACGATGGGGGAGATTTTTTATCTGAAGGACCTCGCCAACGACTGTGCCGAGGACGAGGTCTACGAGTTCTTCTTCTGCGGCCCGCCGCTGCCGATCACCAAGGCGGTCGGCTCGCCGATCAACCCGATGGCGGTCAAATAGCCTGTCGTACAGGGAGAGAGCAAATGTCGGACACGCTCCCCAGCTCACGGCTCGACGGCAAGGTTGCCCTGGTCACCGGTGCCGGCCGCGGAATCGGGCGCGGCACGGCGCTGGCCCTCGCGGAAGCGGGGGCGGAGGTCGTTGCCTGGAGCCGCACGGCGCACGAGATCGAGAGCCTCGTCGCCGAGATAGAAAGCCGCGGCGGCAAGGCAATGGCACAGGTCGTGGACGTCACCACCGATGCGCGCGTCCGGGAGGCGGTCGGCGCCCTGCCGCGCATCGATATCCTGTTCAACAATGCCGGCACCAACAAGCCGCAGGATTTCCTGGACGTCGATGTGGAATCGCTGGACACCGTCCTCGATCTGAACATCCGCGCCGCGTTCATCGTTGCCCAGGCGGTCGCTGCACGGATGGTCGATCAGGGCGAGGGAGCAATCATCAACATGTCGTCGACCATGGGTCATATCGGGGGACCCAAGCGCAGCGTGTACTGCACGACGAAACATGCCATCGAGGGTCTGACGAAGGCCCTGGCCTGTGAACTCGGCCCGAAGGGCGTGCGCGTAAACGCAGTGGCGCCGACCTTCATCGAAACGCCGATGACGGCGCCGATGCTGGCCAACGAGGACTTCCGCAATTTCGTGGTCGGCATGATCCCGCTCGGCAAGGTCGGCCTGCCTGCCGACGTTGCCGGCGCCGTTGTCTTCCTTGCCTCCCCGGCAGCGGCCATGATCAATGGCGCCAGCCTCCTGATCGACGGCGGCTGGACCGCGCATTGACGGGGCCGCTACGTAGTACAGCCGCAGGTCGTAATACCACGGGCGTGCCTGCCCCGGATGCGGCGTGAGGCCGACGAACCGTGGTAGTATCATTTAACATTTGTTAATGATACCAATGTATAGGATTTGCTGGTATCGGCGCACGGGCTGCGGTCACACCAGATAGTTGAAGTGGATTGTCCCGTCGCAGGTTGTCGTTCCTGCCTGACGGACATATCTCACACGTTGCGTGCTGTCGCCGATGTAGCGTATTCATTGTTCCTGGGGCGGATGTCCGCGCCTGAGGCGTCTAAGGGAGAGGTCGAGAGGTACAACCAGTCAGGGCAGAGATGCAGGATCCGGGCGCGACAGGAGACGATCAAGCTGTGAACGGCACATTGAAGTCCGGCCGAATTCGCGGGCTGGCGCGACGCGCGCTGCCGTTGCTACCTGCCGTAGCCGGCTTGATTTTCGTTGCGGTCCTGCTGTGGCCAGCGCCAAGTGAATCGCCCACCGTGTTACGCGTCGGCGTGCTGCCGGACCAGTCGCCCGAAATACTGCAACAGCGATATACGGCCCTGATGGACTATCTCGAACAAGAAGTCGGGGTTCCGTTCCAACTTGTCATGCCCGGCGACTATGCGGAGCTGCTGGACATGTTCGGCCGGCGAGAGGTCGACATCGCCTATTTCGGCGGCCTGACCTATCTGATGGCGCGTGAGACGAGCGGCGCCCGTGGCCTTGTCATGCGCGACGTCGACACCCGGTTCCGGAGCGCGTTTCTTGCAACAACCGGCCGTCCGGAATCGACGATCGCCGACTTCCTCGGCAAGCGCCTGGCGTTCGGCGCGCGACTCTCGACCTCGGGACACCTTATGCCGCGGTATTTCCTGACCCAGTGGAATATCGATCCGGAGTCCTGGTTTTCAGACATCGTCTATACTGGGGCACACGACGCTACCGCCCACCTTGTTCGCGAGGGGGACGTCGACCTTGGCGTGGCCAACGCGGAAATCGTCGAGGCGATGTACAGAGACGGTCGGCTGCGGCGCGACGAGGTGCGCATCGTGGACCAGACCCCGCCTTACGTCGACTATGTCTGGGCCATGCGCTCCCAGTTCGATTCCGATCTCTACTACAGGGTGGTTTTCGCGTTTCTGAGACTCTCACCGTCGGATGCTCCCGGGTCTGCAATTCTCGCAAATATGGGCGCTGGCGGTTTCCTGCCTGTTCGCGACAGCGAGTTCGGGTCGCTGCGAGAGATCGCAGTGTCCCTGGGGCTGCTCCGATAGGACATGTCAGAGACTGCGGACATGGCGGCCTACGAGGAACCGCGGGGTATTCGGGTCCGCCGATATGCCGTCATTGCGCTGAACCTGGCTATCATTGTCGTCGTATCGGCCGTCGTCCTCCTATACGAATACCAGGACTTCGAACGCTCGCGACTGATCGCGGAGTACCATCTGCCGGTTGCCCATCTGGCGGAATCGGCGACGCACGAGCTGGCTCATTTTGAGGTCGTCATCCGCCGCGGCGAGGCGCCGCGGCAGGGTTCCGAAGCGGATCATGTCGATCTCGACACCCCGGTCTCCCTCGGTCGCGCGGTCCGAGACCGGGTGTACCGGCTACAGGAACTCCAAAGCGCCCTGACCGGGCTCCAGGAAAAATTCCGAGTACCTCGGTTTGACGGTCTCAGCGGACTGGTCGATCAGGCCTTTTCGACGCTTATCCCTCTCGCGCGCGGACCGGCGGTGGGATCGCCGGACCGCGACATTCTGACGGCCATCGCGCTGGTGGAACTGCGCCTCGACCAGCTCAAGCGTCTGCACCTTGCCACGGCAGAGCGGCTGCTCGACGACGACGGCACGATCTATGACATCAGTGAACGAACGCTGCTGTTCTTGTTCGCCCTTCTGATCGTCTCCGTAAGTCTTGTGACCGCGGGAATCGTGCGACGGCTGGAAGCCGCCTCCGTGGAGCGAAACAAGGCCGTGGCACGGATGGCGCAAACGACCGGCCGGCTTGCTCAGACCGCCGACCGGCTTGCCCGGGCCCAGAGGATCGCAAGGATCGGCAATTGGGAATGGGATGCCCGGACACGTGAACAATGGTGGTCCGACGAGACGTATCGCCTGCTCGGCAGGCCGCCGCAATCTGCGCCGGCGGTAAATGACGTTCTGCTCGAGTCCGTACATGCAGCCGATCGTGCGCGCGTCCGGCGCACGTTGAAGGACTCCGAGCAGAATGGAACCGGGTACGATATCACCTACCGCATCGTTCTGGCCGACGGTGGCGAACGAGTTCTCCGTGAACTCGCGGAGCCGGTATTCGATGAACTCGGCAGGTTCAAGGGCCAGAGCGGCACCTTACAGGACGTTACGGAACGCGTGCAGGTGGGGTCAGAGCTGGCCAGGACCTTGCGAGGTCTGGAAAGGGCTCAGCAGATAGCGCGCGTCGGCAGTTGGGAATGGGACGCGGAGACCGACACGCACAGCTGGTCGGACGAGGCGTTTCGTGTTCTCGGGCTCGAGCCCGGGTCGCTCGTTCCGGACGGACAGACTTTCCTGCGATTTGTTCATCCGGACGATATCGAGAGCGTCAAGGAGGCAAGCGCCCAGCTCTTCGGTGCCGGAACGCCGCTGAACATCGAATACCGGATCATTCGCGCAGACGGCGTCGAGCGCATGGTGAAGGTACAAGCCGAAATGGAAAAGGACGATGCCGGCCAACCCGTGCGCATCGTCGGAATTGCGCAGGACATTACCGATCAGAGGACGGCTGAAACAGCGTTGGCCGACAGCCTGCATTTTCTGAAAGAAGCGCAGCGTATCGGACAGATGGGCAGCTGGGAGCTGACTCTCGAAACCGGCAAGATCGTCTGGTCCGACCAAAACTACCGACTGCTCGGACTGGATCCCGAATCGGTCGAGCCCAGCTTCGAACTGCTCTTGGACATGATCCACCCCGACGACCGCGAGGCGATGAGGGCGCGCAACGAGCGGGCCGTGGCCGAGGGCGCGGTGGCGCCCATCGAGTACCGTCTCTGTCGTGCGGACGGTGCCACGCGCGTTCTACTGTCTGTTGGCGAAGTCGTGTACGGGACGGACGGAACTGCAGTGCGTCTGCGCGGCACGGTCCAGGACATCACCGACCGCAAGAATGCGGAAGAGGCTCTGCGCAAGAGCGAAGCAAGGCTCAACGCATTCTTCACAGAGGCTCCGGCCGGCCTTGCCATCCTGGCACGCGACCACCGCTACCTCATGCTCAACGAGACGCTGGCGCGGATCAATCAACGGCCACTCGAGGATCACATCGGACGCCGTCCGTCGGAAATCCTTCCCAACGAGATAGGCCGCCGTTTCGAAATGCTGATGGAGCGCTCTCTCGAAGGTGGCGAGACCCTGACCAATGAGCAGGTAACGGCAGAAACGCAGGAAGGCCTGCGCCACTGGGTGCTCTCGCAGTTCCCGGTCTCCGGCGACCCCCAGCGTCCGGACGCGGTCGGCCTTGTGGTGGTTGAGATTACCCGGCAGAAACGAGCCGAGGAGGAGTTGGCGCGCCTCAACGTGGAACTGGAAAAACGGGTGGAAGAACGCACGGCAGAACTGCGGGACGCCCAGGTGGAACTTGTCAAGCGCGAACGCCTCGCCACCCTCGGACAGCTGACGGCCACAGTCAGCCACGAATTGCGGAACCCGCTAGGTGCCATGCGCGCATCGATGTACGTCCTCGAGAAGGCGATCGAGGGTCACACCGATCGCGTGGCCCGGGCCATCGAGCGGGTCAACCGGAACATCACTCGTTGCGACCATATCATCGATGAGCTGCTGGACTTCACGCGCATCCGGGAGCTCGAACTGCAACCGATCTCTATCGACCGCTGGCTGGTCAAGGTTCTTGAAGAACAGGACGTTCCCGACGGTGTCGTAATCGAGCGGAACTTCTGCGCACCGGACGTAAAGATCCCCGCGGATGCCGACCGTCTGCGCCGCGCTGTCATCAATATCTACGAGAACGCCTGCCATGCGTTGACGGCTCCGGTATCGGACAACGGCACCGAGGCCGACAAACGGCTGAGCATAATGACTCGGGTCTGCGACGACCGGCTCGAAATCGTATTCAGCGACAATGGTCCGGGAATTCCCGAGGACCTGCTCGACAAGGTGTTCGAACCGCTTTTCAGCACGAAGAATTTCGGCGTTGGCCTCGGACTGCCCACTGTCGACCAGATCATGCAGCAACACGGCGGCGGCGTGACCGTCAGCGCCGGACGCATTGGAGGCGCGACGTTCGCCCTGTGGCTGCCCCTCGCCGCGCAAACTGAAACGGCACAGCTATGAAGCTCCTGGATGTTCTCGTCGTCGAGGATGATACCGATCTCGCGGAAGCGATCTCGGAGGCACTCGAACTGGCCGGCCACCGCCCCACCGTGGCCGGGACCGGAAGGGACGCCATCGAACTCTATGGCCGACAGTCGTTCGATATGACTTTCATGGACATCAAGCTGCCCGATGTGAACGGCGTGGAGGTGTTCCTGAACATCCGACAGGAATACCCAACCGCACGAGTCGTCATGATGACAGGCCATGAGGTCAATGAACTGGTTGCGCGTGCCATCGAACATGGAGCGCTCAAGGTCCTGCGCAAGCCGTTCGCTATGGAAGCCGTCCTCGAGGTCCTGAATGAAATCGATTCGACCGGGATCATCCTCGTCGCCGACGATGATCCGGAATTCGTCGAGAGCATTGGCAATCTGCTGGCCCTGCACGGATACAGCATCGTGGTCGCGCGCAATGGCCGGGAAGCTGTCGACCGCGTACTCGACATGACACCGGACGTTTTGTTGCTCGATTTGCGACTGCCGTTGCTGCACGGACTAGATGTATATCTTGAACTCGAACGGCTCGGACGCAGCCTCCCCACGATCATTGTCACCGGCTACCGGGACGAAGAAGCCAAAGCCATTCGCACTTTGCGGTCGATGGCGGGGACGGACTGTCTCTCCAAACCCGTCGATCCCGGGGCGCTGACCCGGGCGATCCGGAACGTCCAACGAAAGAGGGGCGCCGAGCAATGATCCCGGATCGTGCGCGTTCAGCTGACGAGTTATCCCCCTCTTCGTCGCGACGGGTTCTGGTGGTTGACGACGATCCCGACTTCGCGGACGGCCTAGGCACCGTCCTCGAACTCCATGGCTACATCGTCGCACATGCCCATGACTGCAAGTCGGCTATGGCGGCGGCCGCGGACTTCCGCCCGGACATGGCAATCCTCGATATTCGGCTGGGAGCTGAAAGCGGGCTCGACCTCCTTGACATGCTCGTGAAGGGATATCCGGGGCTCGTGTGCATTATGGCGACCGCTTTTGCCGAGACTGAGACGGCGATCCAGGCAGTCAAGAGCGGTGCGCACGACTATCTGCGCAAACCGCTGTTTGCCGAGGAGGTGCTCGCGGTCCTCAAACGCTGCGACGAGGCACTGCAGCTGCGCGAGAGCAACGAAGCGGCGCAGGAAGCGCTACGCCGGGAACGTCGCCTGCTGTTCGATGCCATCGAAAGCGTGGCCGACGGGTTCGCCCTGTTCGATGCCGAAGACCGGCTCGTGCTGCACAACAACCGGCTCCTCTCTATCCTCGATTGCATCAGCGACCAGCTGGCCCCGGGCACGAAGTTCGAGGATCTGGTGCGCAGCGCAGTGGTGCGCGGCGCTGTAAGGGCCGCCGAAGGACGGTTCGACGACTATGTGCGCGAGCGCATGGAGCGCCATCGCCAACCGCGCGGCCCGTTCGAACTGGAATTCGGCGAGGGACGCCTGCTCCAAGTGGAAGATCGGATCACCGGGGACGGCGGCCGCGTTGTCCTGTACTCCGACATCACGTCGCGGCGCCACGTGGAAAAGGCGCTGCGCGAGAGCGAACACCGCTTCCGCGACATGGTCGCCAACGTGCCCGGGGTCGTTTTCCAGCTCGAAAAGCACAATGGCCATGACGCCGCGCTGCACTATGTCAGCCCGAGCGCAACCACCCTGCTGGGACTCGATCCCGAGACTCTGATCGCCAACCCTACGCTGTGGTTTGACATGGTCCATCCAGACGACCGGCCCGGATTCGATTTGTCGCTGGCACGTGCAGCCCAGACGATGCAGCCCTGGACGTGGGAGGGCAGAATGGTGCCGAGCACGGGGGTCACTTGGTGGTGCCAGGGCGCGGCCCGGCCAACGCGACTGAACGACGGCGGCATCTTGTGGAACGGCATCATTCTTGATGCAACAGAGCGCAAGGAACTCGAGGAACAGCTGTTGCAGTCGCAACGGCTCAAGACGATCGGCCAGCTCTCCGGCGGCGTCGCGCACGACTTCAACAATCTTATGCTGTCGGCGATCCTCAACATCGAAGCGGCGATGGAGGCTCGCAACCTGTCGAACGAAACCCTCGATTCGCTGCAACGGTCGCTCAACAGCCTCGCCAACGCAAAGGAACTCACGCTGCGGCTTCTCGCGTTCTCGCGGCAGCAGGCGCTGAAACCATCCGCCACGGACGTCAATGCCCTGGTGGACGAGGTCTGCACGCTGGCCGGGCGCGCGATCGGGGAAAACATTCAGATCAGTACGAAGTTGCAGGATGATGTGGGCAACGCCATGGTCGATCCGCGGCAGCTGGAAAATGCTCTGGTCAATCTCGTGCTCAACGCGCGCGACGCCATGCCATCCGGAGGCGACCTCACCCTCGCTACGCGAAAGGTGGAGCTTGGTGCCGCAGACACGAAGGACTTCGACGACATGCTGCCGGGCGCCTACGTGAAGATTGCGGTCAGCGACACCGGCACCGGCATGCCGCGGGAGGTGGCAGAGCGTGCGTTCGAGCCGTTCTTCACCACCAAGGAAGTCGGTGCGGGCAGCGGCCTCGGTCTGTCGATGGTGTACGGGTTCCTCAAGCAGTCGCGCGGGCACATCACGCTGGAAAGCGAACCCGGCAAGGGAACGACCGTTGCCCTGTACGTGCCGTGCGCGGACGCCGCGGCCAGTGCCGGTGTCCGTCCCGAGACGCGCGATCGCGACCGCATGCCGCGGGGGAGCGAAACGGTCCTCGTCGTCGAGGACGAGCCCGGTGTCCGGGACGTGGTGGTCAGCCTTTTGAGAAAACTTGGCTACCAGGTGATCGCCGCCAGAGACGGCCATGAGGCCCTGGAACGCCTCGACGAGGTCGACGGCGTCGACCTTCTGTTCACCGATATCGTCCTCCCCGGCGGCATGACCGGCCAGGACATTGCGGACGAAGTCGCGAAACGCCGGCCGGGGGCGAAATTCCTGTTCACTTCGGGCTATGCTGCGGCGGCCATAGGCGACCGCGGACAGGTCGCGCACGGTGCGGAACTGCTCTCCAAACCCTATCCCATGAAGGTGCTCGCCAACCGCGTCCGCGAGATTCTCGACCGCAAGGACGGGTGAGCCTCGCGACCGAGGCAATACAGCGGCGGCGCCGGCCCACGCCGGTCCATTCTTTTGATCTCCACTTACGCCCCAACCGGCGCGTCGGTATGAGTCGCGTACCCGGTTTGGAATCGATACAATGGGGCAAAATTGGGGCAAGCGACACGGTGGTGGCACGCTGGGATCTCATGGTGCGAAGGCGCCGAGGAAAGCGATTTCGTCGTCTTTGGGTGGCGGAGCCGTGACAATGCCGGTGGTCCTGCGTCGGCGCATATATATTTGATCTATTGATAAGTAAATCGATCCGGGCAATCCTGCCCGCGTCAGATTCAACCGCGGTCGCCGGAGGAACCGTTGCCACAACCCGCTGATATAGAATTCAAGAATGTCACGAAGCGGTTCGGCGACGTTGTGGCGGTCGACCATGTAAGCCTCGCTGTGGCCAAGGGGGCGTTCTTCTCTTTCCTCGGCCCCTCGGGATGCGGCAAGACGACCTCGTTGCGACTCATTGCCGGCTTCGAGCAGCCGACCAGCGGCGACGTCCTAATCGGCGGCAGTTCGGTGGTCGGCGTGCCGCCATACAAGCGCCCGGTCAACATGGTCTTCCAGCATTACGCTCTGTTCCCGCATTTGACGGTCGGCGACAACATCGCCTATGGGCTGCGCCAGCGCGCGCCGCAGCCGCTGAAGCCGGAGGTCGAACGCCAGGTCGACGAGATGCTGGAACTGGTGCGCCTGGCAGGATTTCAAGGCCGCCGTATTTGGGAGCTGTCCGGCGGCCAGCAACAACGGGTCGCTCTGGCGCGTGCGCTGATCAACCATCCGACTGTGCTGCTGCTGGACGAGCCGCTGGCCGCCCTCGACCGCAAGCTGCGCCGCGAGATGCAGATCGAGTTGCAGACCCTGCAACGGGAGGTCGGAATCACCTTCATCCTGGTCACGCACGACCAGGAGGAGGCGCTGTCGATGAGCGACACCATCTGTATCATGCATGAGGGCCGCATCGTGCAGGTCGGAAGTCCGACCCAGCTGTATGACGAGCCGCTCAACCGCTACGTCGCGGATTTCGTCGGCAAGACCAACTTCTTCGAAGGACGCGTCGTCGACGCCGATGCCACCGCCGCGCGCATCGAGACGGCGGACGGCCGCGCCTTCGCCGGGCGCAGCCCGAAGGGCGGAGTGGCGCTGCGAAGCGGCGCGCCGGCCGCGCTGGCGGTGCGACCCGAGCTGATTTTTATCGCGTCGCCGCAGGACGGCGCGCCCTATGAGGCCGACGTGCAGTCGCCGGCAATCATCAGGAACCGGATCTTTCTTGGCGAACAGACGGAATACCTTGTCGAGACCGAGGGTCTCGGCGAGGTTCTCGTGCGTGCCCCCAAGCACGCGGAGACCGTGACCGGCGGGTTCAATCCGGGAGACCGGGTGCTGATCGGATGGCGGAACGCCTCCGCTCTGGCCCTCGGGGATACATAAACCAACAAACCAGACAGCCGGCCGGATGAACCGCGGTCGGCCGTCCTGAAGGGAGTGTCACATGTCGAAGACCTACAAGGATAACATGCCGATAAGCCGGCGCCGGTTCATCGAGGAACTGCGGCGCTACGAAATAGGCTCCGTCAGCCGCCGCCATTTCCTCGGCGTGACCGGACTGGGCGTCGCCGCTAGCGTGATGGCCGCCGCCGTGCCTGGCCTGCGGCCGCGCAAGGCCTGGGCCGCCGGCGATATCGGCGACCGCGTCGTGCTGGCCACCTGGCCGAACTACCACGACCCGGAGAATTTCGCGAACTTCACCGAGGCGACCGGCGCCCACGTGCAGGTCAACGTGTTCGGCTCGAACGAGGAGATGCTGGCCAAGCTGCAGGCCGGCGGCAGCGGCTGGGACGTGTTCGTGCCGACCAACTACACCATCACCACCTATGTCGGCGAACAGCTGATCGAGCCGCTGGATCTCTCGAAAATCCCCAACTACGCGGCGGATGCGTTCGACCCGCGCTTCTCCGACGCCGGCACCGTCGACGGCACGGTCTACGCGGTGCCGAAGAACTGGGGCACCACCGGCTATGTGGTCAACACCAAGCACACCAAGGGCCGGACGCTGACCACCTGGAAGGAGTTCTGGGACATCACCAAGACCGACTTCTCGGGCCGCACCATGGTGCACGACTACCAGCTGACCACCATCGGCAACGCGCTGAAGTATTTCGGCTACTCGTTCAATTCGGTGGACCCGAAGGAGCTGGCCGACGCCGAGCGGCTGCTGCTGGAGGCCAAGCCGCACCTGTTCGCGATCAACAGCGACTACCAGCCGCCGCTGCGCAACGGCGACGCCTGGATGTCGATGTGCTGGACCGGCGACGGC
>JABAOD010010702.1_pt1 | contig 31759 bp, 49 predicted proteins | sample 7062151 | NCBI WGS metagenome assembly JABAOD01 (sample SAMN14538626, study PRJNA623070) | marine sediment metagenome | biome: marine biome [ENVO:00000428]; feature: marine pelagic biome [ENVO:01000023]; material: deep marine sediment [ENVO:00002113] | place: India: Gulf of Khambhat ... | reverse complement strand
GTTCCTGCTCTGCCATATTCCGGTATTAGAAGGTAATGTATCGCATCAGGCTTCGGCTTATCTCGCTGGCATTGTGACCACAGACGAGCAACTAACACGGCCCCTCCCGTACAGATGACGATCTGACCAATGCGCGGAGGGGTTTTTTCTTATGCAATTTTAGCTAGAAAGTTAGCTAGTTCATTCTTGGTAAATCTCAATTCTTCAATCGCTTGGTTCTTGGCTGTGGACTCTGGTAGATCGTTGATATAGTCCTGAAGGTAGGCTTTCTTGGCTTTTAGGTCTGCTACTTGTTTCTCGTAGTATTTTTTGAATTGCTCTGGCATGTCTCACCTTTACGATTTTCAAGGATGGATTGTTGACCGACTTCTAAAGGCCAATGCTCATATTTCTTACAGTCTGAGCAGAGCTTCTGGTCAACAGAGGAGAGACGTATTATAGCGTCTGAGCCACAATGTTTGCATATTGACTTTAGGATAATTTCTCTCCCGGCTTTCTAGGCACGTACTGAATACCCATCACTCACCTCCCACAGCTTTAATCATGGCTTTGTATGTCTGCTCTAGTCCGTTATCCGTCAAGAACACTTTACCTTTAATTGCCTTCTTGAACTCCTCAGCAGGCTCATTCGGTACAAGGGCGTAGCCTTTAATGTTTAATCTGGTCGTGCTTATCTTCCAGTCTTCATAATTACGCAACCTACCATCGAAATGACTTTTCGCCACATCAACTTTATGCTTCTCTATCGCCTCTTCCGCTTCCCGCTTAGTCAAGTGAATACTTATTGTTGCGTAAGCAGATTCATGAACACAGTCGTTATACAGAGCTTCGTACAGCTTTAATTCACTCATTCTTCACTCTCCTTCATCATCAGGTAGCAGATTGCAGCGGCTCGGAGTGGGTTTTTATCGGCTGGTGCGAGACATTTGTTAAAAGATATAAATTTACTAGCAACCCAATTTTTTGAGTTAGACATATAACTAAGGTCAATCTTCTCACTCTCAATAATCGGCCCCATGCCTGCCCATGAGTTGCAGTAATTTTTGTATCCACTATTAATAGGTAGCATTAATGTGGTAATGCCATCTTCTTCGGTGTGATACCATTCCGATGTAGTTATTCCGTGATACTCAGCCACCAACTTGTTAATCTCAAAGTTCGATAATTCAGAATAGTTCATTCTGATTCCTCCGGTGGTTCGGGTAGGGGCATCCAGTGGGTAGGGTTTCCTACCTGCAAAACAACATATGCCATGTCATAACTGCTTTCGACACCTTCAGGCTCCCACTGCCCATACACATCAAGATAAGCAACGCAACAACAGCTACACCCGTGTAATAAGACTGCCTCGTTGGTTTCAGGCAGCCTATCCTCAACACTTATCCATTCCATCTACTCATCCCCCTCTGGTACTGCGATTAGTTTGCGAATTGTGTCTACTACACTGTAGGAGTTAGTCGTCCCAACCTGAACAGGTAAACCGTGCGTATGAGCAAACATAATGGCATCCACCTTATTACTGAAAGTCCCTAAGTGTTCATTGGAGTGCTCTGCTTTTACGCCGTACACTTCCCATGCTGGGTTTTGCTCTGTTGCTCTGTTGTATAGGGTTATTATCTTCATCACTCCCCCTCCCCTCGCAGCTTAATGTCGAATGTGTCGTAGAGGGCTTCAGTAATGCTATGCACAACACTCACCCCCTCTTCTATGGACTTGTCTGCCACCTCCACCATCTTCTCAATCACCTGCTCTCGTTCTGATTTCAGAGGCTTGAAGTGACAGGGCTTTGCCGGCATATAGTTCACACCGCCTTCAACCTCTACAGATACGACAACGCAGGCACCATTATAATGATGAGCTACGACTTCATATTTAGGATTACTATAACCAAGGCCAAATAGCTCAGCCTCTTTATAAGTAGTCCCAACAGGCGGCAATCCTTCACCGTTCCATTTTGATTGTTCTTTCTTTGCCAATTCTTTGAACACTTCTCCATACTCCTTATGTATAAAATCTTCCATAACCCTCTCCTCCAATGTATCTCGCCAATCTCCGAGGACTTCGCCTTTAGGGTATATAACATTCAGCTCACCATCTTTTACCTTCCAATCTTCTGGCTCACTGACCCTCGGCTTTTCTTGGTACTCTACCCAGAATCCATCGCCATCCTGTGCCCTCCACCTGGCCCAATCATTAACCCACTCTGTAGGTTTGCCGGATAAGCGGTCACGTTCTGCCAGGATTTGTTTCTTTGATGCGTGAAAGAATCGCTCAATATACCCGGTATGACTTGACCCCCATTGAATCCCTTTTTCGTTGATGTATCCGCAGTAAAAATCTTCAGGAGCCTCATGCACAACCCTTGCTAGTTTCTCAAGACTGTTCATTTCTCAACCTCCTCCAGCATCTTATTCAAATACCATTGTGCCTTTTTCCAATCCTCAATGCGGTCATTCTTATCGCGCCATAGGTATTTCTGAACATTGCCTCGGCAGTAAGAGATAAAACCTTCTTTGCCTAGTGCAGCTCGAATAGCGGCTATACATTCGATACCTGTTTCACTCTGATAGTGTGGTGGGCTGTTTACCATGTCTGGCTTCTCATAAATCAACCCATCATTCCCTTTTTGGCCTATCACATTCATACGCTCCTCGATGCGCTGAAACTCCTCCTCTTCAGCAGCTAAAGCGTCCAGATGCGCCATCTCTGACATAGCGGTGTTAAAGCTTGTTCCCATATTAATCTTTTTCATTTCTCAATAACTCCCTAACTAAATGCTCAGGTATCACATAGGCCATTTCATTTCCCCAGCTGGTAATCGTGTGGGGCGTTTTCTCGTTGACTAAATCATTGATCTCGCCGCTTCGAATTTGACCCATTGGTACGCGGTTCTTTTTGCAATCCTCAATGATTCTTTTTAGCTTCATCTTTTGCGCCTATTACAATAATCATGAGCATTAACAACATAAACACGCCCATCAAACACCAGTAATCTAAAATACTCATACTGGCAGCTCCTCAATCATAAGAAGAACAAACAAGGCAACCCCACCACACCATGTAGTGAGAGCCAAAAGCCCCCACCATAACTCACTCCATCGAAAGTTTTTCATGATTCCATTTCTCTCCATTCGTTTGCATCGCAGTATTCGCCAGCAACCTCGATACTTTCAATAAACTCAACGCTTAATTCTATGATCTGTTGGAAAGATGCTTCGAGATAAGCAACATCCCGCGAACCTTCATCATCAAGAAACGAATCTGAAATAAGAGCCAGCATATCTTTAGACGGAGTAAACCATGTTTCCACGTACTCTTTAAAATGCTTGTGACAAACCTGCTTAAACGGAGTATCACGACAGATACAACCGCCTTCACGAACCACAGTTGCAAGGTAACAGATATAATCTTCTTTACGTTGTTTTTCATACCATGCCGCCTCATGTTGTTCTTGTTTTGAATCTAAAAAGTTATCGTATGACATGTGAATCTCCAGTTAAATTGTTATAGAAATAATAAACCCGCAATTAAGCGGGCGGTATTATACTTTTGTTCTAATTTTCGTCTTCATCCTCATCAGGCTCAGCATCTTCCATTGCTGCCTCATAACCATCCTCCCATCTTCTGTGGTGCGACCTACCCTCCAGGTATGGATTTGCGGTTTTAGGTTTACCAAGCTCAAAAGCCTGATAGCCTTGCTCAAATACTCTATTCATTGGTTTAGCTCCTTTTCCAGTTCTCTGGCGAGTTTAGAATACTTTTGCTTTATCTCTTTAATTTCTTCGATAGTGTACTTCTTAGGATCGTGCGGGCCTTCTAGCCATTCCACTTTATCTAAACCTATTTTCTTAATCAGATTAATCCGATAGTTAACCAAGTTTCCAGATAAGTGGTTATTGCATGGAGCGCACTGTTTATTATTGTTAAGCTCTTCAAACCTCAATTCAGGATGAGCGCTGACTGTCAGATAATGTCCAGCGTGATACTGGCCTTCGTGAAATCGCCCGCAAGATATACAGGGTTCTGCGCTATCTCTAAGACGAATATATTTATTAAATGCTGCCTGAGCTTCTTTCAGCCATTCCCCTCTCGTCTTAACTCTTTCTTTAGCTTCTTTTAGTTCCTGTCGCTCTCTCTTTTCATCTCTGAGGCGCTTTTTCTCCTGCTCCCTACGATGATTCTCCATGATGCACTTAGGGTTATAGCAGCACTTCTGGAGCGAGTTAAAAGGGGTGTAAGCTACCTCGCACCCCTCGGCTTTAATTCTGCACTTACGTTTTTTTTGCTTCATAATAAAAGGGGGCTGCAGCCCCGTATTCGTCAAAAAGGAATACTATCATCAAAATCGCTAAAGCCTTGATTGTCTTGCGGCGATCTTCGCTCCATCAAGCCTTTTTCTATCATCCCTTCATCTGACCACCCTTTAGCTTTTAGCTCATCATAAGTCTGGTTTTTGGCTTTAGGAGTCATAACGCAACCCGGAGGGGGATTTCCTGCTACTGGCCTTGGTTGCTGCGGTTGACGGTCTTGAGCTGTATCGGTAGCACCTCGGCTATCCAGCATTTGCATCTCGTTGGCTACAATCTCCTTTGTATAGCGATCATTGCCTTCTTGATCCTGCCATTTGCGAGTCCGAAGTGAACCTTGGATGTAGCATTTAGAGCCTTTTCGTAGGTATTCCCCTGCAATCTCAGCGACCCTCCCAAAGAAGCAAACTTGATGCCACTCGGTACGCTCCTGATCCTGCCCGGATTGCTTATCTTTCCACCTCTCAGATGTTGCCATTGTGATATTGGTTACTGCTGATCCATTAGGCATATACTTAACCTCTGGATCCTGCCCTAAGTTACCAACAAGGATTACTGTATTTACGCCGTGTTTAGCCATTTTTACTTAACCTCTTTCCATTCATTAAATTGATCTATTCCCATCATGGCAGGATCGGTCAATTGAAAACCTAATCCTCTAAAGTGCTGCCATACTTCATCTAGGAATCTGCACTTTTGTTTTACAGTCATTAAGCTTGTAACTGGGAAGTTAAATGGCGGCAACATTAAAGCCAATTGCTTCTCTATATCCATTCCTCTTAAAACCCTGTCATAAGCCTCTCTGAATGTTTCGTCTTCCTCGTATAGAATCTTACAGCCAATATACAACTTGCAGTGAGCTCGGTACTCTGGGGCTGTCATATCCCCTTGCGCCTCTGCATCGTTATACCAAGCATGTTGCATTCTATTCTGTTTGCTGGTTCTTGGCTCCTCTCCTGGTGCTATGGTTACGGTTAAAGGAAAGTTGGAGTAATTACCTATGTAGGCAATAAAGTTATTAGCATCCGCCTTATTCCTTATTGTCCTAGTGTGCTTTTTCATTTAGCACCAATAACTTTTTTCGTAGCCCATACTTAATCCCCAATCATTACCAAGACGGAGCTTGGTAATAGATGTTTTTGCTTGTTAGTTTGTGCCGTAGCCATATAACACTTCGATTGCATACGGACAGCAAGCTGCCATATGAATACGGGCGTTAGTGTGCCCGTGAATTCCACTTGGCGAACGCGGCGACTTTTGAGTGCCCACGCGTTAATAGCTGCTGCCCTAAAATTTTGCAGTTATGCACAATCTGGTCAGGCCAGAAATTTCCGGGGTGCGCTAATGATTCTGCCCGTGGGTTATAGTCAGGCAGTTCTCCGCAAAAGGGGCACACTAACAACTCACAGCAATCGGACGCTTGCGCGTCCTCGGTTACGTTCTGGTCTTCATGTATTCCAAAATCTTGTTCCATCTTCAAATCCTCCTGGCGCAAGCGCCTTTGTGCTTTGGGTTATTCGTCCTCGTACCGAACACCAGTCTCACCGTTTTCAATCATCTCTGATACGCATTCGTCTATCATGCGATGAAATCGTGTTGAGCCGTCCTCTTCTTCGCTACGAATATATCTAGGCAGCTCTGCTAGGAATGCATCCGTATCAGTTATCTCAACCTCTCCCATTCCAAAACTACGACCGACCGAAGCGGCTATCTCCAGCGCTTCAACACCAATAGATACAGTCAGCTTTCCGTCTTTAATCTCTGCATTTAATAACTGGTCTTTCATGTCGCCTCCGGACGAATAACAATGCAATTAATTTTGACCCTCGCTGCGCTGCCGTTGCTGCTCGCATCGGCAGCTTATTGCGGGGTTATTCGTCTATCTCGCCGCCACAATAAGGGCAGTAAGTAGCCCACTCAGTCACCTGACATCCATCTTCACTTGCGTTCCAAAAGCTATTTCCACAACCTGTTCCATATGTCGAATAACTATCAAAAGGCTTCCAGGTGCACGGCTTTAGCTTTTTTTTGATTATGTATTCTTCGTGACTTTTCTTTCTTACGTTCATGAAATGAGTTGCTGTTAAGTAACCCATGTAAAGGACTCCGCAAGCGCAAGCCAGGGCTACCAATAACATCATTCCCATCATCAGGTATTCCATATTTCCCACCTCCGACGAATAACAAATATTTCAAAGTGGATGCCTTCGGCACCCGTTAAAACTGGGTTATTTTTACTCGTCACTCATCTCTTCGAATAAACCGTCAATTTGCTCTTTAATTACAGGCCACGCATCGCGGCGAATATATACAGAGTGCCCGTCATCGTTGATAGAGACATACTCTCCAGTATCATCAAATGTTCCAGAATCTAGCTGAATATCTGTTTTGGAATCATCATCCCAAACTGTTGAAATGATGGTTCCTGTAATAGCTACCTTTGGCATTGCTTTATCCTCAAAAAATAACAATTAGTTCTAAGTGGACGCTGTTACGCTACCGCTTCACTCGCGCCCGTAAACAATGGGGTTATATTGCTACCAGTTTGTAGTCGACGCACTCCACTTGCTCTCCTTCAAACTCAACAGTATCACCTGTGCTATACATTACTGACTGCTGGGAAATCTTCCCCCAACACACGTTGTCTGCTAGCTCATCCCATCCTTCATGAGCGTAATCCCGGTATTCTTGAATAGACTGCTCAGCCGCCAGCTGCGCCTCTTCAGCAGTAGCAAACGTGTCAAATCCGGTTTCACTATCAAACGCAAAATATTTATCAGTCATATATACCTCGCAAAATAACAATCAGTTCAAATCATGACGCTCCCTATGGGTCGCGCCGCTTAACAATTGGGTTATGCGCTTTCAGCTTGCGACCAATAATCACGGTCAATTTGCTTATAAACCTCGGCGCTATATACCTGCTGGCCTGTAACTTCGGTGTATAGCTCTTCACTGACTCCGATTGAGTCAAGAATCCCTTTTTCTTCATCCCACAAATCAATTAAAAATGGGGCTTTAGACACATCAATTGAGCGAGGCTTTAGAGCATCAAAAGCTGCCTTTGTCTCTTCTGGGGTATCGAATTCTGCGCCTACGCCTGTCTGATAACCATCATCGCCCGCGCCTAAATAAATCGCCTTCATATACATTTTAAATATCTCCCAGCGCATAACATGGCGCTGAATCACGACCGTTCGTCACCTCACGGCCTATTAGCTTTTGGTTATTCATAACATGCCTTACATGCTTCCTTAAACTCATTAGACCTAAATATATCAACTTCTGACTTGGTGAAAACCCCTCCTTTAGTTGGAGCCCTGCTTAAAATCATCCTGTCTTCCTCTGAGATTTCGTGCCATGCCTCAGCAGCTGATGAAAGATCACCTTCAGCAAAATTGCACTTAATGCAATTAATTGAATCCCAGTGCTCTGAAACTTTAGAGCCAAATACCGCGTGGCTGTTATACGGCCTTTCGCCAGATTTCCATACGAAGCGGTCGCGGCCTTTATCATCTACTGCTTTAATTCCAGCTAGTGATCCAGATTGATCGAAAAAGGTTTGCCAACTCCAATCGCGCAGCCTTAAATTCCAAGTTTGCTTGACTTTATCGCCTTCAATTTTAAACTCATCATCAAAAAGCTTGATGCTAATCAAAGGATAATCATAAAGCTCAATTCCTATACCAAGATTAAAACAAGCTCGCTTAAACGCATCTGAACTTTGGCCTTTTTGCGCTTCCGTGAAGCTCTCTGTTCCGCAATCCTGAACCCATGCCCATTGATTTAGCTCATCATTCCAAACCCCAACAGAGCAAAATTCCTTGCCGTCTATGCGCTCATGCTTACGCTGCCAGTAACCAATACCAAAAACATCGTTCAGGCGATTCATATCAACCCTGGCATCTTTGTATGCTAAGATCGTAGCGTATCCGCCCTTATTAATAGATTGCACTCGAAAGTCAATTTGGTCAGCAGTCAGAGGCTCTTGTAGAGCTTTTTGTTTATCCAGCATCCTTCATCTCCTCTCTTAACTCATTAACCTGAAGCTCATGCATTCTAAACGCATAATCTTCATATTCTTTTGTCCCCTTCTTATAGGGGTTGCAATCTAAACCGTGGCCTTGCATGTGCATATAGTCAGCAAATGCTTTAGGGCCAATCATTTCCATTACTTCCATTGCTACCACACCCCAAACCAGATGCCGATGCCGTGAACAACGCCGACAGGAAAAAATATAGCTCCCGCAATTAGAAAACCCCATAACTCCTCGTTAATACAAACAATGACATGAGTTAGCCAGGAAGTAAGGATAGAAAGCAGAGCTATTACTCCAGTCAATATACAAAACCAATCTTTCATTTCTTTCATTTCTCGATCTCCTGTTGTTTTTTATAATACTAACATATAAAATGTATAAAACAACACATAAAAGAGGTTATTTTATTATGGATTTAAAGAAGGCGATTAAAGTAGGGTGCGCTGTAAAGGGGACTAACATTATGAATCTCGAAAAGGATTACGGGTTCAATGCAGGACAGCTTCACCATATAACGAATAACAACAGAACAAAGAACGGCCCAAGGCTAGACACGCTTGAAAGAATAGCTGCCGCGCTCGACATGAAGCTAAGCGATTTTATTGCTCTGGGTGAATAATATGTCTGGATGGATAAAACTGCACAGGTCGCTACTTGATTGGGAGTGGTACTCAAAGCCGGTGGTAAGGTCTGTATTTATCCACTGTTTATTAAGAGCAAACCATAAAGAAAACAAGTGGAGAGGGAAGATCATAAACAGAGGTGAATTTATCTCATCTTTAGGCAAATTATCGGCAGAAACAGGGTTTACAGTGCAGCAAATTCGCACTGCGATTAAGCACCTAAAATCAACAGGAGAAGTAACAAGCTCAGGAAGTGCGCAACATACTGTTTTTAAAGTAAATAATTATGATTTATATCAAGACCTAACAAGCGAAACAACAAACAATCAACAAGCAATCAACAAACGATCAACAACTAACAAGAATGAAAAGAATGAAAAGAATGTAAGAAGTAATATATATACGGTCGATTTTGAATCTTGTTGGTCAGTGTATCCAAAGAGGGAGGGGAGCAACCCAAAGAACAAAGCTTATCAATCGTGGAATGCAAGAATTAAAGAAGGGGAGTCAGTAGATTCAATGATGCAGGGCGCAAGAAGATACGCTTTATTCTGTCAACAGAAAGGCCAGATAAATACATCGTATGTAATGCAAGCATCAAGATTCTTTGGAACAGAGAAAAACTATCAAAACGACTGGAGTGTGAACCATGAAGCAAGTAAATCAAATGTTAGCGAATCCCTTGTTGAACGTGTCGCAAGAAAAAACGGACTCAACCCCGACTTCACTCCTATCAAAGAGCGATGTAGCGAAACTGTGGATTTCATTGACGCAAATGTATGGAACCAAGTGGACTAAGCATCATGGGGAAAGCGATACTGGGAATGTCTGGTATGCAACACTTAGAGACTTAACGCCAGAGCAGCTATTGATAGGACTGGGCAAATGCGCTAACTGCGGAAATGAATGGCCTCCATCTGCACCTGAGTTTAAAGCCATGTGTAAGCAGAATAGCGATGTTCCAAGTGCTTATGATGCTTACCTTGAGTGCTGCAAGAAATACAAAAGCCCTTCAATGAAACCTTGGTCGCATCCTATTGTTTACCATGCAGGGAAAAAGACAGGCTGGTTTAACTTAGGGACAAGCACAGAGGATAAGGTTCTCCCTAAGTTTACAAAGGTATACCAAAGTCTTATAGATAGGCTGAACAAGGGTGAAGTATTCTCTTCTCCAGACCATGAGAAAAACAGGCTTGAAAAGCATGAGCATGGCAAGCGGGTTAAGTCTGAAGAGAACAAAGAAACTGGGGCTAAGGCTCTGCAAGGATTACGGGAGATGTTGAAGTAATGGCTTATCAACAAGGACAGAAACCAGAGACAAAAGAAAAGATTCAGCTCATGGCTGAGTATGTTAAGGCTAATTACCCTGTTAAACAAAGTGAGCTTAAAGAAAAATTCCACTGTCATGGGTATACAGCAGCGGAGGCGATGAAACTGGCGGGATATAAATCAGATGCTGGCAGGCGTAGAGCTAAGCGAGATGTTAAAAAGTTCAATGCAATCGTGGAGTTTCTTAAGGAAAACGGCTATCACCAGCAAACGATCATTATGGAGAAATTCCAGTGCGGCAAAGATATGGCATCTAGGGCTGCAAGGGAGGCTGGATACGATGGAAATAAAGCAAAAGGCTTGCCAGGTATTGCAAAGCTAGGGCAGAACCCTAAGTATATTGCTAAGCTGGAGAAGTTGATTGCAGATATTAAGGGTGATCCTGAAGTTTTAAAGTTACCAAAAGCTGAAATGCTTAGAAAGTTCAAATGTGGTAATGAGTCAATTCAAAGGGCTTTAGCTGTTATCCAGGATGGTATGGATATACAAGATGCGATCATGAAGTACGCGAGGGTCGCCAAGATTATGCGGGATACTTACCACCAAGATGGAAAGGTTGATAAGGAAGATGCCACAATGTATCGGCCTAATGGGAGAAATTTACTGACAGAAAGATGGGTTGCATAAGCAGCCCTTTTCTATTATTACTCACTGCGTGTTATACTCTTGACTATCATATTTTCAAACAAAACCAAAGGTAAACAAGCATGACGGGCAAGGTTGAAGATTCATTCACAAGCGCGACTACTGGCACAGCTATGGAAACCACTAGTGACTTCAACATCTCCGTTGACTTCACCACTGGTTCAGGTTCAGGTACTGTAGCACTTGAGCGTTCTTTTGATGGTGGCACTTCATGGAAGAGCGTTAAGGAATACACAGCAGACGCAGAAGAGATTGGTGAGTGCGTGGAAGGCATTCAGCACCGCCTGAACTGCACGGCATTTACATCAGGAACAATTGCAGGACGCTTAAGTTATACCAATAAGAGCTAATCAATGGCTACCAGCAGAATATCCTTAGACCCGACTCAGTATGTGCGGGTCAACTTTGGCTTAAACCCTATTATTGTTGAGGCTTCTGAGGGTGAGGTTAAGGTAGTTATTACTGAAAACCAGCCAGCCTTAACCAATAAAGCTTTCCATAGGGTTGATAACCGAGCCAGATTATCAGTTACACCAGACGCTAATGTTTGGGTATTGGCTACATCTGAAGTTCAAAAATGTGTAGTAACAGAAGACTTAACAGGTCAAATGCCTTCAGACCCTTCTGGCAACACTGCAAGGAATACCCTCCTACAAGAACAGCTGGTAGCTCAGCGTACTGATAATATTAATGTTCAATTCCAATACAACGTACCAATTAATGATGATACGTCTGATATTGATGGCTCAACAACAGGCACAGGAACAATCACTCATAACGGCTCACAGGCTGTTGTAAGCACCGGAACAGGAATTGGTAGTGCGCATATAGAATCAAGAGACTCTGTAAGATACTATCCGGGGCATGAGTTTGCTGCTGAACTAACTGCATTTACATACGATCCTGACCTAACAGGGGTAAGTGATACCGTTACTCGTTGGGGCTTAGGTGATGTAGGCGGTACTGGTGATGCTATGTGTTTCATTGTTCAGGATGGTGAGTTCGGTATCGAGTTCCGATCTGGTGGAGTGTCTACGTTTATTCCAAGATCGTCTTTCCTTGATCCTCTTGATGGTACGGGGCCTTCAGGGTTTGATCTTGCTCAAGATACATTGAACCTATGGACGTTCCGTGGCGGCTGGTATGGTATTCTTCCTCTTCAATGGGGGATATATACAACAGAGAAAGGTTATATTACATGCTACGTGCATGACATGACCAACTCGCAGCAGAGCACGCATCTGACAAACCCGACACTACCAATGTTTGTAGAGGTGGAAAGGACAGCAGGAACGGGTGATGACTTATCTGTTGAGACAGCTTCCTGGCGTGGGGGTATATGCGGCCCAAAACCAAAAGGTAGCCGCGCAGATAGGACGCAAGTAGTTACCATAGAAGAGAAGTCAGTTGCAGCAGGCGCGGATGTTCCTGTTATTAGTTTAAGAAACAACGCAACATCCCAAGGTAAGACAAACCATGTAAGGATAAGATACGGCACAGTATCATTGTTCACTGATGGTAATAAGCCTGTTATTTGGAAAGTGTTTAAGAACGGTACATTAACAGGTGAATCGTGGGTAGCTAAGAATACTGATACATCAGTAGCTGATTACGATGTAAGCGCTACGTCTTACACTAACAGTAATGATCCTATTGGTGGTGTAGTAATGGGTAAGGTTGATACAGCGCGTATTAATCTATTTGAGGGTGATGTAATACTTGCAGCCTATCCAGGTGAGACTATTACATTTACAGCTCGTTCATCTAGCACAACAACAGTAAGTTTGTTCTTTAGATGGATTGAAGAGTTCTAAACCAAAGTGGTTTTTAGTAGTTACGGGGATAACTATGGCAAATACAACAGGAAAGAAGTGGGGAGGCCGAAAGAAAGGCACTCCCAATAAGAATACAACAGCACTTAAGACTGCAATCATGAATGCCTTTGAAAAGGTAGGAGGCCAAGACTACTTGGTTCGCGTTGCAGAAGAAGACCCTAGAACCTTCCTGGCTCTATTGGGGAAGGTGCTGCCTTCTGAAGTTAAAGCAGACATTAAGAATGAAGATGGCCCAACGGTAATTAAGATTATCACGCCTGATGTCTGAGCTTAGCGTAGAGATCATAAAGGAGCTTCAGCCTTTTGCTCAGCCTTATCGTTATAAGGTTGCGTATGGTGGTCGAGGCTCTGGTAAATCATGGGGCATAGCTATCCTATTGGTGTTGAGAGCGTATCAGCAGCCAACAAGGGTTCTGTGTTGCCGTGAAATACAAAAGAGTATCACTGACTCTGTACTACAGTTATTGGCTGACCAGATAGAAAGGTTAGGGCTTCAAGACTACTTCGAGGTACAGAAGAACCAAATTATAGGCAGTAATGGCTCAAGGTTTATCTTTGAGGGCTTAAGGTCTAACATCACTAAGATTAAATCCCTTGAGGGTATAGATATTGTTTGGGTAGAGGAGGCAGAGGCAGTAACAAAAACTTCTTTCCAAGTGCTTATCCCAACGATACGAAAGCCTGGTTCTGAAATATGGGTATCGTTTAACCCTTATGATGAGCTTGATGATGTTTATCAAAGGTTTGTATTGTCTCCTCCTCCTGAAACATACTCAGTACAAATTAACTATCCTCAAAACCCTTGGCTGCCAGAGGAGCTGTTAAAAGAAGCTGAGTACATGAAGTCCCAAGATGAGGGGCTTTATCGACATATCTGGTTAGGTGAGTGCCTATCTAACAAAGAAGGGGCATACTATGCACAGCAGATTAAGCAGCTTGATGAGCAAGGCCACATTACTTCTGTCAATATTGAGTCCAATCTTCCTGTTAATACCTATTGGGATTTGGGTGTGTCAGACTCTACCGCTATCTGGTTTGTTCAGGTATTTAATAATGAGATACGGGTTATTGACTACTACGAAAACCACTCTGAAGGCCTGAACCATTACATTGATTACCTTCAGGATTGGAGAGCAAAGAACCAGTGCTCGTATGGCCTTCACTATGCGCCGCATGATATTAGGGTAAGAGAGCTTACTACAGGCAAGTCAAGACTTGAGGTCGCCAGAAAGATGGGCATTAACTTCCAGGTTGTGCCTCAAATGCCAGTGCAGGACGGTATACAAGCAGCAAGGAATATATTGCCTCGTTGCTGGTTTGACTTAGATCGTTGTAAAATAGGATTGCGAGCACTGCGTAATTATCGTAGAGAGTATGATGAAGTCAAAAACGTGTTTAAGAAGCAGCCATTACACGACTGGACTTCGCACGGGGCAGATGCCTTCAGATATTTTGCAGTCTCGCATCGAGATAAATCTAAATCCAGTGGGCAGCCAATACAGGCTAAGCATTGGGATGTGTTTTAACGGGGAACGATATGTACTTTAAATGTGATTATTCAAAGATTACAACGGAGCAGCTTGCCACATGCTTGGCTATTTCAACTCTATACCATGAGCAGTCTATGCCAGCGGTGGTAGTAGGATTAAGCCCAATTACTTTTGAGCTTAAACCTCATCTATCTGCGCAGATGCGTGAACGTCTTATGATGAATCGCGTACCTGTAGTGGCTAAAGGTTATGTGGGCGAGATTAAGGAGAACACTCTTGTTGTATCGAAAGAAGCACCAGCCAAGTCTACTAAAGGCAAAGGATCAAGAGCAGGTTAAAGCAACCCTAATCTTTAGCACAAGTACGATGTGGTGGTTAAAGCTCTTCCTTCGGGAAGGGTTTTCTCATGTTAAGGTAGTCATACACCAGCCGCATGTTAATATCCTGGTTGACCCCAGAACAGCTATCACATCTTTGGAGTGCCATGCAAGTGGTGATATACTACTAAGGTCTGACGGGGAGACGCATGTAAGGGTTAGCCGAATGATTAAGCCTAAGAAGATTAGGCGGTTCTTTGGGCCTCTTAATTGTGTCGAGACAGTCAAAGGGTTTCTGGGAATATCCAAGCCCTTTATTTTTACGCCTTACCAATTATATAAAGAGGTTAAAAGTAATGGGCAATCCATTTAAGAAGCCGAAAGTGCAATCTTATGAGCCATCAGCAGAAACAAAAGAGCTTCAGAGAATGCAAAGCGAAGAGGCTAAAGAGCAGGAATCAGAACTAGCAGAGCGTAAAGCAATGCGCAAAAAGAAAGCTGCTGGTCGTGGTTCTCTTTTAACTGGCGCTGCCACTGGTGTCGAAGATAAACAGACTACTTTAGGTTAAGTCATGGCTACTGATCCGAAGGCGCTGCACCAGCGTTTTAGTAAAGCTAAAGACCGCAAGATGACAACTTGGTATTCTCACATGAGAGAGTGCTATGACTATGCGGTTCCACAGCGAGAAACCTTCTTTAAATACACGCCGGGTCAGAAAAAGAATACTAAAGTTTTCGATTCTACGGCTGTCCTAGCAACTCCAATCTATGCAAACCGACTGCAACAGGCGATTATGCCAAGTGGTCAGCAGTGGGCTAAGTTAGTTTCTGGCTCTACTGTGAATGGTGAGCAGCAAATTGAGTTCATGGGTGAGCAGATGACTCTGGATGAAGCTTTAGAGAAGGTTACAGATGTTGCTTTTGAGTATCTTAATCGTTCTAACTTCTCTACTCGCTTGCATGAATCGCTGATTGACCTTGCTGTATCCACTGCCTGCCTCACAGAAGATTACGATCCTGTAGAGGATGAGCTTGTGTTTGACTCGGTTCCTTTGTCTCATGTTTATTTAGAGGCTGGCCCTAAAGGTACGGTTGATGCTGTATGGCGTGAACATGAAATGAAGGCTCGCAACATTCCTCTTACATGGCCTGAAGCTAAACTTTCAGACCAGCTTAGTGAGGTTGTTAAGGAATCACCAGATAAAGAGATTTGCATTGTTGAAGGCATGGTATACAACCATGAGGGCGGCAATTACATTCTTTATGTGCTGGAGTCTGATGCTAAGTCTCTTATCTATGAAGAGGATTACAAGGCATCTAGCCCGTGGATTACTGCAAGAACTACAGTCATTCCTGGCGAGGTGTATGGACGCGGGCCATTAATGAAGGTTCTTCCAGACATTAAGACGCTTAATGTCATGTCTGAGAATATGCTTAAATCCGCGGCTCTGTCTGTTGGTGGTGTGTGGACGGCTACTGATGATGGGATATTCAATCCTTATACAGTTACCTTGGCTCCAGGTGTAATCCTTCCTGTTAGCTCTAATGCTAATGAGAACCCCACACTTAGGCGCTTAGATACAGGTGGAGATGCTCAGTATCATGAGATGGAATACCAGCGCAGAGTAGACAATGTAAACCGAGCTCTGTTTGCTAAGCCTATTGGTGATATTGACGATCCTACCAAGACAGCTACCGAAATCAGTATGCGTATGCAGTTAGACTTGCAGGAGTCTGGTGCTGAGTTTGGTAGGCTACAGCGTGAATTAGCTGGTGGTGTGTTTGAACGCACTGTTTACCTGTTAGGGAAAGAGGGTATTATCCCTGCTATTTCTATTGATGGTAAGGGTGTAGACCTTAAGTTTACTTCTCCTCTGTCGGCGCAGGCTGATATTGATGAGGCTCAAGTATTAGTAAGGGCTATTCAGATGACAGCATCAACTGGCATTCCTCCAGAGATGATTATGGCAGACCTTAAAGTTGAGGATATGCCTTCTTTCATTCTTGAGAAGCTTGGTGGGCCTTCTGAGTTTAAACGACCAGAGCAACAGAAGCAGCAAATGGGCGCTGTAGCTGGTGAGCAGATAGCTCAAGGCATGGCTCCTGAATGATTGAGTTCCATACCGCATGGGATAGTGATGATAATGTTTATCTTCATTGGGGAACGGCTGAGATAAACGGCTTCCTCTATCGCTATGCGGTTGAGTCTCACTCTGAAAAGATGAGCGAATGGGACAGGGAGCAAATATTGGACGCTTTTAGGAAGCAAATAGAAAGCGTCTGTAATTATCATGAAGCACCGGGGAGGCTTCAATGAATAATCCTTATGATTGGGATGAGTTGGACGCAATAGAAGAGCAGAAAGAGAAGATTCAATCAGCTCAGCATATTCGCGCCACAGCTTACAGCCACGTCTTTGCTCAAGACCCATTAGGCCAGAAGATTCTGGCTGAGTGGGTTAATGATTACTGCACTGGCAACCCGCCTTCTGCTTCTGCCTCTGAAAGAGAGGTTGGAATGATGGATGGCAAACGCCAACTAGTAAGAATGATTTTAGATCAAATTGTAATAGCAACCGGGGAAAACACTAATGAAATATCCACTAATGAATGAAGCTGTAGCAGCTGAAGGCTCTGGAGAAGTATCCGGCTCTGAGTCTGGCTCTTTGTTGAGTGCAGCACCAGAAGCAGCAGCAACGGTAGAGCAACAAGTAGCAAGCCAGGGGCCAGCAGTAGAGCGCCCTGAATGGTTGCTGGATAAGTACGCCACTGATGACCGTGATACAAGCGAAGCTATCTCTGAGCAAGCTAAGGCTTATGTAGAGTTACAAAAGCAGTTTGGCGGCTTTACGGGTGCGCCTGAGTCCTATGAGTTCTCTATGCCTGAAGGTGTTGAGGGCGAAGTAGATACTGAGCTTGATGCGTACAAACAGTTTACAGAGTTCGCACGTGAACAGAACATGTCACAAGAAGCAGCTCAAGGACTGTTTAATATCTTTGTTGGCTATCAACAGTCAATGGAGTCTCAATTTCAAACCGACTTCAACACAGAGAAAGAGAAGCTTGGTCCAACAGCAGATGAGCGTATTGGCGCTGTGGCTCAGTGGACTCATGCCAACCTTGAGCCTGATGATATTTCTATCCTTGAGACTATGACAACAACAGCAGATCAGATTTCGGTGTTAGAGAAGCTGATTGGTAAGACTCGCAACACGCCGATTCCTAAAACAAACCAGGTTACAGCTCCGGTGACAGGCTTTACTAAGCACGACTTTGATACCGCTGTAGCGTCTGAGCGATTCCGTAACGACCCATCTTATCGGGCAGAGATTCGCAAGAAAGCAGCAGCCTTGTTCCCTGGTGGAGAATCATAGGCACATAGTTTGCAAGTAGAACTATTCGTTATATAATACGAAAGTATAGGGGCTTCGGCCCCTCCTATCCTAGAGATACCTCATTTGAGCCTCGGCATGGACAGGATTAGCTAAGGCTGATTCGCCCTGTCAAAACAGGCCACCGAATCAAACAAAGCAAACACTAAACTTTATTTTGATTTGGAGACATTATTATGTCTAAGTTTCTATCATCTGTTGCTCGCCAGGAGTTTGACTCCCAGGTGAAGCACAACTACCAGCAGGCTGGCAAGCTACGCATGTGCGTAACGAACCGCACTGGTGTAAATGGTGACATTTACAAGTTCCGCCGCATGGGTAAAGGTCTGGCTAACCAGAAAGCTTCTCAAGCTGACGTTACTCCAATGGATATTTCACACAACCTAATCAACTGTGTACTGGAAAACTGGAACGCTCCAGAATATACAGACATCTTTGATGCGGCTGAAGTGAACTTTGATGAGCAGTCTGAGCTAGCTAAAACTATTGCTTATGCAATGGGTCGCCGTCAGGATCAGCTGATTATTGATGCTCTGGGCAACATCTCTGCTGATGCAGGTACGGCTCTGACTGATATCGCTGTTGGCGGTACTGGTTTCACTGTAGATAAAGTTCGCCAGGCTGGTGCAGCTTTTGATGGTGTTGGCATGGACGGCGAAGGTCGTTACATCGCATGGAACAAGACTCAGAAACAGCAGCTGCTGGGCTCTACTGAAGCTACATCTTCTGACTACATGAACGTTAAAGCTCTGGTTAATGGCGACATTGACACTTTCTACGGCTTTAAATTCGTACTGGTTGAAGATCGTGACGAAGGCGGTCTACCTGGTGTTGGTACTGCGTCTGCTACTGCTTTCGCTTTCCACCGTGACGCTGTTGGTCTTGCTACTGGCATCGACATTAAGACTGAGATTAACTACATCGCTGAGAAGACTTCTTGGTTGTGTAACGGTCTAATGAAGGCTGGTGCGGCTGTACGTGACGCTGAAGGCGTTATCAAAATTCTATCTAACGACACTGCATAAGGAGTATTAATCATGGCTTTTACTGATGGTACTTTCACACGTTTGTCTGGTGCTAACTCCGATGGCGGTGCTGTTTTCATCTACAAAGAAGATGCAACACTGGCAGCGGTTCGCGCAGCTAACTACCTGAACGATGCTTATGAGTATGGTTTGCGTGATGGCGATATTGTGATGTTTATCTGTTCAGACGGCTTTGGCTTCAATGCTATGGCTTACTCTGATCCTAACTTCACAGTAGGCGAAGCTCTGACTTCTGCTTAATAATCGTTCCCCGGCGATTATAGGGGTGGGCTTCGGCCTGCCCCGACTTACATCGAGGATTTACTATGGCATCTAATATTGATATTGCTAGTAACGCTTTAGTGAGAATCGGTGTTCCTCCGATTTCTTCATTTGATGAGGGTGGTGCTGCTGGACAGGCGGCTTCTAACCTTTACGAACCAACTATTCGCGCATTACTAACCGAAAACCGTTGGCGTTTTGCTGCTAACAAAAGACAGTTAGCTCAACTAACCGCGAAGCCTTTAAATGAATGGGAGTATGCTTATCAGCTTCCATCTGATTTAATTCTTTTATACCGTATGCAGCCAAGAGTTTCATACGAAGTCTTTGAAGATAAAATCTATACTAATTCCAATACATGCGAGATTGACTATCTATCGCGTGTTGATGAGGGGTTATTCCCTCCATACTTCCAGCTTGCAGCGGAATATAAACTGGCTGCTGAGTTTGCTTTGATTGTGACTTCTAACCGATCACTAGCGGAAACGTATGAAATGAAATATCAGGATCAAATTAAACGAGCTCGGTTTGCTGATGCTCAAGGCCGTCCTGCTGACTCCATCCAGAACTTTGAATATGTAGATGTGAGAGCCTAATGACTAAAGCTTATTCTCTTCAGACTGCATTCAACTCAGGTGTTTTAGATACCCGTCTTTCTGCTCGTGTTGACGTTAAGCAGTATTACAACGGCATGAGCGAAGGCAATAATGTCCTATGTTTACCCCAAGGTGGAGTAAAGCGCAGGCCAGGAATGGAGTTTATCGCAGATGCTGGAGAAGAATGCCGGGTTATTCCGTTTGTGTTTAATGTTGATCAAGCTTACCTGCTTGTGTTTCGTAACAATGCTATTGATGTGTATAGGGACGATGTTTATAAAGCTACCGTTGTCACTACTTATACAACTTCAGAGTTAATGTCTATCCGGTTTGCTCAGTCAGCGGACACAATGATATTAGTTCAAGAGAATCATGCCCCTGCCTTATTCCAGAGACAGGGTTCTGATACATCATGGTCATTGACTGATATCACATTTAACTACATCCCGCAGTTTGATTTTAACGATGCATCAAGCCCAACACCTACAAGCGAAATTCAAGTCATAACTTTCTCTGGGGTGGGTAATGGCTCACCCTATAAGGTAAACCTAGCAGGCATTGATACAGATCAAGTTAGTTTTCAGGACAATACATCAGGCGCATCAGACCTTGAAGATGCTTTGCTTGACTTGGTAAATACGCCAAACACAGGTATTAGTGTAGCAAGAACAGCATCAAACCAATTCACTGTAACGTTTGCGGATGCTGCTGCTGATGGCTGGGCTAAAATGTCAGGGCGAGTAACGGACGGATCAGGTGGTACTTTATCTGTAGCCACGACACAAAACGGTTCACCAAGGTCTGAGGATGTTTGGTCTGCAACGAGAGGCTGGCCTAGAACGGTTACCTTCCATGAAGGGCGTTTGTTCTTTGGAGGCTCAGCCCAAAAACCTATTACTTTCTGGGGCTCCAATGTAAACGACTTCTTTAACTTTGATCCCGGTAAAACAAGGGATGACCAAGCTTTAGATGTTACGCTTGACGTAGATCAATACGATGAGATTCGAGCAATCTTCTCCAACCGAGACTTGCAAATCTTTACAGCGGGGGCTGAGTTCTATGTTCCATCTTCCCCGATTACGCCAGAGAACATTGCGGCTAAGCGTCAAACTGGTTTTGGTATAGCTGAAATAGCACCTAAAGTAATAGATGGCGCAACTATATACTTACAACGAACAGGGCGAGCTCTAAGGGAGTTTGTGTTCGACTTCGCAGAAGAGGCTTATCTATCTAATACAGCCTCCTTGTTAGCTCCTGAGCTCCTGAGTAGTCCTGTTGATCTAGCTGTATCTGTCGGTACTGATAACGAAGATGCCAACTATGTGTACGTTGTTAATGGCGACGGCACTATGGCGGTGTTTAATACGCTTCGGTCGCAGAATGTTGCAGGCTGGTCTAAGTGGGAAACTGATGGTGAAATACTTAATATCACTCGTCTTGTTGATGATATTTACTTTAGTGTTAAGCGAACTATAGATGGCTCCACTGAATACTTTGTTGAGAAGGCTAACGACCTGGCTTATATGGATGCTGCTAAGCTATACACTTCTCCAGCTACCGATACGCTGACTGGCCTATCTCATCTCAATGGAGAGGAGTGTCGAGTTCGGGCTGATGGCTCCGTAATGCAGAATCAAACTCCTGTAGGTGGTTCTATTACTATTGAGCGCACAGCGGCGGATTCAGCTGAGGTTGGTTTGTTCTTTAGGCCTACAGTTAAAACTATGCCTATTGAGAAAGATATAGGCCCCGGTTATAACCTGAATGCTGAGAAAAGAATTGTTAATGCAATGGTATACTTACAGAATACAACTGAGATTAAAGTTCAGGACGTAGATGTACCATTTAGACAGTTTGGCACAGGTATTCTGGATCAGGCAGTAACGCCGTTTACAGGGAAGAAGGAGGTTTATCTATTGGGTTGGGATAAGTCTGCTGTATTGGAATTAACTCAAGATAATCCAGCCCCAATGACTGTATTAGCCCTGAGCTTAGAGATGGAGTTTTCATAATGGAAGCAGCATTAGCAAAAACATTATTCACTGTTGGCGGCCAGGCCGTGACAACTGGAGGTATCTTGACTGGTGTCTCTATGCTTTCAGGAATACAAGCAGGTAGGCAGCAGGAAGCAGCATATAGACAGCAAGCTGAAGGCGTAAAAGAGCAAGCTCATATGGAAAAGCTTAAGGCTCAGGAGGAGTCTAACTTACGCAGAGAAAGGTTGCTAAATGCTTTAGCGGCTCAAAACGTGCGCTCTGGCGCGGGCGGAGTTAAGGGTGGAACCGTGGAGCAAATGAAGCTTCAATCCACTGAAGAGTTTGAGAAGGAGCAGATGGGCGCAGATGTAATGTCTCAAGCTAAGCAGTCAGGCTACAGTCGAGAGATTTCAGGATTACAAAGCCAAGGCAAACAAGCCTATAGGAAGTCGCTTATCTCCACTGCCACACAGTTAGCGAGTATTGGATAATGGCAAGATACCAAAGACAACAAGCATTAGGATCAATTGCTAACCCTCGCACGTCTGAGGCTCAGGCTACTATGCAGCTGGCTGATACGCTGCAACAGTTTGGTCAGTTTGGTATGGAGCGCTATGCGCAGCACCGGATGGATGCAGCCAAAGAGTCTGCTGGTGAGGCTGATATTAAAGCTGGTGAAGAGTTGGAACTGCTATCTAATCAGACTATGTATGGCCGCCAGTATAATCAGTTAGTTAAGCAGGCTTACAGTGCTGCTACTCGAAACGACTACACAAAAAGTTTGAACCAATTGTCTCTTGAGCACCCGAACGATATTGCTGCTTTTGAATCTGCTGCTGATGCGTATACGGCTGAAACACTAAACTCAGCCCCGATGGAAATGCGCAACTTCATGAAGCTTGACATGGAGGCTATGCGGGAGAAATACGCGCAAGGCATCCGAGCGAGACAGGCTGAGGATGCTATCGCTGCTGGTGTTATGGAATCAGATGCAGCTCTTGAGGGCTTGGCTACTGATGCGTATGACGATTTAAGACAGGGTAGAGATGACACTTTCCTTATGCGAAGAGAGGCTTATGTCGGCTTTGTGAATAATAGTGCTCATTACTCTGAGGTACAGAAGCAGCAGCGGATACAGGCGTTTGATAAAAATGCTGATAAGTATTACCACAAGGGCGAAGTCGAAAGGCTGTTGCAGGCTGGTCGTGTTGGTGAGGCTATTAAGTATAAGAACAAGTTAGCGCAAGGCTCTTATAAGACATTTGGCGAGTCCGAAGCTGACCGTGATGCGGTAATGGCTGACATTGATGCGGATATTCATAAGTATTTCCAACAGCAAAATATGCTTGAGGCCGAGTACGAAGATAATATGAATGATCGTTATCGGGATAATGCAAATAAACTCGATGTAATGATTCAGAAAGGCGAAGCAACTACAAGCGATATTCTTGACTGGCAGGATCGTGGGCTTATCGGTAGACAGGAAGCCTATTCTCTAAGGAATGCTAATAAAGCAAGAGCAAGTCAGACAATCACTGATGAAGCGTTTGAATATGAATTTGCTTTGCGCGCTCCAGGCATGACTAATGCCGAGGCTATGGATTTCATTAATCAAGGTGTGTCTTCTGGTCGTTTAAATGGCGGCGATGCTAAGTCTTATCTGGATGAAATAAGGTCTGGTAAATACTCTGTTCTAAATACGTTTGAAGGAAAGCAGGCAACAGACTTCTTAAGAAAGTCACTTCAGATTGATAACGATATGATTGACCTACAGGATTCTGGTTCTGTGTTACGCGCAAGAACGGTGCAGATGTATAATGACCTTGCTGCCGGAGGCGAGATTACGCCAAGAGAAGCGGCTAACCAGGCATTTGCTTGGTATAGGAACCAGACTGCTGATGTTGTTGATTTTGAGCTTAGAGCAAGCCAGATAAAAACAGTGGATGATTTCAAACGCGCGGCAATAGAGTACAATCAAATGAAGAAAACACTGACTCCTGAAGAGAAGCGCAGGATTACTTCGCAATTGAAAGCAGCTCAAGCACGATTAAAAGCAGAGTCTAATATAGAGGTTCAATGATGGTTGGTAAGGTTGTTAAAGAGGTTGTAGAGGCTGGGCTTAAGAAGTCTAAAAAAGCGGCTGATGAAAACCTTGTTGCTTTCATAGAGGACTCTCAAGCCAAGCCGTATGCCGAGGCTGTTGAAGAAGCAAAAGATTTGCATTTTATCCATAACACATCAGAAGATGCTATTCGCAGGTATCAAGAGATTGGCGGCCTTCCAATGCCTTCAATAGGCGTTACTAAGACGGATGTGCCTTTTGATTCGTTTGGTGACATTTCCCTTATTGGTCGTCCTGAGCAGTTTGACCCAAAGAAGGCAGTGAATAAAGTCTATAGCGCTGATGCCTATACAGCTCGCGCACCTTCTCCTGTGCGCAAAGCGTATAAAAAAGGTTACAACAAGCTAACAGAAGAATTTGGGGAAATAGCTAAAGAGGTTGATGGTTACATGGATAACCAGCGCCAAATCATTGGTGAGCTTGAAACCAAGAAGGGGTTATCAGAAAGCGACTATCGTCAAGCTACAGAGTTCTTTGAGCGTAACGTAATTACAGACGCGGCATTCCTAAAAGATATAGGGGTTGATATACCCAAAAAAGATGGAAAGGTTGACGGTTATGCAATGTCTGATTTAATTCGGACAAAGTATAAAAAACAGCGCCAAGAGTGGGCTTCAGAAAAAATAGATGAGTACTTTGAGCCTGAGAAGTATTTTATCTCAAACCCTGACAGGGATTACTACACCACACCGCCAAGGCTGAAAAGCTACACTGCTGATGAGATTGTTAAGTTTATGAAAAAACAGGGCGGCGCTGGTGCAGAGAGAACCATGACTGTAGGCGCTGCCAAGATTAGGGCGACCTCAGCTAAGTTGTTCAAATCACTAGATGAAATCAGAAAAAATAAAGGCCTGCTTAAAGACTCAGAATATATAGCTGAGGTTAAGCAAACATCGGACATGATGCTTGATGATTTAACGGATGCTCTTGAGCCATACTACAAGTACGCTGCAACAGGTTGGCAGTATCGCGATGAATTTGGTGAAATGATGTTGATGGCAGAAAGGTCTGGATTCAATCGCGCATTCAAGGAAATTGGCTTTGAAGATGTCCCTGAGTCTTTAGTGAAAGAGCTTACTGAATATAAAGATTTCCTTAGAGAAGCTCCTACTGAGTACTTCGAGTCAAAACCTAATCGCGTAGTTGATATGTCTGAGTTTGGTGGCGCTTTGGTTCCAGAAGGCACTGCTGATGATGTGGTTCAGCATCTTAAAAAGCAAGGCATGAAGGTTCAAACCTACACTGATGAAGCGGATCGCCTAGCAAAAAGAAAATCAATGCAAGAATACGCTTTTGTTGCTGCTGGATTGGCTGTTGGTGCATCTACCACAGAAGAAGCATACGCAGAAGAGGATATCACTACATCCTTCATGGAGAATGCTGAGAAGGCTCAAGCAGAGGCTGATGATGCTTGGCTTGCTTCCTATGGCGGCGAAGAGCCAGAGATTGAGCAAGAGCCAGAAGTCACTAACTGGATTGAAGCTGCTGGTGAAGAGGGGAAAGAGTTTTTTACTGCTGCTGCGTCTGGTATTAGTGAAGGCATCAACGAGATGGCTGATCTCACTGAGGAGATTGGCGACTGGCTTAATGAGAATGTAGCTGATCTTGGTACACTGAGTGACTACGGTATTGGTGAAGCGACTGATGAGCAGCCAAGAATCCCTGTACTTGAAACCAGTGGTGAAGTTGGTGATGAGATTGTTAAGACTATCTTTCAGTTTGGAGCTGGCTGGGTTGCTGGTGGTAAAGCATTAAAAGGTGTCAAATTCTTCTCAAATATGAAACGAGGCGGGCAATTCGCTAAAGCAATGGCTCAAGGTGCTATTGCTGACTTTGCTGCTTTTGATCCGCTTGAGGAGCGACTGTCTAACCTGGCTAATGAATACGGCTTTGGTAATGAGTTTACTGAGTGGCTTGCTGCTGACAAAGAGAACGACACTCCTCTTGAGGGCCGTTTAAAGAACGCTATTGAGGGTGGTGTTATTGGCGGTGCTGTTGATACCGTACTGTCTGGTCTTAAGTTATTTAAGGCAGCTAAAAAGGTTAAGGCTGAGAAAGAGCTTATTAACCAGAAGCTGAAAGAATCGGGCGCTACTCCAGGTCAAATATCTCAGGCAAATGCTGACATTGATATGATGCTGGCTCAAGAGACTCCAGCAACCAAAGTTAATGACATGCTTGGCTCTGGCGATGATGTAATTGAGATTGAAGATATTACTGATGAGCAGCTTGCTAAGTATGGTGAAGATATTGGGGAGCTTCCAGAGAAAGCTGTAAATATTAACCTATCTCGCATTGAGTCGCCTGAAGACGTACAAGAGGCTTTGGTTAAAACAGCTAATGCTTTATCTGGTGATATAGATGAGGCTCGCCGTGGTGAGATTTCCCTGAAAGAAACCGAGAAACTTGCAGATGATATGGGGCTGACCGTTAAACAGCTTCTATCAAGAAAGCAGGGCGAGGCGTTTAATGCTGAAACCGCTGTTGCTGCCAGAAAGATTCTTGCCTCTTCTGCTGCCCGGCTATCTGAACTATCTAAGATTGCAGCAGGCCCGGAAGGCTCTCAGAATGCTCTGGTCGCATTTAGACAGGCACTAGCTGTTCATGGTGCTATTCAGAAGCAAGTCTCTGGTATGACTGCTGAGGCAGGCAGAGCGTTAAGCTCGTTTCGTATTCGCGCGGCTACGGGCGATGTTCAGTTAGACACTCAAGCTATCCGTGATGCTATCGAGGCTAGTGGTGGTGATGAGCGGCTGAGAGACATGGCTAACAAGTTGATGGATGCTCCTGCTGGAATGATTAACAGGACTGCACGTGAACTGGCTAAACCAGGCATGAAGGATATGTTCTTTGAGATTTGGATTAATGGCCTTCTATCCTCTCCTGCCACTCATGTTGTGAACGCCGTATCCAACACATTGACCTCGGCATGGATGATTCCAGAGAAGTTTGTGGCTTCAGGCATCTCTGCTGCTAGGGGTGCGCACAATATCCCAATGGGCGAAGGCGTACATCAAATGTATGGCTTTGTTCATGGTATTCGCGACGGTCTTTCCTTGGCATGGGATTCATTCAAGTCTGGTGAACCATCTGACCAGATTTCTAAAATGGAAGTAGCTGAGCATAAGGCGGTAACGGCTGAGAACATCGGCATTGAAAATAAGACAATCGCTAAAGGTGTAGACCTCATGGGGGAATGGGTTGTTCGTCTGCCTGGTCGAATGCTGATTACTGCTGATGAGCTGTTTAAGGCCGTTGGCTATCGTATGGAGCTCCAAGCAAGAGCCTACCGTACCGCTGTTAATGAAGGGCTAAGCGGCGATAAGGCTGCTGAGCGCATCCAGGATATTCTGAACAACACTCCTGCTGATCTGAAAGCTGATGCAATGGATATGGCGCGTTATGTGACTTATCAGAAAGAGCTTGGCGAGTACGGGCAGACAGTTCAGAAGATGGCTAATGCTCCGGTAGGCTGGGCAGGCGATATGCCGCTTGGTAAGCTGGTAATGCCGTTTGTTAGAACTCCAATCAATATTGTGAAGTTTGTAGGCGAGCGCACTCCATTAGGATTGATGAGTAAGGGGCTTCGCGAAGACTTAGCAAAAGGCGGAGCTAAAGCTGATCTAGCAATGGCTCGAATTGGGTTAGGTACTGCTGTCATGGGCGCTACTGCTGCGCTTGTCCAAGAGGGTGTTATCACAGGCTCAGGCCCAATGAATCCATCTGTGAATAAGTCATGGCGTGAAAATGGCAATCAGCCATATTCAATTAAGATGGGTGATAAGTGGCACTCTTATAGTCGCCTTGATCCGTTTGGTATGATGCTTGGATTAACCGCTGATGCTACTGCGATTATGCAGTATGCAGAAGGCTCAGAAGACGCTACGGTAGGCCAGACAGCTAAAGCTGTAGCCTTGGCAACAGTTAATAACCTAACCTCTAAAACGTACCTATCAGGAATTTCCGATCTGTTTAAGACGCTTGGTTACGCGCAAACAAACCCAGACAAAGCTAATAACGCTGCTGACAAGTACAGCATGAGATTGGCGGCTTCTTTCTTGCCTTATACTTCGGCGGTGGCTCAAGTAGAAAGAACCCTTGACCCCGCCTTAAGAGAGGCAGACGGAATAGTTGAATATGTTAAGTCTCGAATCCCTGGATTATCAACTGACTTACCTCCTAGACGTAATTTATTTGGTGAGCCAATTGTCCTTGAGGGCGGTTTAGGTTGGGACTTTGTTTCGCCTATCTATACATCAACACCAAAGGATGATCCGGTGTATAATGAGATAACTGAAAATAAAGTGTCGATTGCTCGCCCTAGACGGCAAATTAATGGCGTTGAGTTGAATACTGAGCAATATGATAGATATGTATTGCTGATGGCTGGGCGCAATGAAGATGGCTCGCCTTCTCCTGGCAGAAGAAAGACTCTTAAGCAGTCTTTGGAGAAAGTAATTAACAGCTCAGGATATAAGAAAGCAACAATTGGGCCAGAAGGAAGTAAGGCTCTTTATATTCAAGAGACTATTGATGGTTATAAGCGATATGCACAGGCCCGCTTATTCCAGGAATACCCAGAGCTACAAACAAAACTTAATGAGATTAACGAAAAACGTAAAGTTAATTTGAGGGGCTATTAATGAGCGCAACAACAATTATCGTAAATGACGTAGAGCCTCGCCGCCAATATACGGCAACAGCCTCTCAAACCGTCTTTGATTTCCCTATTCCTTTCTTCGCAGAAGGGGACTTATCTGTATGGCTAACACCTACAGGACAGACAGCAGACGATACTGCTGACCTATTAACGATCACTACTGAGTACACAGTAACTGGCGCAAATACTCAGGATGGTGGTCAGATTACCTTGGTAACTCCAGCAACCGCTGGGGACATTATCACCATTGAGCGAGTGGTAGATATCGCCCGACTGTCTGATTTCCAAAACTCTGGGGATTTATTAGCAGAGACCTTGAATAAAGAACAGGACACAGAAATATTTATCTCTCAGCAGCTGCGACAGGATATCAACCGTTCTCTTCGCCTGCCTTCATCTGGAACGATAACGGATGGCTCGCTGCCTGCTGCCGAAGCTTTGAAGTTTTTGAGAGTCAATGCTGCTGGCGATGGGTTCGAGTATGCAGAAGGAACAACCTCCGCAGTCGCTGCCGATGTCGCCTTTACTCCTGCTGGAGACGTAGCGGCAACCGATGTTCAAGCGGCTATTGAGGAGCTTGATACTGAAAAACAAGCAGCGAGCGCAAACATCCCTACTGTTGTTGTAAGCCAGGCAGAAGCTGAGGCGGGAACATCTACAGACAATCGCACATGGACACCAGAGAGAGTTAGCCAGGCTATTGCGGCTTTAGCAGTACAGCCAACAACAGGCAACTTCACACCAACGCTATTGGATAGCTCTAAGAGTACAGGCGAAGGTCAGACGTACACGGTTCAGACTGGACATTATACAAAAATAGGCAATAAGGTGTTTTGTGAGGGGCGCATCGTAATGTCTTCTCTTGGGTCGCTGACAGGGACAGATAACGCATTCATTGGGGGACTGCCTTTTACAGCGGCAAATGACATTAGCAAGCGAGGCACAATCACTGTGGGCTTTGCGGACAACCTGTCGATTACTGCTGGTAATTCCATAACAGGCCTTGTAACGCACAACAGTAATGACTGTTCGCTGCGTTTATTCAGTGCCGCAACAGGAACTGCTCAGTTCTTGATTAATAACCTTACAGCAACAAGCGAACTCTATTTTTCAATTGAATATACGGCGGCATAATGGAACCTATCGTAATCTTCGCATCAGGACAATCTCAGTGCTTAGGGCGCATTACAGCGCCTGCTGAGCTACATATAACCAACTCAAGCGTTAAGGTTTGGAATAATGACGCGAACAGCTTTGTAAATGCTGATCTATTGAATGATAGCTATAGAACAGTTCTGGGCGATTCTTTTGGCGGCGGTAAAAATAATGCTGTAATCTGGTTTGCTGATCGAGTACAAAAAGAGACAGACGCGGTCGTTTATGTTGTTATCGAGGCCGCTGGTGGCAAGCAAATCCATAACTGGGTTACTGGTAATTATACCGAGCGAATGAACAAGGTGTTGAGTCAAGCTTTGGCCTCCAGAGCAGATATCTCTTATAGCAATGTTAAGTACTTTGTATGGCTACAAGGTGAGGCTGATTTGCGTTCAGGCGTTACTGAGGCTGATTATGCAGCTAGTTTTGATCATGTGATGAGTCAAGTGTCGGCAGAGTACAAAATTACCGCACCGATCTCACAGGGTTACATTGATAACAATGGCACAATCGGTCAATTAGGTGTTCAGGATTTCTTTGTCTCCCTTGGCTCACCCTACAAGGTTGCTGACGTAACTGGTTTGACATTGGGTGATACAGCGCACTATGACGCAGCATCAGTTAAAGAGCTGGGCTATAATCGCCTATGGGAGGCTTTGAGCGAAACCGCGCCTATTCCTGATCCAGTGGAAACTGTTGATGTGCTTATTAATGGCGTCAAGGTTGCCACGTCTGAGGTTGTAGACGGCAAAATTAATCTGGAAATCAAGTAATGTATAAACTAGGAAAGAGAAGTTTATCAAGACTAAAAGGCGTAGACGGCGATCTTGTTCGTGTAGTTAAGCGTGCCATACAGATATCAGAGGTTGATTTTACTGTCCTGGAAGGCATGCGCACATTGCAGCGACAGGAAAAGCTGTACAAGTCGGGCGCCTCTCAAACTATGAAAAGCCGTCACTTGATTGGTGAGGCTGTTGATCTTGGCGCATGGGTTGATGGCGGTGTTGAGTGGTCATGGCCTTTGTATTATAAAATTGCTGAGGCTATGAAAGAAGCAGCTGATGAGCTCGGTGTTAAAATAACATGGGGCGGTGATTGGGTTTCTTTTAAGGATGGCCCTCACTTCCAGGTGGAGCATTGATATGATTGCAGGATTACTAAAAGGCATATTTACATCTGGCGCAGTTGGAGCAATTGAGCGCATTGCATCTGAAGCAATTGAGACGGACAAGGAAAGCGCAGAGGCTAAATCCTTATTTATCAAAACCTTAGACCCAAACGGCTTGATGCGCAGGGATATAAGCACGATTGTTTCCCGACTGTATGCAACTTACATTATTACCATGTTGGTATTAATTGTGCTCCAGTTCTTTGGTGCGGGTGATCCTCAAAGCATAACGACGGCTGTTGATAGTATTAAGGCGTTGTTCACAGACATTACTACAGCCTTTATCGCTATCATTGGGGCATCTTTTGGCGTTAATGGCCTCAACGCATACCGAGAAAAATAGGAAAAATTCTCGGCTTTTCTGGTATACTGATCGCATATAATAGAAGCTTTGGTTTAAGGAAATGGACAAATGCCAGACAATCCAAACACATGGACAGATATACTTTCAAGGCTTCCATCTGAAATGTGGGAGGCGGGCCTAATGGCTGTAGTTATATCTGTGCTTCGCGTCATTTACAACAAAGAAGAAACTAAGCCGCTTAGAATTATGCTTGAGGCTGGTATCTGTGGCTGCCTTGCTTTAACCGCTCATTTTGGGCTGGCTGCTATCGGGCTAGATACTTCGCAATGGTCGCCATTTATAGGTGGTGTCATTGGGTATCTGGGATCGGCTTCTGTTAGAGGCTTGGCATTACGCGCTATTAATAGTAAGATTAAATAATCATTTCCTTCTCTCACTCCAGTAAGTTTTAAGCCCCAATGTATCGGGGGCTTCTTTTTGTGTATAATAAAGTA
>JABAOD010000424.1_pt1 | contig 31762 bp, 29 predicted proteins | sample 7062151 | NCBI WGS metagenome assembly JABAOD01 (sample SAMN14538626, study PRJNA623070) | marine sediment metagenome | biome: marine biome [ENVO:00000428]; feature: marine pelagic biome [ENVO:01000023]; material: deep marine sediment [ENVO:00002113] | place: India: Gulf of Khambhat ... | reverse complement strand
CGCCAGCGCCTCGCCCTCGACGTCCTCGGCGATGATCAGGAGCGGCCGCGCCGACTGGACGACCGCCTCGAGCACCGGCAGCATCGCCTGCAGGTTCGACAGCTTCTTCTCGTGCAGCAGGATGTAGGCATCCTCCAGCTCGCAGGTCATCTTCTCGGCGTTGGTGATGAAGTAGGGCGACAGGTAGCCGCGGTCGAACTGCATGCCTTCGACCACCTCGAGGTCGGTCTCCAGGCTCTTGGCCTCCTCGACCGTGATCACGCCCTCGTTGCCGACCTTGTCCATGGCCTGGGCGATCATCTCGCCGATCTCGGTCTCGCCGTTGGCCGAGATCGTGCCGACCTGGGCAATCTCCTTCGACGTCGAAACACGCCGCGAACGGCGCTCCAGTTCCGTGACGATGGCGTTCACTGCCATGTCGATGCCGCGCTTCAGGTCCATCGGGTTCATGCCGGCGGCCACCGCCTTGGCGCCCTCGCGCACGATCGCCTGGGCCAGCACGGTCGCCGTCGTGGTGCCGTCGCCGGCGAGGTCGCTGGTCTTGCTGGCGACCTCGCGCAGCATCTGGGCCCCCATGTTCTCGAAGTGGTCGGCCAGTTCAATTTCCTTTGCGACGCTGACCCCGTCCTTGCTGATCCGCGGCGCGCCGTAGGCCCGATCGAAGACGACATTGCGTCCCTTGGGACCTAGCGTAACCTTCACGGCGTCGGCCATGATATTCACGCCCCGCAGCAAGCGCTCGCGGGCATCCTCACCGAACTTTACATCCTTGGCAGTCATGGTCATGTCCCCCATGCGAGCGGGCGGGCGGTCCCGGCCGCCTGTTCGATCACGCAGGGCAGTGCCGCGTCCTGGGCAATGCGGACGGCCCGGTGATCCATTGTGGTCGTGGTCTCCTTCGATGCGTCCGCGGTCTCGCCGGCCGCCTCGGATCGGTTGGTCCTGCCGGCTGACGTGACGATGCCGAACGTCGCGGCCAGATGGGCAACGGGGCGTATGATTAGGCAGGCATTCAATGGGTGGTGCACCATGGCCACACCTTCGTCGCGGCGAGGCTTGGAGACACTGCCTACGCTAGCGGCAAGCGCCGGCAGCCTCATTGATCCACGTCAACAGGGGTTGGACTGCCAAAGCGAACCGTTCCGTCAACTGCCGGGCTGTCTGGTGCCGGAGCCGGTCGTATCGTGCAACGGGGAGTCCGGTCTTCGGCTACTGCTGGATCCAGGGCAGCCCGGCGACCTTCCAGCCGTTCTTGATCCCGCGGTGCTTGGCCTCGTTCAAATCGCCCTCGAAACCGTCGGAGACATTATAGCAGGGGCCAAATCCCGCAGCGGTCAACGCCACCGCGGCATCGCGCGACCGCACGCCCGAACGACAGATCATCAGTAGTGGCCGGTCGCGCTCGACCCCCTCCGCCTCGAGGTGCGATACGAAATCCCGGTTCATTTCCATGCTCGGCCACACATTCCACTGTACGCACACGACGGTGCGGCCGAGCCGCGAGATATCCGGCAGCCCGACATAAACCCACTCGGCAACCGTCCGGACATCGATCAGCATGGCGTCCGGATCCTCTTCGAGAAAGCGCCAGGCTTCGGCTGCCGTCAGGTCGCCCTCGTACCCCTTGTTGAACAGCACAGTCTTCCCCAACCGGTCATTTGTCGCCGGCATGATGCCGCCACGCGGCCGTCGGGTCCAGCCCGGATCGCCGCGAATCCCCGGAAATCGCAACGGCGTCGAACCACCACGAACGGACAGGCACTGCAAGTCGTGCACGGCCGTGCCGTATCACGTCGCGCATGACAGCGTGGCACGACCGTTGCATGCGCAACCCGTGTATCGGTCGGCTCGCACGTCTGGAGGATCGGGGATTGCTCCGGATCCGGCAATTTCCCCAGGCAAGATATTGCGGATCAGAAGATTGCCATGACCACCCAAATGGGGCATAAATGTGTCAAAAGTATGGAATTCGCATTGCCAATGGTCGTTGTCTGAATCACGATAAAAGACGGCGGGTGGGGAATCGCCGCGACACAAAACGGGCGAACCGGGGCTAAGCGATGGACGTCAAGGGGAGAGCAAGCCAGGGAAGACTGGGCGTGTGCGCTGTCGCCGCGGCGGCGGTGTTGGGTGCATGCTCCGCGGCAACTCCGAACGCCGGCCCGACGGCCGAGGAGGTGCGCGTTGCGCTCGCACAGTCTTTGGTCGCCGGCCACGACGTGTCCCATCACCACTCCACCGCAGAGGCGGCGACGACGGCCGGCCATATTCTTCACACGGTTTACCAGACGAGGGATTTCAAGCCGATCTGGGTCGGGCCGGGCGGGGCCAATGAACGCGGGCTCCTGCTGCTGAAACGACTTTCGGACGCAGGCAGCGATGCGCTGAACCCGGAGCGCTACGGCCTCCAGAAAATCCTCGATCCGTTGGCCGCCGGCGACGCGGATGCGCTGGCCTCCGCGGAGCTGTACTTCGGCAGCGCGCTGATGCGGTATGCCGCCGACCTCCAGGGCGCCCGAGAAGGCGATGCGGCCATCATCACCGCCGCCGGCTCGGCCATGGATTTCAGCGACTACCTCGACTCGCTGATACCCCGGGATCCGGCCTACCGACGCCTGCGGGCTGCCATGGCGCTGTACCGTGGCATTGCATCCGAGGGCGGCTGGCAGACAATCCCGCCCGGCGCAACGCTGCGTCGCGGGATGACCGATCCGCGGATCCTGCTGCTGCGACACAGGCTGGGGACGACAGGCGATCTGGCCGCACCGGCAGCCTGGGCCGAGTCAGAGGTGTTCGACGAAACGGTGGAAGCCGCATTGCGACGGTTCCAGGATCGTCACGGCCTGCATGTCGACGGCATGGCCGGACCTCTTACTGTCGATGCCCTCAACGTTCCGGTGGAAGTGCGGATTGCGCAGATCGCAAGAAACCTCGAGCAGCGCCGCAACGATACGGCGGGGTACGGCGAGCAGGCCGTGGTGGTCAACATCGCGGCACAGGAACTGGTCATGATCGACAATGGCGCCGAGGTCCTCAGGAGCCGGACCATAATCGGCGAGCCGGACTGGCAGACGCCGCTCCTGAGCAGCCAAATCAGAGCCATCGAGATCAACCCGACATGGACCGTGCCGCGTAAAATTGCGCTCGACGAGATTTTGCCGCAGGCGCGCGAGAACAGTGCAGAGTACTTCGGCAAGCGTGGGTACCGGCTGTTCGACATCGACATGCGGCAAATAGACGCCACCACCATCGAGTGGGAGCGGATCGGCGATAACTACATGCCCTATGTCCTGCGCCAGGACGCCGGCGAACGGAATGCGCTGGGCCGCGTCAAGTTCCTGTTCCCCAACAGCCAGGACATCTATCTGCATGACACGCCCGGCCGCGCCCTGTTCAAGCGGGCTACGCGCACCTTCAGTCACGGTTGCGTGCGGGTGGAGAAAGCCCATGACCTCGCGCTCCTGCTGCTGCGGATGGGCTCCGGCTGGGACGCGGCGGATTACAGGAGAGCCCTGAACAGCGGCAAGACCACGCGGGTCCGGCTCAACCGACCGGTGCCGCTGTATCTGGTCAGCGTCACCGCCTGGGTCGAGGAGGACGGGACCGTTCAGTTCCGCAATGATCCGTACCAAAGGGAAGCGTTAAATATTAACAAGATCAAACCTGGGAGCGCCTTGGGTAACATCTTGTAAACCTTTTTTTCCGATAGTGACCCCGATGGAACCGGCAATAAAACCGGTTGACCAAAGTCCGTTTATAGCTAGCATCGGGGTCGATGGTGTCCGAGGATTCGTTTCCGGGAATTTCAAATAGCCAGGCGGCCTGCTTCGGCCGCCGCGCAGTATTGCGCCTCGGGGTCGCGGCGCTCGCCGCTGCCTCCGCCAGTCCTGCGCTCGCACACACCAGGCGGCTGCCCGCGCGGGCGCTGGCCCTGCGCAACCTGCATACGGATGAATTCGTGCGCGCGACCTATTGGGCGGATGGCGCATGGCAGCCGGACGGACTGCGCGAGATAGACCATGTCCTGCGCGATTTCCGGACCGACGATGTCATCCGCATGGACCCGGGCCTGCTCGACCTGATGCACCGGCTCGCCAAGGTGGTTGGCACGGACGCGCCCTTCGAGATCATTTCCGGCTACCGTTCGCCGCGCACCAATGCGCAGCTTGCCGGCCTGAGCGCGGGCGTCGCCAAGAAGAGCCTTCACATGGAAGGCAAGGCGGTCGACCTGCGGGTGTCCGGCGTCGGCATTGCAGACCTGCACCGGGCCGCGAAGTCGCTGCAGGCGGGCGGTGTCGGATTCTATCCGCGAAGCGACTTTATCCACATCGACACCGGCCGAATCCGCTACTGGTAGATCGTCGAAGAACTGTGGGCTCGTTTCCGCTCAATCGAGAGCCGTTGCCTCGATCGGATCTCCGGCAGCAACGACGGCGAGTTCCCGCACGTCCGTCTCGGCCTGCGCCCAAACATTGACGGGGGCGGCCAGGCGAATTTCGTCGCCCCGCGACACCGGGGTGCGACCGAAGCCGATCGCGATGCTGTCCCCCTCGACCCAGAAGGCGATTTCCCCAGCCTCGACGACATCGCGGGCATCCGATTCGTGGTCGACTGCGACGGGCGCGGCGAAATAGACCTCCTCGCCCCAGGTCCGCGCCTCGCTGCTGAAGGGCAAGGCTGCCCATACCGCGTCGGCCGTTGGCGTATCGAGCAGCCGGGCGCGAACTTCCGCCGAACCGATGACGAGGCGGATCCTGCGCATCAGATTCCTCCAAATGCCCACCCTGGCCAACGTCTGGACGGCACGCACCCGTCGCTGTTTGCTGGCGGGCCTTTATACCGTGGGGCAAGGCTAGCACATCCGGCTCTGGACGGGGCGTCGGAATTGCCTGATTGTCGCCGGGTGACGTACGAAGGGACCCGACTCGTTGATCGATCCTGACGACATTCCGGTCGAACCGGGCGCTTACGCCATCCTGGTCGGGCTGTCCGCACCCTTGTTGCTCCGAATTCCGCGTTTCGCCGGCCTGACCCTCCCGTCCGGCCGGTATGTCTACTGTGGAAGCGCCTACGGTCCCGGGGGGCTGCGCGCACGAATTGCCCGCCATCTGCGGCGTCGCAAGGCGACCCGCTGGCACATCGACGGGTTGACCGAGCTGGGTGAGATTCTGGGCGTCACCGTGCGCGTCGGCGGCGACGAGTGCGACCTTGTTGCGGCCTTCATGTCGCGCGGTGCGATGTTTCCGCTGGCCCGGTTCGGCAGCTCGGACTGCCGCCGCTGTCACGCCCATCTGCTGGCGTTGCCAGCAGGGCTGGATATTTTCATGTGCGATGCGGTGGTGACTCTTGGACCGGCGACTGCCACGCCGATATAAGAACTGCCGTCCTTGCCCCTGGAGAGAGCCTGCATGCGCGCCGTCATCATACCCGTCACGCCGTTCCAACAGAATTGTTCGCTCCTGTGGTGCGACGAGACGATGCGCGGTGCCGTGGTCGATCCCGGCGGCGAGATCGGTCGCATTCTGGAAGCGGCCGCCGAGAAGCAGGTGGAGATCGAGCGGATTCTCGTCACGCACGGCCATGTCGACCATTGCGGCGGCGTCGCAGCGCTGCGGGCACGGCTCGGCGTTCCCGTCGAAGGGCCGCACGAGGCGGACAAATTCTGGATTGACCGTCTGGTGGAGGACTCGGCCGAGTGGGGGCTCGAGCCGACCAGCGTGTTCGAGCCGGATCGCTGGCTTGCCGATGGCGACACGGTCGGCTTCGGGGAAGTGGAACTGCAGGTGATCCACTGCCCGGGACACACGCCTGGCCACGTGGTTTTCTACGACTCGAAGCAACGCATCGCCGTCGTCGGCGACGTCTTGTTCGCCGGGTCGATCGGGCGCACGGATTTTCCCCGCGGCAACCACCAGGACCTGATTTCATCGATCCGCGACAAACTGTGGCCGCTGGGCAGCGATGTCGCCTTCATCCCGGGGCACGGTCCGGCGTCCAGCTTCGGACGCGAGCGCCAGAGCAATCCCTTTGTCGGCGACGCCGTACTCAAGCGGTAAGGCGCGCGGCATCACCCTGCAGCGCCGGGATCGACGGATCCCGTGAACCGCCGACGCAGACGGCGCCGGCTTCGGCGCGACGGCACAGGCGAGCGGCCGGCGCGATCGTTCTTAGAAAATTGTTGCCGCTGTGAGAAATGCCACAGCTCCATCCGCGGTATCGCGCCATCGTTCAGTGCACGACAAATGTGGAATGGACGGCAACGACGCGAGTCTATGGGTGGATATCTCGCGTACAGGAAGACCCCGCGAAACGCCGCCCCGTCCGTACCCACATAATTCCGCCGGTGGGCGGCTGAGGGGGGAATGTGCGTTATGGCCCACCGGCGGGCCGGCAGGGTGTACGGCCTTTGAGGGACGACCTGCGGGTGCGGGCGGTTCCTCCCAAGCCCCTGGGCCTGTACCCTGCCGGAACACCGAGGCGACCCGGGCCGGCGCGGGACCAGTCCGGGTCGCCGATTCCCCGATACGGTCGAGATAGTCTGCAGTGCGGAACGATCGGGCGGCTGGCGCGGACTTGACAAGCTGCCGGCGCCGGTCGTCAGATGAACTCTGCGGAATGGCGGATCGAAAGGTCGAAGATATGGCTCGCATCGGCAAAATCGCGCGCGAAGGTGCAACCGGCGAGGCGGAACGCCTTTTCCAGGCTGCGGAGGCCCTTTTGGGGCGCGCGCCGAATTTCTACCGCTACCTCGCGAATGCGCCGCTCGTCGCCAAGATGCTGCTGCCGTTCAACGCGGTGCTCCAGCGCCAGGGCGGCGGCAGCGTACTGCCGGCCCGGATCAAGGAGATGGTCGTTATCAAGACCAGCGCCGTGAACGGCTGCGCCTATTGCTATGCGCACAACACCTCGCTCGGCATGGCGGCCGGCATCACCGAGGAGCAGGTGCGGGCAATCGATTGCGACGACTACATGGACTCGCCGCTGCTCAGTCCGCCGGAGAAGGCTGCGGTGCAGTGGGCCGAACACGTCACGCGCAACACCGCCAGCGAACGGGACGACGTGTTCGCCGAACTGCGCGCCCATTTCGGCGATGCCGAAATCGTCGAACTGACGCTGATCTGCGGCATGTTCAACATGTTTAACCGCTTCATGGATTCGCTGCGGATTCCTCTCGAGCCGCAAGACGAGATCGACAAGATCAAGCGTTCGCTGAACCTCGACCCCGAAAACGTGCGGGCCTATTTCCAGACCGTTCTGGACAACTGGCCGGATGAATTCCCGACGCCGGTTGCAGAGGCCGCGGAATAGATCCGCTAGCCGACGACCGGAACACCGTCCCCCTGCAGGGAAGCCGACCGGACGTCGGACGAGCCTGCGACGGCCGGAAAGCCGATCATCCGGGCCGCCGGAATCAGCAACAAATAGCAAATGGCGCCCAACGCCATCGTGGTTCCAATCCCGAACGCGATGCTGCAGCCCACCGCGAAGATCGACGCGAGCACGCCGCTTGCGCCGTTGATGCCCCAGAACCACGGCGTCGGTCTGCGGCTGTAGGACGCGATGATGCGCATGCCGGCCGGAAAGGCGAAGCCCATCAGCAGCCCGGCCGGCAGGATAATCGCCACGCTTGCCAGTCCCCGTACCGCCAGTGGACTGCTGTCGAACGACAGCAGCAACGGCGGCAGCCAGTACAGCTGCGAGAGGATGTAACCGCTTGTCACCAGGGCCCAGAGCATGAATCGCCTCGCCCGTTCGATCGCCAGGTGATCGGACAGCAGGCTGCCAACACCCGTCGAGACGATCAGCGAGAACAGGACGACGCTCAACGAGTAGATGGGATGCCCGAGAAACACGCTGAAACGCTGCAGGAACGCGATTTCAACCAGCATGAATCCGATGCCGATCAACATGAAGTAGGCTGTTCCACCTCCCGCGAGCCGGGCGCCGACGTCCTGCAGTGCGGGGCGTAACGGCACGATGATCGCAGTCACCACGAGAGCAAGCGCGATGAAGAACAGCATCACCAGCGTCGCGGTGGCGAACAGATTGCCGGCGGTCACGCTGTATGGACGTACCGAGGCCGCCACCGCGGCCACCTTGAAGGCGCTGTACAACGGTAGCTGGTTGAAGAAGAACGGCCGTTCGTCGGTCGGCGGCGTGAGGTCCAGCGGCAGGTCCCGCGTCACGGCGGCCAGCTCGCCCCGACTGCGTGCGCCGACGATCCGTCCCAGCACCTCCGAGGCCGGCGCCGCGCCCGGCGCAAGCAGCCGGTCGAATTGCAGCCGTTCCGTCGCAGTTCCGAGCTGGGCCAGCGCCCCGGCCGAAAATCCGGATCTCGAGACCACCAGGGTGGCAACCTTGCCTGTTGCCGCGAGATAGATATGGTTCGCCGGGTTGTCTACGCCCAGTTCCAACAAGGCGGCGACGGCGAGGCTGACCATGCGGCCGGTTTCGCTCACATGCCGGGGCGAGTACCAGCGGCTTATGGTGAATACCCCTTCTGGGGCGAGGCGGCGCAGGAAGATCTGCCATGCCTCGACGGTATACAGGCCGTTCTCGCTCAGTGTGAAGGCACCGGCGCCGGTTGCCGCCCACGTGTCGATCAGGCTCATCTGGATCAGATCGAACGTCTCGCCGCTGCGCGCGAACCAGCTTCGTGCCTCGTCGACATGCAGCGTTACCCCCTCGAGCCGGTTCAGCCCGACGAACCGGCTGAACTGCGGGTCGTGCAACAGGAGATCGACGAAGGCCGGATTAATCTCGACGCCGACGATCTCCTCGACGCCGAATAACCGCGCGCTCAAAACATCGCGGCCGCCGCCGACGCCGATGATGGCGGCGCGGCGCAGCCGTGGCAGGTGGTAGGCCAGGTTGGTGATGTCGTACTGCAGGAACTGCGCGCGCGACAAGTCGCCCTCGATCCCGTACGCCGCCGTACCGGCATCGCCGTCGATATTCAGCCGGCTCTGTGTCAGCCGCCAGTCACCGGCAACAAAAGCCGGCGACGGACCCCACATCTGCGGCTCATCGAACTCGGGTTTTTTCGCGATGACTCGCGAGAAAGAATTCCACGTCTCGTACCACGGCAGGTCCACGAGTTGCAGTTCGTCCTTGGCAAAGATCGGGTATAGCCCGCGATGAGACGTGTCCAGGCTGTTGATCGCGGCGACGGCAACGAGCATCGTTACCCAGATGCGCCGCCGTTTCAAAACGCGTGTCAGCAGCGGCAGCACCGGCGGTTCCACCTCGACGCCTGACAGCGAGAACAGGACCGACCCTCCTGCGGCTACGACAGCGGTCCAAAGAACGGCCGACGGGCCGTTGACCGCATTCAAGAGGAGCAGCACCCCCAGGCATCCGACCGCCGCGCCAACCAGATCGACACCATAGACACGGCCGACGGGGTAGGGACTGCGGGTCAGCGCCAAGCTGACGACCACGCCGGAAAAGAAGAACGGGACGGCCAGGCTGACCGCAAGTTGGGTCCAGGTTACAAGCGTCGTCACCGAGGGCTGGATTCCCGGTGCGAGCGTCATCTGGAAAGCGAGGGCCAGCGCGGTGCTGATCGCGAATGCCGCGCTGTAATGGGCGAGGTCGAACGGCAGCGTCCGTTCGGTGAATCGGTCACCTCGCAGATAAACCCACACCGCGCCCGCGGTAAGACCGAACATGGCCGTGCTGATGACGAAGAACGCCAAATGGTACCATGCGACGACCGACAGGATTCGTGTCTGGATCAGCTGCAGCATCAGCGTCGCAGCCGTGACGCAGAACACACCCCCGTAAAAGAATACGTCCTTCGCCGTTCTGCTACCCGCCATTCTGACGAAGCCCATTTCAATTCAGTGAAGAGGCGGGCAACTTTAGATGCCATGTCTTAATTTAGTTTAAAACACGAATGGTCCGCGGCCGCTTGCTCGGCCGGACATGCGCCATGTTGACGACCGCTGCCCGGGGGACAGCTGCGTTACCCACATTGTGTGCCGTCTTTTGCGGAGAGGGCCGGCGAATCGCCGGCACCGTTGCTCGACGTGTTGTCACCAGCGCCGACGCAGCCGCAATTCGACGTGCGGCTGGATCGACTCGCGGCAGTCTTCCCACCGTGCCGAGCCTTCGGCCTTTGCGGCAACTCCGGGCAGGTAAGCGATCGCCTTATCGCTGCGCGGCCGCAGCGGGCCGGTCGAGCCACGGCGGAAGGATCCGCGTTAAGACAAAGAGCAGAACCAGCGGGCCGATCAGGGCGGTCATCGTCACCAGCAGGCCTTCGCGTCCCAGAAACGGCACGTGATAGTAAAGCAGTCCCTTCATGGTCTTGGCGATTTCCTGGCCGCTGATGACGACGTTCCAGCGCATCAGGTATACCTGTAGAAGGACCAGGAGGCCGCAGATGAACGCCACGGTGATGAAAGTTTTGCCCCGGACCTTGCGGAACACCATCACGGTGATCAGGATGATCGGCAATATGGCTCCGACGCCGAACTGGAACACGAAGAAGCGGTAGAACAGGTCGTGAGCCACATAGTGCAGGATGATATCGATGCCTTCCTTGCCCTTGTAGACGAGGGTTGCGAACTCGACGCCTTCCAGAAGCAGCGTGAACATCATGAATCCCCACAGGGCGTACACGAGCCCGCGCACGCAGTCCTCATCGATCGGCACCCTGCGGACCTTCGAGATTGTGATGTAGAGGACGATCAGCAACGCGACGCCGGAGATGATTGCCGAAAACAGAAAGACGGCCGGCATCATGTCCGATCCCCACCATTCCCTCGACTTCAGCGACGCGAAAACAAAACCGACATAGCCATGCAACCCGTGGGCCGCCGGGATTCCGATGACGGCGAGCGCGAACATGAACTTATGGTCGATAGTGCGTGCCCTTTCGGAGACATCGTCCGACCACAGTGACAGGGCCCGGTAGAACTGTCTGACCAGGCCCGTCGCGCTTTGCGCGCGCGCCACGATGTCGACTCGGTAGACGAACCATATCTCCAGCATCAGCAATATCACATAGAATAGGGCGAAATAACCGAAGGCGACGAAGGCGGACGTGATATGGGGCGTTATCATCGCGTTGAATGCCCGCTCCGGATGGCCCAGATGCATCAGCAGCGGGAATGGCACGAAGATCATGAAAGACAGTGCCGACAAGAGCGCCAGGCGGGAGACCGGTCGGAACTGCTGCATCCCGAACACATGATAGAAGCTCGAAACCGTGAAGGCGCCCGCGACCAGGCCGGTCAGGTAGGGGTAGACGACGATCATCACCGTCCAGGGGAACACCGTCTCATTGGGATAGACGTAGCCGGTATACGGGGCGACGTGAAACGCATGCTCCATCACGACACCTCCTTGTCGAGACCAATGTAAAAGCAGGTCGGTGCGTTGCCGGTTTCGGGTTTGAGCACCTGCACCCGATTATCGCGGACGAACTTGCTGATCTCGCTGTCCTTGTCATTCAGGTCGCCGAAGATTCGCGCGCCGGTCGGGCAGACCTCCACGCAGGCCGGCTGCAGACCCTTGGTGATGCGGTGGTAGCACCAGGTGCACTTGTCCGTGACTTGGTGGTCTTCGTTGAAGTAACGGGCGCCGTAGGGGCAGGCCTGGACGCAGTACTGGCAGCCGATGCAGTGCTCGTGGTCGATCAGCACCGCGCCGTCCTTGGTCTTGTAGGTGGCGCCGGTCGGGCACACCTGAACGCAGGACGGACGGCTACATTGGTTGCACATCTTCGGCACGAAGAACGCCTTGTCGACCTTCTTGTCCTTGTAGCGATTGTCGAACCGGTACTCCGCTTCGGAGCCCGAGGCGGCGATGTTCCCGGGATCCGAATGGCTGTCGACCCGGGCCTTCTCCTCGCCTTCAAGGTAGACGTATCGCTCCACCCAGGTCCGGAAGTGGTGGGCGTCCAGGGCGACGCCGTTCTCGGCCTTGCAGGCCTCGACGCACCGAAGACAGCCGATACAACGGTATGTGTCGATGCCATAGGCCCAGTGATGTTTGCTCCAGTCGTAGCCCTCGACTGGTCCCGTAACCGCGCGGTTGCCAGTATTGGCGCGGGCACCGCCAATGCCTTTTGCACCGAGCAGGGTGGCGGCGGCAACCGTGGCCTTCCCCGCGCTACGAAGAAACTTGCGGCGTGTGGAGCGTGTGTTGTCGCTCTTGTGCTTCATCGTCTGCCCTCATGATGTGCCGTGATTTCCGGGAGAAGCCGCACGAGTCCGAGTACGGCCGCTCTGTGGAAGGTTTCGGTCGGCAGCTGTCCTTCCTGCCCTCGTCGCCGCGAAGTCACTGTGCTGCCCCGCCCCGAAGCGAAGCGTAAAATGCTGCGAGTTCGGCAATTTCCGCGTCGCTGAGCGATTTCGCGATGGTGTTCATCATCGGGTTTTGCCGCGCGCCGGACCTATAGTCGCGCAACTGAGTGGCAAGATAGTCCGCATCCATTCCAGCCAGCGGCGGAAAATTCCCGATGCCGAGACCATCCGCCCCATGGCATCCCTTGCATGCCGACGCTGGGCCGGCCTCCGCATCCGCCTTGGCACCTTCGATTGCAGGTGAATGTGGGTTATGACACGTGACGCACTGCTCGTCGCCAGCGTGTTCGCTGACTACGATCTGGGGCTGTGCCGCCGGCCGTGCCGGCATTTTTTCATGGCAGAGTGTGCACAGCCGGACCGAATCAGACGGAATGGGCAGTTTGCCGCCGTCAAGGGGATGCTCCCCCGCCGCGCCATGGCATACCTCGCACTTCACCGTCTTGTGGACGCCCGCAGTCCAGTCAGCGTGCGGTTCCTCATGACACGCCTCGCAGTAGTCGGATCCTTGGAATCTGGGAGTGTCGGCAGCGATCTCAGCGACCGAATCGCCTCGATAATGGCCAAATTCGTAAAAAGAATCCGGTGTAAGAATTATTGCCCCAGCGATTGCCACAACGACAAAGCCCGCCATCAAGAGAAGGAGCCGCAAGATGTGAGTCGGCATATCAGACATCCGCCGTTGTATTGGTTGCTTGCTGATATATAAGGGCGCGCTTTAATTGCGTATTGATCTAGATCAAGCCGTTTGGAACTCTTCATCATAAAACCACCGACTCCAACGCAGGGCCGCTATACGTTTCGCGCTTGCTCGATCACACCCTGCGGCATTTCGTCTCGCTTGATTGGTGCCGCAGGAATGCCATGCAGCCCGATCCTCTTGGCCGCGCAGTTGCCGCAAGCCACAGCTCTTCGGCGCTCTACCAGTGGAGGCATGACGAAGGTGCGGCACGAACGAACAATGACTGCATCCCGCACTTGTTTGCGGTGGCTGCGGATGTGACTACGGCCCGCCGGCAGTCCCGTCGCAAGCCGCAACACAAGTTCGATTGACAAGTGACTGTCAGTCGCCTCGGCCCGCTGCCGTGCCTTGGCCACGACGAGCGCCGCCGGGGCGCTGTCTGCCCCTACGCCGCCTGCAGCCGCAACGTCGCGATCACGGAAGGCTGCGTATGCGTCTTGTGAAGGGACGCAACTTGACGTGGATCAAAGATTTTGCAGATGAGCCATGAACTAATCCGCACCGATTTTCATTGCTGCCTGTTCGTCAGGATATTGCGTCGCCTGTTCACGCAGCGGAGCCCCTCACAATGCGTCCTCTGGTTATTTCGTCGTTTGTTCTTGTTATCACTATTCTTCTTGCGATCGCGCCACCCTTCGGCTGGTCGGATGCCGCCTATGCGCAGACGGCGACCAGCGGCGAACCCAACGAAGAGTTGATGGACAACGAAATCTGCTTCGACTGCCATGGTATGGAGGACTTCACAACCGAAACCCCGAGCGGGGAAATGCGGCAGCTGCATATTTCGCCGGACCGGTTCGGAACCAGCGTGCACGGCAAGCGCTTCTGTGTCGAATGTCACAAGGATATCAACGAAATTCCGCACCGGGAATTCGTGGACCGAAAGGTCGGGTGCGTCCAGTGCCATCGCAGCCTGTGGGATAAGGCGCAAAGGGAGGGCCGAACGGCCGAATTTCCGCTTCTGGGCGTCGTGGTAAAGCAGATCGAAAGCTACATGACCTCCATCCATGCTCGCCCGAACATAGAAGACCAGTCGCATACGAACGCAACCTGCTATGATTGCCATAACGCCCATTACATCACGCCGATCGAAGGCAAGGTGGGGGCGCTGTCACGGCTGCAGATCCCGGATATCTGCGGCCGGTGCCACGTCGAGGAGGAGGCCGCCTACTTCACGTCGGTGCACGGCAAGGAGGTCGCGCTCAACGCAAATCCCTACGCGGCCGTCTGCATCGACTGCCACACTACGCACACCATCGACTCGCCCGCCGGCGACACGATGCGGCTGACAATCACCAAGAACTGCGGCAACTGCCACGACCGGCAGTACGACACCTACACGGGCACGTATCACGGCCAGGTCAGCACGCTGGGCTATGCCTACACGGCGAAGTGCTTCGACTGCCACGGCTACCATGAGATCCAGCGGGTCGACGACGAGGCCTCCATGGTGCATGAGCGCAACCGACTCGAGACGTGCCGGAAGTGCCACGCCGACGCGACCAAGGGGTTCGTGTCGTTCCAGCCGCACGGCAACACCAGCGATTTCGTGCGCTATCCCTATATGTGGGTCGCCGCGAAGTTCATGATCGCGTTGCTGCTCGGTGTGTTCGCCTTTTTCTGGACGCATTCCGCGCTGTGGTTCTATCGCGAGTACAAGGACCGGAAGGACGGCAAGAACAAGCTTCACGTCCAGACCGACCAGCTTCCGGAACTCGCGGGCAAATACATCCGCCGGTGGCCCCTGCTCTGGCGCGTCGCCCACCTGCTGCTGGCGGTCGCCGTGATGACGCTGGTGCTGACCGGCACCGCGGTGCTCTATGCGGATACCGGCTGGGCGCGCGTCGTCATGAGGATCATCGGCGGGCCCGAGGTGGCGGCAATCGCGCACCGTGTCGCCGCCGGAACCTTCATCGTTCTGTTCTTCGGGCACCTCGTGTACTTCTTCGTCCACCTGATGCGGAACTGGCGCGAGTTCGATTTCTTCGGACCGCACTCGCTGGTCCCGAACATGCAGGACCTGCGCGACGTGGTTGACATGTTCAAATGGTTCTTCGGGCGGGGGCCGCGGCCCGTATTCGACCGCTACTCCTACTGGGAGAAGTTCGATTACTGGGCGCCGTTCTGGGGCATGGCGGTCATCGGCATCAGCGGCGCGATGATGTGGTTTCCGGCGGCGACGGCCTCGGTCCTGCCCGGCTGGGTGTTCAATGTCGCGACCATCGTGCATGGCGAAGAAGCGTTCCTGGCCGCCGTGTTCCTGTTCTCGGTCCACTTCTTCAACGTCCATTTCCGGCCGGACAAGTTTCCGCAGGACATCGTCATGTTTACCGGCGTGATGCCGTTGGAGGAGTTCAAGTACGAACACACGCTGGAATATCGCCGCCTTGTCGAGAGCGGCGAACTCGACAAATATCTCGTCGACGCGCCGTCGGCCCCGATGACCACGTTCTCCAAGATCCTGGGGGCAACCCTGATCATTATCGGGCTGACGCTTCTGGTTCTGGTCCTGTACGGATTTACCCAGCACGGTGTCGTCTGATGGACAAGCCTGCAGGTTGCGGACGGCCATTCATGGCAGGTAATCTCTGGCGGGATCATGATGTCGATTGTGCGCAGTTGCGTGGCGGCCGCGCTGTCTTGTTCCAACACGTTTCGATTGGAGACCGGCAATGAGATATGTTGCGCTGAGCGTCGTACTGGCAATTGCACTGGTCGGTTGCGAGGAGGAGGCTGCCCCGCCGGCCGACCTCGCCGCGGGCAAGGCGATCGCCGAAACGCGGTGCACCGCATGCCACGGCCTGGACGGCAAGGGAAAGGCCCACGGCATTCCGAATCTTGCAGCGCAGGTGGAGGCGTACCTGCTCGAATCCCTTCATGCCTACGATGAGGGTGTGCGGACGCATGCGGCGTTGAGGGATCTCACTCATGAGTTGAGCCCGGCGGACTTCCGCAACCTTGCGGCCTATTACGCGAGCCTGCCGCCGTTGCCCGCGCAGGAGACGGCGCCGGAGGATGTGCTGTCGCCCTACGAGAAAGGGAAGGCTGCGTCAGCCGACTGTGCCGGTTGTCACGGTGAGGACGGCAATAGCACGACGCCCGGCATTCCCAGTCTCGCCGGCCAGCAACCGATCTATTTCGTGGCCGCTGTCCGCGCCTATCTGGACGGTCGCCGCAACAAACCGAGCATGGAAATGCTGCGTGCCCTCGACAGGGTCGATCTCGAGAGTCTGGCGTTCTACTTTGCGTCGCAAACGCCCGCGGTCCGGGGCCCGGCGCCGTTCGGCGACCCGGTTGCCGGCGAACCGTTGACCGCCGGATGTGGCGGCTGCCATGGCGCCCAGGGCGTCAGCACCGATGCAGCGACGCCCACGCTCGCGGGCCAGGATCCGGTATATCTGGTGAATGCGATCGAGGCCTATCGGGACCGGTCACGACACCATGCCGTGATGCGGGATGACAATACCGACGAGGAGATCGAGAATATTGCGGCGTTCTACGCGGCGCAGGGCTCCAAGGCGGCCGAAGGCGGTCCGATCACGGTCCAGGAACTGGCGGCGAAGTGCGACCGCTGCCATGGGCCCGACGTCGACAATCCGGCACTGACAATTCCGAAAATCAGCGGCCAGGACAGGGTCTATTTGATCATGTCGCTGCGCGCGTATCGCGACGGCCGCCGCGGCAGTTCGATGATGCACAACATGAGCCTGCCGTACAGCGAAGCGTTGATCGAGAGTGTCGCCACCCTGTACGCGAGCCGCCCCGCGAAATAACCACCGGTGCCGCCGCCATCGCGGCCGGCCGGCGTCGAAGGCGCGCCGCACGCCGGCACGTCCGTCCATCGCCGGGCAAGCGGATCACCGGGCCGGTTGCCGGGCGTAGAAGGCCGCCAACTTGAGGATATCCGATTCGGCCATCAGGAACGACATGGCCTGCATCAGGCTGCTGGGCCGATCGCCGCCGTGATATAGCTTCAGCGTCTTGATCAGATATGCTTCGTCCTGCCCAGTCAGGATCGGGAAGCGGGGATCCGTGCTACGGCCGTCGGGGCCGTGGCAACGGTTGCAGCGGGACACCCATTCCTTGATGGTCAACGGTTTGCGCAGAGGCAGGGCTTTCGGCTCTTGACTCGCATAGAATGCCGCCATGTTCTTGATGTCGGTCTCCCGCAATGTGGCGACGGCCTCACGCATGACGTCGTGGTCGCGCGTGCCGTCCTTGTAGGCCTCCGCCGCCGCGATCAGGTATTCCGCATCCAGCCCGGCAAGTCTGGGTGTTTTCGGATCCTTGTTGTTGCCGTCGTCGGCATGGCACCCCGCACAGGGCGCCGTGACCGCGCGTCCGGCGTAGGGATCGCCTTCCGTCGGCGGCTCGGCCTGTTTCGGGATCATCGCCGCATAATAATAGGCCATGTCCTCGATGTCGGAGTCTTTGAGGTCCTCGACGAACATCTGCATTTCATCATTGTTCCGCTGACCCTCTTGGTAGGCGCGGAGTGCGGTGATCAGGTAGTTCACATGTTGTCCCGCCAAGCTCGGCATGCCCGGGATGTCGGAATTGCCGTTCTCACCGTGGCAGCCGGCGCATTCTGCCGTGGCCTCCCTGACCTCCGCGAACGGATCTTCTTCCGGGGGCTGCGGTGCCGCGGTCTTGTGCGGGATTTCACTGAACGGTTTGAGGCTGGCGTAATAGGCAGCGACGTTCGCAATATCGGATTCGTCCAGATCATCGACGATGTCGTGCATCGTCCGGTTGTGTCTTTCGCCCTTCTTGTAGACCGACACGCTGGTCCAGATGTAGTTGGCATGCTGACCGGACAGGTGGGGGGTCCCGGGCGTCTTGCTCATGCCGTCGAGGCCGTGACACTTGGCGCAGCTGGTTCTGGCGATCGCTTTGCCTGCCTTGGCGTCGCCGGCTGGTGGTGCGGCCTGCGCCCACGCCGCGTTCGGCATGAGCATCCACGTCAGGCTAACAGCAGTAAGAAGAAATGCTGTACGTCTCATCACATCCTCGGAATGTTCGAACAGTGCACGCGCCGCGCCGGAATGGCGACAGCCCGACTGCCCATCTTTCAAATCGTGGTCGCGTCGACGGGTTGCTTTCGGACCGTATATTTATAGAACCAGATCTGGTACATCGAAACCACCCACTGGAACGCAAAGCTCATTCCCATCAGGGCTCCCGAGCCGATCACGATCCACGCGAGATTGGGATGCAGCTTGGTCAGGTACCAGGAGCCGATGTCAAGGACGATGGCGACAAAAGGCGCGGCCACGACCGCAGACTTGATCCATACCGGGCGGAAGAAGGCGTGGCTGAAAATCAGCCCCATAATGAAGAAGATGAAGGTAAGCCCGAACAAGTGGATATGCGAGACGCGGACGAGCGTGAAGATGTCCATCCCGGTGTCGATCTGGGCCTCTTCCGAAACCTCGTGGTATCCGGCAAGATTCGGGACGTGGGGGTTGCTTCCGTCATGACAGGCGAGGCAACGCCGGTCGAAGATCGGTTTGATCCGCTGCTCGTATTCCCGTTCATCCAGGCCGCGGCGCACCCAGCCGATGATATCGCCGCGCTCATTGGTCGGCAGCATCCCCGACATCGGGCCCATAAGGGCCCCTTCCAGTTTGGTCGCGTCTTTCTGGCCACTGTAGGCGATCCTGATGTCCTCCACGGACAGGCCCGGCTTTCCATCCCGGCCGGCATGGGAGTTGTAAATGTGAATCATGGCAAACAGATAGCCGATGCCGAGCACGATCAGCGTACCCGTAAAGAGCGTCCGCATGCTGAGCGGAAATTCGCTGTAATGAAAGAACATCCGGTGCACTTGAACCATTGCCGCATTTCCCCAATTCGCTCATCCACGCAGGTGGGCGGTATCCGCGCAAGAAAACATTAACGGTTATACTGCGCAAGACTCGATCCATCCTGCCCAAAAGGCCGGTGGCGGAATTTGCCCTCGGCATCCCGTCACCGGACCTATGACGTCCAAACCAACTGGCCCGCCGTGCCATTCCATGAAGCTGAACCGCACCTTCGTGTCAGCCTTGCTCCCACTAGTAATCCCTTGATCTCGGTCAATATAAGAGATAGGGAAGCGCTCGTCTTGATCTGAATCAATATCGCGCCACGAGGCTTTCTGTTATGATTTTTATGAAACATGTCCGCCGTTAGGCGTTAACGGCCGGTCGAAAAAGAAAGGACAATTGCCATGTCAATTCAGCAGCCCAAAAGAGTTACCTTATGGGCGGCGGCGCTGTTGGCGTTGTTGGGGGGTATGTGGTCGGGTGGCGCGGCCGCGCAGGACGCTGTCAGTTACAAGGAGGACGTGTTTCCGATCCTGGAATTGCGGTGTCTCGAATGCCATGTGCCGGGTGGCGAAGGTTACGAGAAGAGCGGGCTGGACCTCAGGACCTACGAGGGCTTGATGAAGGGAACGAAGTTCGGTCCGGTTGTCACACCGGGGCGTGCGTTCGAGAGCAACCTGATTGCCGTGATCGATCATCGAACCGATAAGGAACTCTGGATGCCTCACCATCGCAAGCGGATGTCGAAATGCGAACGGCTGCTGCTCCGGTTCTGGGTCAACCAAGGCGCAAATAACAACTGACGTTCGACGTTCCAAAACATAGGCTGCCGGAAAAATCAACAGGTTGCGCCGCATGTTTGGCGGCAGGCACGAACTCATGGAAGTTTTGGCACGGTTCCGGGGGGCCATGTAAATTCTAAGGAGTAAAGCAATGAAGACAGTGATGATGATGGTTGCGGCAGCGGGACTTGCGCTCGGGATGGCGGGGTCGGCGATGGCCGCAGGCGATGTTGCGGCGGGTGAGGCGAAGGCGAAGGCCTGCGCCGGCTGCCACGGCGCAAATGGCGAGGGCAAGAAAAACAATCCGAAGATCGCCGGCATGGCGACCGCGGATTTCATCAAGGCGATGAACGCCTACAGCTCGGGCGCTCGCGACAACAAGTCGATGGTCCGGATCGCCAAGAAACTCAACGATGAAGATGTCGCAAATCTGGCGGCCTATTACGCCTCCCTGAAATAGTTCACGCCGGTCCGGCGTGAGAAGACCGGGCCCGTTCGTGCCGGCCGCGTCTGCGCCGGCGCGGGCGGGCCCTCGCTTGTGCGCCCGCCTGAAAATGACCTGAGTCAATGCCGCCGGGCTGGTGCCCTGCCATTTTCCCGGCGACCGCGAGGCCCGACGCCGATCTCATGCGGCAACGTGACGCGGCAGGGACGGAGCAGCGGTGCACTGTCGGCGGCGAGGCCTCTTCGGCGGCTACGGAGGAGAAGACAAATGGAACTTGCCGAGAAACGAAGCGTCGCGCGGCGCCGGACGCTGCAATTGATCGGGGCGGGTATGGCGGCCGGGGTCGCGGCCTTGGCCGTGCGGCCGTTCGCGGCCGGCGCGGCGAACCCGCCGCTGGTCACCATCTACAAGAATCCCGAGTGCGGATGCTGTGGAATCTGGACGGACTACCTGCGGGCGCACGGCTTCGAGGTCGAGGTGGTGATGACCGGAAACATGGATCCCGTCAAGCGCAAGGCCAAGGTTCCCTACGACCTGCAAACCTGCCACACCGCCTTCATCGGCAACTACGTCGTCGAGGGACACGTGCCGGTGCCGGCGATCACGAAGCTGCTCGACGAACGACCGGAAGTCCTGGGCATCGCCGTTCCCGGCATGCCGGCCGGGTCTCCCGGGATGCCCAGCGTCAATCCGGAACCCTACCAGGTCTTCACGTTTTCGGCTGACGGAGGCCAGAGCGTCTATATGTCGTTCTAGGTGTCACCACCTGCTGGACTCGTGTAGCGCAAACGGCCGCACGGACGGCCGTCGACGGGAGCGGAGGGCACCCGCGACGATTTGTCCTGCCGGGTGACCACGCCGCTTGGACGCTGGACCGACGGTTGCGGAATGTTAACTCTTTTGACGTAGGTCATTCGCCGTGCGTGTGGAAGCGGGTATGGCCCTGAGCATGGTGTCGAACTGATATGGGTTTTTCAAATATGCCCCTGACGAAGACTCACACTTGCGCATCGGCGCCGCGGTTGCGGCGCCGCCCCGGCCGCAGCGTCGCGGTGACCCTCGGCGTTGCGATCCTGGCGCTTGCCGGCTGCGCAGGCGACCCCGATCAGGGCGCAAACCGGGACGTCCCCGAACTCGTTTGGCCGTTACCTCCCGAGCAGCCGCGGATAAAATACCTGGGCAGCATCCGGTCGCGCAGCGACATCGGGGTCAGCGAGAAACGCTCCCTGGCGGGCACGCTGCTCGGCCAGCAGGACCAATCTCCGATCAAGGCCATGAAGAAGCCTTACGGCGTCCACGTCGACAAGGACGGCCGGATGTTCGTGACAGATACGGGGTGGGGCAAGGTCCTCGTCTTCGACGCCGCGAACAAGGAATTTCACGTCTGGGGCATGAAGGGCCAGGGAGCCCTGGTCAAACCGATCGGTGTCACCTCGGACAGCGCGGGGCGGGTCTACGTCACCGATGTCACTCAGAAACGCGTCATGGTGTTCGACAGTAACGGCGAATTCGTGACTGCCATGGGCGCCGCGGGCGAGCTTTACACACCGACCGGTATCGCCCTCGACGAGCGCCAGAGGCGGATCTACGTGGTCGACACCAGGCAGCACAATATCGCCGTGTACGATTTCGACGGTCGGCGGGTCTCGACCATCGGGCGGCGCGGCGCCGAGCCCGGCGAGTTCAACTTCCCCACGAATGTAACGGTGGCACGGGACGGCAGGCTTTACGTATCCGATTCGATGAACTTCCGGGTTCAGATTCTCGCGCCCGACGGCCGACCCCTCAAGATGTTCGGTTCGAACGGTGATCGCCCGGGGCAGTTTTCCCGCGCCAAGGGGATCGCGGTCGATTCCGATGGCCACATCTACGTGGTGGATGCGGCATTCAACAACTACCAGATCTTCGACCAGGACGGACGGCTCATGCTCTATGTCGGATCGATCGGCCAGAACGACGGCCAGTTCTGGTTGCCGGCCGGCGCCTATATGAGTCCGGACGACAAGCTGTACGTGGTGGATCAGTACAACTTTCGGGTGCAGATGTTCCAGTACATCGCGGAGTCTCCGGCAACGACCGGGACCGAGCCCTCGGCGGAAGTGCCGCCCCAGTAGCGCCCGTGCGTCGAAGAGTCGCAGCGGCCGTTCGTGGGCGGCGCTGGGCCCATTCGCAGCGATCCCGAGGCGCATGGGACAGCGGCCCGGAACCGGCAGCGCCTGCCCTCGGCACGCGCCGCGCCGGGACCTTGCGGTATTGATCCAAATCAAATCGAATTTCGTCTTAACACTCTCTTAATCCAACCGGCAGCTTATCGAATCAGGCACGCGCCGAAGCGGATGTCCGGGTAACGGATGCTGATCGGCGGGCTTTCCCGCTTCAATCGTTCGCCCGGGTGTGTCAGAGGAGGAGTAGAATGCCCTGGGGCCGCAACATGCGGATAATGCAACTTGCCGGATTCGGTGCAGTCCTGTTGGTGGGACTGACCGCTGCGTCGCAAGCCGCCAAGGGGCCGGGTGTTGCCGGAACGCCGCACGATCTGAGCGGTCGGGGCGCGACCGCGGGAAACGAGATCTGCACCTACTGCCATACCCCGACATCACCCGGCGCACAGGGCGCCGCCCTCTGGTCGGGGCACGGGCCGTCGGGCGACGATTTCGCGTTGTTCGGAATACGGGTGGCCGAGATGCCGGTCGACGAGTCCTTCATGCCCCCGCCGGGCGGCGTTACCATGGTCTGCCTGTCCTGCCACGACGGCGTGGCCGCATGGGATTCGCTGTTCGCCAATCCGCGGATCACGACAGCCGCGGCCCGGCGGGCGGCCGGCGCGATCGTCGGCGGGGTAAGCGGTGACCACCCCGTGTCGGTCGACTACCCGCCACCCTACGATCCGTCGATGCATGTCGGTGCCGGCCAACGGGCCGGTAACCTGCCTTTGTTTAACGCCTTCGGCGGAAACGGTGGGCTGAACCGGGTCGAGTGCGCCAGCTGCCACAATCCGCATAGCGGGCGGTTCGGCAAGTTCTTGCGCGCCAGCACGGCCGAAAGCGGCCTGTGCAGAAACTGCCATGTGAAATAGGGATCGATTCAAATAAATAAAGGGACGAAGTCAATGATAAATCACGCGCTCCGACAGCGAATTAATTCAGTGGCGAACATGCGGCAAATTGGCGCATGTCTTTGAAAAAAAGGGGAGAATTGTATGCAACATTGATCTGTGTCAATAAGAATTCCGGCAGGAGTCGATAGCATCCCACGCGAGCGTACGGCCCTTGCGGAGAGATGGTTAACAGGAGCTTGGCGCTCTGGAGAGCCTTGTGTAGATTAACCAAGACTGGAAAGATGGCGATATGAAAACCTTGCGATATATAGTCAGTGCGACGGCGGGATTGGCCGCGTTCGGCATGGCTGGAGCCGCGATGGCGCAGGATAACGTCTCGGCGACCAAGCATAACTTGGCTCTGGCGACCAACGCCGTGTACCAGACGACCACGGCGCAAATCTGCGTGTTCTGTCACACGCCGCATGCCGCCTCGACCACCGCGAAACCGTTGTGGAACCGCGAAGCCTCGGCGGCTGCCTACCAGATGTACAACAACGCCTGGAGTTCGACGATCGACATGACGGTCGCCGGCTCGCCGCAGGGCGTTTCGCTGGCCTGCTTGTCCTGTCATGACGGGACCGTCGCCCTCGACGCGTTCCAGAATGCGCCGGGCGCTGGCGGCGGCGGCGCCGGTAGTGAAGGCTATACCTTCGTCGGCGCGGATGCGGGCAACCTGTTCCCGGCCGCAAGTTTCGCGATGCTGGGCCCGGACCTGCGTAACGACCATCCGATCTCGGTGACCTATGACAACACCGTGACCGGCGACACCGCGTTCAGAGACTCGACGACGTTTACCAACGTCCAGCTGGCGAATGGTGCGGTCGAGTGCTCGAGCTGCCACAACCCGCATGACGCGGACGGACCCGCCAACAATACGGCGATGTTCCTGCGCGGCAGCAATGCGGCGAGCGCACTGTGCCTTGAGTGCCATATCAAGTGAGTGTGTGAGGAAAATGCAGGCCGTGAAAGTGGCCATGCGACAGAGGGGAAGAGGTAGGTGGTATCTCCTGCTTCTTCCCCTGCTCTTTACGGTTTCGTGCAGCGATAGGACCCTGTCGCTGTTCTTCGATATCCCGCCGCCCTCCGAGAAGCCGGCACCTGCGCCGACGGCAAAGGCTCCGGCGGCAGCCCCCGCTACTGCCGCTGCGGCGCCCGCGCCCGACGTCGTAGAGCCGGAAGGCGGGCCGCCGGATTTCGAGAAGATCTTCGATTGGGAACAGGCCGCGGAGTTGCTGCCCAAGGACGACATCGACGAGGTCGACTGGATGGAGGCGCTGCGCCAGGATATCATCAAGCCGCGTGCGGAAATGACCCGTTACGGAAACCCCGGCGCAAAGGTCTTCAAGTTCGATTTCTTCTTCGCCGGGCCGGACCCGGAAACGGATGCCTATTTCCCGCATTCCGCGCATACCCAGTGGCTCACCTGCGAGAGCTGCCATACGGCGATCTTCCCTTACCGTGAACTCGGCCTCGACGGGTCGGACCGGTTCAGAATCTCGATGGACCAGATTTTCGAGGGCCAATACTGTGGCAAGTGCCATGGCGTCGTCGCGTTCGCCCTCGATTCCTGCAATCGTTGCCATCTGAGGATGTAACGAAGAAACAAAGACGCGGGAGACGCGGTGATCATGGGAAATAGGACAGCCGTGCTGTTGCTGGTCCTGGCAGGCGTGACGCTTGCTGGGGGCGGTGCGGTATCTGGCGCACTGGGCGATCTGGTGTTCGAGAGGAAAGGCGGCGAGCAGGGGTCGGCCACCATTCTGCCGTCGATTTTCCCGCACTGGGTGCATCGGGCGCGATTCCGCTGCTACGTGTGCCATCCCAAGCCGTTCGAAATGCAGCTCGGCGCCACCGAAATCACCATGGAGCGGATCCAGAAAGGGGAATTCTGCGGCGCGTGCCACAACGGGCGGATCGCGTTCGACGTGAACTTCCAGAGCTGCAGCCGCTGCCACACCGAACCGCCGGAATAGACTTCCGCATAGGGGAGAAACCGATGCGACGGAGATCAGGAGCACCTCGTAACGTCACCTCAACTCATTCGTAGACAGGCCGGCACGGATCAGAAGCAGACAGCGGCCGCCGTCGATCGCCACTTGCGGCACGGTACAAGTTACAGAAAAAAGATGATTTTCGAGCGCTCCAATGATCGCATTCCGGCCCAAAACGTTCGTGTTGGTAGTGACGGCCATCCTGGCCGGCACCGCGGGCGCCCGGGCGCAGAACGACTGGCTCGTCTTCTATCCGATCACCGGCGAGGTGATGTTGGGCTACGATGGCGACTGGACGCGCAGCAACGGCACCCGGACATTGAGCCAGATCGAATACGAGGAACGCCTCCGCCTCAACTTCGGCGGATACAGCCTTGATCCGCGCATTTTCAATTTCAACCTCTACCTGGAGCCGGTTCTGACGCAGACCGACAACAGCTCGGCCACGGGCGGCGAGGACAGCGACAGCACCTTTCTCAATTACAGTGCCCGCTTCAGTCTTCTGCACGGGGCGCCGCGGTCGCCTGTCAGCCTCGCCGGCAGTTTCACCGGCTCGTCGGACGAGGTGGACGGCAGCCTCGGCACCCGCAGGGAGATCACGACGACGACCCGCGGGGCGGACCTGCACTGGAAGTTCAGGCCCTTCCCCTCGACTCTCAGCTATCTGGACCGTTCGCTCGACGAAACCTTCATCTCGCCCTTCAGCGCGCCGGTCGACCGCGAGGAGTTCCAGCAAACGGTTCGATACCGTGGCAGGAGCAGCAAGATGGAAGTGTTCCTCGAGGGTATCGAGTTTGACGACCGAACGGCTGCGAACCAGGACTACGAGTCGCAGGAGGGGCGACTGAGCAACTTCTGGCGATGGGGCAAGGGCAGCGGATTTACCTCGCGCCTGACCTACCTGACCCGTGAGGGGTTCAACGCCTACGACAGGACGACCGTTGACGAATCCCTGCGCCTGCAGCACCTCGAAAACCTGTACACCAACTATGCATACAGTTACGAGCTGCAGGAGCGCACGGTCACGTCCGAAAAACACCGTGGTGATTTCGACCTGAACCACCGGCTTTACTCCAACCTGACCACCAGTTTCCGGTTGAACGCGTCGAAGACGGAAGCCGAACAGTTCCGCGACGAGATATATGAGGGCAACCTCGATTTCTACTACACCAAGCAGATCCGTCCCGGTGTCCGGGTGAATGCAAATCTCGGCGGCGGCTACAAGGTCAGCGACCAGTTCAGCGGACGGATCGATTTCAGCGAGACCCAGACCGTCGACATCACCGGCGTCGTCGTGCTGACCCAGCGGTTTATCATCCAGTCGACGATCGTCGTAACGGCGCCGGGCTGCAGTCCCTGCACCGAGGGGCCGGACTACCTGGTGCAAAGCGCTGGCGGCGATTTCACGCAGCTCTCGATTCCAGGGGGCAGCCGCATCAATATCGGCGACACGATTGGTGTTGATTACACCTACGAGCCGCCGACCGCGAAGTACTACAGCATTCCCTACCGGGTCGGTTTTCGCCTCGATTACCGCTGGGCTTCCGTCTATCACCGGACCGGAGGCGAGTCGCAGCATTTCATATCCGGTCCGGATCCCGACGCCGTCGGCGACCAGCGAAGCGACACGACGGGCGTCGAATTCCGGTGGACACGGGACACAACGCGGCTGACCGCCAGCGCGGAACGGCGCTTCACCACGAATATCAACCGCGAGTCGACGGAATACGTCTTCCGGCAGACGGCCCATCACAATTTCGCGCCCAACCTTGCGGTCAGCGGCAATCTGAGCGAGAGCTTCATCTACGACGACAACGACGTTGCGGCATACAATGCCGATGCCACGGTAAATTGGTTTCCCGTTCGAGGCCTTTCGGTAAGCCCGTTTCTCTCCGCGTTCTACCGCACGACCGAGCCGTCGACGGAGGAGCGGTTCTGGCGGGCCGGAGTCAATACGCGGTGGAACTGGCGTCGACTCGATATGGAGTTGCGCTATGATCATACGGATCACGAGACCGACACGAGTAGCCGGGTCGAAGACCGTTTGATGATGACTGTGAGGAGGCGGTTCTGATGAAACGCTGGCCGGTTGTCCTGCTCCTGTTCGCCTTAGCAACCTGCGCGCCGGGCGAGGACGAGCAGGCGAAGCAAGCCGCCATGTACGAATCGATCGTCTGGCCGGAGCCGCCGCAGCAGGCGCGTATCCGGCTTGTGGGCATCTTCGGCGAGCCGGAGGATCTCGGCATACGGCGCTCGATCTTCAGCCGTTTCTGGGGTTGGATCGCCGGCGCGGCGCCGCGTGAGATGGTCCGCCCCTACGCGGTCGCCGCGGAAGGCCGGCGGATCGCCGTGACCGACCCGGGCGTCGGCGTCGTGCATCTGTTCGACACCACGGCACGCAAGTACACGCGTATCGACAGCATCGGATCGCAGCTGCTGTCTTCGCCCGTCGGCGTCGCCATGGACGGCGATATGCTGTATGTCGCGGACTCCGCGCTGGCCCGGATTTTCGTGCTCGATGCCGACGGCAAGCCTGTTCGCACGATCGACGGTCTGCAGAGACCGACCGGACTGGCCTGGCACGCCGCGAGCCGCCGTCTCTACGCCGTCGACACGACCGGCCATAAAGTCGCTGCCTTCGGCGCGGACGGGCAGCTGCTGTTCGAGTTCGGCCGCCGCGGGGTCGGCGAGGGAGAGTTCAACTTCCCCTCGCACGTAACGATCTGGGGCGACCGGCTGTACGTCAACGATACGATGAATTTCCGTATCCAGATCTTCGATCTCGACGGGACGTTCGTTTCCGCCTTCGGCAGCCACGGCGACGGCTCCGGCGATTTCGCCCAGCCCAAGGGGGTCGGCGTCGACAGCGAGGGCCATATCTATGTCGTCGACGCCCTGTTCAACCGGGTGCAGATCTTCAACGGGCAGGGTCAGCTCATGCTGGCCTTCGGCGAAGATGGCAGCGAGCCCGGCGGTCTCTGGCTCCCGTCGGGCCTGCATATTGCACAGGACCGCATCTACGTCGCCGATTCCTATAATCAGCGCGTCCAGATATTCGAGTTCCTGGGCGGGACATAGGTATGTGTTGTGCGAGAGCGTAAAGGCATCATGAGACGATATGTTCGTGGATCTTCGTTCGCATCGACGCTCGGCGCGCCCGTCGCCCGCGCGCTTTGGGTGCGCCGGCGCGGTTGGTTACGGCGTCTTAACCTCACGCGGGCCAAATTAGAGGGCCGGATGTTTTTATTCTCCGGAGGTATTGTGACATGAAATGGATGGCAGTGGTTCTCGGGGTCGTTTGTGTGGTCACCGCCCTGTCGGCGCGGGCAGCGGAAGATGTGGTCAACACGCGGCATAACCTCTCGACCGTGCCGCCCGTTGGTGTGACCCGAGATCCGACTTTAGTCAGTTCGACGGTCGACGAAGTCTGCGTGTTCTGCCACACGCCGCACAACGCCTTGCCGGCAGCCCAGCTGTGGAATCGCCCTGACATTGACACCGGTGCCTTCACGTATACCCCGTACGACAGCACGACCCTGCTTGCCTCGCCGATCGGCGCCCCCACCGGCAAGTCGCGGCTCTGCCTGTCCTGCCATGACGGGACGGTGGCGCTGGGGGCGCTGCAGAACCCGCCCCCGGGCAACGACATGGCCGACGTCCGCCTAGGGTCAACCCATCGCGGGTTTCTCGGCGGTGATGGTGTCTCCGTCGACCTCTCCGACGACCACCCGATTTCCTTCGGCTACACTGCCGCGGTGCCGGGCGAGCTGGCGGATCCGGCCGGCATCGACCTGCCGCTCGACGGCACCCAACTGCAGTGCACGACCTGCCACGATCCGCACGAGAAGGACCTCCAGCCGTTCCTGCACAAGACGGCGATCAACGGCGAGCTGTGCACGACCTGCCATGTCCGTTCGGGCGCCAGCTGGGACTGGGCGACCTCGTCGCACGCGACCTCGACGGCGGCGACGCCGGCCAGCGTGTGGCCGGAGCGCCGGCCGGAATGGCCCGGGGCGACGGTGGCCGAGAACAGCTGCCTGTCCTGCCACGACCCGCACACCGCGGCGATGCCGCAGCGGCTGATCACCAAGGTCGAGGAGAACACCTGCTACGCCTGCCACAACGGCACCGTCGCGGCGACCGATATCCAGGGCGATTTCCTCAAGCTCTCCAACCATCCGGTGGCCCAGGCCACGCCCAACCCGGATCACGACGCGACCAAGGTGGAAAACGTGCTGACGATGGCGCTGCATGTCGAATGCATGGACTGCCACAATCCGCATGCCGTCGCCAGCGATTTGCCGATGATTTCCTTCAACCCGGGCAATCTGGGCGCGCCGCACTCGATCCCGCCGGCGGCCAACGCGTCGATCAAGGGGGTGACCGGCATCGACGTGAACGGCAACCCGACCACCGACATCACCTATCAGTACGAGCTGTGCTTCAAATGCCATGGCCGGACCGGCGAGAACACCTGCGGCAACCGCCGCTGCGGCTCCGCAGATTCCCGTGGCATGGTGCGGGTGGACATGGTCATCGGCGATCCGACGGCCGGCGGCGTCACGGTCGATCGCAACATCCGCCAGCGGGTCGTCAGCGGCACCGCCGGGCTTGTCTCCTATCATCCGATCGAGGCGAACAACGTGGCCAACAACAACGACGTGCCGACGATCGACTCATCCACGCTCGGCACCGGCCAGAACAGCAGCACCACCCTGATCTACTGCACCGACTGCCACAACAGCGACAATTCCGAGGCCGCCGGCGGCACCGGCGCCAACGGCCCGCACGGTTCGTCCTGGGAGGGGCTGCTGACGCAGCAATACACCTTCAATACCGACCCGGCCAACAACATGGCCTTCTATGCGCTGTGCTTCAAATGCCACGACCAGGGCGTGCTGCTCGCCGACATAACGTTTCAGTCACACTCCTCGCATATCCAGTCCCGCGGCGCGGCCTGCATCAATTGCCACGATCCGCACGGCAGCCACGCGATGGACCGGCTGATGAATTTCCTGTGGGTGTCGGACGGTATCGTTGTCGTCGATTGCGTTCGCAATAGGAACAACGAACCTTGCGATCCAACGGAACCCTACCAAGTTCCGACCTGGGTCGATACCGGCACCAATGCCGGCGAGTGCTGGCTCGACTGCCACAACGCCGAGCACAGCCCCAAGACGTACAACTAGGCGAAATCCGAGGAGACAGCGGCCATGCGCCCATTTTTCGCAATCATCGCCCTGGCCTTCGCGGCCGCGCCGGCCCTGGCCGCGCAGCCGGACGGTGCCAGCTTCCAGCTGTCGGAGGTCGAAGCCCTGCAGGCCCGGCCGGCGATAGCCTATGATACCGATGGCGACCGGTTCCTGTCCGTCTGGCACGATTACCGCAACAAGGAGACCACCAGCCTCGACGTCTACGGCCGCATCCTCGACGGGCACGGCAATCCCGTGACCGCCGATATCCCGATCGCCCAAAGCGCCGGCTCGCAGGGTTTTTCGGCCGTCGCCTACGACTCGGTGAACAAGCGCTATCTCGTTGTCTGGACCGATTGGCGCAACGTCGTCGACGTCGATTCCGACATCTACGGCCGCCTGATCGACGCCGACGGAACGCCGTATGGCGAAGAATTCGTCATCTCGGCCCGGCGCCGCATCTCGCAGAAATTCCCCAACCTGACCTTCGACCCGGTCCGCCAGCGCTTCCTTGTGCTGTGGGTCGATGCCCGCAATGCGCAGATTGACAAGCTCTATGGCCAGTATGTCGGCGCCGCCGGCGATATCCAGGGCGAGGAGTTCCCGGTCGCGCTTGTGGACAACCACCAGGACTACCCGTCGCTGCTGTTCGACCCGCGCCACGACCGCTTCCTGGTGGTCTGGCGGGACACCCGCAGCATCGCTATCGACAAGCTGGAGAAGGCGGTCTACGGCAGCTTCATCGATGCCGAAGAGGGACCGAGCGGCACCGCCTTCCGGATCGCCCTGGAAAAGGAAGGCTGCTCGCCGCTGTCGCTGCGCGCGATCAGCTATGCGCCCGATGAGGACACCTATTTCGTCGCCTGGTCGAGCGGCCGCAATTACAACCAGATGATGCCGTCGACCGGCGGCTGGCGGGACCGCCAGCGCGGCCTCGACGTCTATGGCGCCTTCATCAGCGTCGAGGATGGATCCTTGCGCAAGCCGCCCTTCGCCATCGCCTCCGAGATCGATTACCAGCAGGTGCCGGCGGTGTCCTACGACCCGGCCGCCGACCGCTTCCTCGTCGTCTGGTACGACCTGCGCCGGCCGCCGACGGGTCGGGATTCCGACATCTACGGCCGCTTCGTCACCCCGGCGGGGGCGATGTCGAAGGAATTCCTGATCTCCGACAACCAGGCGATCGGCACGCGGAAATTCCCCGCCGTCGGCTACAGCCCGAAGAGCAACAGTTTCCTCGTCGTCTGGGAGGACGGCCGCAAGCGGGTATCCGGGCGGGCCCGGCAGATCTACGGCACGCCGGTGGCTCCTTGAGGCTTTTCGGGTCTCGCGTGGAAGAGCGTTTGCGTCAGCGGCGCGACCTCATACTTCGAGACGCCCCTTCGGGGC
>JABAOD010001296.1_pt1 | contig 31796 bp, 37 predicted proteins | sample 7062151 | NCBI WGS metagenome assembly JABAOD01 (sample SAMN14538626, study PRJNA623070) | marine sediment metagenome | biome: marine biome [ENVO:00000428]; feature: marine pelagic biome [ENVO:01000023]; material: deep marine sediment [ENVO:00002113] | place: India: Gulf of Khambhat ... | reverse complement strand
CCCTGCACACGTGCCTCAGCCGATAAACCCACCGCAGCGAATGCGGCGATATGGGGCGAGAAAGAACCTTGCCTAAGGAGGACGGGCTATGCAGACAGGGTACGTAAGACCAGCACGCAGCACGCCGGAACGCCGCCTGCTACAAAGACGCCACCAGCCAGATCGACGCATGCACTTACGTTGGTACCCTCACGGCGGAGATCGGCGCTATTGGCCTAGCCGGCGCAAAGATGACAAGTGGGAGACGATGAAAGCCATGCTATCGAGGTTGTTGCCGGCCCAGGGCCCTCTTGGACCGATAAAGCGACGGCGCAAGGACGCTTAATAGAGACTTATTTAGGACTTCATTTGAAACGGTTAACTCACCCCGCTCTGTGCGGGGATTTTTTTGTCTTGTGGCCGTGGGAGTGGAGGCGATTGAATAGGTAGCGACCCCTCAAAAAGAAAAGAGGGCCGCACGGGACGGCCGCTTCACGTCACAATCAACCGGCTAGCCCTGTCGCTTGCCCGTGACAATCTTCTTATGCTCGATATTTGAAAACGCACTTTCCGTCTTGCGCTTGCCGCAGAATGCTGTGACTGCAAAGTAGTGCGTGCCGACGGAACGGGGTTCAGCGTGAGGTTGTTTTCTTCGCATCGACGATCGCGAGCTCTTGCCACTCTTGGTCGGGTGAAGTCTGGGTGAAAATCCTAAAGGGAACAAGGCGCAACCCCCCCCTGAGCCATCGACGTGCGTCGTCGGCGGTTTCCACGATAGGCGTGCCGTGTCCGTTTCTGTCTGCGCTGTCAGCGTTACTACGGTGGTGTCGTTCGCCTCCCGTTAGCAGGGCGCTGCTAACGACCAGTGTGCCCGCTAGGAGAAGCGTCGGCGGGATATCGCTACCCACCTTCATGGCTGACCTCCTTTTCGGCTGCTATATACCGTGCACACCTCGCCCCAACCTTGCAATGGTGTAGGTCAGGCAACCGTCTACTTGCTGGGAAGCAATGGGGCGGCGGGGGCACTGTCGATCCTCTTTACACCCATGCTCGTTTCTATTCGCTCGGCAATTCATCGCTATCTGAGCACGATCCAGGACCATGTTTGTAATCCAGCCAAGAAAGCGCGTCGGCGGACTTTACGATTGGTGCAGTACGGCATCACCCCACACGTCTTTTACCTCTAGAAATCATCCACATAGCGAAAATGGAACGAGTCATGCACGCTTTTCAGGGGGGCAATATGTCCTCACAGCATTAGGACTGAACAATGAAAAGCGCGGTCTTGTCCCTCCATGAGGACGCAAGTTCAGAAGAGATCTCTCCATACGCGGACCCGGGCACCTATTTGGGTGAGGCAGAATGCCCCCAGTGCGGCGAGCTTGGTGATCAGCACACCAAATACTGTCCCCATAACCCAGATCCAGGGGAGAGTGGCGGGCGGGAATAGTGCCAAAACGGCGATGAGTGCCTCTTCGACACCAGGCAGAACCCGAGAGCGACGCCTGATACAAAGACGACAGCAGCCGGAGCGGCGTCTGCACTTACGTTGGTATCCCCACGGCGGAGATCGTCGCTATCGACCTAGCCGTCGCAAAGATGAAAGGTGGGAGGCGATGAAAGCCATGCTGGCGAGCTTCTTCCCGGCACGGAACCGTCCTGGATCGATGAAGCCGCGGAGACAGAAAAACCCTTGATCGTATTGACCCACATCAAAGCAGCGTGTTGACGCAACGATAATCTTGATTCGAGTAGGCGAGCAATGTTCCCCACCTCACCAGCGAACCGCAGCCGTGGAGCGCGTAGATGACACCAAGACCATATGTGTCAGATACAGAACTATCGTTGCCAACGTTATGTAGGCGCCGTTTTCCCAGTCGTCCTGGAACAATGCCAGGCACAAGACCCCGTTGGCGACATATGCCACTTGCATGGCGATCACGGCGTTAAGGGCATGTAACAGTAGTCTGCGGCGCCGGTTGCGGATCACCCAGCCAGCACCAAGGATTAGTATGGCGAGCGGTAAGAGCAAAACGAAATATTCCTGAGGCGAGAACAAAACGAGGTACTCCTCAAGCGGCCTATCCTTTGGCAAGGCCTTTTCGGACACACCCAAGCCGATAAAGCCCAGGGTGGCGCCTGCCATGGCCAGCGAGAACCCGTAGCACGTAACCCATGCCACCCGCGAGAGTCGACCCGTCCAGAGCCGTTTAACGGAGGCGGCGGTGATGGGTATCGCAAGCCAGAATGGGCTCACCAGAAGGATCAGCCAAACACCATATCGATCGGGCAACCTCCCGGCCAGAACTGACGGCGCGTTAAGGGCAATCAGATCAAACGGTGCAATCTTCCGCGTGAGGGGCAGGAATATGCTTGCTATGCCGATCGCGCTAAGCGCGACCAGGTACGGCTGCAGTCTCGTTAGTGCCGTCACCATTGCAGGCTGGTCCGCGAGCTGCTTACGTCGTGCAAAATCGCCAGCGAACGTCGCTGCCCTTAGGAGCGCGACGTTCACTGGCGACGCAGAGAGTGAGGGTCAGTTCTGGTAGATAAATTCCACCCGACGATTGATCCGCCATGAGGTTTCTTCATGACCCATGGCCAGCGGCTGTTCCTCGCCGTACGAGATCGTCGTGATGCGGTCGCCGTTGACGCCTAGAACACTGAGCATGCGCTCGACCGAGTCGCCCCGGCGCTCGCCGAGCGCCAGATTGTACTCGCGCGTGCCGCGCTCATCGGCATGGCCCGTGAGATTGATCTTGATATCGGGGTTGGCCGCTAGGTAGGTCGCGTGCTGCTCGATGATGCGACGCGATTCGCTGTCGATGGCGCTGCTGTCGAACTCGAAATGCACGCGCATCTTGTCGGGCCGCTGCGCTCCCATGGCCACCTGCGTGTCGCCGCCTGTCGCCCATCCTTCAACGCTGCTGCCCGTCGTGCCGGCACTCGTGTCCGTACTGCCCGACTCGTCGCTCCGAATCGCACTGCCGCCACCGCAGGCGGTGAGAAACAGGGTAAGGGTAGCTGCAATTGCGATGTTGAGTTTCCATGTCATGACGCTTACTCCTTCAATGCAATCTGTAGACTTACTGTACGCGTCCGTGCACCGAAAGAGATGCCGGCACACCGTGCCCGCCGCCCGCTAAGACACGGTGGCGAGGGCGGCCGAGACGTATTTCGCTGCGATCTCTTCCGTGAACGCCCGTAGACCCCATGGGCATGGATTTACCATGGGAATTCAATGACAAGCCTAGGCGCGCCGGGGTAACGAGGCGATGCCACTCGTCGGCGATTTGACACCTTTAAGCACGGTTTCACAGTAGCGGTACCAAAGTAGAAGTGCTGCCAGCACTGTGGATAATCTTCCCGGTGTGAGAGGCGCTCGTGCGCTCAGGCCGCGCAGGCGGTAGGGGGGACGGTGATTTCGGCACTTTCGGGGATCGCCATCAGGCGGAAAATCAGTGAGATGATCATTCTCGGTTTTGCGGCGGCGGGGCTCGCCTACCTTTTCGGCAAGATCGTGCAGAGCACATTCGGCATCGAGGTATCAAAAGTCCCGCGGCCTGGCATCTTTGCGGCCCCTTGCTATTTTTATTTGCGTTGGAAATCACTGAAGGGGTGCCATGGTTCAAAAGCGAAGGGCGCAAGTAAGCGTTGAAAAACGCAAAAAGCCGAGGCGTTATCGAGGCGACCGCCGTCAATCGATTCGATGGGGACCGGAGGATACGAATCGGCGCAGGGATTCCGGTCGACGCAGGGCAGACAAAACACTGGATTCCGTTAGGTCCGTCTATGGACCCTCCGTACGCTTGGGCAGCCCACTATTTAAGAAGAAGAAGCACGGATAACCTTAGCATTCTTCCCATCAGCACCGGCTAGGACATGCGCACGCTCGCGTGGGTCGATGTCAGGTCGCAAGTCGAGCCAATGTTAGGCCCTGATGCGCAATTCAGGAATGCTGTAACAGCCGCTAACTCCTGATGTTGTCGTCTTCGCGACGGCTGCGCTGTCGCCGGCGATCACGGCCTCTGGGCGCGACACGGCGGTCTCTTCGCCCACGCCTGTTTCGGGTGCGTCGTTCGGTCAGCTCGACGACAAGGACGCCGAAGACGACAGTGGCAACCGTCGCCCACAAAGCTTTCGGAAAATCGGGTGAAAAGATCCAGAGGTAGAAAGCGGCAATTAAGGCGATGACCGTTAGCCACAACATATCTTTGCCCCGCTGGGACTCATACCACCCTTTACTACATGGGCGGTAGCGTTGCTGCCCACGCTAGTCGGGATGTCGCTGTTCGTCAGGCGATTAGGTTGGGTTGGTGCCACGTTGATAGTATGGCTGTCTTGAGGGGGGAGCGAAGAGAGGGCGCAGTATGTGGCGAAACACACCTGAATAGGCGCCCACCTGGCGGTTCCATGAGCGGCCTAGTTAGGACTAATAAGCGCGGGGTCAACTCTAGAAGTATCTTGCTAGCGCGGCTTCGTCGCGTCTCATTCGTCTTCTTTACGACGCCCGAACCCCTGGCGGCGACCGCCACCATCGGGATCCCAACGCAGCGACGTGCGGCGTTCCTGCAGTTGGCGTCTGCGTATCAAGCGACGATTCGGCATTTTATGCCTAGTGGGCTGTGTAGGCATCGTCTCTTCTCCGTCGCCTCACCCATCCAAGACCAGCGAGGACGATTCCGAATAACCTCTTTGAACGATGTACCTGCCGTTCGATCTCTGTCTTACTTATCTGATTGTGTGGAGCGGGCCACCCGCAGGCCATGCCCGCCGCCGAGACCTTTTCGACCAGCGAGAGGTAGCTTGCAGCCTCCGCGTGAGTTGCAAACGGTCCTTCGAGCACCACGGCTGTGCGAACGTACCATCCTTCGCTTTCGACGTAGAACAACTGCTCTTTCATATCTCAATAAAACTGGCGTGTCTTCACGCATTCCGCTGGCGCGGCGGCATCTTTCCTGACGGCACGGAAAACAATCCCGACAGCACCGCTTTCATTGTGTTGCGCGTGTCCTCTTTGCGACGACCGAGCCCATGACGCCGATCTCCGCCGTTTGGGTGCCAACGCAGCGTTGCACGGCGATCCGGTTGGACCCGTCTCAAAGCCACGCGCCGCTCCTGGGGTATGTCGTTGTGGGACTTTCGTGTATTGCCAACCTCGCGGCGTGCTTCCGACAAGGGTTCTTTGCCATTTGATTTTCGCGCGCATTCGGTGGCGAACTGTTCAAGCTCGACTTCCAGGAAGCTGACGTTGCCGGACGCGGTGTCGAAGAACGTGATAAGAAACTGCGTGTCGTCGAAGTCTTCTAAGGTGAGGTGCGGTGGCGAAACATCGGTCAAGAGCGCGCCCCGGGCATAGTGTGTCAGTGAGATCACCATCGCTGCTTCGACCTGGGTGGGGAAAACCGGGCTCCTGACCAGCGCGAAGTCAGATTCGAAATTGAGCGAGTGGCCCGCCGCACCTTTCTGCACCGCCATCTCGAGTCCGCGCAACGATTGGGCGAAAGGCAAGGACTCGGTGAAGGACGAGCCGACGGTCAAGCTCGCAGCCGGTGCCGAAGGGTAGACGCCGCGGGCCAGATCCGGGCCTGTGGCGCCGATGTGATGTTCATAGGTGATGGCACCGTTGACGGGATTGCCCACGGAGAACGCCGCGGCAATGGAGAAAGCACCCTCGTCGGCGTCCAGTATGCTGGTTACGCGTCCGACGAACTTAAAGGTGACCCTAACGAAGCTTGCGGATGCAGAAATCGCTTGGGCGGCAGGTACAACGAACGAACCGAATTGCGCAGGCAATGGTATTGCTCTTTCCATACCTTCTCTTTTTCGCTATGGACTACAGACGCAACAATCCGGCTACTAAACTGCATTTCTCGGGCCAATTCGATATGTCATTGATGTGTCTTGACAAATTTCCACCCAGGGCTCCCGCTAGGAAGGAAACTGTAAGGTCGCCCGACGTTAGCGAAGCCCCATCTCAGCTTCAAGCGCTAACGTCTCGTCGTGAATAGCCCCACTTAGGGGCGAAGGCATAAGAAGGCACGATGTAAAGCTTTCCGACATTTATCGTCGCCCTGGTGGCCGACCTAGAAGTGACGTGCCGGTACCCCCGGGGCTTAGGACCACCGACTTCGCACGCCTAGGACCCTTCTGAGCGGTCCTTTTCGCCCGACGGGCCCGTTGACATCGGTGCCGCTACTGCAACACTTCTCTTAAGGACAACCGCTTCAGCTTTACGGAGGCCACGATGCGTCATGGGCGACTGTTCCGCACGCTTTGGATCGGCGCGATCCTCGGTCCGCTGCTCCATGGGCAGCCGGTTTCTGCCCTCGATATCCCCGACGTGCAGCCTGCGGCTCTGGATCAACCGCGGGTCAACGCGCTGTTGCGCCGTGCGCCCACAGAGGACCCGCTCGGCGGCATCGATATCTTCGGCGATACCATCTTCAATATCCAAGCGTTTTACGACACCGGCGCTAGCGGCGCGGTTTTGAGCGATCTCACCGCCGACTTTCTCGGAGTGCAACGGGCGCAGTTCGCCGGATCCCTGGTGGTGTTCGAAGACGTGGGCGTGACCGGCAGCGCTACCTTCAACGTCTCTGAGCCGCTCTATATCGCCCTCGCCCCGTTCACGCCGTCCGTGGATATCAACAATCTGGCTACGGTAGCGGTCGTCTATGATCAGACTTTTGGCCCGCTGCGCGCTCAGATCGGCGGAAGCACGAACCCGCTCCTCCTCGGCCTCGACATCTTCGGTATGCCGGCGATGCAGGGAAAAGTCGTGGTGATGGACCCCAAACCGGTCGATACCTTTGCGGATCTCATGCGTACCTATGTCTATGACCCAGGCACGCCGTTCGATCCGGCGCAGGCAGACAGCAATCCCGGCATTCCTAGCACCAACCGTCACGTGCGGCTCAGCTACGCGGCGTTCGATCGCTTCACCCAGACGACGCCGGCCGGCGCCGAAGGGCCGACCTTGCGCCATAATCCGTTTATTGGACCCAACCCCGTGGCCGCCCTCGATCCGGGCGCGCCGCCCGATACGACCCCAGGCGTCACCATTACGATGGGGGCAACGCAGGCCACCGGCAGCTTCTTGCTGGATACCGGCGCGGCGGCTTCCTTTGTCTCATCAGCGTTGGCAGCGGCGGTGAATGTGCGCTATCGAGCGGGCACGCGTGGCACCCTCGACCCTCGATTAGAATCGTTCGATCCTACCAATCCGGCCGCGCCCGGGACGTTGCTGCCGAATCAATTCCAGCTGACTATTAGTGGGATCGGTGGTGACGAGCGCGTCGCGGGCTTTTTCCTCGATGCCCTCAGCGTGCCGACCGTCGAGGGCGACCCGCTGAACTTCGTCGGCGCGCCGGTGCTGGTCGTCGACATTTCTGTACAAGATCCGCTGACGCTGGAGACGCTCACCTTGGATGGCGTGTTCGGCATGAACTTTCTGGTCGCGAGCGCGTTTGTCATCGAAGATCCGCTGAGCATCGGTCCATTCAGCACGGGCTCATTCGAATGGGTGGTATTCGATGAACCGAACGGCAGACTCGGGCTTCAGGTTGCCGGCGCCTCGGCTGTTTGGGTCGCACCTACGATCAACAAAGTGTTCGCTGCCGATCCGATCGTGAGCGGCGGCATTATCACGCTTACCCTGACTATCACCAATCCCAACGCCACGGCCTTGACTGGGGTGACGGTCACGGATGCCTATCCGGTCCAGATCACGAACGCCACCCCCAACAATGCGGCCAGCACCTGTACCGGCGGCACCGTCGCCGCCGCCGACGGCGGGACCAGTGTCGCCCTGAGTGGCGCCACCATTCCCGCCAACGGCAGCTGCACCTTGACCGTCGATGTGACCAGCGTCACTCCGGGCGGGCCGTACCTCAATACTACCGGCACCGTGACCAGTGTGGAGGCACCGCCCTCGACGAGGGCTACCGACAGCTTAACCGTCAGCGCCTCCAGCATACCCATGATCACCACTCCCACCCCGGGGACGACCTTAGCCGGGGCGAGTGTCACCTTTGCATGGAACGCCAACGGCAACCCGGTCGAGCAGTACCGCCTCACCGTAGGCTCGAGCCTTGGGGCCAATGATCTGTTCGACAGCCAGCCGCTTCCGGACACGCAGCTCTCGGCGGCGGCCACGCTGCCGACCGACGGGCGCCCCCTGTTCGTGCGCTTTTTCTATATGATCGCGGGGGCGTGGGCGTCCACTGATGTCAGTTACACCGCGGCCGGAAGCACGCTACCGCAGCCTATCGTGATCGGGGGCGGCAATGAGGGTGGTAATAGCAGCGAAACTAACTGCTTTGTCGCTACCGCCGCCTACGGCACGCCGATGGCCGACGAGGTACGCTATCTGCGCGCCTTCAGGGACTACTATCTGTTACCGACTCGGTTCGGCCGACAGTTTGTCGAGCTTTACTACCTATACAGCCCACCGATGGCGGACTACATTCGGCAGCGTGAATGGCTGCGCGGGCTCGTTCGCGTCGGCCTCGCACCGCTCGTTGCGCTGAGTGAATGGCTGCTCAGTAATCAGATCGCTGACAGCGAGGCGGTATCGTCTACCGCACCTTGAAGTCGCCAGGGAGCAAGTAATTCGTCGGATTGATGCCATACGCGCCTGCTGGAAGGACGCGCTTGATCTGTAGTGCTGGTGCCAACGCATCGTCGGCGTCGCCTCTCAGCTCGACGATCCTGGTGCTGCTCAAGTACGGTTTCTTATCGCGGTTGAGGACTACTGCCACCTTGGGACGCAGACGCTGGGCGCGGTCGGTCGTGAGCACGACGCCAACCTCTTCGGTGTCGAACTCGACCACGCTGCCAATGGGATAGATTCCCATGCACTGGATGAATTTCTCCACCAGCGTCGGGTGAAAAATGCGCTTGCGTTGCTCATACATTTTTGTCAGCGCCTGCGTCGGCGCGATGGCGCGACGATAAGGTCGTTCGCTGGTCACGGCGTCGTACCAGTCGATGATCCCGCCCATCAGTCCGTATAGACCGATGGTGTCGCCTTTGAGCCCCTTCATGTAACCCCTGCCGTCGTACCACTCATGGTGGTATTCAACGAGCTCGACAGCCTCGGCGGGAATACCTTTTGTGCTTTTCACTATTTCCACGCCATAAGGCACGTGACTTCTTACGATCTGGTATTCCTGGACGGTCAAGCTCTTGGGCTTGCTCAAGATCTCGCTGGGAATTTTTGACATGCCAATGTCACCCATCAGTCCGCCGATCCCCACGATATTCAGCTGTTCTTCCTCGAACCCCAAGTGACGACCGAACGCCAGCGCCAGAATACTGACCCTGAGGCAGTGAAGGGCGGTGTAGTTATCCTTATCTCTTAGATGCGTCCAGCAGACGAGCGCGTCTGGGTTGCGCAGTATGCTTTTTGTCAGGCCGGTTACCACGTCCTTCGCTCCAGAAGCATTCAAGGTCTTTCCGAGGCGGGCATTCCTCATCATGTCAAACATGACGCCTCTTGCATTACGGTCGACTTCGCGGGCTGTCTTGATTTCCTCTTCAAATGCAACCTGGTCCTGATGTTCAACAAGGCGGGCGTTACCGAGGATCTCTATTCTGTCGTGCCCCTGCGCCTTCATTCTCAACCGTCCGCCGGTTTGAATGGCTGGGGCGATACGGTGCGCTTTGACGTCATCACCAAGGACGACGTCGATGTAAACATAACTGCAATTGTGCCTGACCCATTCTATTTCCTCGTCGCTGGAGATTTCGAAACCCTGAAAGGGAAACGGCGTTTCGCGCCAAGGCCGGTCAAGCTCCGAGAGGTACATGCCCGGGCTAAGCTCGTGAACGCCTATCTTCTTTTTCATCAGCGAAAAACTCAGTAAGATATCTACTGATCGGAGTAGATGAGTGCATGCTCCACGTGGGTGTTCTATTTGGTCATTTGGCTCTCGTTAATCCGGATAGACAATTTCGAGCAGAAGGGTGTAGGCCCTCTCATCGAGATCCCGGAACATGAGCGCCGCTCCATCTGCCTCCACCCTCACGACCTTAGCGGACAGACGGCAATGTGTGAGCTTTCCCTCGCGACGAAATCTAAGCACGATGTCCACGTTAGTGCCTTTGACGAGAGTGAGGTACTCGTTTTCGATGAATGCACCGTCGGAGCTGATATCCCGGAGCCTGCACTTGGTTAGCTCGAGACCCTCATGTGTAAGCATTACTTCTACGTCTACGCGGGCCGGCCGGCGCGGACGTGCACGACGGTCGGCTGACGCCTGTTCGTTGGTCAAAACCACTCCTCGTGGGAGAACCTATTCCCCTCAATGAGTATAGCCAGCCTCGCATGGGTAGGCGTTGACGCCTGTTCTCCGAGTCTAGTTTTACCTGGCACGCGGGAGGAGCGCGGCGGTCGACGTTCCTACCATGTTGGTCGGAAACGACTGGCAACCGCTACGGCATCGAAGGTGCGGGCTTGCTACTCGCGCTGACCGGCGTTTCCGGTCTGCCCTTCAAGGTGTAGGCCGAGAGCGTAACGGTCGGTCATTACGCTTGCGTGGCCTATCGACTGGTCGTCGAAGGGGAAAAGGACGAGCGCTAGGCCAGTACGGTTGACCCAAAACCCGGCCACGTGGACTTCTCGATCACCATTGCGCCCATAGAGGAGTGTACCGCGCCGCTCAGAGTTCTTTTTTTTGCGAACGCCGTGGTGTTGCTTTGCGTCCGTTGCGATTTGCCAAGCGTGCCTTTTTGAGTTTGGTCTCGCCGTTCAGCTGCTGCAACGAGGCTCGTTGCTTGGCGATGAGTCGGCGCCAGTGGCCCAGATCAAATCCCGGCTCATTCGTGGCCAACACGAGGCCGATCTGGTAAATGCATTGTTCGACAGTTTCGTCGCTGACGCCTGGCTGCACAAACGTCTTGGCAAGCGCATGCGCGAGGCGCATGTGATCAAGGCTGGCCATGAGGTAGCTCTCCGTTGCATACCTGCATCTGTAGGCCGATGCAGATCAACACGTCCCTGTGTATCGCAAGGGTACCTTGAAGTATAGCCTGTGCTCGCTAGATGACCAGCCGCCGACCGGCTTCGCGGCTGCCGCATCAAGCCCCGAGTGAGCGTGGCAGACATTGATAACACATTGGCGCTGCCGGACCGTTATCCTCGTCCTCGCTACCGCATAATCCATGGGGCTAGTAGTGACCATGCCTGGTGCGTGTACGGGCACGCTGGCCTTTTCCATGAATGACCTGAGAAACACTGGCGAGACATCTAGTGAACTGCAACTCAAGCAGGTCGAGCATCTTTATGCAAATAGTGTCAGCGCGCCGGCTATCAATATCTTCAATGCCAGTGTTCTATCAGCTGTCCTTTGGACGGTCACGCAGCACCACTACATTCTCACCTGGTTAGTGGCGTTGTTTGTGTTAAATGTCGGGCGCATAGGCTTGGGATGGGTCTATCAAAGAAGCGGGCGTTTGCCTGAAGAAAGTCGCCATTGGATCAGGTCCTATGTTGTTGCCACGATCTTATCTGGTGCCGCCTGGGGGTCAGCGGCGCTGCTGATGCCGCCCGACCACTTCGAGTACCAAATCTTCGTCATCCTGATGGTCGGGGGCATGGTTCTCGGCGGGCTGCCCATGTTGGCTGTGATTGACCATGCTTTTTCAGCATACCTGTTTGCCGCGGCTGTTCCGATTAGCGCAAAAATGTTTGCGTTAGGCAGTCTAATTTCCACGGTGACCGGCGCGCTGATATTGCTGTTCATAATCATGACATATGCGACTGGCAAACAGGTCAACAGGACGTTTAGTTCTACTTTGCTTTTGCGTGTCGCGGCCGAAAAGATGGCGCGGCACGATCCATTGACAGGCATTGCAAACCGTCGTTGGTTCGACGAGTATCTGGAACAAGCATGGGGTTACGCATTGCGCGGGTCATTTCCGCTCTCTGTAATCCTTATCGACATCGATGACTTCAAGAAGTACAACGACTACTATGGCCACCTTCAAGGCGATGAGTGTATCAAAAGAGTTGCTGATGCATTGCGCTCGTCACTGCCACGAAAGACCGATCTCTTAGCACGCTACGGCGGCGAAGAATTTGTAGTAGTGTTGCCTTTTACCGATGTTAAGGGGGGAACTTTGGTGGCAGAGCGATTACGCAATGCGGTGAGTAAGCTAGGAATCAGCCATGAGCGCTCTACCGCGGCTGCACACGTTACGGTAAGCTTGGGAGGGACGACTTGCCTGCCGAGGCGAGATGGCTCGCCAACGGAACCTGTTCACATTGCTGATCAGGCCGTGTATGCGGCCAAGACGGCCGGAAGAAACTGCTGCATTTGGAGAAGCGCAGAATAGGCCGGCGACTTCTCGGGCCTGTGGGCTGGCGCCTAGATGGGCAGGAACGTTGCAGCACACGCCTACTTACAAGTAGTACAAGTATTTATGTGTGTCCGCGGGATCGCCACCCGCCATAGGCTAGACTGTGAGGGGGTGTGGCACGATCGATGGCTAACGAACGAGAATGGATCGAGTACGTACCGCGAGCCCGGCGACTTGCAAGCTGATTCAGGATGATGAGCCCGCTGCGGTCGTCGTGGAGCGGCTGGAAAGCACGTCACCGTATCTGTTCGTTTGCGATCACGCCGGTAACCGGCTCCCCCGCAGGCTCGGAAAGTTGGGCTTGGGGGACGCCGAGCTTGTACGACATATCGCGTGGGACGTGGGTGCGTGCGGCTTGGCGGAGGAGTTTGCCCGCCGCTTCGACGCCACCCTCGTGCGTCAGGTGTATTCGCGCCTCGTCATCGACTGTAACCGACCGCTCGATGCCAAAAGCTCGATCGCTCGAGTGAGCGAGGACACAATCGTCCCAGGGAACCATGATGTTTCCGAGGCGGAGATCGAAGCCCGCCGAAACGAGATCTTTCACCCCTATCACGAGGCGATCGCCGCCATCATCGACGAGCGGCTGGCCAAGCAACAGCCGGTCATTCTATTGGCGATTCACAGCTTTACTCCCGTCTACAAGGGGGAGTCCCGTCCCTGGCACATTGGCCTGCAGTACAACCGCGACGCCCGCCTCTCCCACCTGCTGCGCGACCTGCTGGCAGAGGACGAGACCTTGTGCGTAGGCGACAACTATCCTTACTCCGTGGACGACTATACCGACTACACGATCCCTGTACACGGCGAGCGACGCCACATTCCGCACGCACTGTTCGAGCTGCGCCACGACATGATCGAGATCGAAGCGGACCAGTATCGCTGGGCGCACCGGCTTGCCCATTCGCTCGAGCGCGCGCTCGAGCGCTCGCCGGAGCTTGGTGTGTACGGGAGGCATGCGTGAAACGGGTGATCGTGACTCTGCTGCTTAGTTTGCCCGTAGGCAGTGCGTCAGGGTACTACTGGAACGGCAGTGACCTTCTACGGGCGTGTGAAGGAAGCGACGCTCAACAAGAGAAGTGCCTGGGCTATCTGCAGGGGGTCGCCGACGCCGGGGAATTGGCCAAGGCCGCGACTAAGTCTAGTAAGGACGCCAAGGATGGCAACGACACCTACGCATGGGTCCAGGCATGGCTGCAGGAAAGATTTGCGTTGGGCATCTTTTTCTGCATTCCCGAAGGCATAGCCATGAGGCAACTGCAGGCGGCATTTGTTAGCTGGGCCAAGGCCCATCCCACCGATCTGCCGCAGCCGGCCCCAGATCTCGTTCGCCGGGCATTTGTACAGGCCTGGCCCTGTAAGCCCTGACACCTGAGTTACGAGCATCTGGAGTCTCGCCCTTTCTCAGGGCAGGGCTTCGAGTCACTGATCGTTTGCAAACCACTTGTGCGCTAAGGGGAAGGATAATTTTTCAGTGTTTCAGTGTCATGATTCTTTTTCTTATTCCAATCAATGATCGACTAACTGCTCGGCGATGCCGACGGTGATGGCAATGCGCTCGAGCAGTACCGCATGGCTGTGCAAGGGGTAGGGGTTCTGCCAATCGGCAAGAACTTCGCCTTGTTTGCCAAAGCGGGCAACTGGACCATCGTGGCATTTGGCGCGACGGATGACGCCACTGACCCTGCCTACCGCGTCGGCGGGCAGTTTCGCTTTGGCCAGAGGAAGGGCGCAGAGGCGAAAAGTCCCCAATTGGCGGGTGCTTAGCGGTTTTGCGTAGCCGCATGAGCACCGGCCCGCCGGCGGGGCCGGAACGTAGAACCGGGGCGTTCGTCGCCTATACTTCCCAAAAGGCCCTCCAGATAGCCGCCAAAACACGTACACCCATGAGTGACAACGACAGCACCATAGTCCAGAAGGGGTCAACTGCGCCGGTTGCGACCAGTACCTCGAAGCGACCCTGCCTGACTTTTCTCGCCGGTGGACCCGTAGGGCTGGTTTACACACTCGTACGTGGAACGGAGACGCTCGTTGGACGCGGCGGCGAGGCCGACATACCCATCGACGAACCGCGAGTAAGCCGCCGCCACGCCGTGTTCAAGGTGAATTCCAATGGACATGTCACCATCGAGGACCAGGGCAGCAGCAACGGCACCTTTGTCAATGGCGAACGGGTCAAGAAGTGGAAGAAGCTCGAAGACGGAGACCGCATCCAAGTCGGTTACGACTGCATCATAAAATTCTCCTACCAAGACGATCTCGAGTACCAGCTCCACGAGGAGATCGCCGGTGGCATCAAGGATCCCGTTACCGGGATCTACACGCAGAAGTATTTGCAGGATCGACTCGAGTCTGAATTCAACTACGCCCAGCGGCACAAGGGCGATCTAGGAATGCTCGCGTTCATGATCGACCAGTTCAGCGACGTGAGTCTTTGGCATGGCCTGCCCGCGGGCGACACGGTTCTAAAGGAAACGACGCACGCTGTTAGTCCAGTCCTGCGGGCTGGTGATGTGTTTGCACGTTGTGAAGGCGACCGCTTCATAGTGCTGGCCCGCGATCTCGATGACGACAGCGCACATGTGCTCGCTGAGCGCATCCGCAAGGCGATGGAGGACTATCAGTGCGAGGTTGACGGTAAGCCAATGTCGTTGACGGTCACCGTCGGTATTGCGACGCTCACGGATAGTCCGCAGACCGCTGTCGACCTGCTCAGGCTTGCGGAAAAAGCCATGCTGCGGACTAAGATCGAAGTCGGCAAGAACGGGGTCGGCCGCCCGCCGGTTTCACGCGAGCACGAGACCAACAGCGCGTCACCGACGGTTTTATATCAGCAGAAAGGCAAGGCCTAGACAGCAGCCCGTCGCTTGCACGCCTTGCATTGGCGTGAAGGCCGCTAGCCCGAATCCCGCCGCCCAGAGGTGCAATCCCTAGACAGTGCCAAGGGGGAGGACGTCGCGCATCGGTTAGCGCCCCGCCGGCGCGTCGACAACGTCCGCACCGAGCGCGGCATCTTTGCGGATCTGGCCGAGGTCGTGGCCGACACCCTTCAAGTAGTACAGACCGCTCGAGGTGACCGCCAGATACTCTAGCACGTGGTAGAAGACGGACGCCGCGAACGCATCGCTCGCGTCTACCCCATACGGTTTGAGGGCGAGCACGAAGCAGAGTTGGATCGTGCCAAAAAACCCAGGAGCACTGGGCAGCGTGATGGCAGCGATACTGAGGGCGAGCAACACAAAGGCAGCGGAGATCGGTACGTCCACACCCACCGCTAGTACGGCGAGGTACATCGCTACTGCCCTCAGCAGGCTCTGCATCACTGAAGTGAAGGCAATGCCGAAGAGCAGGCGCGGTTGCCTGATGGCCTGCGTTCCGGTCGCGCCGAGCTCGACGTGGCGAATGAAGCCGGAGCGCAGCGCGCCAGGCAAGAAAACCGTCGCTGCGCCAGCGAGGCTTACAAGCATGCGGGTCCGCATCACCATGGCGATGGTGAGGCCAAGCAAAACAAGCTCCAGTCCGCCGATGAAATAACCGGGCCTGATCAAGGCCTGCGGTACCTGCACGGTGACGACCACCAGCGCCAGCAGGCCAAGCGCCGCCAGCAGATCGAACAGCCGCTCGACAACCATGCTGGCGAGGATGGAGGCCTTGCTCAGAGTGTGCTGACGCCCCAGGAGATACACGCGAGCGAGATCACCAAGCCTGGCTGGTAGCAGATTGTTCGCGGCAAAGCCGATCATCATGGCCGGTACGATCCCGGAGACGGAAATCGAACGCAGCGGCCTAAGCAGCATGCGTATGCGCACAGCCTTGAACCAGTAAAACAGCGCAACGGCCGCGAGCAATGGCAAGACGTACACGATGTGCGCGTGCGCGAGCGCCTCGCGGATCTGCGCGAAATCGGTGTCTTTGAGCGCGAGCCAGAGAAAGACGACGCTGAGCGCAATCCCTGTGGCGATTGATAGGCGTTGCTTGTTCACGGCCGTTATCGCTAGATATCGATGTTTGCCGTGCAAGTTTCGCATAATCGAAACGTACTGTCATGGCGCGATACTGTAGACATCTAAGCGGAATCAAGACCTCGTCGTATAAATGACGTCTTTGGCGAATCAAGCGCCTGACGTTCTGCGTCACCCACATGGACAGAGGCAAAACGACGGCGACCGAACTCCACCAGCGTCTGTTCGAAATGTTTTCGCAGCGAACGCCACCGCTAAAACCCGCGCTTCCATACCGCTTGTCGGATGCCCTTTCCGAGAATCAATCACTTAGCGTGAATGCATGAGATGCCTTGTGCGTGCCGCTAGCGGATTAGTAGCACTGGGCTATAGTGGGTGAGGTATGACTGATCTAGAGTGTTATTTGCTGCAACTCGTGGACGAGCAAGGCATACGGGAGCTCACGGGCTATGAGCCGTACGCCGAGCCGCCGTACTTCTATCACTACGAGGACGACGAAGTTATCTACGTCCATACGCGCTTTGCCGGTCAAGCCAACGCCATCGTCGGCATCTTCTCCCTGGATGGTGAGTTTATCTACGGCGGCCGCGCGACCACGACGCACTAGACGCGCTTGCGCGCACCCCGTCGCGTCCTTTCAAGACGATTCCCTTAATATACGCGTGCTCGCCCTGGAACTGGCCTCGGCGGCGTTGCCCATGAGCAAATACGGGCGTACAGCCGAGGCAGACACGGCTCCCTTGCCTTCATACCCGCGGGCGTAGTGCAAGAACACGGCAGCCGATTCACCTATAGAAAGTCGAGACTTTCAGCACTGATTTGCTATGGCTGCAGTAAGCAGCCACGCCTCGCCTAAGGAGGCAACATCACAACCAGCAAAATGGCGAGCACGGCCGTGCTCGTGATCGGGCTCCTAGTTGTGTCTCTGCTCGCCGATTTCATCGGTGTTGGTAATGATCCGGGGTATGGGCGTCAGCAGACGCTGGGTACCATCGCCGGCGTCGTCGTCAGCGGCGTCGGCCTGTTCCTTACTCTCAAATCCAAGTAGACAGCTGACCACGTTCCGGGCACGCGTCGCCTGAGGTGGCATACGCCACTGGCGATTCATTGCTTGTGTCTGCTGTCGCCATCGCCGCTGCGGTGAAAGCCGGTCACGGACTTGCAGCGGGTGGCTTGCTACAATGACCGTCGGTCATGCGTAGGGACTTCTGGCGCAAGATAGGGCCCACGTGCTTGGGCATGGTTGCGAGCATATCGTTCGTTTCGTGCTCCGCCTACGATGCCTTCACGGTAATCCGTACGGGAGACATTGACGAAGGCGTCAAGGCCGTCCTGCGTCAGAAGGGGACCACATACACCCGCAACCCCTACCAGTTGGTCCAGGATGTCGAGCGCGGACGCCAGCAGTTCAAGGAACTTGTCGCGTTCTTTAAGCGTGAGGTCGGCAAGGAATGGGGCGAGAAAGAAATCGTGGTGCCGACCCGCACGCGCTACGTCAAGTACACCGAGAACTACAAGAGCCGCGCGGTGGTGGACTTCGATGCTGGAACCGTACGGGTCGAGACGCTGGATGAGGACGAGACCCGTTTGCACAGCGCCATCGTGACGACCTTGCTTACGCCCGAAGATCCGCGTTCGGTCGATCTCTATTCTGACAAGACCATCAAGCTAGCCGGCGAGCCTTATCTGGAAGGGCTTGTCGTGGATCACCATGGGCGTACGATCGATCGGCCGAAACGCGCCGAGGCGTACGCGGATTATCTACTCGCGACTGCGCGCCGCGAACGCGCGATCGAAACGGCGAGCGGACCGAGGGTCGTTCGCTACGTGCGGTTCGAGATGGTACGCGATCGCGAGCATAAACAGGCGGTGCGTTATGCCCCCTACGTCGATCGTTTCGCACGCGACTATCGTGTTAGCAAGAGTCTGGTCTATGCCGTGATTAAGACCGAAAGCAACTTTAATCCGTTTGCCGTGAGTACGGCGCCGGCATACGGACTGATGCAACTGGTGCCAGCGAGCGGCGGACGTGAGGCATACCGCTTCACCAAGGGGATCGATAAGATACCCAGCCGCGAGTATCTGTTCGATGTCGAGCAGAACATCGAGCTCGGCACGGCTTATCTGGCGCTGATCGACCAACGCTATCTTGCGACGATTCAGAATCCGACCTCACGCGAGTACTGCACGATCGCTGCTTACAACGGCGGCGCAGCAAGTGTGTTGAAGGCGTTCTCGAGCGATCGCCGGCGCGCTGTCGATATGATCAATTCGATGAGACCGCCGGCGGTATACCAGATATTGCGAGCTAAACTACCGCGACAGGAAACCCGACGCTACCTGCTGAAGGTGCTAGATGCGAGACGCGCGTTCGTCAATATCTGATCAGCGTAGCCGCCGTTTTAATGTTTCGTAGGCCGCACGTGTCAGATACATTGGTTGAAACTGGGCTTCGGGCGTACCCACGAGCGGTCCGAATGGCACGAAGCCGAGGTGGCGGTACAACCGTGCTTGTTTGACAGCGCCGGACATGACAGCAAGATCGTAATCTCGGTCTTCACAATATCGTCCCAGTATCGTCGCTAGGCCTTGCAGAATCGCCGCATGGCGACGATCTTTTTCGATTGCCAACAAGCGAAATTCACATATCGATCGATACGGGGGCAAATAATCATCGAGATTCGCGAGCTTGTCGTCGAGAGAGAAGGGACGCCTGTCACGCACCGCCACCATGCCTTGTAGCTTCGCACCATCCAAACAGATCAGATAGATATTTTCGTGGTGGAACTTGTCGATCAGTCGGCATTCGATATTCGACTGATGCTGCGGGATCTCCTCGACAAAGGTGCGATAGTTCAACCGATGGATCTGCTCGAACTCCCAGTCCTCGGTGGCGATCTTGAAGCGCAAGGACTTCGTTGACATCGCCAGGCACCTCTGTCCTGTATGAACAGTCTTTGATCAGGGCTGCGGCGGTAAGCAGAGCCGCCGCACCCAAGGAGACGAGGATCAGCGACAAAGAGACACCCGGAGAGACGCTGGCAGGCTGGGCTCGCGCGCTCCGCCGAGTACCGTCTGCGGGTGCCAGATCTTAACACCAGATCTCTTGGCCAGGTTAGTTGCTCCTGAAGTACCATATCCAGCGAGTGAGCGGTCGACGGCGCAGGAGTGCAGGGGATGCCAGGCTGGAATCCGCAGCAATACCTGACCTTTGAAGGTCATCGGCTACGGCCGGCAGTGGATCTGTTGTCTCGCGTCCCTCTGCGAGCGCCCGCTGACATCGTCGACCTCGGCTGCGGTACCGGCAACATCACGCGCATCATTCACGAGCGCTGGCCGCATGCCAGGATTATCGGCGTGGACAGCTCAGCGGCGATGCTCACGAAGGCAAGGCAAACGGATATTGCGGCCGAGTGGCAGAAGCAGGATATCGGCGACTGGCGACCGCAATGGCAGTTCGATCTCATCTATTCCAATGCCGCACTGCACTGGTTGCCTGATCATGAAACGCTGTTTCCGCGTCTCATGGGTCACCTAAAGCCCGGCGGTCATCTGGCGGTGCAGATGCCTGGCAACTTCACGGCACCCACGCATACGCTTGTGTACGAGGCCGCCCGCTCTGGGCCCTGGCGCGAAACGCTCGAGCGGCTCATTAAACCGCCGCCGGTGATGGAACCCGCCGACTACTATTGGGTCCTGGATCCATACAGCGAGCAGTTGGATATATGGGAGACTACCTATCTCCAGGTGTTGGAGGGCGAAAACCCAGTCGCCGAGTGGACCAAGGGCTCGTGGCTCAAGCCCTTTCTTGACGCCTTGAAGGAACCGGAAAAGGGCCAGTTCGAGGCAGAGTATCGGCGCCGAATACTTGAGGTCTACCCCCCGGGGCCGAACGGAAAGACGTTATTACCGTTTCGGCGTATTTTCATCGTGGCCAAAGCATCTTGATCGAGGTGTGAGATGGGCACACAGAACAAAAAGGTCGCTGTCATCGGTCTTGGTTCGATGGGAATGGGCATCGCGCATTCCCTGGTACGCACCGGATTCGAGGTAACAGGCTGTGATATCAATGACGATACGCTTGCACGTTTTGCCCAAAGTGGTGCTCGCACCTCGCGGGTCCCCAGCGATATCGAGCCTGACTGCGCTGTCGTCATCTGTGTCGTTGTAAGCGCCACGCAGGTCGAGGCCGTGCTGTTCGGCGCTAACGGTGTGGCTGCCAAGCTGAGACCGGGTGCGCTAGTGATGGTGTGCAGCACGGTGGCGCCCGAGTTTGCCGCAGACACAGCCGCGCGCTTGGAGAAGCGCGGCCTGCTCTATCTCGATGCGCCTATCAGCGGCGGGGCGGCGAGGGCGGCCGAAGGCAAGCTCTCGATCATGGCCTCGGGTGCGACCCAAGCATTCGCCAAGGCTAAGAGCGTTACCGACGCGATTGCGGAGAAGCTCTACTGCATCGGCGATCAGGCGGGTCAGGGGTCGTCTATGAAAATGATCAATCAGTTGCTGGCAGGCATACACATTGCAGCCGCGGCTGAAGCGATGTCGCTTGCGATCAAGGTAGGTCTGGACGCGCGTATGGTGTACGAAGTGATTACCCATTCAGCGGGCATGTCGTGGATGTTCGAGAACCGGGTACCCCACATTCTGGAAGGCGATTACAAACCGCACAGCGTCGTGAACATCTTTATTAAGGATCTCGGGATCGTGCTTGAGACGGCGCGGAGTCGGCGTTTCCCGACGCCGCTGGCGGCAACGGCGCATCAGTTGTTTACCATGGCGGCCTCGGCCGGGATGGGCGATTGGGACGATGCCGCAGTGGCCAAGGTCTATGAAAGACTCTCCGACATTGCACTTCCGCAAAAAGGAACGACCGGCGCATGAGTGTGTTATCGCCGAGCGCTTGCACGACGCGCTGGCGATGAACTTAAGGCTTCGTGTCCCCAGATTGGGTACCCGGTTTAAACTGGGCGACGACACCTTTCTTGCCGGTCTCGGTGCCGTAGTGCAACAGGTTGCCGGCGATGGCGGCTCCGCATGCAATGCCCATCAGCCTGTAGTAGACATCGCCGTTAATCCGGGCGCTGGACTGCAGCTCGATACGGGCGGTGCAGTGAACGTCGCCATTGATCGTGCCATTGACAATAATGTGCGGAGCGGTGATTTTGCCGCGGACCTCGGCGTGTTCGCCGAGTATTAGCGTACTATTAGCGCTTTCGCGGGCGGTAATGTTGCCCTTCACTTTCCCGTCGATCCGTAGCCCGCCGGAGAAGTCGATGTCGCCCTTAAACTCGACCTCGGGGCCGATCAGCGTCTCGATCGCGCCAGACGGCTTTTCATTCAACTGTTTACGTAGCGCCCCTAACATAAATCACCTCATTTCAACTACTTACTACGACCCGAGGCATGGCACCCGTCTTGAGGGCATCGCGCGCGATCGGGAAATGGCCCTGAAAATGTGCAAGACTCAGGCCAAAGCGGCAGGCGAATCGTGTCAAGATCGGGCGGCCGATTTCGTCAGGGGGCGCTTTTCCGAAGGCCGTGACGAGTGGCGCTGTCCGGCCTCGCATCAAAGCCGAGGCAAGTGAACGCCCCGAAGGAGAGCGGCCTCCTCCATCCGAAGACCTCTGTCCCAAATGTCACTCAACCCCCCGGGGCGTTGTGCGGTTGGACTGGCGACGTGCAACACGTTCGCTTTGTTAACGAATGGTAACGTCACGAACGCCGGCGCTCGTCCACGCTGAACGGTCCAGGTCCATAGGCCATTACGTACAGCATGCCGCCGAGAATGAATACGTTCTTCCAAAACGCCCACTTCTGGCCGGGGTCAGCCCACACGGGGTGAAAGACAATCGTCACCGGAATGACGAACAGAAATATGGCCAAGGCCGCCCAGCGGGCATGCCAGCCCATGGCGAGCAGCAAACCGCCACCGAGCTCGATAACAATGGTCAGCACGAGTAATAAAGGAACGAAGGGCAGGGCCTTGCTCGCCATATACTGAGCGGTACCTTCAAAGCCGGTGAGCATGCCGAAACCGGAAATGATGAAAATCACCGCCATCAGAATACGGCCCACCAACGGCCCATACTGCTCGGCGAATCTGAACATGACGTACTCCTTACTCTTCCTTGGCTGTTAGCGTTCGAAGGGCTACCCGGGCAGCAGCCTAAGCATTTGCTTTGGCGGCGTCAATTATGCGCAGCGTGTGCGGGCAGACCATGCGTGCGTATAACCTGGATTAAGGGTAGGTGCAGCCGCAGCCATGATCACGCATACTTTGGCCGTTACACTCGCGGGGACGCCGGGATCATCAAGAGAGACGGCGGCGTGTATGCGTTCCGTCTTGCCCGGCGAATCCAAAGAAGGCGCACCATGGAGATCAAAGCCCTTGTTTTCGACATATTTGGTACGGTCGTAGATTGGCGAACGGCGGTAGTCGATGAAATGCGTGCTCTCGGTGAGCGCCATGAAGTCACAGGTGATTGGGAGGTCTTCGCCGACGCTTGGAAGGCGGCCTACCGGCCCGGCCTGGAACAGGTCAATAGAGGAGAGCTACCGTGGACCAACGTCGATGTGATTTTCCGGCGACGACTCGACGAGCTGTTACCCCAATATGGTTTGGCGAGTTTGCCTGAAGACGAACGCGATCACCTGAATCGTGTTTGGTGTCGCCCTATCGCCTGGCCCGATTCAGTGCCGGGACTCAGACGCCTCAAGAATCGCTACGTATTGGCAACGTTGTCGAATGGCAACTTTGCCTGGTTAGTCGCTATCGCCAGGCATTGCGGATTGCCGTTCGACTGCATCCTAACGGCGGAGAACTGCCGGCGCTACAAGCCGGCGCCGGAAACCTACCGCATGGCGATCGAGCTGCTGGCGCAGCCACCCGAATGTGTGCTGATGGTGGCCAGCCATAACTACGATCTTGCCGCCGCGCGCGGTCACGGGATGCACACGGCATTTTTCCCGCGGCCCGAGAACGGGCCCGCGCAGACAACGGATCAAATGCCTGAACAGGCGTGGGATTTCGTTGTGGAAGATCTGGAGGCGCTCGCCAGCGCGCTGGGCTGTTAACGCCGGGGCGGGCCTTGACTAACCGCTGCTGCTAACGAACCCGGTACTTGTTCGCGTAATGCTTACCGAGTACCTTACGTGTCTGCGCCGGCAAGCGCTTGTTGCGCGTAGTCGCAAGGGTGCCCTGTATGCGCTCGGGCGTTTTCGAGCGTTTGCGATTGGCGTAGCTCATAGCGAGCTGGCTCTGATAGGCGTAGGCCTATTATACGTCGGCGATGCGATGCTAGGGTACGCGCGGCGCGTTTTGGATGACCTATAAACCTGGAGCCAGGTCGTCTACAACACCTAGCATAGCGATGCCGAAAGGCTTATTGCGTTTCTGCGCCCGCAGTTGGCTTAAGAAACGGCCATCACAGCTTTACTCTTTGGCGCCGCTTTGTCTGAGTAGGGTGACGACGTCCTGGTAACCTTCACGCTTTGCCGCCAGGAGTGGCGTACGCCCGTCCTTGGCTCTTGCGTTCGGCTCGGCGCCGTGCGCGAGTAGTTGCTGCACGACTTGCGTATGCCCAAATGTGGCGGCGCCATGCAGTGGTGTTAAGCCACGTTCGTCCTGTGCGTTGATTTGTGCACCGCGGTCGATGAGCAACTCGACGATGGCGTCCCGTCCCATCCCCGCGGCCATATGCAACGCAGTCGTGCCCGCCATGCCGCGCGCGTTGACCGATGCGCCGTTTCTGAGCAGGAGATCGATGATATCCGTGCGCCCGTCGAAGACAGCCAGATGTAAGGGTGTGAGCTTGTTATGATCTCTCGCGTCGATCCGTGCGCCGCGAGCGATGAGCAATGCTACGACGGCGGTTTGACCCTCCTGTGCAGCGGTGTGCAACGGCGTCCAGCCGCCGCGACTGTTGGCGTTGACGTTGGCGCCCCGGTCCAGAAGCATCATGGCGATGTCGCGATAGCCCTCGCGCGCCGCCCAGTGCAGGGCCGTGCGGCCCAGCGCGTCGCGCATGTCCACCTCGGTGCCTTGGGTCAGCAGGCGCCGCACCTCTTCGATGTTGTTGTCGTCAACAGCTTCATGTATGGACGCCGCTTGCACGGCCGGCACAAACCACAGCAGACCCGCCAAGAGGGAACAGCGAGAAACAAATCGATATGCGCGAATATTTGTCACAGCGCCCGCTTTATGCGTATCGCACCGAGGATGATGTCAAGCAGTAGCGCCGCTTCGTGCGCGCAGGTCACGAACCATGAGCGTGGCGGACGCCGGACATAGGCCTTCGAACTGTCGGGTGCCTTGAATCACACCGGGGACCAAACCGCGCTCGATGTGCCTGAAGCCAAGCGCGTGAAAATAGGCCTCGGCGTCCAGTGTCAGCAGATATAGCTCACGCACGCCGTGAGCGCGGGCATGGTGGAATAGCCTTTCACACAAACCCTGGCCGAGCCCGCGTCCGCGCATGGCTGGTATTACCACCAAGGATCGCAAAAGGCCGACATGCCCATACATTTCCAGGCCGATGACACCGATGATCGCCTCGTTCTCTATTGCCAAAATAAAGTTGTGCAAATGCGATGAAACATCATCGTGCGGCAAGTGTGCGTCAGCGAGCAGGCGGTTTATAATCGCCTCATCGTCCGCGGATGCGAATCTGTAATGCATCGACTTGAGCTCCTGTGCGGGTACGCGTGGGGTCGGCACGCCGACTTCGCAGTGTAAGGAAAGAGATCAAGGTTGAAAAGTAGCGGACAAGCGGGTGCCAGAAGATGATTCCCGACGGGTCAACCATAGTCATATTCGTGGTCGCCGCGTTCGTGCTGTTGATTACGCCTGGACCGGCTGTTTTCTACATCGTCACGCGCAGCATCGACCAAGGGCGCGTTGCGGGGATCGTGTCGGCGCTGGGCGTGGGTGCGGGAGCACTGGTTCACGTGGGTGCCGCGGCCCTGGGTGTGTCGGCTCTTTTGCTGTCTTCTGCGCTCGCGTTCAATATCCTGAAGTATGTGGGCGCGGCATACCTCATCTATCTCGGCGTGCGCAAGTTTCTCGTGCGCGACGAGGTCGAACAACCACACCTGCTTGCGCCGAGGACGCTCGCGCGCGTTTTTTACGATGGCGTCGTCGTCAATGTCCTGAACCCGAAGACGGCGTTGTTCTTTTTTGCTTTTTTGCCGCAGTTTGTCGACATCTCCAGCGCAGCGGTTGGAGCACAGATCGTTTTTCTGGGTATGCTTTTCGTTGCTATGGGAATAATCAGCGACGGGTCATATGCAGTCGTGGCGGGCACGTTTGGCAATTGGCTCAAGCAAAATCATGGTATCTTGCGGGCGCAACGCTTTTTCGCCGGGTCGGTGTTTATCGGCGTTGGTTTGGCAGCGGCATTGTCAGGTTCGCACAAGAAATGATCTCAGGCTGACAGGTTCAAACACTGCAATGGCCGCGCGTACAACAGGTTGGACATTCTGGGCAGGGTATGGCGTCGCGCTCACTGCTGCGATGCTGTACGCCCTCGTGGGATGGACCGGGCCGCTACACGATGCCGCACGCACCGGTGATATTGAACGGATCAGCCAGCTCGTGAATGACGGTGCCGATGTCGATGCCAGAGACGTACAACACGACCGCACACCGCTCTATTGGGCTGCGCGACAAGGCCACAAGACGGTAATCCAGCGCTTGCTCGATCTCGGTGCCGACGTCAATGCCAGCGGCAACAAGGGCTACACACCGCTGCACGCCGCCGTCTATAAAGGCCATCTCGAGATCGTGAAGCTGCTGATTGCCGCGGGGGCGCAAGTCAACGCCACCGCCGATCCCGGTTACACGGCGTTGCACGTGGCCGCACTGATGGGCCATGCGGCCATCGCCAAGCGCTTGATTGTCCGCGGTGCAACGATCGATGTGGCGGACAGCCACGGCTACACGCCGCTGCACGGGGCGGCACTGGAAGGACGCGCTAATGTAGTACAGCTCTTGATTGCGCACGGCACTGAAGTCGATACGCCCGTGGCCGAGAGCGGCACCACCGCGCTGCTGCTGGCGGCGTCGTCGGGCAACACCGCCGTCGTTGAGCTGCTGCTCGCCAAAGGGGCCGACGTCAACGCGAGGAACCATGACGGCGCAACGCCGCTCAGTGCCGCGACCCATAGAGGTCACGAAGCGTTGGCCGAGTTACTGCGCCGACATGGTGCGCAGGATGATTCGAGTTCGCAGTGAGGCCGAGGAAATCCATCCTTTGATTTTTTCACCATCGCTCGCCGACGCGTTGAGTTTGACGCCGTAAGCCCCTTCGCGTACAAGTGGCTGGGTCGGCCTCGAGCGTACCGGAGACACTGAGCGCATGCGCATGCCTATATATATCTATATATCGTCGACAGCTTTACGAATCGGTTATTCGCAGGCATCCCGGCGGCAGTTTGTGCGCTGAAAGACTGGCCAGAGCTGCACGACTACAATCCATCGCCGCCGCGAATAATCTTTTGGTGACAGCGTCCTACGTGTGCGCGGGCGAAGCCTACGCACTGCGCTGGTTTACTCCCCCCAAGTCGAGGTTGATCTCTGCGGGCACGCCACACTGGCGAGCGCGCATATGTTCCTCCGGCAAGATGGTGTCTGTGAGAGATGCGGTGGTTTTCAATACGGCCCGGGAGGGGTCGAGGTTGCGCAGGTACTCCGAGGGCTTCATTAGGCTTGCCGATGTCGATTGAGCCGAGCAAGCGATGAAAAGGCCCTTTTCCCACCGGTACACTACACGCGGCCTGGGCGTGGTCCTGCTTGCGCTAGCGACGGGACTGCCTGCATCGTCCAGCGACAATACGCTCGGCGTAACGGCGCGTGGCGCGTGGATTCGTGACGCACCGCCGATGAGCCAGGCGCTCGCTGGTTATATGTCGTTGGAGAATCGCAGCGCGCAAACCCGTACGCTTATCGGCGCCAGCAGTCCGGACTTCGGAAGCGTGATGCTGCATGAGACCGAGATCAGAGAGGGCGTCGCGCGTACGGCCCAGCGGGCCGAGGTGAGGATCGCCGCGGGCGATGCAGCGGATTTCGTACCCGGCGGGCGCACCTCATGCTGATGCACCCAAAATGCGTACTACGCGCCGGCGATCGTGTGTCCGTGGCGCTGCCGTTCGCGGACGGTCGACGTTGGTCGGTTGATTTCGAGGTTCGCCGCAGACCGCCCGATTAGACCAGACCCCGCCTCTACCGGCCGGGCTGCGGCGCAACTCGGCCTGCGACCATAGACCCATTTGCGGTGCGACCTTATCTTCCGGCGCGAGCACCGTTTGCGCACGATCGCGGGGCCGATCGGGTGTGCTATATGAAAAGAGGGGAATTTCCCGCCGGGCGCACGCCAGCTCTATCTCTTTCCATTTGGAGGGGGTGTCTGCTGCGACGCAGCACGCTGGGGAGTTTTGCCGCCGCCGTTTTGGGGCAGCTTCGTATCGGTCGTTATGGGAGCACGCATGCAATTGGTTTCGGTGTTCGGCTTCTCGGAGTCCGAGCGCAGGGCATTGAAAAGCATGTTCAATCTCGCCGCAGCGCGAACCTGTGCCTACAGTCTCGTTAACCCGGAAGAAAGAATCACCGCTGACATTGCCTTGGTCGACGCCGATGACCCGTCGGCGATGGACGCGTGGCAACGTGAGCGTAATTGTCACAACAATCCCACACCGGCGGTAATGGTAACCAAGACAGCGGCGGAGCAAGAGCAGCCTCTTTGCATCAGCCGTCCGTTGACGATGAAAAAAGTACTCGGCGCCCTTGACAGCATTGACACCCACGCCGAAGTGAACGACGCATCAGAGGCAGCCACGACGAGCGCGCATAGCGAATCAGGTCCACGAGAGGGCTACTCGGCGCTGATCGTCGACGACAGTCTTCCCGTCAGGCGATTCATGGAAATGAAGCTGGGACACCTGGGTGTGCCGGTGGATATCGAATTCGCGGCTACCGGTGAGCAGGCGGTAGCGCTGGCACAGCAGAGGCACTATGACATTGTCTTTCTGGACATCATGCTTCCCGGGATCGATGGCTATCGCGTCTGTAAGGCCTTGAAGGCCTCCAAAGTCTCGAGCAAGACCCGGGTCGTGATGCTAACCAGCAAGAAATCGCCCTTTGATCGGGTGAAGGGGTCGATGGCCGGCTGCGATGCCTACCTGACAAAACCGCCTGACGCACAACGGCTGGAGGCGATCATCCAAAAGCACCTGCTAAAGGAATAGGACTACATTTTTAAGGATCAATCGGTATTGGAGGGCGTATAGATGGCGATCAAGAAGGTACTGGTGGTGGACGACTCGACGCCGGATTTGATGAATCTGCAGCAGATTCTCTCGGATGCAGGCTATCTGGTGATGACCGCAACGTCGGGGCACGAAGCAATCAAGAAAGCCCAGACGGAAGCTCCGGATATTATCTTTATGGACATCGTCATGGATCGAATGGACGGCTATCAGGCCTGCCGGGAGCTCACCCAGCACGACAAGACGAAGGACATTCCGGTGGTTTTCGTCACCAGCAAGAACCAGAAGGCAGACCGCATGTGGGCGGAGATGCAAGGCGGCAAAGCCCTGATCAGTAAGCCCTACACTCGAGATCAGATTCTCGAGCAAGTCAACCGCTTCCAGTAGCCAGAAGAGTCGACACCCGACCGCGGACCAGGGGTAAGCGGTAGGGTCGGCAATCACTGGCAGGCAGCAGGCGCCGGACTATGATTGATCTAGAGGTCGCTGCATGAGCGATGAGCGAGTCCATGTCGGTGCTGCAAGCGTGCCTGGCAGCGAGGTCAATGAGGATCAGCCGACGGCGGCCGACGAGGTCCTGCCTGAGGCTCTGGCCAGGCATGCGTTCTCGGTCGGCGGGCTAAACCTGCTGGTGGGCGAGGGCACACTGTGCGAGGTGTTGGACGTGCCCCCGATTGCGGGGATCCCGCACACCGCCCCCTGGTTTTTGGGGCTGGCCAATCTGCGGGGGGAGGTCGTGCCGGTTTTTGACCTGAGGTGGGTGCTCGGACGGGGGGCCAGCAGGAAAGCCCTNNGCCAGCAGGAAAGCCCTCGGCAGGCTTCTCGTGATCGGGCGCGGTGAGTCGGCAGCCGGAGTGCTGATAGACGAGCTTCCGACTCTGCAACGCTTTGCTCCCGAGGACCGATCCGAGTCGAGCTCGCCACTGCCGCCGCTGCTCGAGTCTTGTATGACCGCTTGTTTTGCCAGGGACGGCCAGGAATGGATCGAGTTCGCTCATGAGCGATTGTTCGAGACGATCGCAGCGGATGTGCCACTGAGATAGCTGCGATTGCCTCGGGTGGTCAGTCACACACAGCAAGGACGAGAGGCAAGGGGTGATCTATGGCAATGCGATTCATGATGTTTTTATTGATGGCCGGGTTGGCGGTTCCCGCTTCGGCTCAGCAGTTCGAGATTCCGCCGGATGAGCTGCAGGCGCTGTTGAAAGTCAAGATCCGGGCGGTCAANNNCAAGGCCACGACGCTCGACGAGATCAAGCGCGTCGATGACGAGTGGCGTTCAACCAAAGAGCTCACGCCTTTCAAGAAATCGCTGCAAAACAATTCCGCAGGCTCCTACTTGAAGAAGCATGTACAGCGCAATGCGACCTACGGCGAGGCCTTCCTGACGGACCAGAAGGGCGCCAATGTCGCCGCCTACCCGGCGACCAGTGATTACTGGCAGGGTGACGAGGAGAAGTTCACGGCCTCGTATAACGGCGGCAGCGGCAAGGTCTTCGTCGGGCCTATCGAGTTTGACGAGAGCTCAAAGACCCATGCCGCGCAGATATCGGTGCCGGTGATGGATGGCAGGAAAACCATCGGCGTGCTGATTGTGGGAGTCAAGCTCGACTACATCGCTTGGAAGCAGAGTCGCGGCCCGCGCCGGTATTAAGATCCGGTAGTCGCCGAACTGTCGTTGCAGTCCACGGGATTCATGTTGCCCGCGGCCGCATTACGGCTTTCTGAGGGCAGCAAGGTGGAGAATATGTCATGACACTGAGGAAGAAAATGTTGCTCGGCTCGGCCTTGCTCGCCGTGGTGCCGGTGCTGGTTACAGGCGGCCTGGTTGCGGGTATAGCCAACTATATCGGCAAGGCGTCGGTCGAGGAGCAAGCCCGAGAACAGCTTATTTCAATCCGTGACTCGAAGAAGCAGCAGATCGAGAGCTACTTCAGGATCCTCGAGCAACAAGTACAAAGCTACGCCCATAACCTGATGTTCATCAATGCCATGAAGGACTTTCGCCTGGCCTTCACCGATTTTCTCGAGCAGTCTGCCGGCGAGCAAGGTTCTGTCGACGGGGCACTGAATGAGTACCGTGAAGCGCTGCGTGACTACTACGAAGACGATTTCGCGCACGAGTACAATCGCCGCAGCGCTAACAAGGCACCGGACATGTTGCCGTACGCCGACAAGCTGGGCGAGAACGCCGCCGCATTACAATTCTTCTACATTGCCCTAAATGACAATCCGCCGGGCTACAAGGATGAGCTACAGGCTGCCGAAGATGGCTCCGACTACACCAGACTACATGCACGCTACCATCCGCACCTGCGCGACATCGTGGGGCACTTCGGTTTCTACGATGTCTACCTCGTTGATGCGGACTCGGGCGAAATTGTCTACTCGGTGTCGAAGAAGATCGATCTCGGGACCTCACTGATTGACGGCCCGTTTGCCGACACCGCGTTGGCGAAGGTGTTCACTGCAGCCAATGCAGCTGGAGAGGGGCACGCCAGTGGGAAGGCGCATTTTGCAGCGCTGGAGGATTTCGCGCCCTACCTGCCGCTCTATCATGGCCAAGCCGGATTCATTGCCTCACCGATCGTTGAGGGTGGCAAGAAGCTCGGCGTGCTGGTGCTGCAGCTACCGGTCGACCGCATCAACGGCATTATGACAGAGGAAGGCTCCTGGGAATTTGCCGGTCTTGGCGAGTCGGGCGAGACCTTTATCATCGGTAGCGACTTCCGTCTGCGGAACGACCGTCGCGGTCTGTTGCAGGACACGAAAGCCTACCTGGCAGATCTTAAGAAGGCGGGTACACCGGCGGCGGACCTGCAGGCCATCGAAAAGAATCGGACCAGTATTGGTCTGCATAAGACCATGACTCCAACAGCACGTGCGGCCATCCGCGGTGTGTATGGTGTGGATGTCGTTACCAATTATCGCGGCCAATCAGTGTTATCGGCCTATGGGCCGCTCGATATCGAGGGACTCAACTGGGGCATCATCGCGGAGATGGACACGGCCGAGGCCTTTGCGCCCGTGCAGCGACTGACCATAGGTATCCTCCAGGGTGCTGGGCCGGCTGCTGTTGCGATCTTAGTGGTGGGCCTACTGGTCGGCTGGTTCTTCGTCGGGGGTATTGCCCGACCTATTCGCAGGTTGAGTGAGACCGTTGAGGAAATCGGCCGCGGAAACTTCACGGCGCGCGCGCAGATCAAGACTGGTGACGAGCTCGAGGCCTTC